>JACCDU011062845.1_pt1 | contig 15344 bp, 10 predicted proteins | sample 7446081 | NCBI WGS metagenome assembly JACCDU01 (sample SAMN15323447, study PRJNA562643) | freshwater metagenome | isolation source: river surface water | place: USA:Blue River Watershed | collected 2017-08-17
CAAGTGTTGCAATTTCATGTGCTTACTGAGCATGGAGCTATGTTTTCAAAGTTGCCAGTGCATGCCTTAGTACTCAAAGAAAATTATGAAAAAATGGATTTGCCTTCGCTAGTAACTTACGATACTTTTAGTTTTCATTTATCTAACATAACTTACGATTATTTAAAGTATTTAAGATGTACATATTTTGCTGGAGAAAAGCGGGAAAAATATGGGGCCACTTATTTCACCACTGTGGATTTTTATGATTCTGAATATTCTGACCATCCTGGCATAACCAAATGCTGTCATATTTTGTTTTTAGATAATGGAAACATAGCTGCCGCACCAAACAATAGAATTTTATGGAATGACACAGGTTTGAAGCCAGATGTTTCGAAAATTGATTATAAACCTCTCAACAAAATCTTCACAGTGGAATGAAAATATTTTTTGACCATGTTCTTTTTCAGCAAGCAAATCATGATTTTAATCATACATTAGTATCTGCTATTTTTGAAGAAAATGAGTATGATTACGCTTTGGACAATGGATGGTTTCCAATTATTTTTTGGATTGACCAAAACACAGAGCATTCCAAACGATGTGAAAAACCAAATGAATTTGCATGGGAGCCAATCAGATTATCTAGAATTGTTGTGAAAGATTTTGTCTTGAATAAAAAGTATAGAAGATTGCTCAAAAACAACATTACTACAGAATTTTTTTCATCCAGTAAAGTGGATTTTGAAGAATTGTATCAAGTGTATTTGAAATACGTAAACAATAAACAATTTGAAGATTTCCATAATGATTTTGAAAAATTTAATTTCTATTACTCCAGAGAAGATTTTCAACATCTTTTGTATAGAATCAACGGTGTATTACATGGCTTTTGCACAGTGAGACAATTTGGAAATAGCTTAGTGTCATATCAATTTTGTTGGGACTATGAAAATCCAAAATTAATGCTTGGCAAATTTTCGCAAATACAAGAAATTGAATATGCTAAACAAATGAACTTAGATTATGTTTATTTAGGTTGCATTGCTGAGAATGCAGGATTATACAAAAGCAATTTTCCAGGTTTTGAATATTTCACCGGAAGAGAATGGCGAAAAAAAGATGATTTGATAGAAAAATGGCTGAACAATGATTCTAATTGCACAACCATTGAAAAATTATGCGAGCTCGAAAAAGAGTATATTAAAGACTACCAGGTTTAAAATTAAAAGTTTTGCAATCATTTATTATGATTAATCTGTTTGAATATTTGAATTATTTAGACCAAAAAGGACAATTTAAACAAGCAGACACACAATCTTCCATCTTTTTAAAAAGATTGGCAATGACAAGAGCTGAAGCTTATTCGCTATTAGATGCTCACCAAGGAATGACGCCTGATGAGATTAAGTCTGCTTACAGAAGAAAAGCTTTACAATTACACCCCGATGTAAACAAAGAACCAGATGCTGAAGAAAGATTCAAACTTGTCAATAATGCTTACGAAATGTTAAAAGATGCCCCATCTTATAGCTCATACCAACCACCAACAGATGAAGAGCCAATCTATGTTAAAATGCAAAGATGGGAAAAAATGCTCGACAAAGACATGCCTATAATTAAACAAAAATTTTACGACACCATAGGCAAATCAGATTTGGTAAAAGAACTTTGGCAATCAAATGATTTAGACGAATATAGCAGAATAAGGTCTAATAGAAGATTGAGAAATAAAAATCCTAATTTCACCACAGAAAAAATACAAGCATTGCTTAATGCTGTAGACAAATTTTTTGACAAAGATTTTTACGCCAAATATCCCACAGCTTCTTATTATCCGCAAAACTTCATCACGCATTTGATTTATGTTAGACATAAAAACAAAAAGTATAGTGACGCGGCTGTGAAAACTTGGGTAAATGAATGTTTTGATTACGATTAAGACGCCCCGTTTTTCAACAAAGCTCTGAACATACGTGACCTTCCTCCTGGCATTGCATACTCAGGTACAGTAATCGTCCCCATAACTGGCCTGACAGCAATTGGAAGCTTCTTGAGTAGTTCAAAAAATTCTTCTTTGTACATATCTGCCGTGGTTTTTAGATTGGCAACAGCATCAAATGAGCCGCTTTCAGGGTCCATGACAAGCAATCTTCGCTCTCTTTGATTTAGACCAACAATTAGCTGTCTAATAAGATAATAAGTGGCTCCAGATACAAGTGCTTGGTCATACCAATATGGCACAGCAGCTACAGAACTATACTTGTTTGTTCCAGGCTGAGCATTGATAGCTTGAAGAGCAAGATAAAGAGCGTTGTTAATCTGTGTATTAGTAAACATCTTAACATAGTACGTAACTAAGATTGTGTCATATTCTTGAACACTTACAGGGTTTCCGAGCGAATCAAAGAATAAAATCACACCTTGATTTGTAAATCTATAGAACAATCCATTTGGATAATTATTCTGCAATGTGCTTGGGATGTCAAATGGGTCACTAAGCGATTGGTCTAAGCTGTTATAGAATCCTGTGTAAGGATTAAGAATAAACATTGGCGAGCGTTGTCCATTATTCGTTGAGCAGGTGATTCTCACTTGTGGAGCTGGGTCTGTAACAATATCTCCATAAGCAAGCTGAGCACTTAATCTATTGTAGCCAAATAATGGCTCTTCATCGTAAACTGGAACTCTTAAAAGAGCATTGAGCTCGTAAAGCACAGATGACTTAATTAAAAGCTCGTCACCTATAGTTGGCGGAATAGGCACTACACTTGAATAATCAAGATTTGTTTGCACGATATAATAAACATCAGCTGGATTACCTTGCCCATCAATATATTCATTTAGTGGTGCTTGCACAGATGCCAAATAGTTCAAAGCTGTAGGAATGTAAGTGATTCGATTGTTGTAATCAATAACCATTATGTTGAATTGATTGTCTTCAGCCACTCCAATAGGATTATCAAATTGCTGATAGCTCACGCCTTGAGTACCTACACGGTTTGTCACCTGACCTGAAATTGAGCTTGTTTGTGACTGTGACACAATCTGATAGCCCACTCCATTAAAACCATAAGTATCTGTATTTACGGTAAGGCTAGCACTAGCAATTACACTTACGTTGTTGTTATAAGTATCTGTGGCAACAATGATACCAAAATGATTGTAGATAATGTTTGACCATACAGCATCTTGTTGCTGTGCCATGACATAATTATTTGTCCATTGTGAGGAATTATTACCGAGCGAAATATCGCCATCATATGCCCATTCATACACATTATTAAAATTATCATAACATGCTATCTTTGAGCTGTCATAGCAAGCAATACCAATTAAAGTGGCTCCACTTACCACACCATTTGATGTGTTTATGATTTGTGCTCTGTTACTTGTATTTAAATTGAAATCGCCCGTATATCCACACGCATACACACCGCTTCCATAGGTAAGATAAAAGTTGTAATCATCAATAGCAAAATACGAGCCAGTATAGATGCCAACATTTAAGCCTGTTACATCATCGTAAGAAATTGTTCCTTGATAAGTAACAGATGAGTTGGAATAAGAATATACATTAGCTCCACCAGCTTGGTCATATCCCAAAAATAAGTATTCTGTGTTACCATAGCCATAAGTGGCAAATGTATTTGGAAGATAAGCTGGAAATACTCCAGTGATTAGTGATGTGCTGAAGATTGTGTTAAATCGTTCTTGCTGTTTCTGGTAAACAATAAAATTAGTTTGTGTGAGAAGATAATTGTAAGTAACTCCAGCTCCGATTGCTATTGGCCTTGATAATCTCTGCTGAACACCGCTAGTTGAGAATGATGAAACAATTAAAGGAAATCTGTAACCAGAATTATCCACCCCTTTAAAAATTAAAGATTGTGTGGTGGAATAGTTTATGTTTGGGTCCCAAGATATATAGACACCAGGGTTTTCTAAAGAATTGTTATATAACCCAATTATACCTTGTTGATATGGAACTGCACTTGGCATAATATAATTTTATGAAAAATTTATATTATGCCTGTTATTTATTCTTCTTCTATCACAATTGTTTCAGCAAAATCTTCATCATTTGCATCAACATCCATATCAAAGTCCACATCAACAGATTCTTGCTGAGAAACCATAGCTTGCTCATCATATCCAATTGCATCCATAATGTAGCTTGTTTTTTCTTCCACTTCACCAAAATCTGAGTTCATTCTGGCATCTCGATTTAAATTCTTCATGCTTGATTTAATTACGCCTGTGGTAGTATTTCCTTCACCCATCGGCACAGCATAGTACACAGACTTAGGATTTTCAGCAGTTTCCGCTTGCCTTGTTTGTGCAAGAAGAGCTGGAACAATATTTGGATTTGATTCTACCATGCTTGAAAACTCTTCAGCTGTAAGCAGGTCTCCTCTTTCGTTAGCAATGTTTTGAGCAATTTCGAATGCCGTAACGTATGACATTGGATGATTAGCAGTGCCTGTGTTATCAATTTCATCTCCAAACTTTCTTCTAGCTTTGTCAAGCTCAAAAGTGTCTGCCATCAATTCTCTATCATCAGCCTTAATTTTCTTATATTCGTTTTTGTTTTTCTGCTCCCTTAAAAGTTGTTTCTTTTCTTTCTCGTATTGAAGCTGCTGAGTTTTTTCATATTCTTTCTCATTAAGCTGTCTCAAAGTACCTTGTCTCAAAGAATTTTTCAAGTTGGCGGATTTTTTAATCAACATTGGGTCTTCCCAAGTAAGGTCTTTTACTTCTCTAGGGCCCCAAGTTAAATTTATATCGCTACACACGTGATAAAATGGCGTGATGTTTTGAACTATAAATGATGGTCTTTCGTCTGTGCTGAAATTGTCCATAAATTAATTATACATCAAAAATCTGTAAGTTTTCTGTCTCCATTTTTGAATTCATTTCCGAGCCAAAACTCATTTGACACAGCTTCTCTGGAATCGGGTGGTGCATCTTTTTTTCTTTTATTTGTTTCTTCTTTCATCCATTTTCCGCTATCTAATCTTTTTTCTGTTGCTCCCTGAGATTTTTGGTTTCTAGACCTTCCTTCTTTAGTGGCAAAAGAATCAAATATTCTTTTCATTGTGCCGTTTCCACAAGGACAGGGTAACTCAGGCTTGTAATCATTAATAGATAGGTGAATTTCATGGATAGAATTGTCGCAACTACATCTGAATCTAAACAAGGGCATGATAAGAAATTTGTACATTTTTATTGTGTAAAATCAAGAGACCACTTCAAAACAAATATTTATGAAGAAGTAACATTTAAAAATGGCAAAAAAGCTTTGAAAGCTGTCAATCCATTAAACGGCGTGGCTTCTTATTTGATAATTAAACAAAAATGAAGAAATATATATTTGCTCAACTAGACCCATTTGAGAAAATTGATGAGGTCAGAAAAAAGTATAAAGATACTAAAGAAAAAGTTGTAGATGTCAGAAATGATTTTACTGAAGAAATGCCAGGTGGAACTGAGCCTATTCAGTTAGAAACTTCTTTCAATGAGTTGGCAAATGTATTAAAGCAGCATGGAATCACAGACCCAAAATATATAGAGCCTAAAAAATTAAGACAATGGCTAGTTAGCACACCTATGGGGCGGCAATTAGATAAAATTGATAATTTAGTTCAAGCAATGAAAGGAGCTCTTTCAGCTTTAATGCCTCTAAAAGAGGTGGAGGGAAATATTGGGCAACTTTTTGTAAATTTTGTAGTTCAATATATGGACAGAAAAAGAAATATAGATACAGTAATTCAAAAAATTACAGATTTGGTAGATAAAGCAACAGATGCAGATAATCCTAAAGAACTTTATGTAATAGAATTTTTAAGAGGAAATTACGGAATGGCAGCACTTAATCTTTTATTTTCTAATTTTGGTAAAGCACCCTCTGATGCTGTTGCTAAAGACATAATTGAAAATTCTAATGTTGCAGTTTCAATGTTAGGAACAAAATCGGCAGAACTTTTAAGAGCACAATATTTAGACAATGCTCAGGCTCAAGCTAACGCAGCAATGCTTGATAAATCATTAGCACAATTTCAAGCATTGGTTGACATAGGGGTTCAAAAAGCTAAATGGAGGTCGCAACTTGACACCTGGGTGAAAGATAATTTGTATGATAATCCAGTGGCTAGAACTTTTTGGTCATCTCCAATTGTTACTGCTTTTGGGGCTTTGTTTGGAGGATTTGAAAAGTTTGACAGGTCTTTTAAAGCACCTTTAAGTGAAACCTTTAAGGAGGCTAAATGAAAAATTTTAATCTAAAATATTCACAAACAAACCAAAACAAAGCGGATGTTACAAAAAATAATAAGCCTAATCAAGTAAATGTTGTTGACAGTAGCAATCCTAATCAAAAAAGTGAAGAAGATAAACAAAAATTAGGAGAGGCCTATGAATCAAGCAAACTAGTAAAAGAAATGATTGTTCTTTATAATAATTTAGAAGCAGCAAAAAATCAATATGAGCAAATGGATTCACAGTTTCAAAAAATTGTTCAACAATCTCCTTTTTTTAAATCTGTTCCCTCATCAACTAAGCCATGTGATATAGTTAGCAAAATGGCAGAAACGGAAACAACCTTCGACGATATTCAAGGCATTATAGGAGAATATAACAAATATTATTTCAATTATATGAATGCTTTTAACTTATATGATGCAAAGTACAAAGAGCAATACAACAAATATAGAGGAAAAAAAGAAGCAAATACATCAGAATTTGCTGCCAAAATGAGAGATTATAATTCTGAACTTGCAAAAATTTCTACGCTGGAAAAAAATGTAGAATTATTGCAAAGGAGAACTCAGCAATTTCAAATATTAGCACCAGATTTGCAAAAATTTTTTTCGGTATGCTCATTAATTTGTGCCACTGAAAAAAGATATGCTAGATTTATGGAGATGTATAAAACACCCGACTTAAGGGACTGGAAAGCTTTGATTCAATATTATACATACGCTTTAGCCTTAATAAAAGTAATGGAACCCAAAGCCTATCAAGTTTTTCCTAAAAATGTTCAGTACATTAAGCCTTACTATAAAGGTTTGTATTTTAGTTTTGAAAAAGAACTAAGAGAAATTCAATCAGCACCAGCTAAAAGATATTTCGGAAGTCAAGGAAAATAATGTGGATTTTGAAGCTTTCATAAATTTTGAAGATTTAGGATTAAATGATTACATTCATAATCTAAACTGGGATATAAAAACAAAATCTTTTCCAGCTAACAAATTTACCTCAGGAGATTTAAGATTTTTTGAGCCCAAAATTGAAGATTTCAATTCAAACGATAAAATATTCAAGCAAATTTTTTTTGAAGAATTTCAAGAAAAAAATATTTTGCCTTTACTTGACGAAAAAAGCATACCTCTCCAAATTAATAATTTTTCACTTACAAAAAATGTAAACACTACGTCTAAAAAAATAAATAAAACTATTTCATATTTAGATAAAATACAAAAAAATAAAACTCAAAAAGAAAATAATTTAGTTGAAAAACTTACAAACAGTGTCACAGAAAAATTAACAAACAGTGTCACAGAAAAATTAACAAACAGTGTCACAGAAAAACTAAACCAATATTTCTTCGAAAACAAAGAAATTAAATCAGATGATGAAGTAATTATTAGTGAGCAAGAATTTTTGTCACAAAATACACCCGAATTAAACATAAAAGAAAATAAAACACTTGATAATAATTATCAACCGCAAATTTTTGAATCAAAAAATAATGATTCACAGAATATTAATATCGAAAATATTTTAAATCAGCAAGTAACTAATTCAAATAGCGTTTCAATTGAACAAGTAATTGAGCTTGAAAAAAACGTTAACATATTAAATAATAATTATGTCAAAGTGATTGATTTCAAAGCAGTTAATGAAGAAATTGGCAAAAATGTACAAAGTATATCTGATACGCTAGAAAAAATTGAGTATAAAACAGAAATTATAGAGGGAGGATTAAACGAACAAAGGGATTTTTTCATGAAGTTTATTAATTCGTAGAACATGCCAGAAGAATATAAAAATCCAACAAATATCCCTACAACAGGCTCGTATACTTGGGTTCCAACACCACCAACCAGCATAGGCGGTATAAATTTTACATCTGGATTTTCTAATTTAATTATAGATAGAGGAACTTTTAGAAATTATTACGTTAGGCGTAAAAACAATGAAACATTTATTAAAATTCAATTTTTCAAAAATAAAACAGAAGGCTACTCTTACAACCCTATAATAAATGCAACAAGACCGTTAGCACTTGGGTTTCCTGTTCTTTTAGGCAATGGAAATAATTTTGTAATCAAAGAAATACAAGAAACAAATGTTTTAGAATTTGAATTTTTGCAATTTCAAGATAGGCCCTTATCATGTATTCAAATTACATATGATTTGTCAGTTTGGCGAGATGACCCTAATTATCTTTTTAAAGAAAAACCAGAACAACCAGTAATTTTAGTTTACGGCGTGAAATCTTCAGGCGAAGAACAATTAATCCAAACAGAATTTTTCAAAGGCTTACCGATTACCAGAACAAGAACGAATCTAGATGAATCAGGACAAGTAAATGCAAGCAATAACACAAACTTAAAATTTAATAATTTAAAAATTAAGTTTGTAGAAGAAATTTTAGATAGAAGTAAATTTACAGCTTATAAAAAAGTAATATTCAAGATTAATCCTTCCGCTACTAACTTCCCCACTTCCTTAATTTTTGTTGTCAAAAAAATTATGTTTTTTTCTGCTGACAGAACTAATTTTAGATTTCAAGAAGGACAAAAACAATTGCCTTGTGCCGCTCTTGGATATTCAATGGCAGTGCAGGGTAAATTTTTTCCCACACTATCTCTTCAGTCAAATCTAGCTTCTTCTGGAGGCTCAATTGGAGGCTCTGCTTCTGCACAAGCTTTTGGCATATATGTATGGCCAGAGGCTATTTCAATAACACCTACTATAAGTGTAAAATTATTTAATCCAGATTTTATCACTGGCTCTCCAGGATTTTCGCATTCTTTAGATTTGAGAATTTTCGTTTTTGTTCAGCCATTAAAAGACCCACAATCTTTATTTATTGGAATAGTAGATAGCCAATTGTACAATGGAGTAATTATTGGCCCGCAAGTATTTACGCAACAATTATTGTTTTTTGGATTCAGTGATTCTGAAAATTTGAACTTAGCAACAATTAATTCTGCCATATTTAAAAAAAATTCAGGACAGGTTAATCTTGAACAAAATGGCCAAGTAATTGCCACTAAATCAATTTTTACTTATCAAGCTGGTTTTGAATATTTTCTTAAAAATCAATTTTATTATGAGCAACAAGGTGTAACAAACTCAGATTCATTTAGAAATATTTACATAGACCAGTTTGGTATAAGCAATCCTTCGGATATATATTCTGGTACTCTGCCTAGAACTAAAATATTAAATGCAAAAGAAGCCACAACAGCACCGCCTGCTAATCTTAAATTAAAAAGATTTGTTTTTAATACTTATTTGTTCAAAGATGAGCCAAATTTATATGAGCTATTTAAAAAATCCAGCCCTTGTCTCACATTCAAATTAAATCCTACAGGTTCTTTTTCTCAACTTTCTTTAGATTCAGGTTTTTTATATTCAGCGATTAACTGTTTTGTATCTGAGCCAAATGAATTATTAGATACCAGATTAGTATTTAGAGTTTTTGCTTCTCCTAAAATTAATGATGTTTCAAGTTCAAATCCAGAAAGCCAAGGAACAAGAACATTTAAAATTGTTGACTCAGGCACAGCTGACTCTACACTTGAATCAACAGAGGTGGATAAAACATGGAATTTTTCAAATGTTTTAGTAACTGGTGTTATTTCTAGCAGGCTGCAGCAAGTAGAAACTTCTGAAATAATAAATAACAGCAAAAAAGGCACATTTAATCCCTTGCCAAATAATGAAAGCTATGATTTATATTGTGCAATATACGCATTTTCAAATCCTAATGATTCTTTCGCAAATTACAATGCTGACAATTTTTCATCACTTAATTTACCCGTAATTACATTTGTAATAAAAGATGATTTTATATTGCAGTTGCCTCTATACTATAGAAAATCATTAGTCAACGGCGGCACACTCCAACCACAAAGATTTCCTGGATTAAAAGGTTCGTATACTGCCGAAACAGATACTTTTACTATTATTACTACTACATACGGAGGTTCATCAGTTTCTTCAAAACCATATTCTAAAACAATAGACAATCCTGCTGGAGTAAATGATTTATTCGTAGCACTTCCCAACACTCAAGAAACTAATACATCTTTTACCATTTTAGTCAATCAATTAGTATCTAAAAATAGTTATTTTTCTAGAACTGATTATGTAATTCTTTTTGATTCTACATCAAATTCAAGAATAAATGCTGGAGAATGGATTCTTAATTTTACAGCTGATTTTTCTGAAAACGTAAGCATAAAATTTGAAATTAATCTTGTTGACAAACAAACAAACAAACTAATTTTAAAACTTGCAAGCTCAAAGTATGAAGTGGTAACTGAAAGCACAGGTACTAACAAAGCAACAATTACAGTGCCATTCTTTTTGCCTCAAACCGAAGGCCTTATTATACTTAAATTATTCTTTATAAGTAGTGAACCAAATGCTATAATAGATGTAAACAAAATTGTACTAGAGAAAAACACTCTTGAATATTTTAGTTTTAATCCTGGCCAAGTAGGGGGATTTCTCATAGGATTTTATGAAGATTTACCTGTTCAGCCAACAAGCTATGTGGCAGGTGGCTCAACATTCATTTTCAAACTAGAAAAATCCAACGGGACTACGCAATTTTCAATCCGAGATGGCTTACCAATAAGTGGAGCTCTCTATAGTGCTACCTGGGCTGTGAATCTACCAGAAAATATGGAATTAACGTATGATGCTTTTAGAATTAATGGCAGTAGAACTGGTACTATAGTTAGGGGTGTTGAGCCGTATAAAATTTTTTTTAGAACTGGGCAAGCTAATGATATTAAAGTGGTAGATACCAAAAGGCATGACAATGGGCTTATTATTACTGCAGCAAATACTAAAACTAATTTATCTGAAAATTCTGTGCTTCAGATTGTGTCTGAAAGTTATTACAGAAATACTTCTTTTTCAAATTTAGTAAAAACGCCTTTAGCAAACCTTAACTTAGTAGAGCTTGAAATGAGCAGGCCTCTTTTGACACGCACAGATAATAGATTTATTCCAATAGGGTTATTTGGTCAAGTGAGTGCCAATAACAATTTAAATTCAATATTTTTATCCATGCAAGCACCTGGGTTTTATGCGGCTCAAGCTGGGGATAATGGAACTTTACTTCCTGTTTCCAATCCTGCGGCTTTAGCTGTCAAAATTCAGAGTTGTTTTTTTACAGTGGTAGATTATAGGGGCGACCAAGTTTACAATGTGGGCGTAACAGCAAACGGAAATTTAATAATCAGTTTTAGCCAGTCTGCCCCCACTGCAAATGGAAGTAATTTTACTTTAATTGAGGGCGACCCTAACAATGCTGCAACAAGCCAAGATTTAGAGCCATTTAAATCATCGCTGTACAAACCTAGTGGCCCAAATTCTGAGTACTTTTTTAATGGCCCAGCAAGCGTAACATATCCCGGATTATTAGTAACAAATGAAAGCCCTATTGTTTTTTATGTTTTTAAACAAACATCAAATTTATCGGCTAACGCAAAATCAAACAGAGAAAAAAATAAAATTATTGCTGGTCATGCAATTTATGCAAGGGTAGTAGATGCGGGAAATGTATCAAAAGCTTTCTTGGTATTTGATTTCAAAAAATATTGTGAAACGAATTCCTCAGTAGGCGGTAGTAATACTTTTTCTTTTAGTGAGGCTGAATTTCCAAACATTAATCAAATTACAGTTTGCAAAAATGATGTGTATCTTTATGGACAAAATTTCAATTTAGCATTTGACTCAGGGAACAAAATTTTTGTTTTACGAGGTGCTTACACCAATAATAATTGTTTTGTTTATGGACTAGGTATTGCATATGGAAATTTAAAACCCACCTCTACTCCTGAAAACAAGTTTATCCAGGTATTAAATTCTTTAATTGCAAATTCTTCTTTAACAAAATTCAAATATGTAGCAGGACAAGGGGTAGACCCAGCAACGTTTAAGCCATATGAAGCAAATCTTGAACAATCTCAAAGAGTTGGATTTGTTGATTATGATGGTATAAATATTGGTTTGCAATTTTATATTGGAAGCGAAATATATGAAGTGTTAGTTGATAAGTCTTACGTTTTAGTAGGCAAGTTTCGAAAAATAGGCGAAGTTAATGAGTGATAGCAAATCAAATTATAAATGGCAATAGGAACTCAAATTAATACAGAAAATACATCTAACTTTGAATTTTTAGATGGAATTAATCTAAAAAAATCACAACTTAATATTGTTGTTCAAGTTGGTTTGTTGTCAATAAAATCTAGGGCACAATTTGTTGCTTCGTATGTGGATAATTTTGCTAATAACCCATTTACACCCGCACCTGGCGGTAAAGAAAATGAATCTTTTGTGAATCAAAAATTATTAGAAAATAATAAATCTTCTACATTAAGTTCTTCAAGCGTAGGTGTATCTAATCAGCATATTGTTTGCTCAGGGGCCCCCTATTCCACTTTTATTGAAGGAACTCTTTTGCCTGAAAAACACCCTTACTACAATTTGATAGCAGGGCCTAGTGATGCTCCAGTTTTTGAAGCTAACTCTACTCTTCAGTATAATGAAGCTCAACCGCAAATATTTTCTCAACAATACCCAAAAAATAAAAGCCAGGAATCAATTATTTTTAACAAATTAGGCAATGTTTTTATTCCTTCAACTACACTCACTTCAAATTTAGTGGCAGCGGCTCAGCCACAAACCTTGTTATCTTATAATATTTGGAAAATAGATAATATACCAATAGACAGAGGACTAGGTATTTCTTCAAGTTATTTTGATTTTCAACAATACTTAGGTTTTGTTCCTAAAGATGGTGCACCTATAGATAGAGTGCAGCCTTATGCTCAAACAGTTTCTTTTAGCGATACTGCGGCAATACAAGTTTTTTCTTCAAATGCTCAAGTTTCATTAACTAGATATTACCCAATTGCAAAAGATTATGCCCATCTTCCGCAAACTGAGTTTTTAATATATGACAGTGCTACCCAAGAGACCCCATCATTAAGAAAGGTTCCAGTAGGCCTTTATGAAAAAAATGCCCCAGCAGTGGGATTTGTCATAAATTTAAAAAGTGTTATCTTGAATAATTCTCAGCCAACAGGAGCAGAGGGTGTAGTAGATGTTCCCCAAATACTTATCTCGTGGGGCAATGTAGACTTTCAACCTCAACAAAAAAGACAATCTGATAAGACTCAAGTGATTAATAAATACACTTTAAAACTATCAGCAAATGATGTTCCAAAAGTTTATTTTGATGTGTCAAGTTCTGAAATTATAAATAACACAATAACAGCCAATGCCAAAGTGGTATCAGTGCCAAACTTAAAAAATCTAAATTTTGTTGACCGAAATTCGGGCTCAAAAACTCAAAATGATTTATCAATTTATGTTTATTATATTGGCCCTTTTATGCTAATTGGCAATTCATCTAATCCATCCGAATGGGCGACAATTGCTGCACCTAAATTAAATCCTCAAAACGCTAAATCTTCAAATGGTGAAGATACTATTACATATAAACATCAATTAAATGAAGAATCTAAAGTAAGGATAGAAGCACAATTTGTCAATTTTATTTATACTTATGGGCCACCATTATTTTCTCCATATGATGCAAATAATATAAAGCAGTTCACTAAAGAACTTCCTAATGCTCTTAATTATATTTCTGGTAAAGTGCCAGCTTCTGAGCAAGAACTTGATGTGCCAGATTTGCTTTTGAAAAATAGTGTAAAAACTTTTCAATCAGCAGAAGAAAATCAAGAAACATTTGCACAAAAAAATAAAAATAATCCGAATGCTGGCGAGTTCATCCCAATGATTTATGTTGATGCAAGAGCAGTAATAAAGAAAGAAAATTTTCAGTATTATGTTGCTAAACAATCGGTATCACAAAATCCATACAAGGCAACTTTTCCAGAAAATCTTGGTGGCTTAACATTTAGTAAGTTTATGCCAGTTAATGCACCTGAGCCTAAAATATCTGATTCATATGTTAATTATAATATTAAACTTAAATCAGGAGCAAACATTACTGAAATTTTATCAAATGCAGTTGCCTCATTGAGAATTGCAAAAAAAATAGATGGCTCAAGCTTGTCATATGTTGACAGTGATTTAGATATTTCTTTTGTAAATTTAAATAAAACAGAAGATGGTTTAAAAGTATTGCAATTTTTAAGACAAAATATAGTTTGTATTAGAGTTTGGTCTGGATATGATACTGTAAAAGTATTTTTCGAAGGAATGATTAACTCAGTAGAGGTATCTGAGGGACTAGATAAAACAAGAATAAACGTAAAAGCTAAAGACTTGCTTTATCATTTGTTTGAAAAAGACGAAACAATGATACTTTCCACCATTCAAATGCGATTTCCAGGAATGCGTTACAAAAATGTAATTAATCAGCTTGTATATTTTTCTGAACTGTACAATCATTTCCAGTATGACCTCGGAGACCCTGAAGACAATCAAACAATTGCATACCAATTGAAATATAATAAGCTTTATACTCTTCCAAAAATTGATACCTCTTTTCTAAATATAAGCAGCTTAGGTGCTTTACAAGTAGTTCCATACAGCACTAAAGACAATTATTTTTCAGTGTTAAAGACAATTAAAAACTTATCAATTAACATTTCTACTAAACCTGGCCAAAATATACGATTTGATATGCCAATTTTTTATTGGTACGCATCAGTGCCAGGATTAGATGGAATTAAAATGTCTTCGAGGACACTGCCTAAAGATAAAGATATATTTTACATAACATCAAGAAATATTTCAGAAAAAATGATAAATGACATATCTGAATTACATGGATTTTTAAGAACTAACGATGGGTTTGAATCAAGCTCTGAATCTACAAACTTATTTAGAAAAGGCTTTTATAGGTTTATTGATAATCAAGGCAAAATGAACGTTGTAGACACTTTTAATCAAGGCGACTTAGCTGCTTCAGAAGTTTTAATTAAAAACGGCACTATAAATATTGACGGATTAGAATCTTATGTAGGATACGAAAAAATTGTTATGTTTGATAACCCACCTGCGGATTTTAGCGAAGTGCAACAAAGACCTAGCTTACTTCCACAAAATCAGTATGCTCAATTTTGGGTTGACAGAAC
>JACCDU010592620.1_pt1 | contig 15332 bp, 14 predicted proteins | sample 7446081 | NCBI WGS metagenome assembly JACCDU01 (sample SAMN15323447, study PRJNA562643) | freshwater metagenome | isolation source: river surface water | place: USA:Blue River Watershed | collected 2017-08-17
CGGGGACCGGACTCGAACCGATGGCCTTCGGGTTATGAGCCCGACGAGCTACCAACTGCTCCACCCCGCAATATATCTTGAAACGTGTTGTTTTCCGTATTGGGACTACAAAGATACGAACTTTTTTAAGTTCTGCAAGTAGATAAGCGTAAAAAATCGTTAGCGAACAGTAGGGCCTGCGCCGAAATCTTGTTCAGATGCCAAGAAGCTCAGTTTACCTTCCTCGTTTTCAGCCATTAAGATCATTCCTTGAGATTCGATGCCACGAATTTTGCGCGGTTCGAGGTTGAGTAATACAAGTACAGTTTTGCCAATGATGTCAGCTGGGGCGTAGTGCTCGGCGATACCTGAGACAATGGTGCGTTGGTCAATGCCGGTGTCAACGGTGAGTTGGAGCAGTTTGTCTGCTTTCTCTACTTTTTGAGCGGCAAGAATGGTACCCATGCGGAGGTCCATTTTTGAGAAATCATCAAATGCAATTGCTTCTTTCATAGGAGGATATTTACTTTGAACAGCACTGCTTGCCTTGAGTTTGCCAACTTCGGTTTCAACAAGTGTGTCTTCGATTTTTGAGAATAAGATTTGAACTTCGCCAATTTGATGTCCAGCTTGTAAAAGGTCAATTCGCCCAAGGTCTTGAAATGTCGACCAAGAAGCATTGAGCATTGTGCCGAGTTTGGCGGCTGTGGCTGGCAAGAAGAGCTGACACGCAATTTGGAGATTAGCCGTGATTTGTAGCGCGATGTGCATGATCGTTTGCACACGCTCAGGATCTGTTTTTACTAATTTCCAAGGCTCGTTGTCTGCTAAATATTTGTTGCCAATTCTGGCAAAATTCATCATTTCAGCTTGTGCCTCTCGAAGTTTGTAGGCATAGGCCAATTTTGAGATACGTCCAGGAATTTCTTGAATTTGCGAGATGATTTGTTGATCTTCTGGAGTAAAGGCACCTGCTGCGGGTACTTGCCCTTCGTAATATTTATTGGTCAAGACCAAGGTTCTGTTTACGAAGTTGCCAAAGATATCGGCAAGCTCTGAGTTGACGCGCGTCTGGAATTCTTTCCAAGTAAATTCTGAATCTTTGGTTTCTGGGGCAATTGCCGTAAGGACATATTTGAGCTCGTCGGTTTTGTCGGGATACGCCTCTAAATATTCGTGCAACCAAACTGCCCAATTTCTGGAGGTAGAGAATTTGTCGCCTTCGAGGTTTAAGAATTCATAGGCCGGCACGTTGTCAGGCAAAATGAAGTCACCATGGTTTTTAAGTAGGATTGGAAAAATAATCGCATGAAAAACGATGTTGTCTTTACCAATGAAGTGCACCAATTTGCGGTCTTGGGCTTTTGATTTGAGCCAATATTGCTCCCAATCTTTGCCGTTGTCTAGGGCCCATTGTTTGGTGGCTGAAATATAACCAATGGGTGCATCGAGCCAAACATAAAGTACTTTGCCATCTGCACCGGGTAGTGGCACCTTCACACCCCAATCGAGGTCACGGGTCATGGCGCGTGGTTTTAAACCACCATTTATCCAGGACATGCATTGTCCTATGACTTGGTTGCGCCATTCTTTGGGTTCGTGTTGCTTTTTTCCGTCAAGGGTGCCAACTTGGATCCAATCTTTAAGCCAAGCTTCGTGTTGGTCCATGGGGAGGTACCAGTGTGAGGTACTTTTGAGCACGGGTTTGCTGCCACTTAACGTTGAAGTAGGGTTGATGAGGTCAGTTGGACTGAGGTCAGAACCACACTTCTCGCATTGATCGCCGTATGCGCCTGCATTTTGACATTTGGGGCAAGTTCCGGTGATATAGCGGTCGGCTAAAAACTGCTGAAACTGTTCGTCATAGTATTGTTCTGAAACTTCTTCAGTGAATTGACCTTGGTCATAGAGTTTTTTGAAAAACGCTGCTGAAGTTTCGTGATGTAAAGCTGAAGATGTACGGTGAAAAATATCAAAGCTGATATTGAAGTCTTTGAAAGCATTTCGGATGATACCGTCATATTTGTCTACAATATCTTTTGGGCTTAATCCTTCTTTTTTGGCGCGTAGGGTGATGGCTGCACCGTGTTCATCTGAACCACAAATAAAAGCGACATCGTGGCCATTCATGCGTAAAAAACGCACAAAGATATCGGCTGGTAAATAAACGCCGGCAACGTGTCCTAAATGAAGGGGTCCGTTGGCGTAGGGGAGTGCTGCAGTGACAGTATATGATGCTTTTGACATACCACAAAGATAGCAAATAAAAAAGGGACGGTTGCCCGTCCCTTTTCGAATCAAAAGCGATAAAGCTTATTTTTTCACAACATTGAATTGTGCAGTTTTACCATTTTCAAGTGTTACGTTGAAAATGTAAAGACCTGCTTGAAGTGCGTCTAGGTTTACATCAGCTTGACCAGCAGCCAAGTTAAGTGCACCTGTCATTGCTACTTTACCAGCAACGTCAGTTACTACTAACTGAGCAACACCATCACCTTCGATAGAAACAGTAACTACATCTGTTGCAGGGTTAGGGAATGCTTTTCCGTCAACTGTATTCAATTCAGCAACGTTTACGTCGTTGTCCATCACTGCAACAGCCATAGAGCTTGGAAGGTCAGAACCAAAACCAGCTGCAAACCAAGTACCATCACTTTCGTTTGGTGTCATTGGCTGAAGGTAGTATGCTTCGTTCCAAGTAAGGTTTGTGCCATTTTCGTGACCTAAGTACAAGCTAAGGTTTACAGTTTGAACACAAGCTAAATAACGTTGGTTGTCTTCAAGCGCAACTGGTGTAGTGAAAGCACCGTAAACAGTTTCACCTTGAAGATCGTCTGGATAATAGTAGAATCCGTTAGCTACTTCAGTAAGTGTGTTGAAAGCCAAGTTTGCGTCGTTTAAGTCAGCAAAAACATCTTCCCACTTATAAAGGTAAAGCGCCATTTCCTCTCCTGTAAGTACCGCACCTGACGCTGCAGATGTAGTTGCGGAGAACCAAACACCTTTCGCTTTCAAACGGCTAGCGTTTGCGTTGTCAATAACCTGACAAGTAGAGAAAGTTTGGTTGTTTGTTGATGGACGATAGTAATTACCACCTGTTGGTACACCTGTAGTAGCATCTGCTTGCGCATAACCAAATAATGAATCAGAAACAGTGAAAGTAGTTGTCAAAGTGTTATCTGCATCGTAGTTATCAGGAACACCTAAGCTTACAGTGTAAGTTAAAGTATAGGTTCCTACTGGGTAAGACGCTAAAGAGAAGTTAGGCAAATTGTTTGTTTGGCTAGGATCTACGTCAGTAGAGTCACCAGCAGCAATTGATAAACCTGAAACAGTGTTGTCGTAAACAACAGCACCTGTTGGGTTTGTGATAGTAGCCTTCAATGAAACGTTGCTTTGCGCTTGGTTACCGTAGTTGTAAACGCGTGCACCTAAGTCAAAGTTGAACTCTGTACCGTTTTGTGCCAATTGTGAAGCAATGATCGCTTGACGTGGCAACAGACTTGCAGCACCAGAAATTCCGGCATCGTTCGGGAATAAACCAGTTTTGTTACCTAAGAAAGCAACAACAGGGCCATTTGCCATCTCAGCAATAAGTGCTAAACCATCATTGAGGTCAAGCATAACAACTGGGATAGTTACGTTGGCACCAGAAGCACCAGCTCCCATGGCAATAACTTCACCAGGGTTACGGTTTACTACGATAACACCAACTGCTCCTGCGTTCTGAGCATTAAGTGCTTTCATACCAAACTCACAAGTGTTACGGAAAACAACCGCAATTTTACCTGTTAAGTTGTTGATGAGTGGGTTACATCCTTCTGCAGAAATTGGATTGCCTTGGGGGTTTAAACCTGTAGAACCGTCATCTACAATCATGAGTGTATCTTGAACATAAGTACCAGGGATGTTGAAGTCAGGTGTTCCCCAACCGCTTCCTGGATCTGCCCAAGTGTGAGTGTAATTGGCAACGATGCTCTGAGGAGAAATCCCGGCAACGATGACCTGTGCATAGGTTGCAGCAGAAAGCGCAACAGCACTGATAGTTAGTAAAAGTTTTTTCATAGTTGATTTTTTAGATTCGGCCTAAAGTTAAGGAATTTTGAATTTTTTACAAATACAAATGAATATTTATCAAAAAAGGGCACATAAGCGCCCTTTTTCATCGAAAATTCTAGATTTTTACTACTTAAACCAAATGATCAAGTAGTAAAAAATTGCAGCTAATAATCCACTTACAGGAATGGTTAAAATCCAAGCCCAAAGAAGATTAATTGTAACGCCCCAACGAACTGCACTGAGTCGTTTAGTGGCACCTACACCAATGATAGAACCTGTGATGGTGTGGGTTGTCGAAACCGGGATTCCAAACTGAGATACGGTAAACAGGGTAAGCGCCCCTGCGGTTTCGGCACAAACACCTTCCAGCGGTGTGACCTTCGTAATCTTAGTTCCCATTGTTTTGACAATCTTCCAACCACCCATCAATGTTCCTAAACCAATCATTAAGTAACAGCCAAAAGATACCCAGAAAGGCATGGTGTCAGAATGTACTTTAGTCTTGATTTTGTGTCCTTCGCGCAATTCACCGGTTGAACCATCTACATATTCAGTAAATACACCGGCAAACTTGTAATTTTTATTGAGTGTTTTCTCAGTAAAAATGGTATCGTTGGTTTTCGCATCGCAAAGTGCATCTCCGAATGTAAAGATTTCCACCTTCTCAAGTGCTTCATCAATGGCATCAAAAGAAGGTATGTTTTGTACCTTACCTAGATTTACACCTTTAAATGGAGTACCATCTTCCGTGTAAATTGGGACGCCCGTTGCTGCATCAATCACCTCTTTGTGGTCAACGAAATAAACTTGGCCGTTGATTTCAGCTACCTCAGGTTTAAATTTATGTTTTTTACCAGCGGCATCGTTGAATTCAATCTGCATGAGTTCAGTGATGCGAAGATCTTTGGGTACTGGTTGATCCAATTTACCCTCTCTGCCCATATTTCCATAAACCAGTAATGCAGCGCATATAATACCCATTACTTTTTGAGAGTCTGCACCACCATGTCCGAGAGAAAAAGCTGCAGAAGAAAGCAACTGTAATTTCTTGTGCATGTTGGCTTCTTTTAGTGCAGATGGGCGCTTACTTCCGTAAGCAATTTCAAACCAAATATATACCAAGATAAATACAGCAATCATACCGATAACTATATACATCATGATTGGCTTCATGTCGATATACTCAATCATGTATTCCATAACGGCAATGGTTACACCTGAAAGCAATAAGATGACCAACATTTTCTTCCAAAAAGACCTTGAAATGGTAACCACCGCAATTAAATAAGCGATAAAACCACCAATTATTGGTGCTAGGAAAATAAAGGCAACAACTTTGAAAATCTCTCCACTCTCAATGACGCCAAAACCCGCATGCGCAACCGCAGCGCCGGCAAAGCCACCAATTAAGGTATGGGAAGATGAAGACGGGATTCCTAACCACCAGGTTAATAAGTTCCAAAATGTGGCGGCAAGAAGACCTGCCAAGATAACCCAAAGGTCAATGGCATTGTTGTCAACAGTTTTGGCAACCGTGTTACCGACACTCATGTCGAATACCCAAAATGCAATCACATTAAATAATGCCGCCCAAAGTACCGCCTGAAAAGGAGTAAGTACTTTGGTAGAGACTACTGTTGCAATTGAATTGGCAGCATCGTGAAAGCCATTGACTAAGTCAAAAAGCAGGGCAATTCCAATTACGATTAATAATAACGTAAACATAGCTTGATGTTTTAAATAGAACGCTTAGAATTAAGCGTATTTAACCACGATTGATTCAATAACATTACCTGCGTCTTCACATTTGTCGGTAGCTGTTTCCATCACCATGTAAAGTTCGCGGCGTTTGATCAATTCTTTTGCGTCAACATCAGAATTAAAGAGTTGCTCAATACTCATGTCAAAAATATTGTCGGCATTGTTTTCAATGCTATTGATTTTAATGACACACTCAATAATTTTCTGTGTATTCTTTAAGTTGCGTAGTTCCATCACAGCAGCTTTTACAGCAATCACAGCATCATAAATGGCAGCTGCTGTTTTTTGAATGCCTTGGTCAGAAATTGGGTCAATTTTGTAGAAGTTGATTTTCTTTCCAGAAGCATAAATATAGTCAGCGATATCGTCGAGGGCTGAGGCTAATGAGTGAATATCTTCACGGTCAAAAGGAGTAATGAAGTTTTTACCGAGTTCAATAAAGATTTGGTGCGTAATGTTATCATTTTGATGCTCGATATCACGCATTTCTTCGATAAGCGCCGCTCGTTTGTTGAAATCTGACTCATGTACTACCTGCTGTAGCTTTTGAGCAATTTTTTCTAAGTTGTTACTGGCGTCTTCAAATAAAGAATAAAACACCTTGTCTTTTGGTAAAAAGTAGCTTAAAATTCCGGCCATAATATTTGATTTTTAGACAAATGTAGGCCGTTCACAAAGCACACTCAAGTATTATGCAGTTTGTTAACGTAAACATAACATTGTTCACAGCGCTCTTTCAAGTTTTGCTTGGGCTTTGGTGGCACTATTTAAGGAAAAACAGCTCCAATGTTAACTAAATATTACCAAGATTATATAAAGGTTAAATGAAAATGAAACTAATGTTAACTCAGTGTGAAGGAACTAATTTTGGCAACGAAATTAAAATTGCTACACATGTCAAAAATTTACTTCTTGCTGATTACACTGAGTATTTCACTTGGTTTTCAAGCACAACAATCAAAAGATTCTACCAAAGCTAAAACACCGGCTGCAACGAAAAAATGGTACGAAAACGTTCAAATGCGTGGTTACATGCAAGTTCGTTACAACGGTCTCCTACAAACAAATGAAGATTTGGAATGCGAACAATGTGATAAAAGTTGGGGTGGTGATAATGACTTTTTTGTTCGTCGAATGCGTTTGATTTTTTATGGTCAGGTTAGCCCTAGAGTATATTTTTACATTCAACCAGATTTCGCAAGTGCACCTTCATCTTCGGCCATGCATTTCGGCCAACTGAGAGATGCTTATTTCGATGTAGGTTTGGATGAGAAAAATGAGTTTCGCTTTAGAATTGGACAATCAAAGGTTCCATATGGTTTTGAAAACATGCAGTCTTCGCAAAACCGTTTGCCTTTAGACCGTGCTGATGCCATGAATAGTGCTGTAACTAATGAGCGTGATTTAGGGGTATTTTTTTACTGGGCACCGGCTAAAACTCGCAAATTATTTTCTTCTCTTGTAAGCGAAGGCTTAAAAGGTTCAGGTGATTACGGTGTTTTAGGTATAGGGGTTTATAATGGACAAACTGCAAATCGTCCTGAACTCAATTCGAATAAGCATGTTGTGGCTAGAGCCTCTTACCCTGTACAAATTAAGAATCAAGTTCTAGAAGCTGGAGTTCAAGCTTATAAAGGGCAATTTACTTTGTTATCTACGACATCAGGAGTTGGAACCGCTACAGATAAATTATATAACGATGAGCGCATTGGTGCTACATTTGTTTTGTATCCTAAACCGTTTGGTATTCTTGCTGAGTATAATATTGGTCGTGGACCTGAGTACGATAAACTAACAAATAGCGTGATTGAAAGCCCCTTGAAAGGTGGTTTCATTACCGCAAGCTATAAATTAGATTTCCAAGGTCAAACACTGATTCCATTTAGTCGTTTTCAATATTATGACGGTGGAAAGAAGCACGAATTGGATGCACGTAGCTACGAAGTGAAAGAATTAGAAATTGGAGCTGAATGGCAACCGAATAGGAATTTTGAACTTGTGGTAATGTACACGATGTCGGCTCGTCGTTTTGAAGATGCGGTCAATCCAGTTAATTACCAAAGAGGAAACCTACTCCGAATTCAGGCACAGGTCAACTTTTAAGCAATTTTGACCTCATAAAAGGAAACAATATCCAACAAAAAGGGCGGCCCGCAGGGCCGCCCTTTTTGATTTCTACAAATAGAAAAGATTATTTTGCTGCAGCAAATTTAGCGGCAACGACGTCCCAGTTGATCACGTTGAAAAATGCGGTGATGTAATCTGGACGACGGTTTTGGTAGTTGAGGTAATAAGCGTGTTCCCAAACGTCCAGTGCTAAAATTGGCGTTCCGTTGCAGCCTTCGCCCATAAGTGGGTTGTCTTGGTTGGCGGTTGAGCAGATTTCAAGTTTGCCATCAGTAACACATAACCAAGCCCAGCCAGAGCCAAAGCGCGTTGTAGCAGCTTTAGTGAACTCGTCTTGGAAATTGGTAAATGAACCAAAAGCGGCGTCAATAGCAGCTGCAAGTTCACCTGTTGGGTTTCCGCCGGCGTTTGGCGCCATGATTTCCCAAAATAAGTTGTGGTTCCAGAAACCGCCACCGTTGTTACGAACAGCCGGCTTGTCTTTACACACTTTAAGGATGTCTTCGATAGACATATTCTCAAGCTCTGTACCAGCAATTGCGTTGTTCAAATTAGTGGTGTAAGCTTGGTGGTGCTTGCTGTGGTGGATTTCCATCGTGCGCGCATCGATGTGTGGCTCCAATGCGTTGTAAGCATATGAAAGCGCTGGTAATTCAAAAGACATATTGGTATATTTTAATGAGTTTATAAAATCTAGATAGACAAAATTACAACAAATTTCAGGACGCATTGTTCTTGGTGTATCTTTGTACTATGAACGCTGAGCGCCCACTTTCTGATTGGTTACCCTTATCTTTAAAAGATGCCGAAAAACGCGGCTGGGATGACTTCGATGTTATTCTGATTTCAGGCGATGCCTATGTTGACCACCCGAGCTTCGGAACGGCGGTCATTGGGCGCATTATAGAAAGTGAAGGGTTCCGAATTGGCATTGTGGCACAGCCCAATTGGAAAGATGACCTCCGCGACTTCAAAAAACTCGGCAAACCCAAGTATTTTTTCGGCGTCACCGCGGGATGCATGGATTCCATGGTGAACCACTACACTGCCAACAAACGCTTGCGTTCAACAGATGCCTACACTCCAGGAGGCCAAGCAGGCTTCCGCCCCGATTACGCTAGTATAGTATACAGCAACATATTAAAAGAAATTTACCCTGATATCCCAGTTTTACTGGGCGGTATCGAAGCTTCTTTGCGCAGAGTGACGCACTATGACTACTGGAAAGATCAACTGATGCCATCTATTTTGGTCGATTCCAAAGCAGATTTATTGGTTTACGGCATGGGTGAGCAGCCCTTGCGCACCTTGCTGCGCCTGCTCAAGCGTGGCGTTCCGTTTGCACAAGCGAAAACCATCAATCAGGTGGCATTTCTTCAAGACAGCACTGAAGAGCTCCCGAAAAATAAAAACTGGGAAACCGTTTCGTTAGCTAGCCATGAGACTTGCCTCAAAGACAAATTGGCCTACGCTGCTAATTTCAAAATTGTCGAAGTTGAGTCTAATAAGTGGGCGGCTAACCGCATCATACAAGAAGTAGGCAGCCAAACTCTTGTGATCAACCCGCCGTTTAAAACCATGACTGAAAAGGAAATGGACGGCTCTTTTGATTTGCCTTACACCAGACTTCCACATCCCAAATACAAAAAACGTGGCGCTATTCCGGCCTATGACATGATCAAGTTCTCGGTCAATACGCATCGCGGTTGTTTTGGAGGCTGTAGTTTTTGTACCATATCTGCTCACCAAGGAAAATTCATTGCCTCCAGAAGTGAGCAATCTATTTTGAAAGAGGTAGAAGAACTGACCAAGCACCCTGAATTCAAAGGCTATTTATCTGATATCGGCGGGCCTTCTGCCAATATGTATAAAATGAAAGGAAAAGACGAAGCCATTTGTGCCAAGTGTGTTTCGCCAAGCTGTATACATCCAGTGATTTGTCATAACCTCGACACCTCGCACAAGCAAATGACTGATCTGTACCGCAAAATCGATAAATTTCCAGGTGTTAAAAAAGCATTTGTGGGCTCAGGGATCCGTTATGACCTCCTTGTCGATGACTTCAATAAAAATAACGAAGACGGCAACCACGACGAATACATCGAGCAAGTCATTACCCGCCATGTATCCGGACGCTTGAAAGTGGCCCCTGAGCACACTTCAGACGCTACTTTAAAAGTGATGCGCAAGCCTTCTTTTCAGTACTTCCACAAGTTCAAAGAAAAGTACGACCGCTTGTCAGCCAAACACGGGCTCAAACAACAACTCATTCCGTATTTTATTTCCTCGCATCCGGGTTGTGAAGAAATGGACATGGCAAACCTCGCCGCAGAAACCAAAGACATGGGCTTTCAATTAGAGCAGGTTCAAGATTTTACGCCTACTCCCATGACAGTTGCCGAAGTGATTTACTACACAGGTGTACACCCATATACACTAAAGCCAATCCGCACGGTTAAAACCAGAGAAGAGAAACTCAACCAAAACCGTTATTTCTTTTGGTATAAAAAGGAAAACAAAGACTGGATTCGCCAACGCCTACAAAAAGCCAAGCGCCCTGACCTTCTTGAAAAATTAATCGAGCAACCGCAAGGCAATGAACCAACGGTGCCAAAGTGGCTAGCTGAAAAGCGCAGAAGAAAAGGATAAGACCAAACATTTTGGCCTAAACCAAACCTTTTTTGAAATTTTTCGTCTTTATGAAGGTTAGAACAAACAACCTCTATGAAGACACGTTTTACATTATCACTTCTAGGCTTATTTTTACCACTTTCTATTTTTGCACAAGAACCAGCTGAAGCTGTTGCCGAAGTAGAAAACTACGAAGAACCCGCAATTACTTTTTCATCAACCCGTGTAGTAAATGGCCATTCGGTCGAAACGCTTGAAAAAGGCACCTATGAATTTCGCATCGAGCATCGCTTTGGCGATATCGCTGGTGTAAATGGAGGTGTTCAAAATATGTTTGGCTTTGATAACTTATCAGACATGCGCATCGCCCTTGAATATGGTATCACCGATCAACTCATGGTTGGTTTTGGCCGTGCAAAAGGCACAGGCGCTCCGTATCGTTCTTTAGTGGACGGCTTCGTTAAATATAAGGTCATTAGCCAAGAGGCAAAAAAATCTCCAATTTCTATTACCGCTGTTGCAGGTTCGAGTTTTACTTACATGACCGCATCTGAAGATCTCGGTGTAGTCACGCATTTCCCAAAAGCGGTTCATCGGCTTAACTATTTTGCACAAGTCAATTTTGCGCATCATTTCGGTGACCGCGGTGCCATTCAACTCATGCCAACGCTCGTGCACCGCAATTATGTAGCCAACACCGATGTCAATGATTTATTTGCACTCGGAGTAGCGGGTCGTCTGCGCTTGACTTCTCGTTTTGCACTAATTGGAGAGTATTATTACGCCTTCAATGGTACTCAGTTCAGACAAGCGGGTTTTACAAATAGCGGAGCCATTGCATTAGAGTGGTTTACTTTCGGCCATAACTTTACAATCAACCTCACAAACTCTGGTGGTATCGGCGAAACTCAGTTTATTCCTTACACAACCGAACAATGGAAAAAAGGTCAGTTTCGTTTTGGTTTCACGGTTGGCAGGAAATTTGTAATTGAATAAATTTTAAAATCAACGAGTTATGAAAAACTTCCGCATTACCTTACTAACTGTTTTTAGCTTTTTGTTCTTGAGCGCATTTACCTTAATTGCACTCGAACACTATGAAGTTACCCAAGACTTTTCCCTAGAATTCAAAAGCAAAGATCCATCAGGTTCGTTTAAAAAAATGGAAGGCCAAATCGAATTTGACGAAAAGGACCTTTCTAAATGTAGCTTCGATTTAAAAATTGATGTGCGTTCTATTTCAACAGGAAATGGCATGATGACCAAAAAATCACAAACTCCAGAATGGTTTGATGCCGTGAAATATCCTTACGCTAAATTTAAATCAACTAAAGTGGAAAAGAAGGATGCAAATTCCTACAATATCTTTGGCAACCTCACTATTAAGGGGATCACTAAACCAGTAACCGTTCCGGCAACCTATAGCAAGGCAGGTAATAAAATCACGCTCAAAGGCACTTTCTTTGTCAACAGACTAGATTTCAAAGTCGGCAAAAAAAGCGAAGCGGTTCCAGATCAAATGAAAGTCAATTTTGAAATCCCTGCACTCAGTAAATAATCCATTCATGAAAGCATCCTTCTTTTTTATTGTCGGTTTAATCATCTGTTCATCTTGTTCATTTGCACTTTTTTCTTGTTCTAAAGATAAGGTAACGCCCACCGAAATCCAGTGCAATACAACCATTTCTTTCTCGAATGATATTGTGCCTATCCTACAAGAAAAGTGTATCAGTTGCCACGATCAAGGCAATGCTTCTGCGGGCTATGACTTTAGTTCTTATACTTCAGTTTCTGCCAACGCCAATGCAATTCTAGGTTCAATGAAGCAAGATGGTTACCAACTAATGCCGATTGGCGGCCCCGCATTACCAGATTCAGCAATCCAAAAAATAGCATGCTGGATTTCTCAAGGCAAGCTTGATAATTAGCAAGTATTCTATCAAACAAAGCAGCCCAAATCATTTAAAATTCTGTTTTATGAAAAAACAACTTTTACCATTATCACTATTCCTTCTAACTGCAATTTCTTTCTCATTTCGATCTACTCATGTAGATGGTTTTCAGGCAGCTCCGCTAGATGCTAACGGCCCAGCAGGCGGAAAAACAGGTGCGCCCGGAGAACAAAACTGCACTAGTTGTCATAGTGGTGCTACTCAAAATGGAGCCAACGAAAATTTATTAGTTGTCAATAACGACATTGGTTTTGGCATTACACAATATACGCCCGGAGCAAGCTATGCGGTTAATTTGTCAATGGCCAGCAATCCTGCAAAAAAGGGATTTCAAGTTACCGCATTAAATGCTGCAAATACAATGGCGGGCAATTTTGTTGCTGGCGCTAATACGCAAATCAAAACAACAACCATATCTGGTGGGCAACGCAAATACGCTACACACAAAAGTTCTTCAAATACTTCGGCAACTCAAACCTGGAACTGGACCTGGGAAGCACCGGCTACAGAACAGGGCGCCATTACTTTCTATGTGGCCACCAATAAAGCCAATAATAATGGCAATGACAACGGTGATATCATCTATTTGTCGCAGCACGTTTTTTTAAATGACGACGTCAGTGTTGAAGAACTAGAAGTCGAAACGAATTTCAATGCGGGTTACTCAATTGACAAAAATGCTGTGTACATCGAATACTCTACGCTATCTGTTGCATTAACAAGCTTGAACGTGGTTGACTTAAATGGAAAATCAGTTTTTGCAAAGAAATTAGGCGCTTCAACCATTGGTGCAAACAAGACTTTTGTTGGCTTACCATCAGGCCTTCCTGAAGGTTTTTATGTGGTGCATTTCTTTGTAGGAAATCAAGCGTTTTCTAAAACCATTAGTGTACAACATTAATACCGAAGGTTTGCCGCTCTTTCGGCATAAAAACCTTTGTCTTCAATAATACTCAATCTGAGGCTGCTAAATGCAGCCTCTTTTTTTTGCTGTTGGTATACTAATAAAAGGTACCAATTCGACTCTTCCATAAAATTCGAAAAGTCGATAGTTTTCAATTTAAGTAGTCTGTTTTCCGCTTGTTCAAATTGCTTCAAATTAAAAGTACTGAGTGCACCATAAAATAATGCGTTGGCATCGTCTGGGTATTCAGCTAAAATCTGATCGCACTTTAACAAGCACAATTTGTAATCGTTTTTTGCAAAATTCTCAAGGGCGCTACTTAATAAATTGATGTACGGAATAGATATTTCTTCACTGGCTTCGTTGATTTCTCTGCCATTAAAATTTGATTTGCGGTAGTACTTGTAGTCGATGACCTTAAAGTTTTTAATGAGGAGCTCTCTTCCTATTTTGCGCTTAAGTTCCTTCTTCGAGTCGTTGTTTGTCTGAATGGGTTTTAGAGGCAATTGTTGCATCGGCGAAATTGGCGCTACCTGCTGCTCTTGGTCATTTCGTTTTAAAACAAAATCATTAGATACAACAAGTGGACTAATGCGTTTTTGGCTACTTAAAGGCGCAAGGGTCGTTAAATCTTTAGGTTGATGAATTTTTATTTTGGCTACCAATGATTTTTTTGGCAGTTCTTTTTGCATTGGTTCTTTTTCAATTTCTTGAGGCCTCCAAAGTACACTTAATAGAATAATAAGCCCAAGTCCAATGATAAGTGATGGCATTGCAAATTTCCTTCGCTTTGCGCTAAAACGTTTGTCAATTCCTGAAAAATGAGACCATCCTTCCGGATTTTCAATGTATCCTTCTACTGCATCCATGACGAGCTCATCATCTGAGTGCTGTTTCTCAAATGCATGCTTATCTTTTTGATCTTGGCTCAAAAGATATTTTTCGAATGCTGCTTTAGTTGCTTTCATTATTACTGTTTTGCTCCATCATTATCTTTAAGTTCCTTTTTCCATTTTGCAGATGGCTTTTTACTTCTTTAAAGCTCAGTTGGGTTTTATTCATGATTTCTTCATAGCTCAGCTGCTCGATAAAAAACAAGTGAATGCATTCTTTTTGGACAGGCTTTAATTGCTCCATCACTTTTTCGAGTAAGTTCAACTGTTGTTCTTTCCATAATAGTTCTTCTTGAGCTTCATCCGATGCAGCACCAACTGTGTGCCCCATAGCATTTTCATCCAAGGAAACTCCCGATATTTTTTTTGCTTTTCTAATAAACTGAAGGGCTTCATTTCTAGCAACGGTATGCAACCACGGTTTCAGTTGTTGTATTTCATGATGCATAAGGAGCTGAGGTAATTTAGCGAAGAGGTCCATTAATAAGTCTTCAGCTGCGTATTTATCTTTCGTATATTTTAAAAAGACACCATATATAAGATGTCCGTAGCGCAGAAAAAGCTCATCGATGCATCTAGGCCATTGCTTCTGCTTGTATAATTGCAGCACAGCAGCGTCATCAAGACCACTTAAATATTTCCTTTTATTCCAGACCATCTGTTACAAAGATGCTGAAAAACCTAGGTTTCCACAAAAAATTTAAAAAAAGTGAAACCTTCCAAATGCTTGATCGTTAGACTACTTGTCTCTACGCAATTATTTTTTTTAAAAATTTCTTTCAAAAAATTGTTGCAGAACCAAAAAGAGTACATATCTTTGCACCCCGCAATTGAGACAACGGTCTTACTGAAAAGCGGAAAGCTAAGAAGGGTTAAGAGGAGCGAAAGCTTTTCTAACTGACTAAAGAAAAAGTTCTTTGAAGTATTGAGAAATAAGGAAACAGCGTTTTTAAGAATAAAAACAAACATACTCGAGCTCTTAAAATTCGAAGTTATTATACAACGGAGAGTTTGATCCTGGCTCAG
>JACCDU011301068.1_pt1 | contig 15326 bp, 20 predicted proteins | sample 7446081 | NCBI WGS metagenome assembly JACCDU01 (sample SAMN15323447, study PRJNA562643) | freshwater metagenome | isolation source: river surface water | place: USA:Blue River Watershed | collected 2017-08-17
CAGCGTGTCATCGGCGGTCAGCAGCGCGGCACGCGGCAGCCCGAGGTCGTCGGGCGCCGCGCGCACCGGTTCGAAGGCGCCGCCGAGCTCATAACCGAGGGCGAGGATCCAGCCCGTGCGGAACCGCGGCCAGCCGGCGGGAGCGGGCGGGGCTTCCGCGCGCAGCGCGGCGAGGAAGTCCGCCGCGCCGCGCCCGGGCAGCGGCCAATGGAAGCCCTCGTCCATCTCCTGGGCCGTGCCGTCCTCGGCGAGCAGGCGGATCGACCGTGCCGCCGGCACCACGACCGTGTGCCGGCCCGTCGGGCCGCTCTCCAGCACCGCATGGAAAAGTCCGGTGAGCAGGGGCGACCACGAGGCGGGCCGCGTCCGGCGGGGAAAGCGCGCCACGTAGGCGGCGCCGGGCCCGGCGGGCAGGAGCTCCTCGGACGGCGCGGGGAGTTCAGGCATCGGAGAAGTTGATGACGTAGCCCGGGAGCGCCGCGGCCGTGAGCAGCGCGCGCGCCTCGTCCGGCGTGATGCCGTACACGTGCAGCTCCTGCCGCGAGCCCTTGGAGACGACCGTCACGCGCAGCCCGCCGGGCAGCGGCCGCACCTTGACCGAGCGGGCGCGCGCGCCGATGCCGGCCTCGATCATCCCGCGCGACACCCGGCCGCGGGCTTCAAGCAGACGGACCACCGGCACCGCGGCCTCGATGACCGTGGTGTGCGTGCCCGCCCTGCCCCGCCGCGCCGGCATGCTCAGGGAATCTCCCAGGCGCAAGGATGCTCGGAGAGCATCTCGATGCCGCCGCGCGTGATGAGGGCGACGTCCTCGAACCGACAGCCGCCGATCCCGGGGTAGTAGAGCCCCGGCTCGACCGTGAGCACGTGTCCGGGACGGAGCGCGTGCGGCCAGCGCCGCGAGAGCGCCGGCGGCTCATGGATGTCGAACCCGAGGCCGTGGCCGAGGCCGTGGAAGAAGCCGACGTACGTCCCCTTCACGAGGCCCGTGCGGTAGCGCAGCTTCTGGAAATGGCCGATGACCGCCTCGTGCACCGCGCTGCCCTTCACCCCGGGCCGCATGCGGCGGAGCGCCAGCCGTTGCGCGGCGAGGACGGCCTCCACCATGCGCCGCTGCTTCGCGGAGGCGCGTCCCTTGAGGTAGGTGCGTGTCATATCGCCATACTGGCCCGATTCCCCGTGCCGCGGGTAGATGTCGCAGACGATGAGCTCGCCGGCGCGGACCGGGCCCGAGCCCGAGCAGTGGCAGTCGACCGCCTGGTCGCCCGGCGCGATGATCAGCCCGATGTCGCAGAGCGCGCCCGCGCGGAGGATGGCGACCTGGGCCTCCTCCTTGAGCAGTTCGGCCGTGACCGCGCGGCCACGCCAGCGGAGCGCGCCGCGGGGGCCGGCCGAGGATTCGGCGAGCACGCGCTCGACCGCGGTGAAGCCGGCGCAGGCGGCGCGGTTGCCGGCGCGGATGCCGGCCACCTCGGCGCGCGACTTGATCCAGCGCGCGGGGAAGAGCTCGGGCGCGCCGCGTTCCGTGACCTGGGCGCCCAGCGGGACGAGGTCGAGCCCGAGGTCCTTGAGGCGGAGGAAGAGCCCCGTCGGGAAGTCGGAGGGGACCGTGAAGCGGCTGACTCCGCGGGCGAGCGCGGCGAAGACGATCGCGTCCGGCACGCCGGCGGCGGGATTGGTGCGCCGCAGTTCGGCGATGAGCGCCGAGAGGTCGACCACCTCGTCGAGCGAGGATTCAGCGCGGGCCCGGCCGACCTCGAGCAGCGGCAGCAGGCCGACCTTGCGTCCGTGCGCGGAGAAGGCCGGGAACGGGTCGGAGGCCCGGAACCCCGTGAACCAGCGCAGGTCGGCGTTCTGGCTGGGAGTCGCCATCATGAGCACGTCGCGCGGACGTGAGGCGGACGGTGCGCGGACCTTGGTGGGCATGGCTGGAAGATGCCCGAAGCGGAGCGTCGGGAAAGCGCAAACGGCATCGCCCTGGCGGGGACCGGCGTCATGCTGGGCCCATGCCCCACGCATCCGCCGCCGCCGGCCAGCCGTTCGACCTCGGAGCCCTGCTCATCCCGGTGCTGCCCTGGTGGGAGCTCCTGCTGCGCGGGCTGATCGTCTACGTCTTCCTGCTCTTCCTGATCCGTCTCACGGGCCGACGCCAGGCGGGCATGCTGACGCCCTTCGACTTCATCCTGCTGCTCATCCTCAGCAACACGGTGCAGAACGCGATGAACGGCGGCGACAACAGCCTGGGCGGCGGACTCTTCCTGGCCGCCACGCTGATCGCCATCAACTGGATCATGCTCCTGCTTTCCCGGCATTTCCGCCTGGTGCACTGGATGCTGGTCGGGCGGCCGGTGTTCCTGGTCCGCGACGGCGCCGTGCAGGAGAGGGTCATGCAGCGCGAACGGATCAGCCACCATGAGCTCATGCTGGCGATGCGCGCCGTGGGGCTGACCAACATCGAGCAGGCCAAGGACGTCATCCTCGAGACCAACGGCACCATCAGCGTCATCCAGCGGACTCCGGCTTGACGGGTCAGTCGCGCCGTTCAGGATGGGCGGGTCCGGGAGCGCGCGGGCATCGTTCAGTGGCAGGACCCCACTTTCCCATAGTGGAGACACCGGTTCGAATCCGGTTGCCCGCTCCCCGGACGAGGGCTTGACCCCGGCCTTCCGGCCTCGATAGTCGGAGTCCGGCCGCGCGGGTATCGTTCAGTGGCAGGACCCCACTCTTCCAAAGTGGTGACACCAGTTCGAATCTGGTTACCCGCACCAGCCGGAGGTCAGTTGCGCCAGGGAAGCTGTCCGGCGGGAGTCACCTCGAGGAAGTTCCGCCAGGCGGCGAGTTCGTCCTCCGAGAGGGCCGAGGCCGTGACCAGCCGCCAACGGGGCTTGGCCGGGGCTCGGCGCAGGGTCATGCCGGCCTGTTCGGGCAGGCGGTTGGCCTTGCGCGAGTTGCACCGCACGCAGGCGGTGACGATGTTCTCCCAGCTGGTGCGGCCGCCCACGTCGCGCGGCACCACGTGGTCGAGGTTGAGCTCCTCCTCACGGAACTGGCGTCCGCAGTACTGGCAGGTGTGGTCGTCGCGCAGGTAGACGTTGCGCCGGCTGAAGCGGATCTCGCGGCGCGGCACGCGGTCATAGAGGCCGAGCAGCAGCACGCGCGGCACGCGGATGAGCGCGCAGGCGGAGCGCACGCCGTCGGCGGCGGGCGGCGGATTGCGCAGGGAGTGGGCGAACCACTCGCCGGCCGGGAAGACCTGGTGCGGACCTTCGCCCTCGGCGTGCACGGCGCTGGCCCGGCCGCGCAGCAGCAGGTTCATCGCGCGGAGCACGCCGACGATGTTCACCGGCTGCCAGAGACGGTTGAGGACGAGCACCCTGTATTCGGGACGGACGGACACGCGGTCATCCTACCCCGGTCGGGCGACAGGTCAACCGCCCCGCCTCAGCCGAACACCGCCCAGAAGAGCAGCGCGACCAGGCCCACGACCAGGATGACGTAGACCAGCTTGTCACGGTCGAGGACGGAAGGGCCCACGGGCAGCGAGAAGCCGTCTCCCTCCGGCTCCTCGACGCCGGCGTCGAGCGGGCGGCGGGAGGCCTTGAGGGAGTGGTGGGCGTTGAAGTCGGCGGCGGCCTTCTCCTCGTCGAGCCGGAGATACTTGGCGTAAAGCTTCACGAAGCCACGCTTGTAGACGTCGGCGAGGGGGATGGATTCGAACTGTCCGGCCTCCATCGCCTGCAGGTAGTCGGTGCGGATCTTCGTGAACTCGGCCGCCTCACGCAGGGTGACGCCCAGCCGCTGGCGGGCCTCCTGAAGTCTTTCGCCGAGGGTCTGCATGGGCGCACTTTCGTGCGGGACGCAGGGGTTGGCAAGCCTCGGCTGGCGGTCAGAGCAGCGCCTTCCAGAGTCCGAAGCAGGGCAGGACGATGAACTTCACCACCTGCCCGAGGAACATCCGGAAGGGAGCCAGGTTCACCAGCACGAGCAGGACGATGAAGCCCCAGCGGGCCATGGCCATGAAGGCGGCCTCGGAGAAAAGGCCCAGCCGCAGGGCGACGCGTGAGCCGTCGAGCGGGGGCACGGGGATGAGGTTGAAGGCGATGAGACTGGCGTTGAGGACCAGGCCTTCCTCGAGGAAGTCGGCGACGGGGCCCTGGGTGTAGCCGCCGAGGCCGCCGGCCAGGGCGAAGGCGAGGCACAGCACCAGGTTCATGCCGGGGCCGGCCAAGGTGATCAGCAGGTCGTCCACCCGGCGCGTGCGGGGATTCATCAGCGCGACCTGGACCGGCTTGCCCCAGCCGATGAGCCCGACGCCCAGAGGCAGGAAGATCATGATGGCGGGGATGGCGATGGTGCCGAGCGGGTCGGCGTGCACGAAGGGGTTGAGCGACACCCGGCCCTGCAGGCGGGGCAGCGGGTCGCCACGGAGGTCGGCCACCCAGGCGTGTCCGAACTCATGGAGTCCGATGGACACGATGAGGAGGATGAGGCTGAGGAGGCCCTGCCGCAGATGCTCGACCGTGGAAGGATCCATGTCAGGACGCGCCGCAGCCTCCGCGCGGCTTGCCGCAACCGCAGGAGCCGGTGTGGACGTGATAGGACTTGAGGCCCTTCACCGCCACGACGGAAAGCTGCTTCTCGAGGCGTTCGGAACCGCAGGCCGGGCAGACGGGGCGCTCGTCGGCGCGGACGAGCACCTCGCTGGCCTTGCCGCAGTCGGCGCAGACGAAGTCGAAGAGTGGCATGCGGGCACCGTAGCGGGACGGCGGGCCGCAATCCAACCCGAAAGCCGCTTGTCGCAGCGGTCGCCGCCGCCCATCCTGCCGCATGGACCTAGCGGCCCGCATCCGGCTCGCGGAACGCCGCGGTCTCCCCCGGCCCCACGCCCGCACCCTGGCCCGCCTCCGCACGCCGCGCGAGGTGCAGGACTTCCTCTGCCGGCTGCCGCAGAACTTCGAGCCGGAGGGCGACACCGCGCGGCCGGTGCTCAAGGCCCTCGAGGCGGACTGCGCGCACTGCATCGAAGGCGCAATGATCGCCGCCTTCGCGCTCTGGCTGCAGGGGCATCCGCCGCTGCTGCTGGACTTCAGCGCGCACCGCGACATGCACCACGTGATCGCCCCGTTCCGGGTGCGCGGACGCTGGGGGGCGGTCTCGAAGACTAACTACGTCTGCCTGCGCTGGCGGGACCCCGTCTACCGGAGCGTGCGTGAGCTCGCGATGTCGTACTTCCATGAATACGCCAAGGGCCCGCGCAAGACGCTGCGGAGCTACTCCGCCCCCTTCGACCTGCGCCGCCTCCCGCCGGAGAAGTGGGTGAACGGGCCGGAGAACTGCTGGGAGGTGGCCGACCGCATCACGGCCGCGCGGCATTACGAGATCGTCAACGACCGCGAGGCGCGCGCCCTGCGTCCGCGCGATCCGGTCGAAGTCGCCTCGGACCGCCTGACGTCGTTCCCGATCCCGGCCTGGAAGCGCCGGCGTCTCTGAACGTCAGCGGCGGCCGTCGTACCAGAGATGGCAGGCCTCGGCGCTGCGCGAGGCGCGGCCGAAGGAGCAGGCCATGCGGAACAGGAAGCGCACGGCCTCGAACGGGGAGTAGAGACGCGCCTTGCGCGCGGAGGTGAGCAGCGGGTGCGCGGACAGGACCGTGAAGCCGAGCCCGCGGCGCCGGCCCGCGGCCTTGAGGCGCAGGCTCAGGTAGACCTCCTCGCCGGCGTAGTGCTCCGTGCCGAAGCCGCCGGCCTCACGGAAGGCGCCGGCCTCGGCCCATACGCAGGAACCGGCGGCCCAACGGACGGCGCGGCTCCAGAGATTCCAGCCGGCGCAGGCGAACCGGGCGAAGGCCGGCGCCCCCGGCTCGAGCCGCACCGTGCTGCCGCCGCCGACGAACCGACCCGAGGCGACGCGCGCGGCGATGTCGGCGAAGAGTTCCGGCGAAGGCCAGGAGTCGGCGTCAATGAAGACGAGCCACGCCCCCGTGGCGGCGCGGGCGCCGGCGTCCCGGGCGCGTCCGATCTGGTTGACCGGCTCGAAGACGACCGCGGCGCCGGCCGCACGGGCGACCTCGGCGGTGCGGTCCGTGGAGTTGTTGTCGCAGACGACGCACTCCCACTCCCATCCGCGGGCGGTGAACGCCGCCGCGGCCGCGCGCACGGCCCCGAGCGTCGAGGGCAGGAGCTTCTCCTCGTTGAAGGCCGGGATGACGACGGAGACCTTCACCCGCGGCCGCTCAGCTGACGTGCTCGAAGGCGCAGGCCGCCGCGCCGACCACGCCGACGTTGCCGCCGAGCCCCGCGGGCACGATGGAGCAGACGGCGGAGAGGCGGGGGAAGGCGTATTGCGCGGCGCTCTTGCGCATGGGGACGAAGAGCGCGTCGCCGGCCGCGGTCACGCCGCCGCCGACCACGATGACGTCGGGGTTGAAGGTGTTGATGACGGCGCCGAGCCCGCGCCCGAGGTAGTTGATCGACTCGGCCCAGATCTCGTTGGCGAGCGCGTCGCCCTCGGCCATCGCCTGGAAGAGATGATGCGTGGTCACCTGGTCGATCGACCCGGCGAACTTGAGGATGGAGGAAGGCCGGCCGGCGGCGAGGGCCTCACGGGTGCGGCGCGCGATGGCCGTGCCGGAGGCGTAGACCTCCCAGCAGCCGGGGTTGCCGCAGCCGCAACGCGGCCCGTCCATGGCCAGGGGGATGTGGCCGAGCTCGGCGGCGTTGCCGTTGGCGCCGCGCATGAGCCGGCCGTCGATGACCGCGCCGCCGCCGATGCCGGTGGAGACGGTGATGTAGACGACGTTCTTCTTCCCCTTGCCGGCGCCGAAGCGGTATTCGCCGAGGGCGGCCGCGTTGCAGTCGTTGTCGATGCGGGCCGGCAGGCCGCCGAAGGAGGCGCTGAGGAACTCCGTGATGGAGAAGCCGGTCCAGCCGGGGAGGTTGGGCGAGCCGTCGACGCACCCGCGGGCCATGTCGAGCGGGCCCGGCGAGGCGACGCCGATGGCGACGAAGTCGACGGGGCGCAGCCTGAGCTCGGCGAGCAGGCGGTGCGCGGCTTCGGCGACGCGCTCACAGGCCTGCTTCGGACCTTTGTCCGCGAAGGTCTCGACGCGGCCGGAGCCGAGGACGCTGCCGTCCTCATTGACCACGCCGAAGGCAAACTTGGTGCCGCCGAGGTCGAATGCCAGTACTTTGCGCATGATGAAAGGGTCCGTTCAGTCGCGGGCGGGCCGCGCGAAGTCGTCCTGCAGGCGGACGACGTCGGTCAGGTCGGGAGTCGAGACCTCGATGAGCACGCTGTCCTCGAGGGCCTCGAAGCGGTGCACGGTGCGCACGGGGATGTGGACGGCCCGGCCCGGAGTCCAGACGTGCTCATCGGCCGGGCCGACCTCCTGGGCGGAGGGCGCGACGTCACCCGAGGCGGGGCGGAAGGTCAGACGCACCCGGCCGGAAAGGAGGCAGAGCGTCTCGGTCTTGCGTTCGTGATACTGGAGGCTGAGGCGACGTCCGGCCTTCACTTCGAGGATCTTGCCGGCGTAGGCGGGCTGGTCGGCGAACCAGATCTCCCGACCCCACGGCTTGTCGACGATCTTGGGCGTGTGGAACGGGCCGGGCATCGGGACGGGACTGTCAGCCGAGGACGTCACCCTAGCAAATCAGAAAGGAAGTCGCCCTGCGCCGGAGCGGAGCCCAGGGGGAGCACGAGGCCCGGGCCCTCGGCGTCGGCACGGTTCACTTCGGGCCCGACGCGATGACAGCCGAGGGATCCGTCGGGAGCCGTGCGGGTGAAGGACGCGAAGTCGTCGGGCGAGAACGGCCGTTCGGAAAGCCAGGCGCGCCGCGCCGCGCCGAGGAGCAGCACCGGCATGCGCGAATGGACCGCGGCGGCCTCGCGGTTCGGGGCGACGGTGAGCAGGCAGAACGTGCGCCGAAGTCCGCCACGGCCGTCGGCGGCGTCGGACCAGAGGCCCGCGAGGGCGAGCGGACCGCCGTCGGCCGCACGGAAGTAATGCGGGACGCGCACGCGGCCCTCGACGCTCCATTCATAGTAGCCGTCGACGGGCACCAGGCAGCGGCGCAGCCCCGCGGATTCACGGAAAGTCGGACGATCGTAAGCGCCCTCCGCCCGGGCGTTGGCATGCCCCTCGACGCGTCCGCCCGCCGCGGGACGCGCCGGCAGGAAGCCCCACGCGACGGACTCGGTCCGCAACGCGCCGCCTTCGGAGAGCACCGTGACCGCAGGCGTTCCGGGCGTCACGTTGTAGCGCGGAGCGACGACGGGGGCGGTGAGCCCGAGGTCGCTGACGACGCCGGCCCAAGGGCCGAACTGCGTCACCCTGCCGCACATGCGGGACGGAACTTCAGCCCTTCGGGGGAAGCGAAGGCGGCGGAGTCTTCATGCCGCCGGTCCGCAGTCCGTTCAGGATGAGGAGATTGAGCATGTGCATCACGCCGAGCACGACGACGACGATGCCGAGCTTCCAGCTGAGGTGCTCCGCGACGACGAGCGGACGCTCGGGCCGGGCGCCGCTGGAAAGGAAGAGCAGCATGAAGCCGGCGTTCACGAGGTAGAAGCCGACGATCAGGAGGTGGTTCACGGAGTCCGCCATGTCCTCACGGCCATGGAAGGCGTCGACCAGGAAGGTGCGGCCATTGCGGAAGAGCGTGCGTCCGACCCAGACGGTGATGATGACGGCGACCACGAAGTAGATGCCGTACTCCCAGAAGCTGAGCGGATCGGTGACGTCGGTGCTGACGGCAGGGGTCTGGGCCAGGAATGAGAAGGACATGGACCGATGTTCTCCGCAATCAAGGCGGAGGCAAGCCCCTACCAGTGAGGCGGCCGCTCATCGGCGGGCGGGCCCGGCTCCTCGCCGGCGGACTGCCGCTGGAGGCGGGCCTCGGCCCGGGCGAGACGTTCGGACAGCCGGGCGACTTCGCGGCTGAGCTCCAGCATCGCTCGGTCCTGCTGCTCCACGTGGCGCTGCAGGAAGGCGATCTTCTCCTCCAAGGGGCGGATGTCCATGCGCGCAGACTAGGCCGCCCAGGACGCCGCGCAACCCAACGCAAGCCGGGCGGGGCCGATGACGCAGGGCAGCCCGACCCGCAGCAGCTGGCGCACATAGTGGCGGCGGATCTCCTCATCGGGGCGGGGCGAAAGCGGGCCGACGAAGAAGGACGCGTCGGCCCACGGGGCCGGCGGGGGCGACGGTCCGAGCACCCGGACACGGTCGCCGTTCATCACGAAATCAAGGAAGACGTCCCGCGTCTGGACCTCACAGAAGGCGGCGTCGCGCGCGACACGCTCGATCAGCCGCGGGTCGTGCGAAGGGTCGACGCTGACGATCCAGACGTGCCGCATGGCGACGAGGCAGTCGAGCGCCCGGGCGCATTCGGCGGGATCTGCGCCGGCGGCCAGGCGCAGGTAGGACCGTCCCGAGCCGTAGGAAAAGGTGCGCATGTGCCGCGCGAAGACACCGGGCGTTCCGAGGACTTCAGGCGTCTCGATCGCGTGCACCGCCCGACGGAGTCCTTCCTCGCTCCAGTCGCAGTCGACGGCCGGCGCGGGCGGAACCGGTTCGTCCGAGGGCGGCGCATTCAGGTCCAGGCGCGCCGGTCGGCCGAACTCACGGGCGGCCGCCTCAAGCGCGCGGCCGTCCAGTCCGTGAAAGGAGACCCTCGTGAGCGTCGGGCCGCCGGCCGCGATCGAAGCTTCGGCGACATCGGCGCAACGCAGCGCGTTCCTCGCGCCCAAGGCCGAACGCAGGGACGCGTCGGGCCGCGCCCCGCCCACGAAAATCACGGTCGCCGCCGGCAAGGACCGGGCGCAGGCGGCGGCCAGCGGCAGGTCGGCAGAGGGCGTGATGACCAGCGCGCTTGCTCGGCCGTCATCCGTCCCGAGCGGAACCTCCGCGGCGACCGTCCCGACCGGCGCCCCCAGCGCGGCCCGAGCGAGCGCCACGCCGAGCGGAGGCACCAGCGCCGCGATCCGCGCCGACCGGCGCAGCGCGGGGGCGGCCTCGCCGCCCAGCTCGCGCACGCATCGCCGGAGATCCCCGGCGGCGGCGAGACTGCCGTCGCCGACGGCCAGCCTCCGAGCCAGGCCGGCGAGGACGTCCGCTGGGACGGAACCGACACCGATTCCCCGCCTGTCGTTTCCTTCCACGGACATCATTGCGCCATCTTCACTCATTTGCGGCAAAGGGGAAGCCGGGACCTCGCCGGGGGATATTTGGCGTTGAGAAACAGAAGACAGAATATGAAATGCAGTCCCCGATGTCCGACCCCCAGGACAAGCCCGAAGAGGAGACGTCCGTCCTCGCCTCGCGCCCTCGCCGGCCTCTCTGGCAGCGGCTGGGCGGCGAGGGGCTGACCGTGTCCATCGCGGTGCACCTGCTGCTCGTCCTGCTGGCCGCCTTCTGGGTCGTCTCCACCATCACGACCGGCGGGAAGAAGGATCCCAACACCTTCGCGACCGGCGCCGGCGGCGGCAACGGCGGCGAGCGCAACACCAAGGACCGCCAGAAGACCAAGCCGCGCAACGTGAAGGCCATGTCGAAGTCGCCGACGCGCATCACCTCCAAGAGCGCGACCAATCCCCTCGCCGTCGCGGCCCTGCCCGCGGCCCCGATGAGCCCCATCGCCGGCGGACTCATGTCCGGCTCCGGCTCCAAGGGCTTCGGCGGCGGCGCCGGCGGCGGCATCGGGTCCGGCATCGGCGGCGGACGCGGCGGCCGCAACTTCGTGTCGATGTTCGGAGCGAAGGGCGGCACCGGATCCTACGGCATCGCCGGCACCTTCTATGACTTCAAGCAGACCCGCGCGGGCAAGCCCACCTCCGCGATGGGCGGCAAGCCCGAGGTCTTCGGAGATCCGTCCAACAGCGCAGCCATCGGCGCCTACAGCCGGGAAGTGAAGGAGTTCCTCGTGGACAAGAACTTCTCCGTCAGCTCGCTGAGCGACAAGTTCAAGGCGCCCGACGTCCTGTTCGCCACGCAGATCTTCATCCCGCCCTGCCCCGCCAACGCCGCCCCGAAGGCCTACGGCGTGGAGAAGCAGGTGAAGCCCTCGCGCTGGGTGGCCCATTACAAGGGCGCGGTCAAGGCGCCCACGTCGGGGCAGTTCCGGTTCGTCGGATCCGGCGACGACTGGCTGGTCGTGCGCTGGAACGGCCGCGTGGCGCTGGACTCCGGCTATCAGCACTTCGTGACCGGCGAAGGCAACGTCTACAAGCAGTTCAACAGCCAGAAATGCGACGAGACCCATCGGTCGAGCCTCGGGAAGCCGATGCGCTGCGGCCCCTGGATCAACGTCACCGCCGGACAGGAGGTGCCCATCGAGATCGTCCTCGGCGAGACGCCAGGGGGCACTTTCTACGCCATGCTCTGCATCGAGCCCCGCGCCCTGAACGGCAAGGGCGAGGGGCTGAAGCTGCTCAGGTTCGCCGACGGCCCGCTGCCCGAACAGATCGCCAAAGGACACCCGTCCGTCCCCAACGTCGACATGGAGGCGAAAGGCTGGATTTTCACCCCAGTGCGCGCCGCCATCGCCCGCTGAACCATGCAAGGGCCCGCCGACCAAGACCGCCAGGCGGACCAGCCCGTGCTGACCGTCCGGGCCCGCAAGGGCTTCTGGCAGCGCATCGGCGGCGAGGGGCTGACCGTGTCCATCGCGGTGCACCTGCTGCTCGTCCTGCTGGCCGCCTTCTGGGTGATCGCGACCGTGACGACCGGCGGGAAGAAGGATCCCAACACCTTCGCGACCGGCGCCGGCGGCGGCACGGGCGGCGAACGCAACACGAAGGACCGCCAGAAGACCAAGCCCCGCAACGTGAAGGCGATGACGAAGTCGCCGACGCGCATCACCTCCAGGAGTGCGACCAATCCCCTAGCCGTCGCGGCCCTGCCCGCGGCGCCGATGAGCCCCATCGCCGGCGGGCTCATGTCCGGCTCCGGCTCCAAGGGCTTCGGCGGCGGCGCCGGCGGCGGCATCGGGTCCGGCATCGGCGGCGGCCGCGGCGGACGCAACTTCGTGTCGATGTTCGGGGCGAAGGGCGGCGGCACCCTCGACGGACTCATCGGCACCTTCTACGACCTCAAGCAGTCCAAGGACAGGAAGCCCACCGCGTCCATGTCGGGAGGCGGCGCGATCCCCGCCTACCGCAAGGCCGTGCAGTCCTTCGTCGACGGAGGCTGGAGCGTCTCGCGCTTCTCCGGCTTCTACCGGGCCCCGGACCAGCTCATCAGCACCCAGCTCTGGATTCCCTCGCAATCGGCGGACGCCGCGCCCAAGGCCTTCGAAGTGGAGAAGGAGGTGAAGCCCTCGCGCTGGGTGGTGCACTACCGGTGCATGATCGAAGCCCCGTCCTCAATGCCGTTCCGCTTCGTCGGTTCCGGCGACGACTGGCTGCTCGTGCGCTGGGACCGCAAGGTCGCCCTCGACGACGGCTACGAGCGCGTCGAGGTCGGCGGCGACGGGCGCTACAAGGACTTCGGGCAGACCTGCGTCGACGAGTTCAAGATCAACCGCAGCCCGGGCACGCTGCACCGGCTCAAGGCCGGCCCCTGGATCAAGCCGGTGAAGGGCCAGAAGGTGCCGTTCGAGGTGCTGATGGGGGAGACGCCGGGCGGCGTCTTCGACATGTACCTCGCGATCGAGCCGGCGAAGTCGGAGCAGACGACGAACGGCAAATACCAGGGCGCCGGACGGCTGAAGCTCTTCCGCACCGGCAGCGGCCCCCTGCCCTCCGCGGTGCTCAGCGCCAAGCGCGGGCTGGACATCGACATGACGGCGAACGACTGGATCTTCAAGGCGACGCGGGACGTGAGCGCGCCCACGGTCCGCTAGGCGACGCCGTAGAACTTCGCGGCGTTGCCGCCGAAGAGCGCGTCGCGCTCGGCGGCGGTGAGCCGCGCGGCGTAGTCGTCGACGACGCGGAAGGTGCGTTCATAGGCGCCGGCGAAGAGGCAGACGGGCCAGTCGGAGCCCCACATGAGCCGGGCGGGACCGAAGGCCTCGAAGACGACGTCGAGGTAAGGGCGCAGGTCCTCCGGCCGCCAGGCGCGGTGATCGGCCTCGGTGATCAGGCCGGAAACCTTGCAGTGGACGTTGGGCAGGCGCGCCAGACGGCGGAGTTGCGCGGCCCAGGGCTCGAGCGCGCCGGACTTGACGGGCGGCTTGGCGACGTGGTCGAGGACGAAGGGCTGGAGCGGGAAGGCCTCCGCGAGCCGGATCGCGGCCTCGAGCTGCTTCGGATAGATCAGGATGTCGTAGGTCAGCCCGTGCGCGTGGAGCTTCGCGATGCCGCGCTGGAAATCACGGCCGAGCATGAAGGCGTCATCGGGCTCGTCCTGCACCACGTGGCGGACGCCCACGAACTTCGGATGCGCGGCGAGGCGCGCGAGGTCCGCCTCCACGCGGTCCGACCGGAGGTCGACCCAGCCCACCACCGCCTTGATCCGCGGGTGGCGGTCGGCGAGCGCGAGCAGCCAGTCGGACTCCGCAAGCGTCTGGCGCGCCTGCACCGCCACCGACCCCTCGAGCCCGAGCGGACGCTGGAGCGCGGCGAGGTCGTCCGGCAGCCAGTCGCGGTGGAGCGGCGAGCCGGGCGGAATCCAGGGATACTGCGCCGCGTCGTACGACCAGAAGTGCTGGTGGGCGTCGAGACGCATGCCGTCAGGTCAGGTCGACGATCGCCTTGATCACCCCGGACTCCGGCCTGAGCCAGGTCGGGAACGCCGTGATGAGGTCGTCGAACTTCGCGTGGTGGGTGATCCAGGGCCGGGTGTCGATCACGCCCTCCTCGATCAGCCGGATGATGCGGGCGAAGTCCTTGGAGAGCGCGTTGCGGCTGGCGAGGATCGTCAGCTCGCGCCGGTGCAGGTGCGGGGCGTGGGGGAAGACCAGGTCCTGCTGCGTGATGCCCACGTAGACCACGCGGGCGGCGAAGGCCGCATAGGCGAAGCAGCCCGTCATCGAGCGGCTGCTGCCCGTGGCGTCGATGACCACGTCGGCCAGGCGTCCCTGCGTGAGCGCCTCGAGCGCGGCGAGCTCGGAGCCGTCGCCCCGGGCGAGGACGACTCCGTCGACCTTCATCACCTCCGTGCAGAACTTCAGCCGGTCGGCGTTCATGTCCATGACCAGGCAGCGCGCGCCGGAGACCTTGACGAACTCGACCGCGGAGAGGCCGATCGGGCCGGCGCCGATGACGAGGACCGTCTCGCCGGCCTTCGGCGCGGCGCGGTCGACCGCGTGGCAGCCGATGGCGAGCGTCTCGACGAGGGCGAGCTGGTCGTAGGTGAGCTTCGTCGAGACGTGCAGCTTGCGGGCGGGCAGCAGGAAACGTTCGGCCATGCCGCCGTCGCACATCACGCCCAGCGTCTGGTGCTTCTCGCAGCAGTTGGTGAAGCCCCGCCGGCAGCTGTAGCACTGCTGGCAGTTGATGTAGGGCTCGACCGAGCAGCGGTCGCCGGGCTTCACGTCCGTGACGCCGGCGCCGACCGCGAGGACCTCCACGCCGAGCTCATGGCCGGGCACGCGGGGGTAGGAGTAGAAGGGCATCTTGCCCAGGTAGCCGCCGTAGTCCGTGCCGCAGATGCCGACGCGGTGCACGCGGACGACCGCTTCGCCCGGTCCGGGCGCGGGCGGCTCGGGCGCGTCAAAGAACCGGAACTCCTGCGGGCGCTCGAGGACGACGGCCTTCATCGGGTCAGTTGTTCTCCTTGAGTCCCTCGAGGTGGCCGAGGTTCTTCACCGGGGCGAAGATGGCCTGGACCTCGGCGAGCAGCTGCCGGTCGATCGGCTCCGCGGCCCACTTGGCCCAGTTGCGGATGTTGGCGGGGTTGGCGCTGCCGGAGACCGTGGTCGAGATGTCCTCGTTCTGGAGGCAGAACTGCAGCGCGAGCTGGACGATGTCGACGCCCTTGGCGGCGCAATGGGCGGCGGCCTTGCGGGCGGCCGCCTTGACCTCCTCGGGCTCCTTGAGCCACGCGGGCAGCGGGGCGTTGGTGAGGAGCCGGGCGCTGAACGGGCCGGCGTTCATGACGCCGACGCCCTTGGCCTTCAGGTAGGGCACCGTCTCGTCGGCGAAGCGGTCGTCCGCGTGCACCGCGTCGGCATCTGCGGCACGGACTACGGCGGCTTCCTCGGCAAGATGCCTTTCTATTCCTACCCGCGCATCCCGGGCCATGAGCTCGGCGTCGAGGTCCTCGCCGTGGGTCCGGGCGTGACGAACGTGAAGCCGGGAGACCGCTGCTCCGTCGAGCCCTACATCAACTGCCAGCAGTGCTACAGCTGCCGGCGGGGCTTCACCAACTGCTGCGAGAAGCACCA
>JACCDU010989302.1_pt1 | contig 15321 bp, 17 predicted proteins | sample 7446081 | NCBI WGS metagenome assembly JACCDU01 (sample SAMN15323447, study PRJNA562643) | freshwater metagenome | isolation source: river surface water | place: USA:Blue River Watershed | collected 2017-08-17
CGGTTGACCAAGATTATTTTATTCCTGTTCGTGATGTTGCACAAACAAACCCAATAGAAACACTCCCAGGTGCTCAAAATTTAGGTGAAATTGCGGATATTGAATATATTCAAAAGAAATTATTAGCAGCACTACGTATTCCTAAAGCGTTTTTAGGTTTTGAAGAAGTTGTAGGTGAAGGTAAGACATTAGCTTTGATGGATATTCGTTTCGCGAGAACAATTAATAGAATACAAAAATCATTAATACAAGAATTAAATAAAATTGCTTTAATTCATTTATATCTTTTAGGATTAGAAGATGAGTTAGGTAATTTTTCGTTGTCATTAACAAATCCATCAGCACAATCTGATTTATTACGTATTGAACAATGGAAAGAAAAGATAACATTGTATAAAGACGCAACGTCCGACCAATCACAAATAGGTATTCTTCCTGTATCACATACATGGGCTAAAAAGAATATACTTGGTATGAGTGATTCTGAAGTAATTTTAGATTTACAACAACAAAGATTGGAGAGAGCAATGGGATTTGAATTAACGAATACTCAAACGATAATTAAACGTTCGGGTGTTTTTGATGAGGTCGATAGTAAGTATGGTATACCTGAAGAAGAAAGGAAAAAAGTAGAAGCTGCGGGAGGTGGAGAATCTCCGGCGGGTGATATGATGGGTGGAGGTGCTCCTCCACCACCAGAGCCTGCAGGAGGAGGAGGTGAAGCACCTTTAAGTGAATCTAAAAAACGTAAAATATTCAGTATGTTAGGTGAAGGAGATGATTTGAATGAACTGTTTGACATGGAAAAAGCTAAACAGAATATTTATGAAATAGAAAATAAATTGAAAGACATTTTAAATGATTAAAAATGAACAAGTTTGGACAAATTAAATGTAAATTATTATCTAAATTGACCGAATCTTATAGAAAAGATAATAAGACGGAAATTAAAAATATTTTATCTTTAATAAAAGAAAATAAAGATTTGAAAGAATTGTATTTGTTATATGAAGATATTGAAAACAAATATTTTAAAGATAAAGAAGTTGCAAAATATTATGTTGAGGAATTAAGTAAATCATTAAATGGTAAAGCAAAATCCTTGTCAAACACTTTAAAAAAATTAGATGAATCGATTGGGTTAGTTGAAACGAAATATATTGCCGTTTATGATTATGTTGATTGTTTATTGGAAGAAGATAATTTATTAAATATAGACACAAAGGTAAGATCTAAAATGGATTTAGTAGATTATGTAACCACTAAAAAAGAAATCGCTGAATCAAATCAAGTATCATACTCGGAAAATCAAAAATTATTATATGCCGTTTTGGCAAATAATTTTAATGTTCTATACAGTAATACATTAAATGAAGAACAAAAGAATGAATTAAAGAGTATTGTGTCGTTAACCGATGATGAAGTTCAAACTAAAACCAAAGAATTAAAAGAAAATATTTTAAATAAAGTTAATAATTTAATTTCAGAATCTACAGATACGGATTTAAGAGATAAATTAAATAAAGTAGTAAGTGAGGTTAACACAACAACCCCATCAAAATATAATTTCTACAAATTAAAAGAATTAGAAAATGGTCTTAATTAAGACCATTTTTTATTTTCTCAGAATATATTGCTTTTAGTTTACCCTCTCTTTTTGCAACAGATGGTTTAACATATTCTTTTCTTTCTCTTAATTGTTGTACTAATCTTGTTTTTTGTACTTTATATTTTAAAGTTTTTAAAGCACTCTCAAGACTTTTTTCCTTGTTTACATCAATGATTATCATATTATATAAGTATATTCAAAAATATACTAAAATGTTTTTTGTTTTTTAAGTATTTTTTGTGTATAATTTAATACACCATAAAATATTATAACATGAATAAATAATGAAGACAGGTAAGTATATCTCAATAGGAGAATACAATAATGTGAAAATTGGATATGGGACAGTTGACTTTAAAAATCTCAAAACAATTTATCTTAAATTTAATTCTTGGTTACAGCCAGAAAATGATACTGAAGATTTTAATTTAATAATATCAAAGACAAGAAGAAACATCAAGGAGAACATTTATAATTTGAAAAATGAAAATTTTAAACCTCAAAGTATTGTTGATTTAGACATTAGAACTAAAGGTATAAAATTAGAAAAAAAATCATTTATGAATTTAGAAATTACATTGTATGTTGAAAAAGTATTTGATATAAAATCAAAAGACATAAAAGAATTCATAAAAAAGACATCTTATTCTATAATAAATGATTGTTTGACAGATAAAAAATTATTCAATTTCAATAAAACTAAAAATTAATCTTTTATCGAAGTATTTATAGTATAAACACTATAAATGAAGGTACTTGGACCGAATGAAACTGGTAAAGGAATTTTAATAGAATACGACGCAGGTCACATTTCGCCAGAGGACAATAAAAAAATTATATCGGAAATGAAGGATATGGACTTTTCACAAGACCTTATCCTTTATGCTGTTTTACAAAAATATGATACACCAAATAAGAATGGTAGATTATATCCCGAATTGATATTAAAAAGAGAAAATGAAAAGTACCAAACATTAATTAAAAAAGGTGGTGCTTTGAATGAACTTAATCATCCATCTTCTTCATTAATTGATTTAGATAGAGTTTCACATTCCATACTTGAAACATGGTGGGATGGAAAAATGTTAATGGGTAAAATAAAATTATTCACATCTCCGGGTTGGAAGAAAATGGGTATTGTGTCAACAAAAGGTGACCAAGCTGCCATGTTAATTATGAATGGTGCAACTTTAGGTATTTCATCAAGAGGTGTTGGTTCTTTAAAACAGGTGAAAGGTCAAAATATAGTACAAGACGATTTTGAACTTGTTTGTTTTGACTTAGTATCGTCACCATCTACTCCCGGTGCGTATGTATTTTCAGACCCATCTGAAAGAGATCAATATCAAGAATCGGTTCAAGAAACACCAATAGTTGACGACAGAATGAAAAAATTGATGGGTAAATTAGACAATTTTTTATCAAAGTAATTAAGTTTTTATTGCGGACAATATAAAAATCGAGACTTTTTATAAAATCATAATATTTATATAATAATAAAACCAAATAAAAATGAGTGAAAAATCCATTTTAGAACAAGCGTTACTTCAAGTACAAACACTTGAAGAGGCAGTAAAGCAAAATGCAAAAGGTATACTTGCGTCAACAATGAAGCAAGAACTAAATGATTTGCTTAAAGAATCTTTGGAAGAAGAGGAAAAAGTTGACGCGTCAGAAGAGGAAGAAAAAACCAATGTTGACGAACAACCAGAACCTGAAGAAGAGGAAGGAGATGATATGTCACCTGAAGCATCTGATGACGATGTGGAAGATGAAAATTTAGATGACCTCGATAATGAAGACCCAATGAAAAAAATTGATGACGAATCAGATGAAGAATCAGATGAAGAATCAGATGATGAGTTTGGTGTAGAACCAGACGATGAATCAGATGACGAATTTGGTGATGATTTTGGTGACGAATCAGATGATGACGTTGTAGATATGACCAATGCTTCCGATGATGAAGTATTGAAAGTATTTAAGGCTATGAAACCAGAAGATGGTGTTGTAGTTAAAAAAGACGGAAACGAAATTGATATCGATTTGGGTGATGATGAATATATCATCAAACTCGATGAAGAAGGTGATGAATTTGAAATGTCAGAAGAAAAAGAATGGGGCGATACTGAAGCTCATGAAGAATTTGGCATGGAAGAAGAGAACATCTATGAAATCGAGATAGATGAAGAAGAAACTGAAGTAGGCGAAGAGGAAGTTCAAGAAATTGAAGCAACTGAAGCTGCACGTACTAAGTCTAATCCTCATGGAAATAAGAACGGTATGAATAGAGCAGGTTTACCAAGTAAAAAGAAATACAAAGCAGGTTCTGGTGTATTTGGAATTAATGAAGAAGTTGAAAAACTTAAACAACAAAATTCTGAATACAAGAAAGCGTTGGTTCTTTTTAAAGATAAATTAAATGAAGTTGCGGTTTTCAATGCAAACTTAGCTTATGCTACTCGTTTATTTACCGAACATTCAACAACAAAGCAGGAGAAATTGAATATTCTTAAGAGATTTGATTCAGTTTCAACTATGAATGAGTCTAAAGGCTTATATAACACAATTAAAACTGAGTTAGTTACTAAAAAACCCGTAACTGAATCAGTTGTAGAAAAAATCTCAAACACTCCATCAACATCAGCATCTCAAGAAGTATTGGCGGAATCTAAAGCATATGAGAATCCTCAATTTAAGAGAATGAAAGATTTGATGAGTAAAATAAAATAAATAAAAACCAAAAATAAAATTTTAAAAAATGGGAGCATTATTAGAATCAGGTATGGTTGGTAACATAGGTCTTAAGCACCTTCGTGTTATCAAAGAAGATACCATCAAAAAATGGGATGACCTCGGTTTCCTTGACGGATTAAACGGTCACCAAAAAGACAACATTGCACAATTGTATGAGAATCAAGCATCATACTTAATTAACGAAGCTGCGGTTGCAGATGCTTCAGGTTCTTTCGAAACTGTTGTATTCCCAATCATCAGAAGAGTTTTCAGTAAATTATTGGCTAACGACCTTGTGTCAGTACAAGCCATGAACTTACCAATTGGTAAGTTATTCTATTTCATTCCTAAAATTCAGGAAAGAACAGGAAATAATCACTATTCTCCATATGGTTATCCAAACGATACCGATGCAGTTGGTGATGGTTATCCTTCAACAGCTAAAAATCTTTATGATCGTTTTTACGAGAATTCAGATGCAAATGACCAAGGTCTTTTTGATTATTCAAAAGGAAACTTCACAGTAGCATCTGTAACTGGTACATCTATCGTAACATTCTCTAGTGGTGTTGAAAGTGGTGCACAAACATTAGCAACAGGTACAACTCACAGTTCAGTTATTTTGAAGTTGGGTGGTTTCTCTAAATTAGGTCAAGGTAAGATTGCAGGTCCAGACGGTAACGAAATGGATACTGAAGAATTCTTGGCTTCTTTACAAGTAACTTCTGCTCAAGTTCAAAGTGGTGCTGCTTTACCATTCAATGTGGTTACACAGAAATACGGTAAGGGTATTGTTGAATATGGTCAAAAATCTGCAGGTACCAATGGTAACTTGTTTAGTGATATTTGTGATGAAGATGGTTACATTTATTTGAACATCGATTTACAAACATATTCTGCAACCGCAGGTTTCTCTGACCACACAGTTGCTGGTTCAACTTTGATTGGTGCAGACTTCGTAGCAACTTATCGTCAATACGATACTTTGGAATTTGAAGATCAGATTGGTGAGGTATCTTTCGACCTTCAATCTGTAACAGTTTCTGTTACTGAAAGAAAGTTGAGAGCAACTTGGTCTCCTGAACTTGCACAAGACGTTAGTGCATTCCATAACATTGATGCTGAAGCTGAATTGACAGCTTTATTATCTGAGCAAATCGCAGCTGAGGTTGACAGGGAGATTCTCCGTGACCTTAGAAAAGGTGCTGCTTGGTCAGCTAAATGGGATTATAACGAATGGAAATATGGTGGAAACGGTGGTGCAACCTTACAAGGTTATACTCAGAAAGATTGGAACCAAACTTTGGTTACCAAAATCAACCAAATTTCTGCTCAAATCCATAAAACAACTTTAAGAGGTGGTGCTAACTGGATTGTTGTATCTTCTGAAGTATCCGCAGTATTCGATGACTTGGAGTATTTCCACGTTTCTAACGCAGCTCCTGAGCAAGATTCATACAACATGGGTATCGAGAAAATCGGTTCTTTAGCAGGTCGTTACCAAGTTTATCGTGATCCTTACTTCCCAGCAAACAAAATTTTGATTGGTCACAAAGGTAAGTCATTGTTAGACGCTGGTTACATCTACGCTCCGTATGTACCTCTACAGTTAACTCCAACAATGTATAATCCATTCACCATGACACCTATCAAAGGTATCATGACAAGATACGCAAAGAAAATGGTTAACAACCGTTACTTTGGTGTAATCGATGTGAAAGGTATCACTACATTCAACATGGATACTTTAAGATAATCTTAATTATCCAAATAAAAAAACCCTCGAGAAATCGGGGGTTTTTTGTTTTTATTAATATTTATATAAAAAAAATGTAAAATGAAAAAAAAATCATTAAACGAAGAAATTTCACGTATAAAAAATATGATGGGAAAATTGTTGGGGGAGAGTTCATATGGTGCTGCAGGTTGGGAAGGTAATAGGGGCGATGTAGAATATTATAGTTCAGGTAAAAAGTCAGAAGTAATTCCAAACGGACCAACATATACTGAAGAAAACAAAAAAGCGGTAGATTTATTGGAATACATTATAAAAAACTATTTTAAAAATTTAGATTACGACGCTGTGGAACCCAATGATGACCCTAATAATCCTAAATTAGATATATGGAGTACGTCAATTTTTTCCCGAAACAAAGAAGATGTACCACCAGGTTATTATAATTTTAATATAGGTTTTTCAGTTTTCTATGATAAACACACCAAAATCGCAGAACCACGTAGTGTATCCATCTCCGCAGAACCAGAAAATTTAGACGAACCTGAATTATATTATAGATTCAAAGGTTCCGATCCAAATTTAAGATATTTTGGATCTTATTTTAAAGAATTGAATGGTTATACAATAGAGGATATAATTGAAGAAAATTGGAGCGATTACCGAAATTATCAAGGAGATCAACATCATGATGACAATTTTGATGGGGACGATGGGTTTTAATTTCAAGATATGAATAATATAAAAAACCCCACATTTCTGTGGGGTTTTTTATTTATCTAAAATTTATTATATTTAAACTATGTCGGATACCAATTATAGTAAATTGAGGTTGGATGTCATTGAAAAACTGATAGTTCAGAGGGGTATTGAGTGCAAAATGAAGAAGAATGAAATGGTAAAAATGTTAATTCAATACGATGAAGGAAAGTATGTTGAACCGATGAGAGAAACGATTTACATAAAGAACGATAATGGATTTGACGTAGGTGTTGATATCAGAAATCAAAACCACATACTACAAGTAAGTAAATTAATCGAAAAAAAAGAAGGGTTACATCTAAATCGTTTTTCGGAAGATAGAATTTGGTATTGGGTACCTCAAAAACTAATATGAACTGGACTGAATATTTTTTAGGAATTGCTGAACAAGTTAAATTAAAATCAAAAGACCAATCTACACAGATAGGTGCTGTTATTGTTGGAATTGACAATGAAATACTTTCTACAGGATATAATTCATTTCCAAGGGGAATGGATGATTCTAAAATAGAACGTCAGGAAAGACCTGAAAAATACTTCTGGTTTGAACATGCGGAACGTAATGCAATATATAACGCCGCAAGAATAGGTGTTTCATTGAAAAACTCAACAATATACTTGACATCAGGTTTACCCTGTATGGACTGTGCTAGAGGAATTGTAAATAGTGGTATTAAAATTGTTTGGTGTAAAAAAGAATGTACCACAAAAAACAAAGAGAAGTGGGAAGAATCTCAAATGAAATCACTCCAACTTCTCAATGAATGTGGGATACAAGTATTTTATTATTAATTACCAAGTTCTACAAGCCCAATATCTTGGTTTCCAACGTGGACCTGGATTGTCACAATTGTGTCTTGCTCTAAATGACCTTCTTCTTTCAGGGTTATTCTTTTTAATTTTCATCACTTTACCCTTTGCGGATTTTCCACCAAAACCAAAGTTAACCTTAACGACTTTACCTTTATCATTTTTTACGTAAACCTTAAATTTTTTAATGTCACCTTGCATGATTTTACCAAGTTGTACTTTACGACCCTGATATTCGGCTTCATTCAATAAATCATCTGCAATAAAGTTTGTTTCTTCGATACTTCCAAATTCGTCTTCGTAAATTATCTTATTCAATTTCTTTATTTCTTCCATGACCACGCGTATTATTTGAGCCTCATCATAATGTGTCATAGTAGGTTTGTTTCCTTTACCTACTTTTGGTTCCTTCTTTTCCGCTCTTCTTTTTTGTGCGGTCATTGCCTTCTTTTCTTTTTTATCATAAGAAGATGCAACTTTTGGTGTTTCTTTAGAAACTTTTTTCGATGGTCTACATTTAGGATATGATTTACCATCAGCGTCTTTTCTACCACAAGGTGGGTGTTTCCCATCAACTTTCTTGGATACATCAACCCATTTCTCTTTAAACCATCTTCTTAAATCTTCTTTAAGTACTTCACCATTCTTTATGGAATCTTGGATATATTTTAAGTCCTCTTCGTTTACAAGTATTTTCATAAATTATTTTTTACATTTTTTCCATCCACCGCCTTTCTTTTTATAATTTTTTGCAGCCCAACCATTCGCATATGCTGAAGGGTAAACATCAAATTTCGCTTTAGCGGCTGCTTTAGATGCTGCCCATTTATCTGGTTGTGTCGGACAATTTTTACTTTCGTCTATTTGGTATTCTTCACTTAATAAATCCTCATTCATACTAAAACTATCCATGTTAGCGTTCATTTCAACACCATCTTCACTTTTAGTTTTATTCATAAAAAAATCAAATACTTGGTCCATATTGTTTTTTGCTTCAGATACGTGATCATCCGCCCAATCATGTCCGTCTTGTATGATTCTATCTAGTAATTTTTTGTCCATGTTTAATAACATTTCACATTGTCTGTGAATTTGTTCTAAATTGCTGAAAAACATATAATTTTCATGCATTCCATCAGAACCTTCATTTAATGAATGAAGATGTTTTCTAATAATTTGGTCTAGTTTTCTCATACTTATAAATATTTATTTTTGTGATATAATTTCGAATTTAATGTATTCTTCATAGAAGATTTCTTCACCATTTACTTTCGCTTTAATTTCTATAAAATATTCTCTTGGTATATATATTGACGTATCAATCATGAATGAATTTTCATTTGTCACATCTAATTGTGTCCAATCGTGTACAATTACGTCGGTCCTACCTTCCTTTATGAACATTCTATAATAAACCTCTTCTATTATAGTTGAATTTGGATTATTGATAGATTTAAATATCACACCAATTTTTCTTATTTCACCTGGTTTAATTTTTTCATTTTGTTTAATTCCGTAAAATTGTATTGAGTATCTTTTAAAATCTGTATCATTACCACCTAATGAATAATAACTTAACATAGGTTTTGGAATGAATTTCTGAGTTATATCAGGAATTATAACGGAATCAATCTGTAAATTTTTCCATTTATCATAAAAAAACTTTTTACCATCACATTGTAATCCACTTAAACCAAAGGATATTCTATAAACACCTTTTCTTACTTTTTCAGATACTATATCATTTAATCCACTAACTAACGTATTAGTGTGGTCAAATATATCTACGGCAGGAGGTTCATTTAAATCGTAATAGTTAGAACCTTTTTTCACATATAATATTAAATTTTGTTCCACATTTTCTGTGAAATCATGTCTATCATCATTAATCCTATCATAAAAAATTGATTCTACATGAGGTTCAAAATATGTTTGAGTATATTTTGTAAAAAAAGATACAGATTGATCAATATCTATGTTTATTATATCTTGAAACGCAACTGAAAACGCCAATCCAAGACCATGATTATCGATTACACCATTGATAATATCATTAACATATTCTGTTATATCAACATTTATATTTTCATTTCCGTTATCAAAATGTATGGTTTGTATTATTTCTGGATTTATATCGTATATACCTTCTGTTGACCACTCATCTAAGTTAGTTCTATTGAACCAGTTTGATGGTCTTTCATCGAATGTCTTGTTACCTAAGGTAAAATCATATTCGTCATTTCCATAATCAAATCCCGTTCCCTCGTCCCAAAATTCATCTATTTTAAATAATATTAAATCAAAAGAACTGGCTCTTTGTCTACCAGTTCCTCTTTTCGCATTTAAAAATGTTTCATTACCAAATACGGTATTTGTCATTCTCAAATAATGTCTGGTACTTGAATTCAACACAAAATCACCTAATTCTATTCTTTCGATTATATCGGTGAAATCAATTTTGAATATGAATTTAGAAAATCCTGACCCATAAAAGATTTCCGTTGTCGGATTTTTAGAAGTGTTGACTTGAGAATCTTTTATTATTGTATTGTTTTTTTCAAAATATGAACGAAAATATGACATCTTTTTATTTAATAAATATCAAATTTTAGTTAATCTTAATCGATGTATTCAATATATCTTGTTCTATGTTTTTTAATAGTCCTTCTAAAATTAAATAGTTAGGGTCTTCTTGTAATAAAGGTCCTACAACATTATGTTGATGGCTTAGTAAAAGATTCACAATGGACCTTAGTAATGCCACTAAATTTTCACCTCTAACTGATGAATATGTATTAGGGTCGATGTTTCTTAAATAATCCTCTTGTGTATATTCGTATTTGTCTAAATTTTGGAAGTTTACCGTTTTTTGAGTTTCATTAGGGTCTGTAGACAAAAGATATATTTTATCAGAAACCACAGAACTAAATGTTTGTTCGGGTGAATTTGGGTTAATTTTTAAAAATTCATCAATGATTTCTTTTATTATCGGTTTTGGTGTGATTTTTAATGATGACCAGATTAAACCACTAGATGGCCCTACACTTGATATTTTTATAGAATTTAAAATTTCAACCTTCTTTTGATTTTGTTCTGGTGTTCCTGTTAAAGTTTTAAATAATTCTGTGGGTCTGAAATATATTGGGTGTAAATCTTCATTACTGTACAAAGTGTTAAATTCTTTTAATCCTTTTTCATGTAGAGTAAATAAAGTATCTCTAATCACACTCGGTACATTATCAATCGAATCCACATCTAATATCATAGTGGGGGTCGAATAATTATTTTCAGCATTAACTAATCTTAATGATGGAAAAATTAAAGGAGAACTGCTAGTAAAGAAATTTGTTTTAAATGTTTGACCATATGGTTTTATAACATTATAAACATAAAAAACTACACTAGTAGGTGAAACCAAATTATTGATTTCGTATTCCACTATTGTTTTTATGTCTTTACTTTCATATTTAACCGTTTTCTTTTTTCTTTTAGTTAATTCACCTTTTTTTGGAAATTTTTTCAAATAAATTCTAGATGATTTCTTTGCCATAATCGGATGTGAAATCATTAATGTTCTATTTTTTACACTGGCAGCGTCTTTTGATAGTAGTTTACCTCCTCTTAATTGGAGACCATTTTCAGTAAACAAGATATCAGAACCAAATTTACCATAAATTCCATAATCAGTTTCTTTAGCAAAAGTATTGTCTGATTTTTTTTCAACATAATCACCAGTTGACTTTCTTATGTCAGGTTTATGTTTTACCGCAATACCATACGTAGTATTTTCAATTTGTTGTGAAAAATTTTGAGAGTTTATATCATACATTGTTGTAAATGGACCCGCAATGTACTCTTGATTTACTGTTTCTTTATCTGTGTTAAAATTTATAACCTTTACCGCTTGACCAACTTCAGGAATTAAATTAATATTTGTTGGTAAAAATGGTGAGCAAATAAAAGGATCATAATCACCCCATTCAACGTAATTCATTGCCTTTTCTTTTTCACCTACATAGTCATTGTATCGTAATGCCCTAATTCTTCCAATACCTTTTGGGTCTATGTTGTTTACACAAATGGCAATATCAATTATTTTCATATTTTTTTAATTCTTTTTCCTATTTCATTATTTACCTTATCGTATAATGTTTCAACACTTTCCAAATGTTTAGTTAAATCTAAAATAAGTTGTTTTGTTTTATCAAATTCTTCAATTAAAACATTTTGTGCGTCAAACAAATCCTTATTTGGTTTATTTTCAACGTCCTCAACAACACTTATTAATTTTTCTAAATCCATATTAAAAAAGTTTACCGGCACTATTTAAAATACCTGGTGGAATTATTACCGGACCAATTGGTGTCGGTATTTTAATTTCTTTATTTGCAACTTTAACAAATGAATTTTTATCCATATCATCAATAAATGAATCTAAAAATCCATTTAATATTTTTGGTATATTATTCGGTTGTCCAAATATTGGTCCTGTATTAACCCCCAAAGCCTCAATCCTCTCTATTGAATCAATTAAAATTCTGTCTTTACTCATACCAGGTAGTTTATCAGATAATCCTAAAATAACTCCCGGTACGTTAAATCCACCTTTAGCAGACAATGCTAAATTTATTGTATTTAAAATAGTTCCAAATATTGCTGTACAATTATCTATCTTTTCTTGTAGAAATTTTTGTAGTAACGCAATTAATGCTGTAATAATTGTAACGTATCTCTTATATTTATTTTTGATAATTCTTTTAATTATATTTTGTAAGAAAAATAATAAATCTTTCTTTATTCGTTTCCAAAACTCTCTTATAAATTTCCAAAATAATTCTTTGATAATAAGATTAAATAATTTACTAAGTTTTTTAAGCAAATCTTCAATATTCAATACTTGATTTACAACAGACTTAAATAATTTATAAATAATAATAATCGGTAAAAATATCTTAGGACTAAATACACTTGATATTAATGCCTTAGGTAAATTTAATATAAAAGTATTAATTAAAGATAAATTAAAATTTGCTAAGGGAATGTCACTACCTGATTGTTCTTGAGCATCTGATGCTGCTCTTGTTAATGTAGTATTGACTAAATCATTTATAGTTTTTTTATCTGAAAGATAAACAAAGTCGTTAACAATATCAGGATTTGCAGGAACTTCAAAATTACCACAATCAGTAAATTTTAAAACTCTTTTAAAACGATTATCTTCATCTTCTAAATCAACACCTTCTAAATTTTCAAAATCAAAATAAAATTCAACATCTTCATCATTTTCATCAAATAAATCTGATGGGTTTTGATTTTCTAATTTATTTCTATCTGTTGGTGTTCCGCATATAGCAAACAATTTTTTTAATAATCTATCTAATTTATTAAGACTGCCTTTAAATTGAAAACTTTCACCATCTCCTCCTTGTAAAGTTAATAACATGGACATTTTAATAATACCTTTGATATCAGGTAATTCTATCGAAGAATAATAATCATTAAAAAATTCTTCAACTTTTACTGTTCCTAAACCTTGTGTTAAACCAGAAAAAATAAATTCTTGGTTACCTGAATTCCATGTTGTGGTAAAAAGTGTTTTATTATTATTAGTATCAAATTGGTAATCTCCTCCAGTGAAAATATTATATAACTCTCTATTAACTTTTTGTTTATTTAAATCTGGTGATTGAGGTTCATAAATTATTTTACCTGAAGAGCTATTAGGATCAACAGTTAAAATATTTAAAAAATCGAATTCTTGTGGTCGTAAATTTATAGAATCAATATTAATCAAAGAATTTGCGCCACATATCCCATCACCCGAAAAAAATATTTTTTTAACATTGTCAGAAATTATCTGTTTTGAGGATTCAAGAGTTACTTTGATTGAATCAATTGCGTGTTGTTGTATTATTTGTTTATTTTGGAATTTATCCGAACTACCAACTCTTTGTTTTGCAGTACCTAAAAAAACATCAAATATCCCCATTAACTCTGAAAATATATCTTTGTTGTTTTCTTTTTTTTTCTTTCTCTTATCTAAAAACTCATCTAATTTTTTACCATATAATTTATCAGTCGATGGTAAATCATTTATATATTTTTCATATAAATTACTTCCACCATTTTTTACATTATCATCAAATGTATTTTTAATGGCAGCTGCTTTAGATTTAATATCGTTAACTAATTTCATTATAGGGTATAATTTTCCGAACTATTATTTTTACCACTATCGGAATCATTTACTAATTTATCCAACAATTCTCTATCTTCATCAGATAATGTAAGTTTACCCATAGGTGCACTTTTTCCACCACCCTGAGTTTGTTTCAATAATGCACCTTGCAGTTTTACTAACGATATCTTTTTTTCAGTACACTCGTTTAGTATTTTCTGTTGTTCCTTTATTACGGGACCGATTACACTCATGTCCTCCGCATCCTTCATAAAAGATAACATTTTTTTCATTATCAAAGACGCTGTGTTTTTTTGTTCTACAATATCGTTGTATATTTCCTGCATTAACGATAATGCAGAATCAATTTCTAATGAAATTAAATTTTTTTTCTCTCTCATATATATAAATAGATTTATTCCAAAAACCCACCTAATATACCATCGTACATTTTTTTGAATTTCTTAATCGAAATTCTTATTTCTTTTGTAGAAAGAGATGTCATTTCTCTAATTGATAATAAAATAAGATTTTTATTAAACTTGTTTCCATCACCAACTTGAAATATTTTATCAAAATTGCTAAATATTTCTAATAACGCATAACCCAATTTTTTCTCATTATCGGTAAGGTCTTCAGTTTCTATGAATTCTTCTAAGGATATCGTTAATTTAATAATAACATCTCTATAGTCAATTTCATATCCATCTATTACATAAGATAGTTCAGGATTTTCTTCTATATCTGATGAAATATCTTCATATGATACATTTCTGTTTTTTTCCTTGGTATCCTTTTGTATTGCACCCATAAGATAATTCTTACAGATTGTACCAAAATATGAATATGCTTTATGATTTTTAGTATGGTCGAATTTGTTGATTTTGGTAATAAGGAAAGACATAGTATCCGTATGGATATCTTCAAATTCGTAATCTTTCCTATAAAGTTTATATCTTCTTATAATACTTTCAACCATTATGATTAATGGTTCTCTTAAAAATTCATTAAAGATTTTATTTTTTTCTTCTTCGGAATTAGACTCCAGATATTTTACAACAGCCTTTTCTTGATCCTCACCAAAATAAATTTTTTGTGTTCTTTTTCTCGGCATTAGAGATTTTCATATATTACTTCACGTTTATTTTTGAAGAAAAATTCTTTTTTGGCGGTATCTAACCAAAATTTAACCTCTTTTTCTGATAGTTTACTGGTTTCTTCATTTTTGTAATTCCAAAATAATGAATCTTCTCTGAAATTAACATGTTGGTATCCAATTCTCGGAACTGTCATAATTTTTGCACCGTTATGAGTTAATCTTAAAAATAATTCATAACTAAAAGTCAATTTCATGTTATCTTTTAACATTCCATTTTCTTTAATTACTTCTGTTTTGTATAGAGCTCCACTTGTTTGATAATTTTGGAAATCCAATAATACTTCATTATCCAAATAACCTTGTTTTTCAGTAAACCCATAAGCCCAAGCAGA
>JACCDU010286380.1_pt1 | contig 15320 bp, 16 predicted proteins | sample 7446081 | NCBI WGS metagenome assembly JACCDU01 (sample SAMN15323447, study PRJNA562643) | freshwater metagenome | isolation source: river surface water | place: USA:Blue River Watershed | collected 2017-08-17
CAGAAGCAGGTTTCCAGAAGATTGTTTCTTTGGCACCAGAAGTTGTGTAACCCGTAATTGATATATATATGAAAATCAAAAAAGGAGACACAGTATTGGTGATTGCGGGCAAAGATAAGGGAAAGACTGCTACGGTAACTGAGGCATTGCCAAAGACCGAGCAGGTACTTCTCGATGGCGTTAACATCGCCACTCGCCACCAGAAGAGTCGCCGCACCCGACAAGCGGGCCAGGTGATTAAGAAGAGCGTACCGGTCCATGTCTCTAACGTGTCACTCATGGAAGGGAAGAAGGCCGTACGTGCCGGATACAAGGTCGAGAAAGATGGTGATAAGACGAAGAAAGTGCGCATCGCACGACCTTCAGGTAAGACTATCTAGGTATGACAGATACTATGAAAACTAAGATTGCCGGCGCATTTGACGCACTCAAGGGAGACTTTGGGTACAAGAATGTGATGCAAGCTCCGCGTATCGAGAAGGTTATCGTTTCAACGGGAACCGGCAAGATCGAGGACAAGGCAAAGATCGCCCTCATCCAGAACCGCCTCGCGACCATTACTGGTCAGAAGGCTGCTCCTCGCAAGGCTCGTCAGTCAATCGCATCATTCAAGCTCCGCGAAGGTGATGTCATTGGCTACCAGGTCACTATGCGTGGCGCTCGGATGCACCACTTCCTCGACAAACTCGTTCACATTGCGTTGCCACAGACGCGCGACTTCCGTGGGCTCAAGACAACAGCGATTGACGAGATGGGTAACATCACCCTCGGTATCAAGGAACACTCAATTTTCCCTGAAACCACCGATGAAGAAATCAAGGATGTCTTTGGTCTCGCGATTACGATCGTAACGACCGCGAAGACGAAGGCAGAAGCTGAAGCGCTTTTGCGACACATCGGACTTCCACTCGTGAAGCCTGAGTAAATACAAAGTCGATTCACCAGTATAACGGTTGGTCAACTCTAAAAACAAAGCCGCATCTAACAAGGTGCGGCTTTGTTTATTGCAAATTGTGAACAATTGCGCTCTAATAATAAAAGATTCTTCTCTCAAGAAAGGAGATAGAAATGGGAAAGCTTCTTTTCAGTCCAGCTTTTATCTTTACGTTGAGCGGCATGATCCTCATGTTGCTCTACGAAATGAACATCCTCAAGAACCGCTGGTTGATTCTAGCTGGTCCACCTTTGTTTTCGTGTGGGCTTGGCTTCTTCATTCCGCAGTTCGTTTGGGAGGATTCGGCGCTGTTTGTGGCGGTGACGCTTACCTTCATGTTCGTTAACTGGCTGGTCAATCGGTTTACGCGTCGTTCCTTGTTGCGTCGTATCAAGGACTTCTTCGATACCGACTCTGCAAAGAAGCAGTCGTAGATGCTGACAAAAGGTGTGCTTGGGCACGCCTTTTTTAATATCCTAAAACCCATCAGCGTTGCCCACGTATGGAGGGTATTAAAAAAGCACCTTGGGTAAGGTGCTTTGAGCAGCTTAGGCTGCAGAGGTTTTCTGTTTGGTCATGTACGTATTCATGAACGCCAGAAAGGTTTGGTGTTCGTGGCAGGTGATGCTGTCGCCGAGTGCTCGGGCAATGTAGGCAGCTGTCATACCCGGCTGCTCGAATTCATAGAGCGCAACGATTTCAGGAATGCTCTGGAAGTGTCTGTCATGCAAGATGTACTTTCCGGTTGTAGTCGGATTCTGCTGTGCGCTTGCATACAGTGCGAGACACACGGTGGCTGTACGATCGTCCTGTCGCCCGCGTGCTCCGTGTAGTGCGATGAGTCCGTTGAGTACTGCAGCAGCATTTTCCTTGTCGAGGACAGTGCCACTACGGCCAATCAAGAACAGACCGAAATAGAGTGCTTTGAGTCGGACACCGACATCAGTTTCGGTGTCGCTCAGGGCATGGGCAATGAGCGACACACCACAACGGTTCATGCCTTGCTTCAGGGCCGTGTCGATACGGGCCTCAAGGCCGATGCTCTTGTTGAGACCAGCGCGCATCGATGCCGGCAATTGTGCCAAGACCGTCTCGAGCGCTTCTGCGCTCGCGCTAATCTCCGCGTAATCATCACTGAGGCGAAGTTTGGCAAGTGCTGGCACCAGCTTGAGGGTATCGACGCCGAACGTCTTGCTGGCCTGAACATCTTTCTCAAGTTGCGCCAGCGTGGCTTCGTAATCAAAGCCGTTCTGCACGAGCCGCACGGCGCTGAGGGCGGTGCCCTTCACAGCGCCAGCGATGACGGTAAATTTCGTTGCAGCCCAGATGAATGGGATGACGTGCAAGACCATGGTGTCCTCCAGGGAACAGGGGTTACTGGTGAATATTAAATAGTATCTATGGAAATTGTCAAATCGTGTGCCGAGTTTTAGGATGAACACCATATAAAAAACCGACACAAGTGTGTCGATTACGAACGTTCTTGGAACCGAGCGACCATTTCTTCGGTAATACCGTCGAAGGTCAGTCCGGGAACCGGTTGGTGGAGCGCATGCGCAATGTAGCGCTCTGCATCTTTGCCGATGATGGTTACCTCAGGGCAAGCTGCCAAGCGCGACACAAGGTCGGCACCGGGAACATTGACGCCTTTTGAAACGTACCACTCAATCAGCGGTCCTTGCTGTTTCTTTCTTCCTTTACCCTTGATCATGGTGTGGTAATGGAGCAGTGTGACGGAAAGCGTATCCACCTCTTTCATGGTGAGTTGCTTTCCAGACCGGCCAATGAAGTAGAGTCCGGTGTACTTGCGATTCAGGAACTGGGACAAATTCATGCCTTCGAAGCTCGTGTCAGCCAAGGTTTTGAGACCGAGGCTGTACATAAGGGCAGAGAGGTCATCTCGTAGCTCATTCGGGATATCGATATTTGTCGCTGCTTTTGCAGCAGCTTTTTCAGCTGGACGAAGGGCATCGAAAGCATCGAGCACCTCCTTTGCCTGCCGAACGATTTCGTTGGTCCGATTGAGCTTCATGCCACTGGCACGCTCGATGAATTTCAAGAACATCGTTGCAAAGGAAGCTAGTTCACCACCACCTTTCTGGAGTGTGTCACCGGCATCCTTGAGGCGCTTGGCCTGCTTTTGTGTAAGGAACGTATAGGTCTTCATGATGTCCGTGTACATCGCTTTGAGCGCTTTGTCCGGATCACCGTCTTCGGTAACCATGCGGCTGGCAAACCAACCAATGGAACCGACGATTACGGCGCGTACGCCGAGTTGCACGAGCGGTGGAATGGGCATCGAGAGGGTTCTCCTGTAGGGTTTTTCTCCGCTTTGTATTAAACAGCATATTGGCAATAAATCAAGGGAATATATTGACTTTCTTGTTTTTTTGTTCTAAAGTTCTGGCAGAAATGGGTCTCGTACCCGTTTTTTCTTTGATAATCAAATATCTACAACAAACAGAAGGAACTGAACAATGACGTCAACGATGAAAATGGTGGTAGCTGCCCTTGTGGCAGCAGGGGTGTGGGGGCTGCTTGAGCTCATCTTCAACCCCGCCAATCTCCTCTCGATCTTGGTCGGAATCGCTGCCGGCGTGGCAGTGGTCATCATGCTTTTGGCGCGCTCGCGCGGGGAAACCCCGCAAGCCGTGGCCAAGGAGGTGGTGGCTGCAGCGCAAGCGGCGGTCTCCGAACCCAAAACGCGCGTGGACGAACGGGCGGCACAAGAGCAACTGTTTCGCGCGTGCGAAGCATTTGTCTTGAGTGGTGCTGCGACGAACTTCGGCCCTGCTCTTGAAGCAGTGGCAGCGAAGCTTCGTCAACTGTTGCCGCGGGCTCTTGGCTTCGCACCTGAAAGCGAAACGACGTTCAACGTCGTGAAGCTGGCGCGCGAAGACATTCCTCGGCAGCTCTCGGCCTACGTCGACATGTCGCCGACGGATCGCGATGCAAATCGCGAAAGCCTCAAGGCGCAATGGGTTTCGCTCATGGCGAAGCTCGACAAGCTGGCCGAAATCATCGACCGTGGTCGCGCTGACCAGTTCGAATCGGAATCGGCTTTCATCGACATGAAGTTTTGAGAACAGGAGAGAGAACCATGACCAACGAAACCAAAATTGCAGAACCAGTCGTTCTGGAGATGCCTCCTCTCGTCGAAGACGTGAGCCAAAACCTGCCGTCGGTGCCGGGTGCGATGGAGATTCAGTCTCCTGATCACATCGTGCCGGTGCGTCCGAAGCATGTTGCCGATGCCCGGGATGCCGAAATCAAGGCAGCTGCGGCTGCGGTGGTGGCGGCCATCCTTGAAAATCCGTCTGATGTTTCGGTGACGACCGCAGTGTACGCGCTCGGTTCGGCAGCTGAAGCGTCAAACAGTGACAATGTCGCGCTCGTCGATCAGAAAATCGGTCCGGTCATGAAAGAGATCGGCACCGAAAGCATGCTCGGCAAGAGTCTGACGCAGATCAAGTCCAACCTCGACCTCGTCAACCCACACGTGGTGGGGCAGACGCCGGTCGAATTTACCGATGCGGTCACAAAGCCTCGGCTTTGGGGCTTGCTCGGCAAGAAGATGGTGAACCAAGTGGTCTCACGTCTGCCAGTTGGTGGCGCTGAAGTGATGACGCTCATCAATGGTCGGCGCGATACGATCAAGGAGACTATCGATACGCTCAAGGGGCACCTGTGGGCCGAGCGTGACAAAGCGCTGCGCAATGCGATTGAACTCGGCCAGGTGGCCAACAAGCTCGCTGACGCGCAGGAAGATTTGCAGGAGGCAACGTACCAGGGCCAGCTCATCTGGGCTGATCTCTCGCGGGCGCTGGAACGGGAAACTGACCCAGTGCGCAAGCAGTCCTTGACCTATCTCGTGAACGACTTGGCGGTGAAGGTGGTTGACCTGCAAACGGTTGATCAGCTCAACATCCAGTCGCGCATGGGGGCAGAAACGCTGATCAACAACTGCCGGTCCATTGAAACACTCGTCAGACGGGTGACCAGCACCCTGCTCCCGAGCGTGATGACGGCGCTCGCAGTGAAAGCGGCGGCCGCACAGCAAGCGCAGTTGGTGGCAGCAGCTCGTGGTATCGGTCAAGCGGCCGGTGACACGATTGCGCAAACTGCCAAGGATATCGGTCAGGTGTCGGTCGATATCGCGAAAGCGAACGCCGAAGGCCTGATTGATGTGGCAAAACTTGAAGAGGCTTGTGCTGCGTACGAAAAGATGCAGCTCGAACTCGATCAGGTGGTGGGAGACGCCGAGCGCAACGCGCGTGGCATCAGCAATCGCCTCTCGCTCCTCAACGAGCGGATGCGCGATCGGGCTGATCCGCAGACGGCGGCACGCCGGGCAAAAGAAGCGGCTGGGGTATAAACCCCAGCCTACCAACACACAAACAAGAAGGAACGGTCCATTATGTTGGAACAAGCTGAACGATCGCGCTTTGATGCGCGCTTCTCCGCGCTCTGGTCGATAAAACCGGAGACGGTGATTCCGGCGCAGAACCGCCATGCTGCCTCACTCGATGAGGTGGGCATTGGCGGTGTTGTCCGCATTGCGGGCAATGCATATGTGGTCACCAAGACCGCGACGTGCACCGAAACGGACGACACGTTCAAGAAGAACAAGTCGTACGTGGTGACCGAGCTGACGCTGTTCTCACTCAGAACCGGTGAAACCCGGTATCTGGAGTGGGCGGTGGACGACGAATTCGAAATCAGCTTTACCGAGCGCAAGCTCACGAAAGCTGAGGTCGGTCAGCGTCTTCGGTACGATGACGGCGAGGTTGTCGACCTCGATGACATGGACGAAATCGTCGAGAAGGAGTGGGAAGTTGTCTTTGCGGGCACGACCTACGACTACGATGATGATTGGGCGGCGCGCTACAAGGCGTCCGATGGTCGTACCGGCTTTGTCTACTTCTACGAGTTCGGCGACTCCAGTACGGGGTGGCTGACCGTGGAAGCCTGGTCGGACGATGGGAAAGAGGGTGGGGCGTGGGAGTACGAAGTGTATCTTTCCCATGATCTCCCGGCTTCCTCCATCGAGATCATTTCGAAAGGTTGAGCGTTGGCCAGGCCGCAGTGCGGCCTGGCCACACATCAGGAAGGAATGATATGACTACAACCTACGTCGACCAATCCGCAAAAGACTTGCGGTTCTATCTGGTGCAGGGAAATGTGGACGTCACAACGCTCACCATTCTTGCAACAGACACCGTGGCGTGGGGTGAACGATCGGTAACGATGGGAATTCTCGGCGCAAGCCATTTCCTCTCGATTGCCGGTTGTGAAACTCCGACGCTCCATGAAGTGTTTGCCTGCGCAGAGCTTGATACGTTTGGCCCGTTTCTCAAAAGCGGTCCACTCGGGCAGCTGCAGGCGACGGTAGAGATTGCCGTCGGTACCCTGGCCTATACGTTTACGCCACGACTGGTGTCGTGGGACGCAGGCGAGGAAGAACTGCAGCAATTGATTGATGCGGTAGTACGCGCGCAAGGGTGTGCAAACCAAATCGGTCTCTTGTTTGAGTTTCCTGCTACAGGAAGCGGCAGCCGTCGCCCCTACACGATTGTATGGGGCGATGCAGCAGACGAACTTCTCGTGCGGACGGTGCATTGCTATCCAAACGAAGCGACGCTCGTCTTTACCGAAACAAGAATCAGAGAAAGGACCACATCATGAAGTGGATGAAATGGGTGCTCTTGGCACCACTCCTCTTTGCACTGGCCGCCTGCGGTGGCCTGTCGAGCGAAACCGAAGCGCGTGCTGGCAAGGTGAAAGCCTCGTTCGCGTCGCTTCTGAAGCTCGTTGAAAGCGAACGCGCTACGTTCGTCAACCTGGAGAAAGACAAGGCAGCGTGGGCGTTCTTCGAACCCTACGCGACGCGTGAAGGGTGGGCTGCGTCGTTTGACGCTGCCGAGGCCGATGTGAAAGGGTTGCAGAAACGGTTTGATACCGACGTGCAACCGCTCCTCTCGGCCGACCGGGAAGAAGATGAAGCCAAGCTGGCCGAGCTTCTGACCGCCCTGGAGGCGAACTACAAGCCTGCCGAAGAGAGCATTAAGGCGGTGAAGAGCCGCATGACACTCTTGAAGACAGGCTTCGAAAAAGCGCCGGAATGGATTGAGGCAGCGCGGCAGCATATGGAGTCAATCGACGCCGCCGCAACGGCACTTCGTCCGGTGATCGCCAAGACCAAGAAGGATTTCGCCGATCGGGCAAACGATATCGATACGCGGTTTGCGCCGCTGTCGAAATTGGTCGCAGATGCGAACGCGCAACTTGCGCTCGCTGAAGCCGAGTTCGTGAAGCACGAATCCGGATCGGAAGCCGACTACGCCGTGTTCGCCGATGCGGTGGCGTTCCTTGAGACGAACGCTGCGACGTTTGCAACGCTCGACACCGAGTACCGCGAAGACTTGGAGAGTCTCTACAAAGACTTCACCTTGGTCCTTCGCGACATGAAGGTCGAGTATGCGGTCACGATCGGTCGTTCGAGCTGGGACTCGGCGTCTGATTGGGATACGACCAAAGATCACCTCTATGCCCCCGTCAACATTTCCGCGGCCGACTACGAATATCTGAGCGGTCTCGGAGCTGGGGAGGGTGCTGGAGGGCAGGGCTACTTGGCGAGTTACATTTACTCGTGGGGTTCCTGGAGTGTGAAATCCTATATCGACGCCGGCATCTGGAAACGCCTGGGGCTCGATGTGGGGGTAGCGTGGCCGGACAACTCCCACGACGAATCGATGTTCTACATCGAAGATCTCGAACCGGTCTACTACCACAAGTATGCTGAAATCTCGGGCACCGACGTGATAGAAGGTGACTGGGAAGAGGTGGACGAAGCCGATTATGGTGCGCGTATCGATGACTTCGGTATGGCGCTCGAAACCAAGCCGCTCGGCAAGTTTGATGACGAGGCCGTCACGGAGGCAACTCCGGTCGGCATCGACATGGTGGGTGATACCCGCTATGGTGAATGGCGGCAAGACTCGTCGGGGAATTCGTTCTGGCACTACTATGGCCAGTACGCGTTCTTCAACAACCTCTTCGCCGACAACCGCTACTATCGGAGCGACTATGACGACTACCGTCGGTGGCGCAACGAACGTGGCAGCTCCGGCGCAGTCTATGGCTGGTACGGAAGCAACCGAAATGCCCCTACCTGGGGCTCGTCGGGTGCCTACACGACAACGACAGACAGCTACAAGTCGTCGCCCTTTGCGGCGAATGGTGGCGCGAAGTCGGCATCGCCGAGTCTGCGTAGCGCAGGCGAAACTGCCCGAACCCGTGGCCCCGGCGAAGCCGGTAAATGAGGAGAGAAGAAGATGGAACAACTTTCGCAAGCCGTAAGCACGGCGCTCTACGGCGCCTGCTACATGGCCATCGTGTATCTCTTGCTCTACGGCAACAAGCTGTTGAGTGACTGGTACGCCCGCACCAAGGGCTACGATGCAGACCATGCCATCGAAGAACAGAGCAATCTGGCGGTGGCCCTGCGTCGAGCTGGCTTGTACCTCGGTATCATGCTCGGCATGTACGGGGTGATCAGCGGGCCCTCGCGAGGACTCGTCCTCGACCTGTGGGACATCGCGTCCTACGGGGTCATCGTGTCGGTGTTCTTCGTGTTCGCACGAGGATTCAACGATATGGTGGTCTTGGGCTCGATGCGCAACACCGACGAGGTGAAGGGCGGCAACATTGCCGTCGGTCTCGTTGAGTGCGGCGCGCTCATTGCAACCGGCGTGATCGCTATGGCGAGCATGCAGGGGCAGGGAGGTAGCTACCTGACGGCAGTTATCTTCTTCATCATCGGGCAGTTGGCGCTTCTGGCGGTGACGCTCGTCTATGAGTGGGTGACGCCGTGGAGCGTGGGTGATGAGATCAAAACGGGCAACCCCGCAGCTGGTCTCAAGCTCGGCTCACTCATGGTGGCAGTTGCGATTGCCACCAGTGGTGCAATTGCTGTCGACTTCACGTCGTGGGGGAATAACCTCACGATTCTCGTGTTCGACGGCGGCTTGGCAGTGCTCTTTATGATGGCCCTTTCGTATCTCATCGATCGTTTCTTCCTCCCGGGGACGGACATCGAAACGGAGATCGTTCGTGACCGCAACGTGGCAGCCTTGGCAGTGGTCGCAGCTCTGCAAATCGCAGGAGCTTTCGTCATCGCCGCGGCAGTCGCGTGAAATAAACTCGTGGGTGTTTGGGGGCGTTCCCCTGCAGCCACACAGACCTCTATGCACACGCATGGAGGTCTTTTTATATAATTGACTTTTACGATTTTTATGCTAGAATCCAGAACAGAATTACAGCGAAGTAAGCTGTCGATCTTAGAAAAATCAAAGTAGGAGGACTACATGTCCATGTCATCTTCGTTGGTACCGCCCGTCGCACGCAGCAATGCGTTCGGCGCGGTTTTGCTCGGTGCGTGCATGTTCACGACCGGCGGCGCTGGTCTCGTGATTGAGTACGTTATCGCTACGACGACGTCGTTCATCTTAGGCTCGTCCATTGTGGTCTTTTCGCTCGTCATCGGTGTGATGCTTGGTGCGATGGGATTCTCTGGATGGATTCAGGAGCGCATCGGCGACAAGTACCTGTTGGAGAAGTTCTTCGCCATCGAAGTGCTCTTGGCACTCGCGGGTGGTTTTGCGCCGACTGGCCTTTTCTATGCCTACGGCGCGATGGAAGAACATTTCAATCTCATTCTCTACAGCTGGACGATCTTTATCGGGCTCCTCATCGGGCTTGAGATACCGATCGTGATGCGCATCATCGACAAATTGGGGATTGGGCTTCGTATCAATCTCAAGTACGTCTTTGGTGCTGACTATCTCGGTGCTATGGCGTTCATGCTGTTGTGGGTCTTTTGGCTCTTGCCGAATTTTCCCATCACGGAAGTGAGCTTCATGGTGTCGGGTGTGAACTTTCTGGTAGCGCTGGTAACCGTCGCATACTTTGGATTTCACGGCGGCTTCCACCATCTCAAGGTGGTGGTCGCAATCGCAATCTTGGCTGCCGGAGCAACGACGTATGGCTACGTCAACAACCGCACGTGGAGTGCGTTTCTTGAACAGCGTCTCTATGATGATCCGATCGTCTATCAGACAACGACGCAGTACCAACACTTGGTGCTAACCGAAACCGCAGACGCGCGGTGCGGTAAGGAGTATCGTCTCTACATCAATGGGAACACCCAGTTCAGTTCGTGTGACGAGATGATTTATCACGAAAACCTGGTGCACCCGGCGATGCATCTAGCTGCAGCGAACGACAATATCCTCGTTCTCGGTGGTGGTGACGGCCTGGCGCTTCGTGATGTGCTCACGTATGCGCCGAAGCGAGTGATGCTGGTTGATCTCGATCCGGAAATGGTCGAGCTCGCCAAAACGAACGAGTACCTGCGGGTCCTCAATCGTGATGCGTTTGCGGATGCGCGCGTGCTGACACCCGAAACGGTCGGCGCGGTGACGCAAGACGGCGGTCTGTTTACGGAAGTGCTCCTTGAAACGGGTGCAATCGATCCGGAGACGGGGAAGCCTGAAGTTGAACGTGTCGCTGACGTACGCCGTATGCACATTGATGCCGGAAAGTTTCTCGAAATTTTTCCGGGTCAGTATGATGTGGTGATTGTGGATCTCCCCGATCCGAACTCGGTTGAAATCAGCCGGCTGTATACGCGGGGGTTCTACCAACAGCTCTATCGGCGTTTGGCGCCAGGTGGCGTCACGGTGGTGCAATCCACCTCGCCCATTCACGCACCGGAAGTGTACCTTGAAATCGGTCGCACGATGGAAGCGGCCGGGTTTGAGGTGATTGCCTATCACGACAATGTTCCTTCATTCGGTGAATGGGGGTACTGGCTCGGGTGCAAAGGGGAGGGCTGTGCGGCGCGCTTGCGTGAGGAAGCTGCTAATCTCGAATCGTATACGGTGCCCACGCGGTACCTGACTCCCGATCGGTTTCTGGCCAACATGACTTTCGGCCTGGTTGATGGTGTGCCGTTTCTTGAGTCGGCGACGTCTTTTGAAATCAACACTATGACCAGTCCGACCATGTTCATTCGCTACGAGAAGGCGTGGAAAGGAGAGTGACCAAACCAAAGCGCAAAGTTTATCTTTGCGCTTTTTATAGTGCATATAAAAAACTCCTCGCTAGTGAGCGAAGAGCATGAGCGTCAGTATTCACGGGTCGGAGGTGCAGATGTTTCTGCACCAAGTTTGTTTGCAATAGAAAGCAATGTTTTTTCTTGCCATTCTTGCTCTTCATGCGTAAATGAATCTCTGTTTTCGAGAACGCGAACGATGATGTTGGCAATAATCATCGGAATCACGCCCCAAATCCAGAGGTGGCTAAAGATGAAACCGACGATTCTTCCACCGACGGTTACCGGAAAGAAGTCTCCGTAGCCAATGGTAAGCGCGGTCACAACCGCCCACCAGATGCCGTCCCAGAAGGTCTTACCCTCAAAGAACGCAAAGAGCCAGCCGCCAAGCATGATGCTCAGTATGTAGAGAAAGAATACCAGATGCAGACGGTTCGCCAGATAGACGACGGTTTTCTTCATAGTATGGCCTCCTAGACCAGGGCGTTGAAGGGACAAATTTAGCATACAGTACTATGAATAGTATATAAGTCAACAGTTTTGCCCGGCAGAAATTTAGTCAAAGGACACTATTGCTTTTTATAAAAAATGTGTTATTATAACAAATAGATGCGGTGCAAATCCGCTATTATGCTGTTTTTTGACAATCAGCAAGTAGAAACTCAAGAAGAAGTAGGAGGCGAAACTGATGGCAAATCTTCCGATTTTGTCGGCTCGGGCTCGCATTGCGGTTGGTTTGGTGTCTGTCGGTCTCGTACTTGGCGGCTCCTACCAGCTCGTTTTTGTTGATTACCCGGCTCGTGCGCTCCAAAGCGCTAAAGATCACTACGTCGAGCAACTGGCAGCTAATCTCGCGCAAGCGAATGATCTTTCTGTTCAGAATGCGGAGCGTATGTGGTACGAGGAGTCGTATACCGCTGCAGTTGCCGAAAAGGTCGCTGTTTGCGAGACATCACTCGAGGCACTGCCGGCAACGGCTGAGTTCTCGGATATGTCTGTGCCTGAGGCAATTACTCGGGTAGCGGCACTCGAAGCAGCAAGTACTAATGCCATGCAGGCATGTAATGCTGCTGAAGCAATGATGGTTGCTCAGGATGCGGCGCGAACCCGCGCTGCGAATGAATACACCAAGCTCGACGCCGTGCTCAAGGAAGTATCATCCTCCGTGGACGATGCAACCAATGAGTTCAACGCGAAGAGTGGTGGGTGGCTACCGAAGTACAAAACACCGCTGGCAGATGACCTGTTGCAGGCAGCCACACATGTGACTGCAGCGCAGAAGGCACTCGCTGCGGTGGCGAAGAAATTGCCGGCCGACAGTATCGTCAAGCGCGGTGCTCCAAATGAGGCCTTGGCCGCATTTGCTGCTATCGCGACTGACGTTGCAGTTGCTCGTGATCTTGGTGACAAGGTTACAGCGCGTATTGCTTTCATCCTGAGAGCTGAACGCGAAGCTGTGCAGTTAAGCGCAACTGTGAGCGACAATCTCGTTTCGCTTGCAGCCACGTTGGCCCAAGTGAGATCTGAAACCGGCTACACAACCGCGATCGAACCGTTCCAGAGCATGCTTACTACGTTGGGCGGCGAGCGCGTGCTGGTTGCAGCAGCTCTTGATTCGAACGACAAGGTGCAGTCTTATGAACTAAGTCGCGCACTCCTGGATAAAGAGGAAGCGCTCAAACGCGACCTTGATACTTTCCTGGAAACCTTTCATGAGAATCTGGAACATATCGAGCAGGCAGCTCTGAGTCAATCACAGGTTGCTGGTTATGCTGCAGAAGTAACGCGCATGACACGTTCCCTCCGTGCGTACCACGCAACGAGTGAATGGCGTGATGTGGCTGAAGCAGCTTCCACGCTTGATACGCTCTTGTCGACACATCGGGGGTTGCTTGTAGCTGCTGTCGCTCATAACGGTTTTCGTGAGCAAAACCCTGCCAAGGCGGCTTCCAATTTGGCACAGGCAGCAGCGTTGATTGAAGACGTGGAGTCAATCTACCAAAAATTCCAAGAGCGTTTTGAAGCGCTCGAAGAGTCTCGAGGTATGTGGCTGTCGGCGGAAAATGTTGCAGATCGAGCAATCGAAAGCGAACGTCCGCAGATCGACCAGTACGGCAGCTATGATTCTGATGCGGAAGCTGTGTTTGATACCGCAGTTACGTATTACAATAAAGGTGTCAATGCTGCAAACGCGAAGCAGTATAGCGTTGCTATCGACTACTTTAACCGCGCTGCGCAAGCGGTGCGAGGGGTGGGAGATGACGCAGAGGCCTCCTATGAGGCAGAGCAACGTCGCAAAAAGCGTGAAGCAGAAGCTGCAGCTGAAGAAGCGGCTGAAGCAGCTGCCAGGGCCCTTCGTGCTCTGTCTGACTCTGACTCTGAACCAAGTAGCTCGCCGAGTATTTGGACGAGCCCATCTAGCAACGACTCACCTTTCGGTGGCAGTGACTGGGACAGTCCATCAATCGGTTCAGGCGACAGTGGTGACTGGGGTGGTGGATATACGTCGTCTGATGGCGGTGACTGGTAATGAAACAACCAAGAAGGGAGGTGACATCGTGTCACTCGTAAGCGCTGGACTCATTTTGGCCGGTCTTGGTCTGGGTGCGGTGGCATTGTTTGGGGGGAGGGGCAAGTCTTCACTTCCATCCGAAGCCACGCCGAAGGCCAGTTCTCGGCTAACTGATCGCCTGGATCCGCATGTAGAGCGGAAAAAGGCTCTTGACGTAGTTGATCGGTCGCAAACGTTGCGACTGCTCGGCGAAGCAGACGAGCGTGAGGTCCGTTCGACCATCACGCTCGCTGCGATGACCCAAACGAACGGGTCATGGGAAGAAACTGACGTGAACTATCGAGCACTCGAGCTCTCGGGGAACGTTTGGATCTTCCGCATACCGAGACGTGAAGGGGGTGACGATGTATGGATCAAGGCCGTGCGTCTTGATTCAGTCATCCCCCTCATGGAATTCTTTAAGGGGGATGAGGCGAAGCCAGGCCCAGCTCGTCAGTTCAAGAATAATGGACAGACGACACCGGTTCCGTTTCAGCTCCCTCCTGTCTGCAAAGACAAGACTGACTATGAACTGACCGACATCGGTCGGTTCAAGGCAACGGTCGACGGTGACGGCAAGCAATTGCAGACTGGCGACCAGTATCCCTTTGTCACTGCTTTCACAGCGGACCGCACTGGGGTACTTCTCTATCTCGACTCGCGAAAAGACATGGCTCGGGGAACCGGCGGTCTCTTCCGGGGCGAGGTATTCGAACCAGAGGTCGACATCGCGTCGCTTCTGTGAACTACGACCAACTGAAACAGACTGCTCAACCATGGAAGGAAATCCAATGAGCGAGACCATGAACAAAAAGCTGACCGTGCTGGACATCATGAAGGGTATCGCCGCCTCGGCGAAGGACCTCTTCGCGAACACCCTGACCGATCAGCAGAAGCTCGACCTGATCGAGCAAAAGCTGGAAGACCAGGTCGCTGAAATGCGCGCTTCGGCCCGCACCGTCGGTGCGCAGATGCGTGCTCTGGCGGACCCCTCGACCAGCGAGCTTGAAAAGCTCGAGGCGCTGCAAGCGCGTCGGGCCAAGCTCGTCGAGCTCGGCGGCAAACATCTCGGTGACGCAGCCAAGCTGGTTGCCATCCGCGACGAGATCACCGGCCTCGACCAACTCATCGCCGCCAACCAGGCGACGTATGACACCCTGAAGGATGCCTACGGCGTCGCCAAGGGCAACTACGACGCTGCGCTTTCGGCTCTGGAAAAGGTCCGGGGCCAGGGTCAGGCTATCCTGGCCGCCATCGCTGCGCACCGCAACGCACAGGAAATCCGTGACGCGGCGAATGACGCCACTTCGGTGGATGTCTCGTTCATGGACGACCTGGCAGCGGAGCTCAGCCAGGTGAAAGCCGAAGCTCGGGCAGACGAAGACCTCGACGCCGACCTCGATGCGAGCAACAGCTTCAACATCGACGCGGCGCTGAAGGCCGATGAGACGACGGCTGTCGACGCGGCCCTGATGGCCGAGTTCCAGGCAGCCGCCGCCAAGAAGGCTGCCTGAAACAAGACTGTTCTTCATTCACCGTAAGGTGATGACCAAGCGCGCAAGTTTACTTGCGCGCTTTTTTCTATACCCAGGCGAGCATGATTTTCTAAAAAATTTAAAAAGAACCCGCGCAATTGCTTGCGCGGGGGAGTAGTAAGAACTGAGAATCGCTTACTTCAACAACGACTGAAGCAGAGATTCTTTGCCGGTCAGAACGAGCCG
>JACCDU010765924.1_pt1 | contig 15316 bp, 19 predicted proteins | sample 7446081 | NCBI WGS metagenome assembly JACCDU01 (sample SAMN15323447, study PRJNA562643) | freshwater metagenome | isolation source: river surface water | place: USA:Blue River Watershed | collected 2017-08-17
GCCACCATACCCGTTTACAAAGCGAACAGGAAAGTCAATGAAATCAACGGTCTACCCAGACCACCCCCGCGCCAGTGCTAGCTTTGCGTACCGTCACTTATTGCACTGAAAACGAGGAGACCCCTCATCGGGTTGCGTGGTCATTTCGTGTCTATAGCAACCGCTTGCGGCTAAGAAGTCGGCGTGACGTCGTCCGTCCGATTGCCAACGTTCAATTGAATGTTGCCTCTCAGATAGGGATTGCTGCTGCCGCGCGCCCCCCGCAGTCGCCAATCGAGCCGGCCTCACAACGGCACTGTGGCCGTGCAGGCCAGCGACCTGCGCTGGTGCTCCGATGGCTTCGAGATCCATTGCGACTCGGGCGAGACCGTCACAGCGACCTTCGCCAAAAACTGCTGCGACCGCGAGATCATGGACTGGCGCGCGTGGTCAGGCAAAGGGCTGCCGGGGCGAGCCCGTGCGCGAGATGCTCATCGAGGCGGTGGAGAAGCGATTCGGCGCCGTCGAGGCGATCCCGGCGCAGCACGCGCTGGAGTTCCTCACGGACAACGGTGGCGCCTACATCGCTGAAGACACCCGGCGCATCGCCCGCTCGCTGGGCCTCAAATCCGTCAACACGCCCGTGCGCAGCCCGCAGAGCAACGGCATGGCCGAGAGCTTCGTCAACACGTTCCGTCGCGACTACCTCAGCCGCATGGACCTGAGCGACGCGCCTACGGTGCTGTCCCAGCTACCCGCAGCGTTCGAGCAATTCAATGAAGTGCATCCGCACTCGGCCTTGAAAATGAGATCGCCGCGCGAGTTCCGCCGGCTTCAACGCGCACCCGAAGGCAGCACGCCGCGGGCGCTACATTGAGAATAGGCCGTGTCCGCGAGTACGGGGGCAAGACCAAGCTCTTAGGCCGCAGCCGGTACTGAGCGCATGGCTCATATGCACAACAGCTCGCGGTACATCGTCAACGGCACCGAGATCATTGCCAACCCGCGCGGCTATGGGGGGAGACGTCAGCCGGTGCCACATTGCGTATAGGCCGTGTCCGGGAATACGGGGGCAAGATCAATGCAATGGTGGCCGTAGATACGTCGCACCGATACTCGACGAGAAACCATTTAATTGGTCAAGCCGGCAATTGACAAGAGCAAGGTGGTGAGTTGCTCTGGTATGGTGATATGGGGGTTATGCGAAGCGGGTAGCTCATGATATTGCCACCCTTCTCGGGCTTGCGCTCGGGACGCCGAAAGACCAAAGGTGTCATACAGCCCAGTTTTCGTACAGTAAATATACGCAGATGGGATGTTTGAAGCTCTACCTGCTAGATAAACAGGAGAAGTGAAAGTAGCGAGGGGTTGCGGTCCGCGCCTTCCTAGGGCAAGACTTTGATCGTGGTCGGGGGTGTCTGGGGGAAGTGGGCTTGGGGGGATCAGCCAATCGAATCCTCTGTTTTTGACGTCTTCCCGAATGGCGGCTTGCTGAGCCTGTGGCATTAGATCTAGTGCGCACTCAGCGGACTCCGGTAGCAGTGCATCGATGTAGATCAACTGTTGAATCCGATCGGGAATTCTATCGGCCACACCAGTCACGACCATTCCGCCATAGCTATGCCCGACCAAGATGACATGGTTGAGGTTCTCCGACTCGATTACACGGACAACATCATCGACATGCATATGCAGGTCGATGCAAGGTCCAAGCAAGTGCGAACGTTCACCTAGGCCCGTACAGGTTGGTGTCAGGAGTCGATGACGAGCCGCCAAAAAGAGGGGGTGCATTCGCCACCAGGCCCAGCCCGCTGACCAGGCCCCATGGACCACGACGAAGGTGTTCATGGAGCGAAACTCAGTATCGATATGCCAAGAAGCCGCCGTCCAGCAGTATTTCGGCGCCAGTTACGTATCCAGCCTCTTCTGATGCAAGAAACAAGATGGCGTTCGCAGCGTCTTCTCGTTTACCCGTGCCACCCAGCGGAACGGTTTCGAAGAACTTTTCTCGCATTTTGGGATCAGCGGAAACCACAGAGGTTCGCATGGGTGGCAAAAGACCGGGAACAATGGCGTTTACCCGGATCCCTGCTTTTGCGTATTCGCCCGCAGCAGAACGCGTCATGGCCAAGACCCCAGCCTTTACAGCGCAGTAGCCCATGTGGAGACCCGGCATGCCGGCATATGCTGCGATGGAGGAAATTGTGATGATCGATCCTCCTCCTGCACGAGTGATGGCGCGGGCGCCATGGCGGATGGCCAGAAAGGTGCCGCGGATATGAATCGACGTTAGTCGGTCCAAATAGTCGACCTTGTCATGATCAGGAACCATACCGCTTATGCCGGCATTGCTTACAACGATGTGCATAGCTCCGAAGGACTGCTCCGCCCTCTGAAGGGCCTCTTTCCAGCTTTCCTCTGCGGTAACGTCCAGTTTGACGAAACATGCTTCGCCACCCCCCTCGGTAATCGACTGAGCGACTGCTCGGCCTTCTTGGTCCAGTAGGTCGGCGATGACGACGCGCGCGCCTTCGCGCGCAAACATCCTCGCTGTAGCCTCACCAATGCCACTCGCGGCGCCGGTCACGAAAGCAGTTTTCCCCGTGAATCTCATACACGTTTCCTTGCAATATGAAAATGGCAGAGTCGGTTTTATCTCTCGGCCTCTTAGTATCTTACACATATCTGTCTAAGATACAAGTTGTCGTCATTTATTGCGGGCTGGCAAATGACGTTTGACGCGAGTCGAGGCCTACACCAGGCTGCCCGCCGCACGCGTCATCCAGGCTGTGATCGAGTTGGTGGAGCTACACCGTGCAGTGCTTTCGAGTCGCGCGGGAAAGCTCGCTGTGCGGCCACTGCGTACCGCTGTGTTGCTGCCCTGAGCAGCAGCGCTTCGAGACCGCACCCGGTGACAGGCACAAGTCGACTGGAGCCAGCTGACCGTCCGTCTGGGCGCCGAGCGCGCCAAGGTGCACGCGCTAGTCATGGCGCTGGGCTGCAGCCGGCGCGTCTACGCCGAGGGTTTCCTGCACGAGCGCATGCCAACCTTCTGACCCCCCATGACAACGCCTTTGTGCACTTCGGCGGCCGATGCGAGAGGCTGCTGTGTGACCACAAGCGCACCGTCGTGCTGGGTACGACCAGCGACGCCGACGGCCACAAGGTGCACGAGCCCAACGACACCTTCCACGCCTTCGCCCGTCTCTGGGGTTTGACGCCACGGTTGCCCTTGACACGAGTGGAGGGACAGAGCGCCGAGCCAGCGCAGCCGGGACAACGCCAGGCTCACCCGCCTCATCCGAGAGAGCTTCAAGCGGAGCGACAGCCCACGTGTCTGGCACGACCTGTGAGCGCTGGGGGTGAGTTTTGGGATGAACCGGGTCATCCGGCTGATGCACCAGGCCAAACTGCAAGCCCGACACAAGCGACGCAGGCTATGCGTACCGAACGAACGGTGCTGCGGCAGAGAAGCAAGTAGTGTCGAAGTTCAGCTAGCATGTCAATGGGACACAACTTGTTTGTCACCCTTGTCGCACCAATGAAGAATTGATTTCATATCGCAAAGGCATTGAATGAAGAAGTCACCCGCTGTTTCTCCTAGGAGAAAAGAATCCAACGCCCATCGGACCGAAGCGCCAACTCTGGCCGAACAGGCTTATAAGAGACTTGAGGAGATGATCATTACCCTGCAGCTCGCGCCAGGTGTGGTGCTTTCTGAGCACGGCTTGTCGGAGTTGTTGGAAATTGGTAGAACACCAATCAGAGAGGCGCTTCAGCGTCTGGCCGGAGAGGGATTGGTTGTGGTCCTTCCCAAGCGAGGGGTGTTTGTTTCCGAAACCAATATTCGCACCCAACTTCGATTGCTGGAGTTGCGAAAGGAGGTACAGCGTCTTCTGGCACGGCTCGCTGCAGAGCGGGCGACTGAGGAGGAAAGGGCGCATTTCTCCCAGATCAGCGTTTCCCTACTCAACGCCGCTAGAGCGCGCGACGAGGTGCTTTTCGCGCAGCTGGATCGAGAACTCGACGAGTTCATGTGGAAAGCAGCTCGAAATGAATTCATTACTAAGACGATGGCGCTCATGCGCGGTTTGTCGCGCAGGTTTTGGTTCGAGCACTATCGCCGAGTTGGAGATCTTCCGCTGGCGGCTACGCTGCATTCAAAAATGGCCGAGGCAATAGCCAAGGGCGACTCCAAGGATGCCGCTAAAGCCTCCGATCGCCTTGTTGACTACATCGAGAGCTTCGCGCGCGAGACCATCACCCAATAGCACTCGACTTTCTTGGGAATGAGCCTCGTCCAGCGCGGGCTTTGCAACCACGGCCTGACCTGTCTTGCCCACTTCATGCTCGTCAGAGCAATCGTTGGTTCGTTCTCCCTGACGTCGTAGTTTTTGGGTATGCGTCCGGCCAAGTCATCTTGACCCGGCGCAGATGCTCGGTCAGGCAGTGCTGTCGGGGGTCCAACAATAGGGCAGCAACTCTCGAAGGCGGCTGTAGTCCATGGCCTTGGCTGTGGTTGGCCCATAGCTCATGGAACTTGCGTCGCGTACCCGGCGTGTAGTCGAGTTTCTCGGCCACGTCTTCGCCGATGCGCTTGAGCGCGCAGCCGCAACTGTACGTCGTGGTCTGCGGCTCGTGGTGGACCTCGCGTCGGGGAAGGCGTGCTGGCAGTGCGTGGCGCTTTGGCTGGCGCTTCTCGCGGCTGTCCTTGGCGGGCGGAACCACCCTCTCGACCTCTCGGGCGAGCGCCTCGAGGTCCTCGTCGATGGCGTCTTTGAGCAGGCTCTTCTGCTCCGGACTGAAGCGCTTGCTGTTTGCTGCGAACTTCAGCCGCTTCAAGACCGCCATCTCGTGCGTGAGTTTGTCGATCACAGTCTGCTTGAACGCCACGGCGCGTTCATGGCGTGACCTGTGCTCGCGCGGCGCGCAGTGCCTCGCGCAGTTGCTGAGGGTCCAACGTGTCGATGTCGTCGTCTGCGATCACTGAGGGTGCTCGTGCCAGAGGGCTGCCCTGCAGACCATCGGCACATCCCTCAATTGCGCGGCGGCGTTGCGCCTCTACACCACGGTGATCACACCGGCTTCGCCGATGCGCTGCCAGGGCAGGCCGAGGACCAGTGCGTCGAACTGCGCCTGGGTCAGCGCCTCGTTCATGAGCAAGGATCGAACGAAGCCGCCCTGATGAAGGCACCGAGCACACAACCAGATGCCGATGCCGTCGTGCACGAGTACCTTGCGCCGGTCACCGCGGCGATTGGCGGAGACGTAGGCGTGGGCGGATGGGCAGCGCCGAACACCGCGACGACCCGGCCCAATGCTGAGTCGGTTCCGGCGCGCATGTCCATCGGCTCCACCGACAGCCACAGTGCATCGACCCGGATCACCGCAGCACCGCGCGCACCCAGGTCGCGCAGTCCGCTGCGGCCCTGACCGGCGAGCTCACCGAGACGCTCACGCCGCCGCGTTGAAGTTCGATGCGGATGTCAGTCTGTGGTTGCGGTGCAGGCAACTTAAGCGGGACGAACTCAGGGGGCGGCGGCGGCAGCGGCCTGACAGGTGCAGCGGCAGGTTTAGGCTGCTCGGCACAGTTGACCCAACGGCGAAGCATGTTGGCATTGAGCCTGTTGGCCTGCGCGATCGCCGCGCTCGATACGCCCGGCTGCTGGCAGGTCCTGATGAGTTCGGCCTTGAACTCGGCGCTGTGCTTGCGCCTGCTGCGCCGGCCGCCTGGCTCCAAAACAGAAGTGTCCACGTGTCCACGAAGAAGTTAAGTGGAGTAGAGCCTCCTATGAAGCCAACACGGGATAAAGATGACTTTGCCGGACGCATACGCTTTTTGCTTGCGTTGGCTCAGACCGTTGCGCTGCGTAAGAACGAGCGCAAGACGAAGAGGATGCGCATCTGAAACCTCGTGCATCAGCCCTCGTCGTGACGGGTGTTCTGCAGACCTTCCCTAGCTCCTCCTCTCGGTAGGTCGATTCTAGGGAAAACCCTGTCATAGATACTTTCGCAATTCAACTAGTATATATGTGCCATGCAAAGTGATTTGTGACTGAGAAATTGCATGACATCGATCACCCCATATCTATCTGTAACGTGCAAAGGAGACAAGATGAAGTTAAGTCGACGGACTTTTACCCAGGCGACACTGGGCGCGGCAGCGATCTCAGTGAGCGGCCCTCTGTTCGCGCAGGACCGACCACTGCGTCTTGGCTTGTTGGCACCGCGATCAGGGGTAGCTGCCTTTTTGGGGGAGGACAGTATTCGAGCCGTTCAGTGGGGGGTGGAGCGAATCAACCGGTCGGGAGGGATTGCGGGCAGGAAAGTGGAGCTAGTCATTCAGGAGGAGACCAGTCCAAAGGAAACTGTTGAGCGGTTTCGCCATCTTGCACTGCAGGAGAAGGTGGATGCCATTCATGGATTGATCTCCACCGGCGTTACTCTGGCAGTCGCGCCCGTCGCAGAAGATGAGCGCATTCTGCTTCAATGCTGGGATGGAACGACGCAAAACGGCGTGCAAGAGTCGATGCCCAAAACGCGTTTTGTTTTTCGGTCGACTGATAACGAGTGTGAGGCCGTGATGAGTTCGCTGATGGCGATCAAACGTTTCAAAGGCAAGTTCGCAACCATCGCAGGTGTGAATCCAGACTATTCGTATGGGCGGAACTGCTGGGAAACTTTTAAGACGTTATTGTCCCGCTATGACATAGAAGCAAAAATTGTTTCTGAGCAATGGATCAGGGTTGGTGCCACCGATCTCACGACGAACGTGGCGGCATTGAATGCCGCAAAGCCCGACTTGATTTTCACGTCGCTCTTCCTATCGGATCTACCAATCTTTCTTCGGCAAGCCTCTGCGGCCGGTCTGCTAGCCAATGCGAAGATTGTGTCGACCGTGGCTGGTGGCCAAATCAATGACCTGCGGTCCAGTTTTGTTCCCGAAGGTGCATTGCTCGGGCAGAACACCCTCTACTATGACTTGCCGGGAGCATCCGAACTGCAGAAGTCCTTCGTTGCGGAATACAGAGATCGCTACAAGGCCATTCCGACTTCCTCGGCTGATCGCGCATACTTCAATTTGATGGCGTACAAGGCCGGTGTTGAGAAGGCGACGAAGGCTGCTGGCCGCTGGCCAAAAACCGACGAGATTGCTGATGCGATCGCGGGAAACGACATTGAAAGCCTTGGTGGTCGAGGGCGCTATCGAGCGGACAAGATTGCTGAACAGATGTTTTATCAAGGCTTCAGTAAGAACAGCGCTCAGCACGAGCACCCGGCGCTGTCGGACATCACCGCTGTGTTCTCAGATCGGTTGCAAAAGCCTGCGGGTGCGGACTATTGGAAGTGGATCAAGGCTGCAGATTTCCGCGTGTAACTAATCGCTGGCGAGGTGTGCTTCATAGTGCACCTCGTCGAATCAAAAAAAGCACACGCACGAAATGGACGCGTCAATGCAGTATGCCAACCTCTTTCTCGCTGGTCTGTTCCAGGCCGCGATCCTGTTTCTCGTAGCCTGTGGCCTCCAACTTATCTTTGGAGTGCAGAAGGTCGTGAATCTCGCCTGTGGCTCGTTCTATGCGCTGGGAGCATTTTTCGCCATCACGGCTGTTGGGTTTTTGCATCAATGGCAAATGCCGATGATCTTTCTAGTTCCGGCCCTTGTGCTGTCTGGTGTGCTAGTTGGAATGATCGGTGCGCCGTTGGAGTTGTTGTTGCGTCCTGTCTATCGGCGAGACCCCAGCTATCAACTTCTGCTGACCTTTGGCCTCTTGCTGATGTTCCAGGATGTATTTCGATACTTCTGGGGGAGCGCACCGAGGTCAATGGACAGCACTCTATATGGAATCTACGGAGCGACCGACATAATCGGACTGCAGATCCCTGTGTATAACTTCCTTGTCATCGGTGCGAGCATTCTGACCGCAATGGTTTTGGGCTTGGCACTTAAGCGAACCCGTATTGGAAGAATCGTGCGGGCGACGGCTGAGAACCGGAACATGACCGAAGCACTGGGTGTCAATTCATCCAAAGTGTTCACTATGGTTTTTACGATGGGCTGCATCCTTGGAACTGTGGGTGGGGCATTGGTCATTCCCACGTCGACGGCCTCCACGACGATGGCGGCCGAACTCGTTGTGGAAGCCTTTGCTGTGGTCGTGATCGGAGGATTGGGCAGCATGGCCGGGGCTGCCGTTGGCGCGGTCATCGTCGGGTTAATGCGAGCTTTTGCGGTCTCATTGGCTCCTGAGGTTGAGATTCTTTCCATCTATCTCGTTGTTGTTGTTGTCCTCTTGATTCGCCCTGTTGGATTGTTTGGAAGGAGCGCATCATGAGCGCAGCACTTGGAATAGTTTCTCCTAAAATTCATCCCCAGCCGAAAGCGCGATTGCTTCACGGTGTTATGCCCTTTGTTGCACTACTCGCCGGGCTGGCAATTGCCCCCTCGTGGCTGACGCCGTACAGCACCGTAATGCTTATGCCAGCGCTAGCTTTTGGAATTGCCCTTCTCGGTATGAATCTCCTATTTGGCTACACGGGGTTGTTGTCGTTTGGCCATGCAATGTTCCTGGCGCTGGGGGCATATGTGGCAGCAGTTGTGACCCAGGCGGGCGTTCTCCACTTTGAGCTGATCCTGATCGCGGCGGCAAGTTTGGGAGGACTGTTCGCATTGGTGGTCGGAGCTCTCTGCGTGCGTTTCACGCATATCTTTTTTGGCATGCTCACACTTGCATTTGGAATGCTTCTTCATTCGTTTCTGTTCAAGTTCTACAACTTGACAGGAGGCGACCAAGGACTGCGTGTCTTGCGACCAATGCTGCTGGGTCAAGATTGGGATATGACTGCGACACAGTTCCTCAGTGGTCCGTTCTATTACTACTGTCTGATTGTTTATGCGCTGCTTGGATTACTGACCTGGCGCATCGTCGGCTCCCCTCTCGGCCTTCAGCTACGCGCCATTCGAGACAATGAAAACAAAGCTCGTTACCTTGGTGTACGCGTTTATCGCCTCAGGCTATTTGCTTTTGTGATATCTGGTATTTTTGGTGCAATCGCAGGAGTGATGTTGGGGGTATCCACTGGACTTGCTGATCCAGAACTCGCGTATTGGCCTCAGTCTGGCAATCTAATTTTCATGATGATTCTTGGGGGTGCCGGAACCTTTGTGGGGCCTGGAGTGGGCGCGCTCATCTTTGTTCTGCTGCATGAGGTCTTGGTGTCAAGTACAGCCTACTGGAGGTTCATGCTAGGCGCCATCTTAGTGTTTCTTGTACTTGTACTTCCGGAGGGGTTGATAGGTACGATTTCCACTCGACTACAACGTCGCGTGAAGGAGGTTTCTCAATGAGTGCCATGTTGAGCGCACGCAACGTATCCAAATCGTATGGGTCATATCAAGCTCTAAAGGGTGTGTCCATGGAGATTGGTAACGGCGAATTCGTATCGATAGTTGGCCCGAATGGAGCAGGGAAAACCACACTCGTCAATGTGTTAACGGGTTTGGCTGCCCCCTCCGCGGGGACGGTGCATTTCATGGGGAGCAGCATTGCAGGGATAGGGCCAGTTAAGTTGGCGGCAATGGGCATGGCTCGCTCATTCCAGTTGGTCAATATTTTTCCGGAGATAAGCGTTTGGGAGACGATTGCAGTAGCCGTAAGTTCAAGGTTAGGTAGAGCTTCGAATCCATTGCGCACATTGACCGGTGATCCGCAGATTGAAGAAGAAGTTCAGCATATTGCTGCAACGCTTGGTCTGCATCAGAAGCTCTTTGAGCGAGCCGGTTCTCTCTCTCAAGGAGAGAAAAAACTCCTCGATATTGCCAGCGCATTCGCGCTTCGGCCTAAGGCCATTCTTCTAGATGAACCTACTTCAGGTGTCTCAAGCGGAGACAAGTACGGGATTATGGAATTGCTGGTGAAGGCGGCACGTTCGGAAGGGGTGGGTTCCATCATTCAAGTTGAACATGACATGACGCTCGTCGCACGTTACTCACATCGGGTGATCGCGCTGTCGGAAGGACGCGTGATCGGAGATATGTCTCCGGATGCTTTCTTCAAGGACTCGTTGATGCTTGAAGCGGTTATTGGCCCCGTCCACAGCAGTCAGAAAAAAAGTGATAGGGAGCAACAGCCATGTTGAACGTGTCCGAACTGACCGTGGACATCCAGGGGAGTCGAATTCTTCGAGGCATCAGCCTTAATGTTCGTGCCGGTGAACTCGTATGTCTTCTCGGCCGAAATGGAGCGGGGAAAACCACTACTTTTCGGACGCTAATGGGTTATCTCCGGCCCATTTCCGGACACATCTCGTGGGATGGCAGAGATCTTGCAAGCTTGAGCACATGGCAGATTGCGCAACTCGGTATTGGCTTCTCTCCCGAAGAATCGGAGGTATATGCCGACCTCACGGTCGAGGAAAACATCGAACTTCCAACGTGGACTCGTACCTCTGGTCGGCCTGCCGCGGAACGCATAGCAGAGGCGTATCGTATTTTCCCCAAGCTCGATCGCTACCGAAAACGGGGAGGAGCAGAGCTTTCGGGGGGTGAGCGCAAGATGGTATCTATCGCCCGCGCACTGGCCCTTGACGCAGAACTCCTTCTGCTGGACGAACCTTTTGAAGGTCTATCTCCAGCCATCATTCCGCTCGTCGCGCATGGGGTCGCCGCGATTCGTCAATCTGGCAAAGCCATTGTGATGGCTGAATCTAATTTACACCATGTTCCGGATTACATCGACAAACTCGTTGTAATTGAACGCGGTGAAATTATTTACACAGGTTCGTTAAGCGGCGCTCTCGGAGATGTGGAGGTTATGAAAATAATCGCAGGCGCCGTGGATACGGAGTTTCACATATGACTAGGAGCGAGATATGAAGATATATACAGGCGATCGAACTATCGACGGAATTAAAGTGCTCGCTGATGGCCGGTTGCTTTCTGATCGGGTCGAACTGCGTCGATATGCGGATATGGGATTCGAATGGGGGTACGAAGGCCCCGAGCCACGTCAGCTCGCCTTTGCTTTACTGATGGATCACACTGGTGATTTGCACTTTTCTGCTGACTCTTCCGAATCTTTCATGAAGGCTATGGTTGCAAATTTTGATAATGAGTGGAGTGTGACTTCCACTGATATCGACGACTGGCTGCGAAGAAAATAATCGAAGCCGATTGTTTTTAATGAATATTTCTCCCCATTGTTGTTGAATTTAATTGGAGGTGTTATGGAGCTTCAATCCAGTATGATGAAGGAACGCCAACGTCGATATCGTAAAGAATATCGACATCGTGTGGCTGGGTGGTACCACGGTTGGCTGCACTTGGCGATCATTGCAATCAGCGGCTCTACGGCGCTGTACATCTATGCTGCTAATCTTCGCAGCACTCAGTGGTGGGAGTGGTTGGCTTTGCCGTTGGGTTTCATGGCATATCAACTCACCGAATACCTGCTGCACGCACATGTCATGCATCGGCCTCGCAAGAACGTCATTTTCAAGGCGCTCTATGTGCGACACACATTGATGCATCATCAATTTTTCACGCGTGAAGAAATGCGTTTCGCGGATCATAGAGATTGGCGTGTTACCTTCTTTCCTCCATTCACGATGATCGTGCTCACTTTACTGTCTATCGTACCGTCACTCGCCGCAGGCTGGATTCTTTCCCCCAATTTCGGCTGGCTGTTGATGGCTGCACTGACGGGTAGTTACATGTTTTATGAAATCGTTCATTTCTCTTGTCACGTGGACGACAACTGGCTTATTCGCAACACTCCGATTATTAACACCGCACGCCGTCATCACACCGCGCATCACGATCACCCCTTGATGATGGAGGTTAATATGGGTATTGGAACCCCAATTTTTGATTGGTTGTTCGGCACTTCCGATCTCAAGAGAGGTTTGTGGGGGCACATTTTTAACGGTTACAGCACGCGCTATTTGAGGCAGGATCTTCGAAAAACAGCTCGTACGTCCAAGTTGAGTGATAGTGTTTTGAATTCAGCAAGCTTCAAACATGGTAGCTGAACATCTAAGGTGATCATATGCCAACAAAATTCAAGGTAATTATTTCCATATTGATCTTGATTCTCTTCGGAGTGACAGGTTTGTATGAATTTTCGATGAATCTTCGAATGGCTGGATGGGCCGCATTTTTCTTGGGTGCGTTTATGGTGTTTTCCATCTGGATCTTTCCTGAGGTAAGCAGGGATGATCCTATGGACACCAATTGAGCAGCGGAGAATGTTTATCTGATTGTTCCTGCCCCGGGTTGGATCAAGAAATCGATCTAGGGGCGGCAGACGCAGATGTGCGGTCGTTCTGTTTGATTTAGTGCAAGTTCATTGGCACAGCATTGGCTGCCAGTGACCACCTGCTTAACCTAGTGCATCCTGATGAGATTCAATGATTTTCGCAATCGCTCGATCAATGACCGTGACGCGTTCTGGACCGAGCAGGCCGCGCTTGTGGACTGGCAGAAGCCCTTCAACCGGGTGTGCAACCACGACAAGCCACCGTTCACGCACTGGTTCGAGGGGGGACTGACCAACCTGTGTCACAACGCGGTGGACCGCCACCTGAAAGACCGCGCCGACCAGAACGCGCTGATCTATGTGTCGACCGAAACCGACACCGAGCGCAGCTACAGCTTCCGCGAACTGCACGCGGAGGTGCAGCGCATGGCGGCCGTGCTGCTGGAGCAGGGTGTGAAGAAGGGCGACCGGGTGCTGATCTACATGCCCATGATCCCCGAGGCCACCTTCGCCATGCTGGCCTGCGCGCGCATCGGCGCCGTCCACTCGGTGGTGTTCGGCGGCTTCGCCAGCCATTCGCTGGCCAACCGCATCGACGATGCATCGCCCGTGGCCATCGTGAGCGCGGACGCCGGCTCGCGCGGCGGCAAGGTGGTGGAGTACAAGCCGCTGCTGGACGAGGCCATCCGCCTCTCCAGCCACAAGCCGGCCTCGGTGATCCTGGTCAACCGCGGCCTGGCGGCCATGAGCCTGGTGCCCGGGCGCGACCACGACTACACCGCGCTGCGCGAGCGCCACCTGAACGCGCAGGTACCCTGCGAGTGGCTGGACTCGACCGCCATCAGCTACACCATCTACACCAGCGGCACCACCGGCAAACCCAAGGGCGTGCAGCGCGACACCGGCGGCTACCTGGTGGCGCTGGCAGCGAGCATGAAGCACATCTTCATGGGTGAGCCCGGCGAAACCTATTTCTCCACCAGCGACATCGGCTGGGTGGTGGGCCACAGCTACATCGTCTACGGCCCGCTGATCGCCGGCATGGCGACCATCCTGTACGAAGGCCTGCCGATCCGGCCCGACGGCGGCATCTGGTGGCGTTTGGTCGAGAAGTACAAGGTCACTGTGATGTTCAGCGCGCCCACCGCAGTGCGCGTGCTCAAGAAGCAGGACCCCGCCTACCTCAAGCAGTACGACCTCTCCAGCCTCAAGGCGCTGTTTCTCGCTGGCGAGCCGCTGGACGAACCCACGGCGCGCTGGATCAGCGAGGGCCTGGGCGTGCCCATCATCGACAACTACTGGCAGACCGAGAGTGGCTGGCCCATCCTCACCATCGCCAACGGCCTCGAGAAGAAGGCGAGCAAGTTCGGCAGCCCCGGCGTGCCCATGTACGGCTACAGCGTGAAGCTGCTGCACGAGTCCACCGGCGAGGAGCTGACCGGTGCGGACGAGAAGGGCGTGGTGGTGATCGAGGGCCCGACGCCACCCGGCTTCATGCAGACGGTCTGGAAAGACGACGCGCGCTTCGTCAACACCTACTGGAAAAGCATCCCGGGCAAGCTGGTCTACAGCACCTTCGACTGGGGCATCCGCGACCAGGATGGCTATTTCTACATCCTGGGCCGCACCGACGACGTGATCAACGTGGCGGGCCACCGCCTGGGCACGCGCGAGATCGAGGAAAGCATCTCCAGCCATGCCAACGTGGCCGAGGTCGCGGTGGTCGGGGTGGCCGATCAGCTGAAAGGGCAGGTTGCGATGGCCTTCGTGGTCGCCAGGGACACCTCGGCGCTGGATGAAGCTGCAAAGCTCAAGCTCGAAGGCGAGATCATGAAGCGGGTGGATGACCAGTTGGGGGCCGTGGCGCGCCCGGCGCGCGTGCGCTTCGTGACCGTGCTGCCCAAGACGCGCAGCGGCAAGCTGCTGCGCCGGGCCATCCAGGCGGTCTGCGAGGGTCGTGATCCCGGCGACCTGACCACCATGGACGACCCGGCTGCGCTGCAGCAGATCAATGCACTATTGGTAGAACTTTGAGAGAAAGGAATGGGGGGCGTGTTGAAATCTCCGGTTTGCTCCAATCATCATTGAATGGGAAGGTCACGCTACCGCCCGATCTTCCTTGACACGCCTCCGCCGCGCACTGTAGCGGCAAGTTGCTGACACAGCCGCTGCTCGATCACCGGCCTCCACGGCACCAGGCTGAACCCCATACCGTCATCGAGCAGCGCATAGCTCGCGCAGTCAAGCATGGCACAAACGACCATCCGTAGCACCTGTAGACCCGTCTGGACTTCCGGCGCATATGACGCCTTCTCACTAATCGGGACTGGGGCGTGCGGCTTCTTCATGCAGGCCAGGGGCATCTTGGGTGTCTCTGCGACAGGCCGAATAGATAAACGCGAGTCGTTCTATGCCACGAGGTTAAGCTTGCGGTTTGGGGGCGGACTATAGAAAAATCCATGCTCCACACCTCGTTGACCGTGCGTGCCAGCTGCAGCGGCACACGCTCATTGATAGGCCGCTTGCTCTTCTTGCGTCGGCGCACAGCCAGATTGGCTTGCCGGTACGGGGAGTGACCGACTCGCTGCCATTCAGGGAGCTGTTGCTCCCTGAGTGATATCCCCGAACAAGGGGGAATGTCGTGTTCCCCCTGCGCTCCCAAGGTGAACCTTTACGGAGACCCAAGCGACTTGGCTAGTTCAGCGAAGCGAGCGTATGTTTCCTGCTGAGCGCAGTCCATCGAGCTCGGCGATTAGTCGTTCGTTGATGGATGTTAGCTTGCGGATTCGCAGATCCTGTTCCTTGATCGAGGCGCGTAACTCACGTGACCTTTTCCGCTCCTGCAGGAGTTCTGACCTGATGGTGTCGCGCTCGACGCGCGCAGAGCGCCCTTGTAGGCCCCGAATGCGGTTGGCTACTTCCGGATAGTGGTTGTGAATGAGTGCCGGGCTAACCCGGATATTTCACGCATGTAGCCAACGGCGTGCGCAGCGGGGCATCGCGGCGCGGATTTGAGCGAGCAAGGCCACGATGTTGGCCGCAGCCATGGGTGTGATGGTTGGCATGCGCAATGCTGTCGC
>JACCDU010828440.1_pt1 | contig 15315 bp, 12 predicted proteins | sample 7446081 | NCBI WGS metagenome assembly JACCDU01 (sample SAMN15323447, study PRJNA562643) | freshwater metagenome | isolation source: river surface water | place: USA:Blue River Watershed | collected 2017-08-17
AGCGTGGCCCATGGGGCCTGCAGGCCCACCGGCACCGACAAAAGCAAAATCGGCAGACTGCCGAGCAAGGTGGTGTAGCCCATGGTCAGCACCGGCCCGTGCCGCTCCATGACGGGCTTGGCGGCCACGGTGTAATAAGAAAACAGGCTGGCCGCGATCAGCAAGACCAGATCACCGCCACCGGCCCGCCAGTGGCCGCCCAACAGCTTGTCGGACAAAAACATCAAGACGCCACCCAGCGCCAGCGCCACGCCCAGGATCTGGGCCAGACTCAAACGTTCAAAACCCTTGTAACGCAAGATCAGCAAGGTGAAGACCGGACCACACGCGAGGATGACCGCGCTGGAAAACGCCGTGGACCAATGGATGCCGTAGGTGACCAGGCCCACATGCAAGGTGTGGCCCGCAAAACCCAGCCAGGCCATGTGCAGCAGGTCTTTGCGGGGCAAAGCAGGCAGCCAGCGGCCCAGGCGCCAACGCATCAACAAGAGCGCACACGAAGGCATGATGATGTACCGCGCCATCAAAAAACCGGTGGGCGCGACCAACTCAAACAGATACTTTTGCAGCGTGAAGTTGGCCCCCCAGATCACAATCAGGGCCAGCGCAGCCATCAAAGCGGTTTGATCATGGCGGTGCGTGGGCGATCGGTGGGGCATGGGCCATTGTCACCGCAGCCCGCCCGCAGGCTTGTCACGCTTGCAGCAAACGCCAGTGCCGGGTCAGTCTTCGGTGACGACCGGCACGCGTTGGGCCAGCGCGCACATCAGCTCGTAGCCCACCGTGCCTGCGGCCTGGGCCACCTCGTCGATGCTCAGCACCGCACCATTGGCGGCGCGTCCCCACAAGGTCACGCAGCTGCCCATGCCAGCCTCGGGCAAATCACTCAAGTCCACCGCCAGCATGTCCATGCTCACACGGCCCAGGGTGCGGCTGCGCACGCCATTCACCAGCACCGGCGTGCCGGTGGGGCAAATGCGCGGGTAGCCATCGGCATAACCGCAAGCCACCACGCCGATGCGCATGGGCCGATCAGCGACAAAACTGGAGCCATAGCCGACGCTGTCGCCTGCTTGCAGGTGCTGGACGGCGATGATGTTCGCATGCAGGCTCATGGCGGGCTTCAAGTCCCAATCGGCGGCCGAATGCGCCGGAAAATCCGGCGAGCTGCCATACAGCGCAATGCCTGGACGGATCCAGTCGGCCTTGACGCTGGCCTCCTGGGCATGGCGCAAGGTGGCGGCACTGTTGCTCAAGGAACGTTCCCCGGGCAGATCGCGGGTGGCCTCTTCAAAGCGGGCCATCTGCTCGGCAATGCCTTTGTCGCCATCGGCATCACTGAAATGGGTGATCAGCGAAATCTCGTCCACCTGGGGCAAAGCGTTCAATCGTGTCCAGGCCGAGCGGTAACGCTGCGGGGTGAAACCCAAACGGTTCATGCCGGAGTTCATCTTGAGGAACACCCGGTGCGGCTCGTGCGTCTTGTGCAGCGCCAGCATGTCGATCTGCTCGTCGCAATGCACCGTGTGCCACAGGTGCAGGCGCGAGCACAGCTCCAGATCGCGGGCCTCAAACGCGCCCTCCAGCAACAAGATCGGGCCACGCCAACCCAGGGCACGCACGCGCTCGGCCTCGGCCAGGTCAAGCAAGGCAAAACCATCGGCCCCGCGCAAGCCTTCAAACACCCGCTCGATGCCGTGGCCATAGGCATTGGCCTTGACCACTGCCCAGGCTTGGGCATTGGGCGCGGCTTGCCTGGCGACCCCGAGGTTGTGGCGCAAGGCGGCGGTGTGGATGGTGGCTTGTATCGGACGGGGCATGGGCGCAAACGTGAAAAAGGCCAATGAAGTATGCCAGCTTCATCGGCCCCGAAGGTGCGGCGTCCTCACCGGACCCGCCTTGTCATGACCCGACTCAACGGGCTTTCAGAAAATCGCCCACGTCCAGCAAGACCAGCTCGTTGTCGTCGGCCTTGTTCGGGTCGCGGCTGCTGGAAAACGGCAAGTTGTTGTCATTGCCCACCACGATGTGAGTGGCGTCCACCACGTCCACGTTTTCGATGGTGAAGAAGGGGAAGCTCAAAGCGCCGTTGACCAGCGGCTTGCGGGCCAGCTTGTTCGGGTCCTGCATGTTCATCAGGTCGATGTAGCCAATCTTGCGCAGCGGGCCGCCCACGTTGGCTTCGGTCAACTCCACCTTGTACACGCGCTTGAATTGGGGCAGATCGTGGAAGCAGTCGGTGCGCTTGACACCTGCGGGGCAGGCCTTGTCGGGCGTGCCTTCGCCGTTGTCACGCTCAATGATCATGCCCGTGGTCTCGTCGATCATGTTGAAGTCACCGATGGCGTGGTGCTTGGCTTCCATCACGTATTTCCAGTGGCGGCCGGTCCATTTTTCGGCTTTCACATCAAATTCAAGCACGCGCAGGTACGGCTTGCCGTCCAGTGTTTCGGGGGCTTTGGCGGTTTCATCCCACAAAGCACCTTCGAGCAGTGCATACAACTTGCTGCCGTCTTTGGAAGCGGCCATGCCTTCAAAGCCCTTGGAGCGGCGCACCTGGAATTTCACAGCCTGGTCCGGCGCACCGGGAGTGGTCACTGCCGGGTGGTCGGGCGAGCGCACCACTTGGCCGTCCACTTGCGTTTCAAACACCGCCAGCACTTTGCCGTTCAGGTCGGCTTTGACCAGGAAAGGGCCAAACTCGTCACCGATCCACAGCGCGCCACCGGCGAACTGGAAGCTCTCGGTGTCCAGGTCCGAGCCCGTCAGATAGCGCTGCTTCGTGCCTTCGTGAACGATGCGAAACGGCACTTTTTTGTCTGGGTCGTGCAAGAACACGGTGCGCAGGCGCTTGAACTCGCCTGTCTTGAAATCGACCTTGTACTGGTTCAGGTACAGCATGAAGTCCGGCGAGTTGGCTTTGGCGCCCGCGCCGTTGTCCGTCAGCAGCCAATAGCTGCCGTCGGCCATGCGTTTGATGCCCGAGTGCCCCTGCACGGGCTGGCCCTTGAAGGGCAAAAACACCCCGGTCGGACGACCGGCGGACAGACCTTCAACGCTGCCGACTTTCTCGACCCGCTGACCCGTGGTGAATTTGCCGCTGACCTGCAAGTCGGCCGGGGCGTCTTTGGGCGCGGGGATCAGACTCATGGCGGGCAACACGGCGTGTCCAGCCAAATAGGCGGGGAAAGCCGTTTGCGCTGTCGCCGGCACGGACCAAGCAGAGGTCGTGACCAGCATGATCGCTGCAATGGCGGGATTCAAGGCGGAAAAAGAAATGGTCATGGCAATGTCCTCAAGGAAGCAAGTGCCTGCCAGCTTAAAAAGTCGGCGTGAAACCGCCATGACGCAGCCATGACAAATAGAAGTCCAAAGCCCGAACTGACACCATGGGAAAACCCCGCCAGACCCTGCACCAAAAGGGGCTTGCAAATGAATTACACTGGCCCGCTGCCTACTGGCACCGAGCATTTCGCTCACCCGCCAAGGCGCTGGTTGAACTTTGATATTCGATGGAAGTTTTTCAATTTCTGATGCCCATTTTCACCGAGTACGGCTATTGGGCCGTGTTCGTGATGCTGCTGGTCTGTGGCTTTGGCGTCCCTGTCCCTGAGGACGTGACACTGGTGACTGGCGGCGTGATCGCAGGCCTGGGCCATGCGCATGTACACACCATGTTTGCTGTGGGCATGGCCGGCGTGCTGATTGGCGACGGATTGATGTTCACCCTGGGCCGCCTGTATGGTCAGCGCATCTCGCAACTGCCCGGTTTTCGCAAGATCCTCACACCCGAACGCTTTACCAGCGCACAGGGGGCTTTCCACAAATACGGCAAATGGGTCATGTTCGTGGCCCGATTTCTGCCGGGTCTGCGCACGCCCGTGTTCTTTTCGGCCGGCATGAGCCACCGCGTGAGTTTTGCCACCTGGTTCCTGATGGACGGTTTTGCTGCCCTGATCAGCGTCCCGATCTGGGTTTACCTGGGCTATTACGGCGCCCAGAACTGGGACTGGATGTTTGGCGTGCTGCGCCAGTTCCAGCATGGCATCTTTGCCCTGCTCGCCCTCGGCCTGGGTTGGGTGGGCTGGCGCTGGTGGAACAAGCACAAAGCTGCCGCCGCCGCATCCAAAGACAGCCACTGAGCCCCACCATGGCTCGCCCCACTGACACAAGCTTGGCTGTGGCCGGGCTGCTGTTCAATGCCTTTGTTTGGGGCATTTGCTGGTGGCCCTTCAAACACCTCGAAGCGTTGGGTCTGCACCCGCTGTGGGCCACCGCGCTGGTTTACGGTTTTGTCACCCTCGTCATCGGTTTGCCCCTCTGGCGCAGCGGCCACCTGCTGGGCTGGCGCGAGCACCCCGGCCTGTGGTGGCTGCTGCTGGCGTCGGGTCTGACCAATGTGGGCTTCAACTGGGCCGTGACCGTGGGCGATGTGGTGCGGGTCGTGCTGCTGTTTTACCTGATGCCCGCCTGGTCGGTTCTGGTGGCCTGGCTGCTGCTGGGCGACAAGCCCCGCCCCATGGCACTGCTGCGGCTGCTCATGGCGCTGGCCGGTCTGGTCATCGTGCTCAAGACGCCCGAAACCCCTTGGCCTGTGCCCGAAAGCCTGGCCGATGTGCTGGCCTTGCTCAGCGGCTTCACCTTTGCCCTGACCAATGCGCTGCTGCTCAAGCTCAAGGACTCCCCCAGCGCCTCGCGCACCCTGGCCATGTTTGGCGGTGGTGCGTTCATGGCCACGGCTGCGGCTCTGATCGGACTGGCCACAGGCGTGGTCAGCACAGGTGCCAGCCCCGCTTGGGGCTGGTTGCCTTTTGTGGCCCTGCTGTGCGTGTCCTTCTTGCTGGGCAACCTGGCGCTGCAATACGGCGCCGCCCGACTGGCGGCCCACACCACGGCCCTGGTCATGTTGTCCGAGGTGCTGTTTGCCAGCGTATCTTCCGTCATACTGGGTGCATCCCAATGGGACAGCCGCACCCTTTGGGGCGGCGCCTTGATCCTGCTGGCGGCGCTGCTGTCTGTGGTGGGTCCTGCACAACACGACTGAATTGGAGCACCCATGAGCCTCTACGACTTTGAAGCCCTCGGCATCGACGGCCAACCCCTGCCCTTAAGCCAATACCAAGGCCAGGTCATGCTGATCGTGAACACCGCCAGCGCCTGCGGTTTCACGCCCCAGTTCACCGGCCTGGAAAAGCTGCATCAACAATACGGCGCGCAGGGCTTGGCCGTGATCGGTTTCCCATGCAACCAATTCGCCAGCCAGGACCCGGGCAACGACGCGCAGATCGCCAACTTCTGCCAGAAGAACTACGGCGTGAGCTTTCAAATGATGAGCAAGGTCTTGGTCAAGGGCAAGGATGCCCATCCGTTGTACCAATGGCTGACTGCCGAAGCCCCAGGTCTTCTGGGCACCAAGGCCATCAAGTGGAACTTCACCAAGTTCCTGGTCGGGCGTGACGGGCACGTGATCAAGCGTTACGCACCACAGGACGCGCCCGAGAAGATGGCCAAGGACATCGAAGCCGCGCTGGCTGCCTGAACGCCATCGACGGCATCCGTCGAATATGCGGAAAGAGGCGAGGTTGATCTCATAAAAATTCAGTTTTTTACGAAGTAATCTTCTTGATTAATCTGCTTTTTCAATTGCCTTTCTGCACTTACCATGCAGCCTATTTTTGAATCACGGAACACCACATGCGTCAAACAACATCCGCCACAAGGGGAACCACTGGCCATGGCTGGTATTGGGCTCCACGGGTGGCCCTTCATTTAGGGGGGTGCCTGGCCCTGCTGGCACACAACGCCATCGCACAAACTGCTCCACAAGCGACAGGCACAGGGGCTGCCATACCCGCCCAAAGTGCAGCAAACGCAACAGCACCGGAATTGGGCGCAGAACAAATCATTGCCACCATCCTGGCTCACAACCCACAGCTGAGGGCCGCACAAAGTGCCCGCAACGCAGCCCGCTCCGGCACCCAGACAGCGCAAGCATTGCCCAACCCCCGCCTCGACTGGAACCAGGGACGCAACACCGCCCGCATCGCGGGCGTGACGCCAGGTCCTGTGCAAAGCTGGAGCATCAGCCAGCCCATCGACAACCCCTACGCCCGCAAGGCGCGCATCGATGCGGCCCGTGCCACTGAACTGGAGAGCACACACCTGATCGGGCAGGCCCGCAATGAACTGGTGAGCCAGGCACGCTTGCGCATCTACCAGGGGCTGCTGCACCAGGCCAAAGCCACGGCCGCAGCGGAAGATGTGCAACTGCTGGAGCAAGTGCGTGAGCGGGTGCGTCTGCGCGTTGAGAGCGGAGAAGCCGCACGCTATGAAATCATCAAGGCCGATGCTGAAATCATCACCGCACGCGAGCGCCTGCAAACCGCTCGCCTGATGGTCGAGCAAAGCAAGATCCAACTGAGCCAGATGGCGGCGGGTCAACTGCCCGGACAGTGGAAACTCCTGGGCGACCTGAGGGATGTTCAGGAATTGCTGGACCTGAACCAACTCCATCAACTGGTGACCCAGCACAACCCTGAACTGAGCCTGCTGCAAGCTGAAGTGAACAAGGCCCGGGCCCTGCTGCGCGGTGCTGAATCTAGCCGCTGGCCCGGCCTGGAATTGCGCTACAGCCAAAGCCAGGACCCGGAATTGCGTCAAGGCCAATGGGGCGTTGGCGTTCAAATTCCGCTGCTGGACACCCGCAGTGGCCCGATCGCACAAGCCAGCGCCGAACTGGAACGTGCCCAAATTCGCCTGGACGGGCGACAAGCCGAACTCAAGCAAGAAATTTTGCTCACCTGGAAATCCCTGGAAATGGCGCGCCTGCGGATTGAAGCTTTGAGTCAAGGCTCCGTGCGCGAAGCCGAAGCAGCCTTGCGCGTGGCACAAGCGGCCTACCGTTTTGGTGAACGCGGCATTCTGGATGTGCTGGATGCGCAACGCGTTTTGCGCAGCGTGCGCGCTGACCTGATCGATGCGCGTTACCAGCTGCAAGAAGCCCGCGTGCTGCTGGATCGCTTGACCGGTCAGCACATTGAGCACTCACCTTCTTGAACTTTCGCAGGACCCAGACATGACAACCCCTTCCCTGACTTTCCAACGTGCCGCGCTGTCCCTGTTGATAGGCTCTTGCGTACTGCTCCTATCCGCTTGTGGTGACAAGAAATCCAAACCTGACGCCACCGCTGCCGCAGCGGCTGCTGATCCGATGGAGGTCGCGATCAAGCCCGAGATGGCTGCCCAATTCAAGATCAGCCAACTGGCCATGCAAGACATCACGCCCTGGCTGGAGATCTCTGGCCGGATTGAAGCGAATGACCGATTGGTCACACGCATCGGTGCCGCCGTGACCGGGCGTGTGACCGAAGTGCTGGCCGAAGTGGGCGACCGGGTGCAACTGGGACAGGCGCTGGCCCGCGTGGCCAGCAGCGAGCTGACCACCGCCCAAATGGGTTACCTGAAAGCACACTCCGCCGCATCACAAGCCGAACGGGCGGTTGAGCGGGCGCGTCAGCTCATCCTGGCGGACGTGATTGGCTCGGCCGAACTGCAGCGCCGGGAATCCGAATTGGCCATCGCACGCGCCGAGTTTCGCGCCGCAGGCGACCAGCTGCGCCTGATGGGATTGCCCACCGCCGCCATCGAACGCCTGAAAGACCAGGGCACGCTGCACCCGGTCGCCTCGGTCAGCGCCACGCTGGCCGGTGTGGTGATCGAACGAAAAATCAGCCAGGGACAAGTGGCGCAACCGGGTGACCCGTTGTTCACCGTTGCGGACCTGGGCAATGTGTGGGTGGTGGGCGCACTGCCCGAACAAACCGCACGCTCCGTGCAAGCCGGACAGACCGTGAACATCACCGTGCCTGCCTTGGGCAACCGGTCCTTGTCGGGCAAGATCGTGTACGTTGGCGACACCGTTTCACCAGAAACACGCAGCGTCACCATCCGAACCCAGGTGGACAACGCCCAGCGCGATCTGAAGCCACAAATGCTGGCCACCATGCGCGTGCGCGGCGCCACACAGCAAACACTGGCCTTGCCGGCTCAGGCTGTGGTGCGCGAAAACGACCGCGACCATGTGTTTGTGCGCACCGCAGATTTGCGCTTCAAACTCACGCCCGTTGAACTGGGCCCGGCCCAAGACGAGTTGCGCCCCGTCCTCAAAGGACTGGCGGCCGGTGCCGAAGTGGTCACCGAAGGTGCCTTCCACATGAACAACGAGCGCAAGCGCGCAGAGCTGGAGTAAAGCATGCTCACCTCCATGATCCGCGCAGCCCTGAGCCAGCGACTCATCGTTGTGGTCCTGGCCCTGGTGCTGTGTGCCTTTGGTTTGCGCGAAGCCACGCGCCTGTCGGTCGACGCTTTTCCAGACGTGACCAACGTGCAGGTCCAGATCGCCACGGAAGCCCCGGGGCGTTCACCCGAAGAAATCGAACGCTTTGTGACCGTGCCGCTGGAAATCGCCATGACCGGCCTGCCCGGTTTGGTGGAGATGCGCTCGCTCAACAAAAGCGGCTTGTCCATCATCACCTTGGTCTTCACCGACAAGACCGATGTGTATTTCGCCAGGCAACTGGTGACCGAGCGCCTGATCGAAGTCACACCACGCATGCCCGCAGGCATTGCGCCGGTGCTGGGGCCTGTCTCCACCGGCTTGGGCGAGGTCTACCAGTACACCCTGGAGCGACCCGACGATGGCCAGCGGGCTCTCACGCCGCAAGAGCTGACCGAACGCCGCACGGTGCAAGACTGGGTGGTGCGCCCGCTGTTGCGCTCCATTCCGGGCGTGGCCGAGATCAATTCGCAAGGCGGTTACGTCAAACAATACCAGGCCCAAGTTGACCCCGGACGCCTGCGGCACTACAACCTGTCGGTGCAACAAGTGGTGCAAGCCATTGCGGCCAACAACTCCAACGCCAGCGGCGGCATCTTGCCGCAGGTCAATGAGCAATACCTGATCCGTGGCGTGGGCCTGATCCAGTCGCTGGAAGACATTGGCAACATCGTGGTCAAGGAGCAGTCGGGCGTGCCCGTGTTTGTGCGCGATGTGGCACACGTCGAGATCGGCAGCGAAGTGCGCCAGGGCGCCATCATCAAGGGCGGTTACACCGAAGGCGTTTCGGGCATCGTGCTGATGATGCGTGGCGGCAACGCCAAGGAAATCGTCTCGCGCATCCAGAAGCGGGTTGATCAAATCAACAAGCAGAACATGCTGCCCGATGGTCTGAAGATCGTCCCGTTCTACGACCGCACCGAGCTGGTGGACTCCGCCCTGTGGACGGTGGGCAAGGTGCTGATCGAAGGCATCTTCCTGGTCGTGGTGGTGCTGTTCGTGTTCTTGGGCGATGTGCGCTCCAGCCTGATCGTGGTGGCCACGCTGATCATCGCGCCGCTGACCACCTTCATCCTGATGAACCGCTACGGCATCTCGGCCAACCTGATGTCGCTGGGCGGTCTGGCCATTGCGATTGGCCTGATGGTGGACGCCACCGTGGTGGTGGTCGAAAACGTGTACCACCGGCTGGGGCATGCGGGCCAAAGCATTGGCGAGCGCGTGCGCACGGTGCTGGCCGCCACCACCGAGGTGGCCACACCCACCATCTTTGGCATCGCCATCATCATTCTGGTGTTCTTGCCGCTGATGACACTTCAGGGCATCGAAGGCAAGATGTTCGCGCCCCTGGCCCTGACCATCGCCATGTCGCTGGCGGTGTCGCTGCTGGTCTCTCTGTTCCTGTCCCCGGTGCTGTGCTCTTACTTTCTCAAGGGCGGCTCAGGTGAGGACACGCGCCTGATCGCTTTCCTCAAGAGCCGTTACTTGCGCTTGCTGGATGCGGCCACTGCACAACACCGACTGACTTTGGGCGTTGCTGTTGGCCTGTTGGTGGGCTCGCTGGCGCTGTTCCCCCTGCTGGGCAAATCCTTCATGCCCACCATGAAAGAAGGCGCACTGACACCGCAGATCAACCGCGTGCCCAGCATCTCGCTGGACGAATCCATCCGCATGGAAATGGCGGCCATGAAGACCATCGCCGAGGTACCCGGTGTGCGCATGGTGGTCTCCAAGCTGGGCCGGGGTGAATCGCCAGCCGACCCTGCAGGCCCCAACGAGTCCGATCCCATCGTCTTGCTCGATCCCAAATCGGACCGAACACAAGATGAGATCGACGAAGACATTCGCCAGCGGCTTTCGAGCATTCCGGGTGTTCAGATCGTGCTGTCGCAACCCATCTCGGAGCGCGTTGACGAGATGGTGACCGGTGTGCGTTCGCAAGTGGCAATCAAGATCTTTGGTGACGAACTGGGTGAACTGAAAAACGTTTCGGAAAAAGTGGCCCGCATCCTCAAGAGCGTGTCAGGCAGCCGCGACATCCGCATCGAGCGTTTGTCCGGACAACAAGCTTTGACGGTGGACATCGACCGCAAAGCCATTGCCCGCCATGGCCTGAACGTGGCCGATGTGCAAAGCATCATCGAAACCGCCATCGGCGGCAAGGATGTGACCACGCTCTACGAAGGTGAGCGCCGCTACAGCGTGGTGGTGCGCTTCCCTGCCCAGGTGCGCCAGTCGGCCGAAGCCATTGGCAACACCTTGCTGCCCACACCCGGCGGTGCTCAGGTGCCCTTGTCCAGTCTGGCCAGCATCCAGCTGGTCGATGGCCCCGCGCAGATCAGCCGCGAAAGTGGCAAACGCCGTGTGGTGGTGGGCGCCAACGTCGAAGGCCGCGACCTGGCGGGCTTTGTGACCGAAGTGCAGCAACGCATCGACCAGGAAGTGAAGTTGCCCGAAGGCTATTACTTTGTCTACGGCGGCCAGTTCGAAAACATGGAGCGCGCCATGGGCACCCTGGCCATCATCGTGCCGCTGACCATCGCCGCAATTTTCTTCCTGCTGTTCATCCTGTTCCGCTCGGTCAAGTTGGCGGGCCTGATCATCCTGGTCTTGCCCTTTGCATCGATTGGCGGTTTGGTCGGTCTGTTTGTCTCGGGTGAATACGTGAGCGTGCCCGCCTCGGTCGGCTTCATCGCTTTGTGGGGCATCGCCGTGCTCAATGGCGTGGTGCTGGTCACCTGCATCCGCCGCCTGCGCGAAGACGGCATGGACGTGGCCACCGCCGTGCGTGAGGGCTGCGTGCAACGTTTCCGCCCAGTGATGATGACCGCCACCGTGGCCCTGCTGGGCTTGGTGCCTTTCCTCTTCGCCTCAGGGCCTGGCTCAGAAGTGCAGCGTCCTTTGGCCATCGTGGTCATTGGTGGCCTGATCTCCTCGACCTTGCTCACCCTGGTGGTGTTGCCCACCCTTTACCGCTGGTTTGACGAAGCACCCAGCGAAGCATGAAACCACAGGAGTTGCCATGAAAGAAATCCGCGCCATTGTTCGCCCCAACCGCTTGCAGCGCCTGCGTGACGCTTTGCGGGCCATCCCCAACTTCCCGGGGGTGACCATCTTCAAGGCTGAGGGCTTCACCGCCCCGGCCTCCGTGACCAAGCGAACGGTCAAGGACGAGCTGACCGACTTCACCGACAAACTGATGGTCTGCGTGCTGGTGGAAAACGACATGGTCGAGCCCGTGCGCCGCGCCATCATGGAGGCCTGTCACACCGGTCAAATCGGCGATGGTCTGGTCTGGGTGATCGACATCGAAAGCATGCACCGCATCCGCGATCAGCAAACGATGAGCTGAGCGGCCGCCCGCGCCAAGCTCAGCTCTGCGCGGCCTGCATCACTTTCTCTACCAGCGGATGGTGTCGGCTGCGGCGGGTGTAAAGCGCATAAATTTCCTCCTTGACCTCGGTCTTCCCCAGGAGCTTGAGCCCCTTCATGAGCGACAGATCATCGCGCCCGATCAGGCTGGCCGGAAAAACGCCCAACCCACCCAGGCCGAACACCGACATCAAGGCGCTGTCTTCAAACTCACCCACCACACGCGGCTGGATCTGCAACTCGTCAAACCAGCGATCCAGCGAAGCGCGCAAGGGTGAATGCGTGGTGGGCAACAAGACTGGCAAGCGGCTCAAACTTTGGGGGAACTGCTCCACATCGGCCTTGTGCACCAAATGGCTGGGACCGAACCAGCCCACCTCGGACGAAGACAGCAAACGGCTGGACAGGCGCAAGTTGCTGTTGTGGGCGGCCGCCTGACCTGCCAGCACCAGGTCCAGGTGGTGCAAAGCCAGCTCGGCCATCAAATGTTCGATCTCGCCTTCATGGCACACCAGCTTGAGCTCGGCCGCTTGCAAAGCGGGGCCCAACAACTTGTGGGCAGCCAATTTGGAAATGCCGTCTGACAGACCCACCGCCAGGCGCACCGAGGGCGCCGTGGCCGCCTGCATGACCTCTTGCGGGATGCGCTGCCCGATCTGAAAGATTTCTTCAGCACGGGCATAAGCCACCTCACCCGCTTCGGTCAAGGTGACACCACGACCCAAGGGTTTGAGCAATTGATGCCCGAAAGACTTCTCCAGCTCTCGCACCTGCGCACTGATGGTCTGAATCGCCATGTCCAGGCGCTCTGCAGCACGTGAAAAGCCACCCTCCTTGGCCACCACCCAAAAGTAATACAGATGTCGGTAATTGAATGCAGCCACGGTGTCTCCTGTGCATTCATTGTGCCGCAGTGGCGGCCGTTCACCGCGTTATGAAAGTGCCTCGTCCAGCAACTCCACCCAATGCCGCACCGGCAGGCCGCTGCCACTTTGCAGGTGGGTGATGCAGCCGATGTTGGCACTCAGCACGCCTTGGGGTTCCAGCGCGTTCAGGTGGCCGAGTTTCCGGTCGCGCAGCTGTTTGGACAGCGTGGGGTTGAGCACGCTGTAAGTGCCCGCCGAGCCGCAGCACAGGTGCGATTCGTTGGCGGTGACCTTGATCTGGAAACCCAGATCGCTCAGGTGTTTCTCGACGCCGCCTTTGAGTTGCTGACCGTGTTGCAGTGTGCAAGGCGGGTGATAAGCCTGCAGGCCTGCGGCTTGCAGCGCTTCAGGCTTGAGCTTGTCTTTGAGCAGCGGCACCAGCTCGGGCAGCAGCTCGCTCAGGTCGCGCGTCAGCGCACCAATACGTGCGGCTTTATCGGCATACGCGGGGTCGTCTTTGAGCACATGGCCGTAGTCCTTGACCATGACGCCGCAGCCCGAGGCGTTCATCACGATGGCTTCGACGTCGCCGCCCTCGACCAGCGGCCACCAGGCGTCGATGTTGGCGCGCATGTGGTCTTTGCCGCCGTCGTGGTCGTTGAGGTGGAACTTGACCGCACCGCAGCAACCGGCCTTATCAACCGTCACGGTCTGGATGCCTGCGGCATCCAGCACGCGGGCGGTGGCGGTGTTGATGTTGGGGCTCATGCTGGGCTGCACACAACCAGCCAGCATCAGCACCTTGCGCTCGTGCTGGCGGGTGGGCCAGGCACCGGCGTTTTGAGGTGCGGGCACTTTGGCTTTGAGGCTGTCGGGCAGCAGGCCGCGCACCATTTGGCCCATCTTCATGGCGGGCGCAAACAGCGGCGAAGGCAAGCCCTCTTTGAGTGCCCAGCGCACCAGCTTTTCGCCGACGGGGCGCTCGACCTTGGCGTCCACCAGCTTGCGGCCAATGTCCACCAGATGGCCGTATTGCACGCCGCTGGGGCAGGTGCTTTCGCAGTTACGGCAGGTCAGGCACCGGTCCAGATGTTGCTGGGTTTTGCGGGTCGGCGTTTGGCCTTCCAGCACCTGCTTCATCAGGTAGATGCGGCCACGCGGGCCGTCGAGCTCGTCGCCCAGCAGTTGGTAGGTGGGGCAAGTGGCGGTGCAAAAGCCGCAGTGCACGCACTTGCGCAGGATCGCTTCGGCCTCCAGGCCTTCGGGCGTGTTTTGGTATTCGGGGGCGAGATGGGTTTGCATGGAAAGGTCGCCTCAGAGCGGGTGCATGCGACCGGTGGCGAACACGCCTTGAGGGTCGAACTGTTGTTGCAGCTGTCGCTGGATGCGCTCTTGCACGGCGTCCAGCGGGGTGTTGACACCGGCGATTTTGTCCACCTCGGCATGGGCGGCGCTGGCGCGGAACAAGGTGGCATGGCCGCCGACCGATTGCGCCAACTCGCGCAGCGGCACCGCCGCCGAGGCCGGGGCCCACAGCCAGCGCTGCGCGCCTTGCCACTCGATGTATTCCGCAGGATGGTCCAGACCGGGCAAGTCCAGCACCGGCGCGGTTTGCGGCAGAGACAAACGCCACAGGCAGGCATCGGGCGCAGGTGCATCAAAGAACGGCAAGCTTTGCTCTCCACTGGCCCGCCAGTCGGCAGCGGCTTCGGCATTGTTCATCACGGTGACTTGGGCGCCTTGCGCCACAGCATCGGCCGTCATGCGCGTCGTGGCCGACTGCACCGCCGCCACCGCGCCGCGCAGACGCACAAACAAATAATCGGCCACAGGCTGGGCCGTGGTGTCGCGCACCCAAGCGCTGGCGTTCAATGGCAAAGGCTGACCGCCCCAGCGGTGCAGCAAGTCAAGCGCCGTTTTTTGCGGCAGGCCCGCGCACATCAGCGTGGCCTCGGCCGGGGCCACGGGCAAAACCTTCAGGCTGACTTCGGTGATCAGGCCCAGCGTGCCCCAGCTGCCCGCCATCAGGCGGCTCACGTCGTAACCGGCCACGTTTTTCATGACCTGCCCGCCAAAGGTCAGGTGCTCGCCCAGACCGCTGATGAAACGGGCACCCAACACGAAGTCACGCACAGCACCCGCGGTGGCGCGGGCAGGGCCGCTCAATCCGGCGGCCACCATGCCGCCCACCGTAGCGCCCTCGCCAAAGTGCGGCGGCTCAAACGCCAGGCATTGGCCTTTTTCGGCCAGCGCGGCTTCCAGCTCGGCCAGCGGCGTGCCACAGCGCACCGTGACCACCAACTCGCTGGGCTCATAGCTGACGATGCCCCGGTAAGCGCGGGTGTCGAGCACCTCGCCCGTGAGGCTCTGGCCCCAGAAGTCTTTGCTGCCACCGCCACGCAGCCGCAGCACACGGCCATCCGCACCCGCCTGGCGCACGGCGTCGATGAGGGAATTGAGTTGAGCTTCCATGGGCGAAGATGGTAACCCTCACCCCCTGGCGTCAGCGTGAATTTTTTGAACGGGGGGGTTGTGGGAAATTCGCGCTGCCTCAGCCAGTCAATGTCAAGGCTTGTAGAAATTCACCGGCAAGCCCGCCACCGCCACCCGCATCGCCAACACGCAGCCCGCCTGCGGGTACTGCGCCAGCTCTTGCGCACTGCGGCCTTGGCGGGAGGTGGTGATGAACAGGGTCTTGAGGTCTGGCCCGCCAAAACAGGGCATGGTCGGGCATGGCACGGG
>JACCDU010218830.1_pt1 | contig 15310 bp, 1 predicted proteins | sample 7446081 | NCBI WGS metagenome assembly JACCDU01 (sample SAMN15323447, study PRJNA562643) | freshwater metagenome | isolation source: river surface water | place: USA:Blue River Watershed | collected 2017-08-17
CCTCGAACATCCAGGTAGACGTTCACGCCGTAGGCTGTGGCCATTTGACGCTCAAGCAAGTAAGCCACTTCCATGAAGTTGGCGGTCAAGCTGTTGGCGCCGTCACCGGTCAAATCAATGATTTCAAACGAACGCAGACTTGCACCCGCAAACCCGGTCAGGTCCAGGTTGAAGCCATGGCCAGCGAACTGCAAAGTATCGATGCCTGTGCCACCGTCCAACAAGACAAAATCCAGGTCTGTCAGACCGATGGTGTCATATCCGGAGCCGCCACGAATGATGTCCGAGCCGCCCAAGCCGTAAATCGTGTCATTACCGCCCATGCCCGAGATGCGGTTGGCGTTGTAGTCGCCCAGCAGCTTGTCAGCGTTGTTGGTGCCCGAGTCCATCAAGGAATCGGTGAAATCGTCCCCCAGGATGACAAAGGCTTCACCCGACTGCGTGCCGTCACGCGAATTGTTGGGCATGCCGAACAGCATGTCCACAGTGCCATCGCCGTTGAAGTCACCACTGCTGATCGAGAAGCCAAACTGCTCTTCCGGCAAACCGCCTGTGATTTCCAGGCCTTGATCACCCAATTGAGAAACGTTGACTGCACGACCCCAATCTTCACGAGCTTGGCCATAGATCACGAACGCTGAACCCGAGTCGGTGTCCGCGTCATCGCTGGCCTTGTCATCGTTGGAGTAATAGCCACCCGCACTGACCAGCAGGTCGGTGAAACCATCATGGTTCAGGTCACCGAATTCGCTGACACGTGTGATCAGGTTGGAGCCTGAGCCGTGCAACAACACGGCCTTTCCTGCCCTGACCAGTCCATCCAGATCCGTCACCTGAGTCCAAACATCGGGCGAGCCAAAGATCAGGTAGTACTTGCCCATCATCCAGGTGTTGGTCGTGACATCGTAAGTCGGTGTCACACCGCCCATCACCATGTCCTGAATGCCGTCACCATCGATGTCACCGATGCCGGACACCTGCATACCAAAACCGTTGAACAACCAACCGTTGGTCGTTCCGTCATTCAAGGTGTGGTAGTTGTTGGCGTAATTACCATTGCCGCCAGCCGAGCTGTCGGTGCCGTAATAGCCAGGGTCCAGCTGCAAAGCACCTTCTGTACTGAAGTACAAAGGCGTGTTGACATTGTCCATGTTCGGCGCGCTGTAGTAGCGCACACTGGACACGTCGGCATCCGTGACATTGCCCAAATCTTCCGAGATGGTTTCGGTGACGGCCCGAATGGCCTGGGTTGTGACCGTCAGGTAATAGCCCGTCGCCAACTTCAATGTGTCGTGCGGATCCATGGTGATGGTCTTGCCACTGAACGACAGCTGACCGCCAAGAGAGCCTTGCCCCGAGGCCACGTCGAAGGATTCAATCAGTGTACCGGCCCTGTCCCACAATTTGATGTATTGCTGACCCACCGTCGAAGTACCGGCTTGAACCTGCTCTGCAAATGTGATGGTGATGTTGTCATTGGCTGCCACAGACAGCGAATGCAAACCTGCATTGCCCGAAACAACACCAATTTGAGCATTGGTTGTGACCGTGTTGAAGTCCAGGTAATCATGGCTCTGGATGTAGCTGGTCCACTGATTACCAGCCTCATCGGTCAACCCGCTGGCAGTGATGGAGTACTCTTTTCCATAGTCCAGGTTCTGTCCCAGATCAATGGTCAGCACCTTGCCACGCAGCGTGGCAGTACCGCCCAAGGTTCCGGTAAAGGTATAGACACCATTGACCGCCGTGGGCGCGCTCGACCAAGTGAAGGTCTCTACCGCGTAACCGTAGGTCGATGCACCGTCCACATTCACGGAGATAGAGCCACCGAGACTGCTGGGGATCAGTGTTTCGGAGGCGGTGACCTTGATCAGGTCATCGACCTGAACGTTGGTGATGTTGTTGGAGTCTGAGCGACCCTGGCTGCCAATGTCGATACGAGCAAATGATGGAGCAGTGGTGTCTGCACCAGCGCCTGCTGCCGTATATGCACCAGTGGAGTTATTGGTCGTGAAGGTGAATGCCGAGTTGGCATTGCTGATGGCGTTGCCCGCACTGTCCAGAACCAGCATTTCAACACGGTACGTATGGCCACGGCTGAGCGTGCCGCCAAACTGAAGGTCAAAATAGTTGGCATCCTGGCGGCCGCTGTTGAACCCGGAAATCGAGCCCCCCATTGACCCCTGCAATGTCTGCAAATTGAAAGATTCATAGACGAAACTGTTGTCCGTACTTGGATCACTGTCAGTGTCTGTGATGTCTTTGACAACCACGGTTCCGTATGGGCGAATGTTTTCGCTGAACTGGAATCTGACGCTGTATTCGGAGCCGTAATTGGGCGCAGCAGCAATCACCGTCGAATAGTCGGCGTTTGGCGCTGTTCCAGTGAGCATGGCACGGTTGTAGGAGTACGCGCTCCACTCATAAGTATCGCCATCGAAGGCCGAATCTCGACCGTCATACGGCCAAACTCCTGTGGAGTAAGAGTAGCCATACTGAACGTACGCATAAGAGAGGGTCGGCGTTGCCGCATCCGTATTGGCCGTTGCTGTTGTTGTAAATCCCAGAGAAGTTGTATCGGAAACACCAGAGAACTTGTTGCCCTGGAAATCCGTGATCGCGGTCGAATCGATGTTGAAGTAGTAGTTCGAACCTTCAGACAAAGAAACGTTGGGGTTGATATACAGCTGTCGGCTCGAGATCCAGATCTTTCCGCCCTGGCTGCCCAGTCCGGTTGCAATGTTGAAGACCTCGACGGGTGCGCCATCCGTATCGAACAGGGTCACCGATCCCGTGCCAGCACGCACCTCTTCCGAGAAGTAGACGTACATGCCGTTGTCGTTGAGCCCCACATTGGTCGTGAAGCTGCGGGTATAAATGGTTGGCGCAGAAATTTCTCGCTGAACGATTTCCGTACTGGTCCAGCCAGATTCTTTGCCCACAACCAAATAGGCACCGCCACCGTAATCGTAGTTCTGCGGCGAGCCGGTATTAACAAGGTTCCAGATGTAGTTGGGGCCGCCGATGATGAAGTCGTCGATACCGTCACCAGTGACGTCGCCGACCGCAGAAATGTCAGCACCAATGTTTGTACGGTTGCTTGAGCTTGCGCTGAATTTGATGCCGGTGCTCGAGAGCATGCCTTGCGCGTTGACATCACCCGTGTACTGACCACCGAAGAACAGGTACACAGAACCATAACGCTCACCGATGGTGTAGTTGTCTTGCGGGTTGCCAATCGCAAAGTCGTCATAGCCGTCGTTGTTGACGTCGCCCACTGCGGAAATGGTGGTGTACTGGTCACGCCCAGTATCCGAATAATGGGTGTTGAGGATCGAGAAGCCCTGGGTTTCACTGCCAATGAAATTGGACAGGTCAACCGTGGACCAGTCGGTCCGACCATAAAGCACACGAATGACGCCATTGGCGTACGTGCTGGCCATGTCGGCAATGCCGTCGCCGTTGATGTCCCCGATGGCCGTCAGACCGAATTCAAACTGACTTGCGGCGTAGTTGGTCAATTGGGCCGCAGTGACCTCCGTGTTCAGTACGGTGAAGCCATTGCTGCCAATCTGGCTCAACTGGTACATGCCCGACAGATCGGGCGTGCCGTAAACCACATACGCCTTGTCCACGGCGTTGACAATCATGTCCTCAATGCCGTCCTGGTTGATGTCACCGGCGTTTTGAACTTTCCAGCCTGCGAACTGGGAAATGCCATCCGCAACCAAATACGCGCCATCTTCTCGCGCCACAGAGAAAGCACTCAGCTGCAGCGTCGGGTCAACAAAGCTGAAGTTGATGCCAGTGGCTGCATACACAGTCGCCCCGTTGCCAGCCACGAACTTGGTATAGGTCTGGCCGTTGTAGGCCTCTTGGCCCAAGTTGGTCCAGTCGCGATAGAACGTGATGGTGTCGCGATTTGTACCCTGAACAACGAGAATGTTGTCATCGTCGGTCATACGATCGACCGAATCAGGTGTCAGGATCAAATTGTTGTTATGCCAATTGACTGCAGAGTCATAGCCAGCCTGATCGCGGGCCAGATCAATCTCTTCAATATTGGTCAGTGTCGTCGGAGCAAACAGCGCCGTGTTGTATTCGTAGCCGCCATTGCGCTCGAAATACACCTTGTCATATCCACGACCACCATCAACACCGGTGAATGAAGAAGTGCGAATGCGGATGATGTCGTCGCCGTCACCCATGACAGCGCCGCCGTTGTCCGGAACAATCTTGTCGTCGGCCTGGCTGGTGCCCACATAAATCTGGGCCCCCAGTTCGTTGAGCACATTGACCGTGACAGCTTGCGCCACAGACACTGTGGCCTGATCCAACTTGTAGAGGGTGAACAGATTGCCATCGGCATCGGACTCGACACCACCAGCGGTCCATGAACCGTAGAGCTTGAGCACATCGCCCAAATCACCCGTCACCGTCACCTTGTCAGAGTCCGACAGCCCCACCACAGAAGCTTCGTCGAGCTTGATGGTTTGCAGGCCGTTGCCCTCCAACTGAATCACTTCGAAGCCGGTCACCAGATTGCTTGGCAACTGCGTGAAATCGACGTCGCCCGAGGACAGGTTGTTACCCGCCGTGGTCGAAGTGATGCCACCGTTGGCATCCACATATTTCACAACCAAGGTGTCGGTGCCTGATCCACCAAACACGCGAACGTCGCTGGTGTCGTAAACAACGACGTCATTTCCAGCCTGTGCATAAATGATGTCAGCGCCAACGCCGGCATCGATGGTGTCTGCCCCTGCACCAGCCTTGATGGCTTCGAACTGCGAGGTGCCAGTGATGTCGTTGTTGTCCGCATCGCCATTTGTGACTTGCTTGAGGACCACTCCGCCTGTCAATGTCAGCGTTGAAGTCAATGTGCCATCGACAAATACGATGTCATTGCTGTTGCCGGAAACCGTCAGGCTGCCCCCCGCCATGGCACTCAGAGCAGTCTCATCCAGAATCAGATAGTTGGCACCGGTAGTGTTGAGATCAATTTGCTCGATGCTCAAAATTTCAGGACGCAATGCACCCACGGTTGGGCGAGCGCTTTCGTTGAGATCGATGATTTGACCGTTGCTCGACACGAGCAAGGTATCGGTTTCTGTGCCACCATCGACCTTGCGGTCGTTCGCGTCGTAGACGATCGTGTCGTCGTTGGCACCACCCATCAAAATATCCAGGCCAGCGCCACCATTGAGGGTGTCGTTACCATCGCCGCCGACCAACTCGTCAGCCCCTGCACCGCCGTTAACTGACTCGTCACCAGCGGTACCCACAACCTGATCACCCTTGATGATGGTCAGACCCGCCAACACTGTGACCTGGGTGCCATCGCTGGCGTAGCCCAGGAACTTGTTGTAAGTGATACCCAGCACGAGTTCAGAGCCACGGGCCTCCCAGCCACTGCCCACCAGGCGGACCGAATCGCCATAGTTACCAGTCACGATCAGTGTGTCGGACTCATTGGACAGTGCCTGCACGTCGTCTGCCGACATGACCAGCGTGTTGTCGCCAGAGCCTGCAATGTCAATGGTTTCAATGCCGCTGATCACGGAGTTGGACACCGTTGTCAGGTCCAGCGTGACATTGCCTCCCTGGATCAACAGGGTGTCGTCACCGCTACCGCCGTCAATGCTTGAGTCGGCTGCGTCATAAATCAGTTTGTCAGCACCTGCGCCGCCGAGCAAGGTGTCGTCGCCCACACCGCCGCCCAAGGTATCACCACCGGCCAAGCCTTCCACAAGTTGCGAGCCTGCTCCGGCAATCAAATTGTCATTGCGAGTGGTACCCGTCAAGCTCAATGTCATCTGAATGTTGTCATTGACAATGACTTTGGAGCCATCAAATTGATAGGTTGTGTACCCGCCATTGGACTCGGTCAGGACCCAATTGCCCTGCAACACCACTTGGTCATCGGCATCACCTTCGATCGTCACAACGGCCAAGTCGTTCATTGCCGCAATGTCCGAGGCATTGGCCGTGAACACCACCGGATTGGCCCCTGTACGCAAGTCAATGATCTCCACGCTCTTGATGATGGCGTCATCCAGCGTTGTGAGGTTCAGGGTTCCTTCGTTATCCACCAGGAGGGCATCGTCGCCCGCACCGCCATCGATCTGCAGATCGGTGGCGTCATAGACAAACACGTCATCACCGGCATCACCGCGCAGCACGTCAGCGCCGCCGGCACCGTCGATCGTGTCATCACCATCAAGACCACGCAGCACGTCGCTTTGTGCAGTACCGGAGACGATCGAGTCGGTATCGGTATCGGCGATTTCCGTGGAGATGGCAACGCCGGTCTTCACATACAGGGTCAATATGTTTGTACCGTCAACCAAGGTGCGAAGCTGGTAGCCGTTAGCAGTGCCGCCATCGGTCCAGCCCGTACCGGCCAGGTAGACGACGTCACCGGCGTCACCCGTCACTGTCAGAGTGCCGCCCAGATTGGCAAGCGAAGCGCCATCCATTACCAAGGAGTTGCTGCCAATGCCGGTCAAATCGATCACCTCAACGTTGGCGATCACCGGGCGGTTAGCACCAACTGTGGGCCGCGCAGGTGATGTGAAATCAATCACCACATTGCTGGCATTGTCTGCAACTGCCAAGGTGTCGTTGCCGCTACCACCGTCCACGGAATCGTCCATGGGATCGTAGATCAGGTTGTCATCCCCGCCCTCGCCGAACAGGGTGTCGGAGCCATCTTCACCGCTGACGGTATCGTTGCCCGCGCCTGCAGAGAGTGTGTCGTTGCCGCCACCACCCGTGAGGGTATCGGCACTGACAGAACCAACGAATTCGATGGCCACCGCAACATCCGGGTGCGCCAGAACAACGGCCGTGATGTCGCCGACGGTCAAGTAGAGTTTTTTGTATTGAACTGCAGGTCCGCCGTTGTAGCTGACTGGCTGGGTGCCATCTTCGACCCAGTTGCCTTGCAAGGAGACACTGTCATGAATATCGCCATGGATCTTCAAAGTGTCCGTGGTATCGGACAAAGCGACAACGTCTGCAAATGCCAACAACAGCGATTGATCCGATCCGTTGATCAGGTCGATTTCTTCGATACCCACAAATCGGTCATTTGCCACAGAAGTCAGATTCAGTGTGGTCGCAGCTGTCGCGATCTTCAAGGTGTCCAGACCTGCGCCAAGATCCACGGTGTCCGTGGCTCCGAAAGTCACCGTGTCATTGCCCGCTCCGGCAACAATGGTGTCATTACCAGCGCCAGAATCGATGTAGTTGGCCGCCTCGTTGCCGGTGATGTTGTCGTTACCCGAACCTGTCAAGACATTTTCGAAATTGTTGACGATGTCCGTACCGATACCCTCCGCGGCCCCCGTGGCACGACCTGTCGTGAGCGATACCGTGATCGCGCCCGTTTGGGCCGAGTAGTCCAGCGTATCCACGCCGCTGGCAGCATCAATGGTGTCGTTGCCCGCACCACCAATCACCGTGTCCTGGCCCACGCCCGCATCGATGCTGTCGTTGCCAGCGCCGTCGGAGATCAGATCGTCGCCATCGCCTGCCAGAACCGTGTCGTTGCCACCACCCACCAGAATCGAGTCGCTGCCACCGCCGTCGGTGATCAGGTCGCTTCCTTCGCCGGCATCGACAGTGTCGTTGCCAGCACCCATGGCGATCGAGTCATTGCCATTGCCGGCAACGACCGAGTCATCGCCTGCACCGGCATCAATGCTGTCGTTGCCGGCCAGGGTTCGGACGCTGGTAGACGCGCCGTACACCGTATCGTTTCCTGCGCCTGCAATGATGGTGTCTGAACCCGCACCTGCCACGGCATAGTCGTTGCCTGTTCCCAAGTCGGCAAAGTCATCGCCGGCGTTGGCAGTCAAGGAGTCATTTCCGCCATTGCCATAGTATTCATCACTACCGTCGGTGGTGATGGTTTGCTCGCCATCTTCGCTGGAGATGTAGATGTAACCGACCGTCAGGCCATCCTTGATGCGCAAGGTCGCGGTTGTCGTGCCGCCAACAATGTATTTATAGACGTTATAAGTGTCTCCATCGACCACTTCTTGCGTCGGCAAGTTGTTCGGCGTGGTCAGAGACGACCAGCTGGCACCAACCAGACGCACGCTGTCGTCCGTGTTGCCCAGAATGGTGATGACGGAATCGTTGCCGTTAGCGCTCAAGGCGCGCACATCGACGGCCGACAACTTCACATACTGAGAAGTTGTGGAAGTCAAATCAATGACTTCAAAACCGGTGAAGATGTCATCGCGCGCCAGGGTCAGATCCAGCGCAGACAAACTGGAAGTGATGCGCAAGGTATCGGTGCCAGCGTCACCCGACACAGAAGCATCGTTTTCGTCATACACGACCACATCATTGCCCGCGCCTGCCACGATGGTGTCTGCGCCAGTCGCACCATCAATGATGTTGGCGTTGTCATCACCGTAAATCACATCGGCACCGGAGGAGCCAATGACGTTTTCGATGGTGGTCAGTGTGTCCGTTCCCGCATTGGAGCTTAGATGCCCTTTTGCCGTTCCCGCAGCAACTGTTGTGCTGGAGACGGTCACGGATGCAGTAGAGAGATTGACCACGACTGGACCTTGAACATCAGCGTAGCTGACAAAGTCGGATCCATCACCGCCGATCAGGGTGTCGTTGCCAGCACCACCGTACAAGGTGTCATTGCCGGCAGCACCGCTGAGGCTGTCGTTTCCAGCCATGCCCCAGATCTGGTTGTCCTGCGAGGAGCCCACCACGGTGTCGGCAGCACTGCCAGCACGGACGTCTTCAATGCCCGTCAAGGTGTCGCGTGCTGTTGTGCCTTCGAAGTCGGTGCCCTGCTCCAGGTTGATGGACTGAGCGACCGTGCGATCACTGAAGTCCGCCAAGTCGATGCCATCGCCACCGATCAGCGCATCGTTTCCATCGCCACCCAGCAAGGTGTCACTGCCAACACCTCCACTCAATGTGTCATTGCCAGCAGCGCCCACCAGGGAATCGCTGCCCGCCATGCCTGACAGTTGGTTGTCATTGGCATCACCCGTCAATGTGTCGGAAGCCGAACCACCCATAGCGTTCTCGATCGAAGCCAGGGTATCGGTGCCACCCGTTCCGTCATTGGCCGTCGAAGTGGCCAGGTTGACTGTCACAGCTGCCGTGCTGGCACTGTAATCGGCGGCATCAATGCCATCGCCACCCACCAGTGAATCACTTCCAGCACCACCGGCCAGCACGTCATTGCCTTCACCACCAAGCAAGGTATCAGCACCAGCACCGCCCGACAATGTGTCGTGACCAGTACCGCCACTGATGGAGTTGTCGCTCAAATCGCCAGTCAAAGCATCTGCCCCGGCTCCGCCAGTCACGTTTTCAATGCTGACAAGCGTATCTGTACTGCCAGAGCCATCAACCGCAGTTCCAGAAGCCAGGTTGACCGTCACTGCAGACACTTCTTCGCTGTAATCTGCTGTGTCAACCGCATCGCCACCATTGAGCGTGTCATTGCCCGCACCGCCAGACAACACATCACGACCCGTATCGCCGAACAACTGGTCATCGCCGCCGGCACCCGATATCGTGTCAGATCCATCACCACCACGGACAGTATCGCTGCCCTCTCCGCCGGTCAACCGGTTGTAGCCAGCATCGCCCGTGATGGAGTCGTTGCCAGCACCACCGGTGACGTTCTCCAAGTTCAAGAGTGTGTCAGTTCCGCCACCTTCATCGGTGGCTGTGCCTGTTGCCAAATTAACGGTCACGCCAGAGGTCGAATCACTGTAGTCCACAGTGTCCGTCTGATCACCACCATCGAGCAAGTCGTTGCCTGCGCCCCCCATCAAAACGTCGTTACCGGTTCCACCCAAAATGGTGTCATTGCCTGCGCCGCCGTCAATCAATTCAGATTGTGCAGTGCCAGGCATGGAGTCATTCAAATTAGCGGGATTCAAATCGCCAGCAAGGCGAGTCAGCAGCGGAATATTGCTTTGAACGTACAGCGTGAGCGTATTGCTAGGGTCTGAGCCTGCAATGGTGTAAGTCTTGTAGGTGAGACCACCAGTGCTGTAATTGGAGCCCTGAGTCCAGGCACCCACAAGCGTCAAAGAATCCGAGCTGGAACCTTTCAAGAAAAGGGTGTCTGTTGCAGTGGACAAGCCTTCAACGGCCAGCGGCGTCAAGGTGATGTTGACGGGCTGATTACCTGTCAAATCGATGACCTCGATACCTGAAATGGCAGGTGTGGCAGCCGGGTTGGCTTGCACTGCCGGGAACAAGGTAGAGAAGTCAACCGCACCACTCTTGATGAGCAGCGTATCGGTACCCGAACCACCATCGAGGAAAACATCCGCACCGTCAAAGATCAATGTATCGTTGCCTTCACCAGCAACAACACTGTCAGCACCTTCGCCGCCATCAAGGGAATCATTGGCAGCCCCGCCCAACAAGGTATCGGCATCGGTTCCACCCATGAGGGTGTCGTTGCCAGCTGAGCCATTCAACACATCGTTACCGGCTTCGCCATCGAGGTGTTCCCCATCAGTAGAGCTGGAAAGACCACCGGTCAAGGTGTCATCGCCAGCACCACCATAGAGCGTGTCGCGACCTTCGTCGCCGCTCAAGGCATCAGCACCTTCCCCGCCAGACAATACGTCATTGCCGGAACCACCTGAAAGATCGTCATTCCCACCTTGACCTTCAAGCGTGTCATTGCCTGCCGCCCCCGTCACGGAATCATCACCAACACCAGCCAGAACTGAATCGGCTCCAGAACCCAAGGTAATCGTGTCGTTGCCCGATCCGGCATCAACGGTGTTAGTGCCATCCAGGTCGGAGACGCTGTCATCTCCCGCACCCGCATTCAGCGAGTCATCACCAGCTCCACCATCCAGGGTGTCTGAGTCATTGCCACCAATCAAGGTGTCGTTTCCAGCGTTTCCGTAAAGTGCATCACTGCCATCGTCGCCTTGAACAATGTCATTGCCATCACCACCAGAAACACTGTCATCTCCGCTGCCGGCATACAACGCATCGTTCCCTGCATCACCTTGGACCGTGTCATTGCCAGAGCCAGCGTCCACGCTGTCATTGCCAACACCACCTTCAACCAAGTCGCTGCCTGCACCTGCGCTGAGCGTATCGTTGCCGTCCATGCCCCTCAAGGTATCCGAACCAGAGCCACCTGCCAGGCTGTCTGATGTAGCGCCCCCCTCAATCAGGACGGCACCCACCATGCCGCTTTGGAGATAAATACTCAGACCATTGTTGGTAAAGACCTGATATGTAATCCCGTCCACGACTACGGGTGTGGCTGTTTCCCAAGAATCACGGAAGACCAGACGATCGCCAGCGTCACCGTTGACATACAAAATTGTTCCGCCAGCAGGCAACAAAGCAACAACGTCATCACGCGTCAGCGTCAATGTCGATTGCGTTGGGTTCGAAACATCTGCGCTGGACAAATCGATGACGTCAATATTTTGAATCAACGAATTGGAAATCGAAGTCAGGTCGACAGATGCATTCAAAAGTCGCAGCACATCCGTGCCTGATCCTCCGTCGATGAGTACATCGTTCGCGTCAAAAATAATGACGTCATTTCCGGCACCAGCGGAAATGGAATCGGCACCGGCACCAGCATCAATCAAATCGTCGCCACCACCGGACGAAATGGTGTCATTACCGGCACCGGATGTAATCGTGTCTGCACCTGCACCCGTCGTCACGCTGTCGTTGCCCGCACCAGCGCTCACGTCGTTGCCGCCGTCTCCGGCCGTGATCGTGTTGTTACCGTCGCCTGCAGCCACCGTGTTGGCGCCATCGCCCAGCGTCACGCTGTCGTTGCCTGTGCCACCGGTCACGCTGTTGTTGCCGTCACCCGCTGTGACTTCGTTGTCACCCGCGCCTGCGCTGATGGTGTTGTCACCCTCGCCGGCTGCAATCGTGTCTGCACCTGCACCCGTCGTCACGCTGTCGTTGCCCGCACCAGCGCTCACGTCGTTGCCGCCGTCTCCGGCCGTGATCGTGTTGTTGCCTTCGCCTGCAGCCACTGTGTTGGCGCCATCGCCCAGCGTCACGCTGTCGTTGCCAGAGCCACCTGTCACGCTGTTGTTGCCGTCACCCGCTGTGACTTCGTTGTCACCCGCGCCTGCGCTGATGGTGTTGTCACCTTCGCCGGCTTCGATCGTGTCTGCACCTGCACCCGTCGTCACGCTGTCGTTGCCCGCACCAGCACTCACGTCGTTGCCGCCGTCTCCGGCTGTGATCGTGTTGTTGCCTTCGCCTGCAGCCACCGTGTTGGCACCATCGCCCAGCGTCACGCTGTCGTTGCCAGAGCCACCTGTCACGCTGTTGTTGCCAGCGCCTGCATCGATGATGTTGTTGCCATCTCCCGCATTGATCGAGTCATTGCCGGCACCCGACGTCACCTGGTCATTGCCCGCACCAGCCGTCACAGTGTTGCCACCGTCTCCGGCCGTGATCGTGTTATTTCCACCGCCAGCATTGACCGTATTGGCTCCGTTGCCAACAATCACGCTGTCATTGCCCGAGCCACCTGTCACGCTGTTATTGCCAGCGCCTGCATTGATGACGTTGTTGCCATCTCCCGCATTGATCGAGTCATTGCCGGCGCCCGACGTCACCTGGTCATTGCCCGCACCAGCCGTCACGTTGTTGCCACCGTCTCCGGCCGTGATCGTGTTGTTGCCGTCGCCTGCGTTGATGGTGTTGCTGCCTTCCCCGGCATTGATCGTGTCATTGCCTGCCCCTGCGGTGATGCTGTCATTACCTGAGCCAGATGTCACACTGTCATTACCGGTCCCTGCGTTGATAACGTTGTTACCATCACCTGCAGTGATCACGTTATCGCCGTCGCCACCATCAATCGTGTCGTGTCCAGACCCAGCGGAAATACTGTCATTTCCATCAGAACCGACTACGCTGTTGTCACCGCCCGTAAAAATAATGGGAGCAACGTCCGTCAAAACAAAACTGGTTGAAGTGACATCACCCAACGTAGCGCCGATAGGGCTGGATATCACAAAACTCAAGGTCTTTGTGGGCTGGCGGTTGGCGGCATCCACCTTCAAATCAAAGAAGAATGCTTGCTCCATGCTTCCGGCAGCTACAGTCACAGTCTTCGAGTTGACGTCCGGGATCCGTGGATCTGTACCGGTCAATGTCACAACCACCGTTGCTGGCAATGCACCCTGGAAACTCAGTTTCAAAGTACCTGTCACACGGCCCGCTTGCTCATCGAACTGAGCATTTGGCACATCCACCAAAGAGATTTTGGGTGTGGGCAACACCGTGCTTTTAGAAGAAAAATCAGTTGTTGCAGGGGCAACAGTGACAGTCGTGCTGACGGTTGTCACTGCAGCCGAAACAATCTCCGTGGTCGCTGCAGATGTGGTCTTTTCCCCGGAAATGGGGGCCGATGCCAAACTCACCGGTGCGGTGGAACTGAACTGCGCCTTGCTTGAAGTGACGGCAGCACTGGCATTGCTCGTTGGATCTGCCCCAATGACAGAAGAGCCAGATGCAGAGGAAGTCACCAAACTCAAAACCGACTTGACTGCATCAGCATTTGTGCTCGTCGTTGGTGATGAGATCGACGAACTCGGAAGAGCAGTAGACGCAAGGACCAATCCCTCTTTGGGTGGGGTCACGATTTGCTGTGAACCACTGGTGCTTGAAAAATAAACCTCCTGCTTGACCGCATTTGTCGCAACAAGGGTCGTCGAACCGGTCTCTGTGACACTCACGCCATAGCCAGAGCCTGCAGTTCCTGAACTAAGTCGTCCAACGGGAGTACTCAGCACAACCAGTTTCAAGCTCTCAGTCGTTCCGGAAAGCGCAACGGCTCCCTGATTCACGATCACCAGCAACTTTGCAGGCTCATCACCCACCGAGACGCCAGAAGACAGCTGAACAATGCCACTGAATTTAACAATCGCGCCAGAGTCACCGGTTTTCGTCTGACTTTGAATACTAACGGGTTTAGTGCCCGCACTGATCTCATCACCCGCCAGAACCGAATCCCCAACCTTCAGTACAACCACAAGACCGGCGCGTTTGACGACGACATCTTGCTCAGATTCAACAATTTTCCCCAATGATTCCAAGGCTGAAGTTTGAGCAGGTATTTGCGCATCAGCCTGCGCCAAACGCACAGGGGCACCCTGCTGATCAAGCATTAACAAGATGGCAGCCAGATCTTCTGGACTCAGAGCATCTTGAATCTTGGAAAGTAAGCCTCCACGCAACGCTTCTAACGAGACTTCAACCTGTTCATGGCCAAGCAACTGTTCAAAAACCACGGCATCAGCGTTGGCTGATTTTTGAAAGTTAACAATTATTTCTTTTTTGTTTTCTTTAGAAGTGTTTTTTTCAAAAAAGTTCATGTCAGGACCTGCTCAGAATCTAGTTGGGTATCTGCTATTTATACCGTTAAAAACGCAAATTTTTTACCCATATAATATTTTTTAAAATTTAGTTTAAATTTACTAATTTTAAAATTTCTCAAATATCAAAAAAGAGTAACCCAATAGATTAAAAAAACAGGGAACGCAATGACATGCTGCACAAGTCAGAAGCATTAGAGGCCTGGTTGAAACCAGAAACTGAGCCAGCCGGATTTGCAGGAATGCCAGAAACCTGGCGCGATTCAGACGAAATCGTTGGAAAACCCGAATAAACAATCCATGTTTGTGGGCGATGGTGCTTCAGGGTCTAGGCTGTCAACGGAAGCAGTCAACGAAAAATACGCGGCAGCACACCGCTTTGCGATCAACAGGGAATGCCCTGTGACTCACTACTCGTACAAATAACGCCCAGTGGGCTTTATCTACAGTTCAACCACGTTTGCGTGGCGGCAGCCCCGTGTGCTGGGTCAACATCGCCCCTTTACGCGGAGCCTGACCGGGCTTTTTGAGTCCCACTGAAGGTTTGCCCTTCACAGGCGTTTTGGCCGATACCGGCGTGCTGTTCGCCCTGCGCGGGCTCTGGTAACCCCCATCGGCCAGCGGCTGCCAGCTCGGAATCAAATGGTGCTTACCGTTGCCAATCAAGTCCGCTCGCCCCATGGCCTTGAGGGCTTCGCGCAGCAGGGGCCAGTTGTTCGAATCGTGGTAGCGCAAAAACGCTTTGTGCAGGCGGCGGCGTTTGTCGCCTTTGACGATGTCCACCTTTTCGCTGTCGCGGGTGATTTTGCGCAGCGGGTTGCGGGTGGAGTGGTACATGGCCGTGGCGGTGGCCATGGGGCTGGGGTAAAAGGTTTGCACCTGGTCTGCCCTGAAGCCGTTCTTCTTGAGCCAGATGGCCAGGTTCA
>JACCDU010189207.1_pt1 | contig 15300 bp, 14 predicted proteins | sample 7446081 | NCBI WGS metagenome assembly JACCDU01 (sample SAMN15323447, study PRJNA562643) | freshwater metagenome | isolation source: river surface water | place: USA:Blue River Watershed | collected 2017-08-17
CCATCAACCCCATGGGGTTGATGGAGAACTGAACGTTCGAGCCGCCGGTGTCCACCCCGATCTCGCGCAGCACCGCCAGGCTGGCGTTGCGCATGATCTGGTATTCCTTGTCGGTCAGCGTCTGCGCCGGGGCCACTGTGATGGAGTCACCGGTGTGCACGCCCATCGGGTCCAGGTTTTCGATCGAGCAAACGATGATGCAGTTGTCGGCCTTGTCGCGCACGACTTCCATCTCGTACTCTTTCCAACCCACGAGCGATTCTTCGATCAGCAACTCGTTGGTGGGCGAAGCTTCCAGGCCGCGCTTGCAGATGATCTCGAACTCTTCCGCGTTGTAGGCGATGCCACCACCCGTGCCGCCCAGCGTGAAGCTGGGGCGGATCACGGTGGGGAAACCCACGCGCTTTTGCACATCCCAAGCCTCTTGCATGCTGTGGGCAATGCCCGAACGCGCGGAACCCAGACCGATCTTGGTCATCGCGTCCTTGAACTTGAGACGGTCTTCCGCCTTGTCGATGGCCTCGGGCGTGGCGCCGATCAGCTCGACCTTGTACTTATCAAGCACGCCGTTGTGCCACAAGTCCAGCGCGCAGTTGAGCGCGGTCTGGCCGCCCATGGTGGGCAGGATGGCGTCGGGCTTTTCCTTGGCGATGATCTTCTCGACCGTCTGCCAGGTGATGGGCTCGATGTAGGTGACGTCGGCCGTGGCCGGGTCGGTCATGATCGTAGCGGGGTTGCTGTTGATCAGGATGACCTTGTAGCCCTCTTCACGCAAAGCCTTGCAGGCCTGCACGCCGGAGTAGTCGAATTCGCAAGCCTGGCCGATGATGATCGGGCCGGCGCCGATGATGAGGATGCTCTTGATGTCTGTGCGCTTAGGCATGATTACTTGCCCTCCATCAGCTTGATGAAGCGGTCGAAAAGGTAGGCGATGTCGTGCGGGCCGGGCGAAGCTTCAGGGTGCCCCTGGAAGCAAAACGCCGGCTTGTCGGTGCGGGCCAAGCCCTGCAGCGTACCGTCGAACAGCGACACGTGCGTGGCGCGCAGGTTCGATGGCAGCGAAGCTTCGTCCACAGCAAAACCGTGGTTCTGGCTGGTGATGCTCACGCGCCCGGTGTCCAGGTCTTTGACCGGGTGGTTGGCACCGTGGTGGCCAAATTTCATCTTGAAGGTCTTGGCGCCGCTGGCCAAGGCCATGATCTGGTGGCCCAGGCAAATGCCAAAGGTCGGAATACCGGTCTCGATCAACTCGCGTGCCGCAGCAATCGCGTAGTCGCAAGGCTGCGGATCGCCAGGGCCGTTGGACAGGAAGATGCCGTCAGGCTGGTGCTTGAGCACTTCGGCCGCAGGCGTCTGGGCCGGCACCACCGTCACCTGGCAGCCACGTTCAGCCAGCATGCGCAAAATGTTTTTCTTGACGCCAAAGTCGTAGGCCACCACGTGGAACTTGGGCGCAGCTTGGGTCCCATAACCCGAACCCAGCTGCCACTCGGTTTGCGTCCACTCGTAGGACTGTCCGGTGGTCACTTTCTGCGCCAGGTCCAGACCGGCCATGGACGGCACCGCTTTGGCGGCGGCGATGGCCTGGTCGATCACCGCTTGCGTGACTTGTTCACCGGCCGCCAGTGCCACGATGGCACCGTTCTGTGCACCCTGGGTGCGCAGCACACGGGTCAGCTTTCGGGTGTCGATGTTGGCAATCGACACGGTGCCACTGGCCTTGAGGTAGTCGGACAGGCTTTGGCTGGAGCGGAAGTTGGATGCCAGCAGTGGCAGGTCTTTGATGATCAGGCCCGCGGCATGGACCTTGTCGGCTTCGATGTCCTCGACGTTGACGCCATAGTTGCCGATGTGCGGGTACGTCAGGGTGACGATCTGCTGGCAGTAGCTGGGGTCGGTGAGGATTTCCTGGTAGCCAACGATGGAGGTGTTGAACACCACTTCGCCGACGGTGGAGCCAGTGGCTCCGATGGAATTGCCGATAAAGACCGTGCCGTCTGCAAGCGCCAGAATGGCGGGGGGGAAGGTTCCCTGAAGAGACAAAAGCACTGGGTTCTCCGGTATGGTTCGGGTACGCCTCAGCGCTCAGCAGAGAAAAGTTCTCTGTTTGGCTGCTTGTTCGAGGAAAGGGTCCTGGGCTGGGCTGGGGCGTACGGGGTTGATGCGGGAAAGCCTCTCATTATAGCCCGTCAGCCTGTGTTGGCTGCTCAGAAAAGCCTCAAAAATCGCTAGAAAAGAAGGATTTTCACAAGGACGCCGTGGCACTGGCATGCAGGCAAATGGCCGCCGCCGTAGCCACATTGAGCGACTCTTCTCCACCCGGCTGAGCAATCCGCACCTGCAAGCTGGCCCGAGCCATCAGCGATGCGCGGACCCCCTGCCCTTCGTGCCCCATCACCCAGGCGCAACGAGCCGGCAAGCTGCCGCTGCGCTGCAGCTCATGCAGAAATGGACCTTCGTGCGAACTGGTGGTCACAAGGGGCAGCGCCAAACTGTCAAGGGCATCTTCTGCCAGCCCTTCTACAAGACGCAAACCAAAATGCGCCCCCATGCCCGCACGCAAGACCTTGTGGGACCACAAGGCCGCGGTGCCCTGCAACGCCAACACCTGCCGGAATCCAAAGGCGCTGGCACAACGCAAAATGGCCCCTACATTGCCCGCGTCCTGAAGGCGGTCCAGCACCACGCTGGGCTTGTCGGGCTCGATCACACCAGAGGGCTGGTGCGACATGACAAAGCCCATGCGAGCCGCCGACTCAAGGCCACTCAGCCCCGTGAACAACACATCGGGCAGCACCGTCACCGGGGCATCCAGGTCCAGCCATTCCTGCGCCTGCCCACTGTCGGCCAAAGACTGAGCCAGCACCACACGCGCCGGTTGAGCGCCACGCTGAACAGCAGCTCGACACAGGTGGTCACCCTCCAACCAGAATTGGCCCAACTTGCGGTAGGCATTGGACTCCTGCGCCAGGCGACGCAAGGTTTTCACCAGCGGGTTGTCCCGCGAGGTCACAAGATTCATCGCGCGCTCCTGGCCACGGGGGCAAAACTCAGGCGGTGCCAAGGCGTCGGGCCATGCGCCTGCAAAGCCTGCAAGTGTTCTGCCGTGCCGTAGCCTTTGTGCCGGTCAAAACCATAAGCCGGGTATTGCGCATGCAGTTGCAGGCACAAGCGGTCGCGGTGCACCTTGGCCAAAATGGAGGCCGCCGAGATCGCAGGCACTTTGGCGTCGCCCTGCACAATCGCTTCGGCACGCACATCCAGCACCGGCAAACGGTTGCCATCTACCAGCACCTTCACAGGTTTGAGGCGCAAGCCATCCACCGCGCGACGCATGGCGAGCAAGGTCGCTTGCAGGATGTTCAGGCTGTCGATTTCCTCCACACTGGCTTGCGCGATGGAACAGCACAGGGCCTTGGCCAAAATGGCATCGTAGAGTTTTTCGCGGCGCTTTTCGCTCAACTTTTTCGAGTCGTTCAGACCCGTGATCGGGTTCATGTCGTCCAGAATCACGGCCGCCGCCACGACCGGGCCAGCCAGCGGCCCTCGCCCGGCCTCGTCCACCCCGGCCACCAAGCCGACAGTGTCCCAATCCAAGGCACGCTGCTCAGGCACCGAGGATGCTCTGGATCGCATGGGTGGACCGTGTCGGCATGTCCTGCCGCAATTGAAGGTGCAAGTCGGTGAAGCGCTGCTGCACGTGTGCCACAGCTGCGGGGTCATCGAGCCAACGCAGTGCCGCCTGCGCCAACGCCTCGGGCTGCACCTGCTCTTGCAGCAATTCGGGCACCAGCGACTCGTTGCACAAAATGTTGGGCAAGCCCACCCAAGGCAGCAAACGCTTGCCATTGGCGGCTCGCCACGACAACCACTGCATGCGATAAGCAATCACCATGGGGCGCTTGTACAGCGCCGTCTCCAGCGTGGCGGTGCCACTGGCCACCAAGGCCACATCGCAAGCCGCTTGCACCGCATGCGACTGACCCAGCACGACTTTGACTTTGCCCTCCATGCCCGCTGCCTGCACCGCCTGTTCAACAGCAGGGCGAAGCAACTCGTGCGTGGGCAGCACAAACTGCAAGCCTGGTCGCTGCTGCAGCATGCGGTGGGCCGCCTGCAAAAAAGGCAACGCCAGGTAACGGATCTCGGCACTGCGACTGCCCGGCAACAGGGCGACGACGGTGGCATCGGCCTCCAGGCCCAGGCTGGTGCGGGCAGCTGCGCGATCCGCTTGCAGGGGAATCACATCGGCCACAGGATGGCCCACAAAAGTGCCTTCGATGCCGTGCTGCGCCAGCAAGGCGGGCTCAAACGGGTACAAGCACAGGATGTGGCGCACGCTGTCGCGAATCTTGGTCACGCGCTCAGGGCGCCAGGCCCAGATGGAGGGACACACCAGCTGGATCGCAGGAATACCCCGCTGGTTCAATTCACGCTCAATCGCCAAGTTGAAGTCCGAGGCGTCCACGCCCACAAACAGGTCGGGAGGAGATTGCAGCAGGTCGTCGATCAAAGCACGGCGAATGCCGGTGATGCGGCGATAGCGCCAGAGGGCCTCCACCAGACCCCGCACAGACAACTCGTCACAGGACCACTGCGAAGAAAAGCCCAGCGCCTGCATCTGCGGGCCACCAATGCCGCTGGCCTGCAACTGCGGCCATGCGCGCTGCATGCCTTGCAATAGCAAAGCGGCCAGCTGGTCGCCAGAACGCTCGGCCACCGCCATGGAAACGCGCATACCGCCTCGCCCCTTTCACCGTGCGATCAGGCCAGAGCCTGACGGATCACGCCACAGATTTCGTCGACGGCAGCGTCAGACAGTTCGGGGTAAATCGGCAACGACAGGCAACGTGCGGCCACCGACTCCGTCACAGGAAAGCTCTGGCCGGCAGCGATATCGGCAAACACTTTCTGCTGGTGCAGAGGCACGGGGTAATAAATGGCGCTGGCGATTTGCTGATCGGCCAGGGCCTTCTGGATATCGGCTCGGCGATCGGTCAGCAAGGTGTACTGGTGGTAGACGTGCAGGCCCACGCCATCTTCGAACGGGGTCTGCAGCGGCAAACCTGCCAAACCGGCGTTGTAGCGGTGCGCCACACGGCGGCGCTGCTGGTTGTAGTGGTCGATGTGCGGCAGCTTGGCGCGCAGCACCACCGCCTGCAATTCATCCAGGCGGCTGTTGTAGCCAATGATGTCGTGGTAGTAGCGCACCTTGCTGCCGTGGTTGCGCAGCATGCGCAGCGTCTCGGCCATAGCATCCGACTGGGTCGTGACCATGCCACCATCGCCGTAGCAGCCCAGGTTCTTGCTGGGGAAAAAACTGAACGCCCCCACATCGCCCATCGCGCCGGTCTTGCGGCCAGCCACATCGGCACCAAACGACTGTGCGCAATCCTCAATCAGGCGCAGGCCGTGTTGTTTGGCCAGATCCATCAGCGCTTGAATATCGGCCGGTTGGCCAAACAGATGCACCGGCAACAAAGCTTTGGTGCGCGGTGTAATGGCTTTGGCGACTTGCGCCACATCGATGTTGAGGGTGCGCGGATCGATGTCCACGAACACCGCCTTGGCGCCCACATAGGCGATGGCTTCCGCCGTGGCGATGAAGGTGAACGGGGTGGTGATCACCTCGTCGCCGGGACCGATGTTGGCAGCCAGCAGCGCCAGGTGCAGGGCATCGGTGCCATTGGCGCAGGTGATGGCGTGCTTCACACCCAGATAAGCCGCGGCCTCTTGTTCAAAGGCCTGCACATTGGGGCCCAGGATGTACTGGGCCGCATCCAGCGTGGCCGCCATGGCGGGCTCGAGCTGGGCTTTGAGGTCGCGGTACTGGCCCGCCAGGTCAACCATCGGAATGCGCATGGCTTGTCTTTCTAAAAATGATTTCAGGAAATCAGTCGGGTCGCCGCCGTGATGCGCTGCACGGCTTCGAGCGCGCGTCGCCCTGCCCGGCCCGTCACCTTGGGCGAACGTTGCTGGCGAATGCTGTCCACAAAGTCGAGGATTTCACTGTAAAGAGGATCGGCCTCGCCAAACGACTGCTCCTGGCGTTCGATGGCGTTTTCAGGAGCGGCCATCGGGTCGGCCGCACCTTTGTAGGTGGTCAGCGTGCGTGCCTGGAAGTCGAGCGAATGGCAGGCCTGACTCTGGAAGACCCGCATCTTGCGTTCGCTCTTGGCACTCACGCGGCTGGCAGTGATGTTGGCCACACAGCCATTGGCAAAACGGATACGGGCGTTGGCGATATCGATGTCCTGGGTCAGGACGCGCGCACCGGAACAATCCACGCTTTCGAGTTCACTGTCCACCAGCGACAGGATTAGGTCCACGTCGTGGATCATCAAATCGAGCAGCACGCTGACGTCGGTGGCGCGCGGCTTGAATGGCGCCAGACGTGAACTGTCGATGAAACGTGGGTCAGCCAGCAAGTGCTCTAACGCCAGCGCGGCAGGGTTGAAGCGCTCCAGATGGCCCACCGCCAGCACCAGGCCTTTGTCGTCGGCCAGTCGAATCAGCTCGTCCGCCTGTTCCAGCGTGGTGGTCATGGGCTTTTCAACCAGGACATGGACACCGGCACGCAAGAAATCGACACACACGTCGTAGTGCGCCTGGGTGGGCACCACGATGCTGACCGCATCAACCTGGTCCAGCAATTCGCGGTAATCGGTCAGTGCACGGCAACCCAGCGGCGCGGCAATGGCATCGGCCACCTCCTGACGGCTGTCGACCACGGCCACCAGTTCACAGCCAGGAATCTTGGCGTATTTTTGGGCGTGGAACTTGCCCAGGTAACCGACACCAATGACGGCACAACGCAAGGAAGTCATGTATTTATCCTCAGGCCGCCGAGCGCGCGCGGCGACGCACAATGCCCGCCTTGCCCACACCGGCCAGGAAGTCCAGCATCATGGCCACATCGGGTTGGGCTTCGGGGGTTTGTTCAGCGATCTGCTGGATGCGTGCTTTGGCGGCTTCCAGCGTGAGGTTCTCGCGGTACAGCGCCTTGTGCATGGCACGCACGGCAGCCACACGGGCAGGGGAAAATCCTCGACGGCGCAGGCCCTCGGCATTCACGGTGCGCGCATCGGCCGGCTGGCCTTCGCAGGTCACAAACGGGGGCAAGTCGGCAAACAACAGTGAACACATGGCGGTGAAGCTGTGTGCGCCCAGACGCAGGAACTGTCGCACCACGGTGAAGCCACCCAGAATCACCCAGTCGTCCACGTGCACGTGGCCGGCCAGTTGCGAGTTGTTGGCAAAAATCGTGTGGCTGCCGATCTGACAGTCGTGCGCCAAGTGCACATAGGCCATGAACAGGTTGTCATTGCCGACGCGGGTGATGCTGCGGCCGCCCACGGTACCGGCATTGAAAGTGCAAAACTCACGGATGGTGTTGTCGTCACCCATCACCAACTGGGTCAACTCGCCCGCGTACTTCTTGTCCTGCGGCGCTGCACCCAGGGCGGCATAGTTGTGGATGCGGTTGTTGCGGCCGATGGTGGTGTGGCCTTCGATCACGCAGTGCGCGCCCACGCTGGAGCCCGCACCAATACGCACATGGGCGCCGATGAGGCTGTAAGCCCCGACGGTGACCGACGGGTCGAGTTGCGCCCCGGCTTCAACAATGGCGGTGGGATGGATGTTGGCCATGGACACCTCAGGCAATTTTGCGCATGGTGCACATGAGGTCGGCCTCAACCGCCACCTCGTCACCCACCAAAGCCCGTGCCTTGAACTTGAAGATGCCCGCTTTCATGCGGTCAATCGAGGCTTCGAGGATGAGCTGATCGCCCGGCTCGACCGGACGCTTGAAACGCGCACCATCGATGCCGGCGAAGTAGTACACCGTGTTGTCGTCGGGCGTGGTGCCCAGGGCATCAAAAGACAGCAAGGCCGCAGCCTGGGCCAGGGCTTCCAGCATGAGCACGCCCGGCATGACCGGACGGTGCGGGAAGTGGCCTGTGAAGAACGGCTCGTTGATCGTGACGTTCTTGATGGCTTTGATGCGCACCCCTTTTTCGATCTCCAGCACACGGTCCACCAGCAAGATGGGGTAACGGTGCGGAAGCTGTTTGAGGATCTGGTGGATGTCCATCATGGCTGGTCTTTCTGTAATTCTTGTATCTGTTGTTCGAGTTGCCGCACCCGGTCACGCAGGCGCGACAGCTGCTTGAGGCTGGCGGCGTTCTTTTCCCATTGGCTGTTTTCGTCCAGCGGGAACATGCCGGTGTAATGGCCTGGCTGGAGAATGGAGCGGGTCACGACCGAAGCCGCCGACACATGCACACCGTCGACCAGGGTCAGGTGACCCAACACCACCGCGCCACCGCCCACCGTGCAATGGGCGCCGATTTTCGCACTGCCAGCCACACCGGCACAGCCGGCCATGGCCGTGTGGGCCCCCACATGGACGTTGTGGCCGATCTGGATCAGGTTGTCGAGCTTGACGCCGTCTTCGATCACCGTGTCTTCGAGGGCACCTCGGTCAATGCAGGTGTTGGCGCCAATTTCCACATCGTTGCCGATGCGCACCGCACCCAACTGCTCGATTTTTTCCCACTGCCCTTGGTGCGGCGCAAAGCCAAAACCATCGGCCCCGATCACCACACCCGCATGGACAATGCAACGCGCACCGATACGGCAACCGTGGCCCACCGTCACACGCGAATGCAGCACCGTGGCCGAACCAATCTCAGCGCCAGCCTCGACCACACAGAGCGGACCAATGACCGCATCTGGCGCCACAAGGGCCAAAGGATCCACCACCGCCGAAGGGTGAATACGGGCACGCACGGGCAGCGGGTGCTGCACACGCCACAGCCGCGTCAGCCGGGAAAAGTAGAGGTACGGGTCTGGCGTCAGAATGCAGGCCGTGCGGCCCATCGCCAGGGCTTGCATCTCAGGCGCCAGGATCACAGCACCGGCCTGGCTGGTTTCGAGTTGCGAGCGGTAACGCGCCTGGCTCAGGAAACTGAGGTCATCAGGCCCTGCCGAGTGCAGCGGCGCCAACTTTTGCACCTGCTGGTCAGGCGAGCCTCGCAGCTCGCCTCCCAGCGTTTGGACAATGAATCCCAGGCTCAGCGCCACAATTGCCGATGCCTTCCGGGATCACTTGGCCGCGTTCAGCGCCTTGATGACCTTGTCGGTGATGTCATGCTTGGGGTTGACGTAGACCGCCTCTTGGAAGATCACATCGTATTTTTCGGACTCGGCCACTTGCTTGACCGCCCGATTGGCACGCTCCACCACGACCTGCTGCTCTTCGTTCTTGCGGGCGTTCAGGTCTTCCTGGAATTCGCGGCGCTTGCGCTGGAAGTCACGGTCCTGCTCCACCAACTGTTTCTGGCGGCTGACGCGCTGACTCTCAGACAGCGTCGGGGCTTCGCGCTCAAGCTTTTCGGAGGCGGCCTTCAGGGTGTTGCCCGTTTCGACCAGTTCCTTCTCGCGACGGGAAAACTCTTGCTCCAGTTTGGCCTGGGCTTGCTTGGCCGAAGCGGCTTCGCGGAACACACGTTCGGTGTTGACAAAGCCCATCTTGAAGTCCTGGGCCTGTGCCAAAGTGGCGCCACAGGAAATGGTGCCAGCGATCAACGCCAGCAAAACCTGAGAAATATTGTTTTTCATTAGAAGGCTGTTCCGATCTGGAATTGGAGTTTCTGGATTTTATCGTCAGGACGCGCCTTGATAGGGATGCCGTAAGAAAAGCGCAATGGGCCCATGGGCGAAATCCAGCTCAGGCCCACGCCGTAGGAAGCACGCAGCTCGTTGAGACGGATGGGATCAGAGTCGGCAAAGGCATAACCTGCATCCATGAAACCGAACAAGCGCAAGGTCTTGTCGTTGCCGGCCCCAGGGAATGGCCCAATGAACTCGGCGTTGAGCACCACTTTCTTGGAGCCCCCTTCATAAAGAAGAGTGCCTGTATTGGTGTCGGCCTTGGTCGGGCCCAGTGTGGATTGCTGGTAGCCTCGCACGCTGCCCAAACCGCCGACATAGTAGTTCTTGAACCAGGGGTACGCTTGTCCACTCAAGCCTTTGCCATAGCCGAGGTCCGTATTCAAAGCCAAGGTGTATTTCTTGGTCAACGGCACATACTGCTGGATCTGGTAGTTGGCACGCACGTAGCGGGTGTCACCGGCAATGCTCCAGTCCGAAAAGACGCGCTGGTAATTGCCATCCGTCGGGACAAGGGCACTGTCACGCCGATCACGCGACCACCCCAGGGTCAAGGGCAATGAGGTCCAACTGCCAGGCGTGCGGTTGGTGGGCAAGTAGGTGCCATCTTTGACCTGTGTCTGCTCTGCATTGGCCCCCAAAAACACAGTGTCGTATTCGGTGACCGGGATGCCAAAACGAATACCCACGCCGGAGTTCACGATGCTGTAGGAATTGGTGTCGCCGTAGTAGGGTCGCGTGGTACGGGTAAAAACATCCAGCGTGCGCGAAATACCCCCCTCGGTGAAGTAAGGATCGGTCGTGCTTAGCACAATGTTGCGATTGTATTTACTGGTATTGACCTGTAACGACAGGTAGTTGCCAGAGCCAAAGGCATTTTCCTGGGTGATGCCGAAGGTCAACGCCACGCTTTCATAAGACGAGAAACCTGCACCCAGCGTGATGCTGCCGGTCGGCTTTTCGGTCACGGTGAACACCAGATCCACTTGTTCCGGAGCGCCAGGCACTTCCACGGTTTCGATGTTCACATCAGTGAAATAGCCCAGACGGTTGACCCGGTCACGCGAGAGTTTGATTTTGTCGCCGTCGTACCAGGCCGCCTCAAACTGACGGAACTCGCGCCGAATCACTTCATCGCGGGTACGGTTGTTGCCCGCCACCTGGATCCGGCGCACGTAGGCGCGGCGTGCAGGCTCGGCCTGCAACACCATCACCACCCGGTTTTGGGAGCGGTCAAACTCTGGTCGCGCCTCGACTCGCGCAAAGGCGAAACCAAATTTGCCAAAGTATTCGGTGAAGGCTTTGGTGGTTTCGGTCACGGTTTCGGCGTTGTAGGGCTGGCCCGGCTGGATCTTCACCAACGCCTTGAACTCGTCTTCTTTCTCAAGGTAATTGCCTTCGAGTCGAACCGCCGACACCACAAAACGCTCACCCTCTGTGATGTTGATGGTGATGGACATCTCCTGCTTGTCAGGCGACATCGACACCTGGGTCGAGTCAATGCGGAACTCCAGGAAGCCGCGCGACAAATAGTAGGACCGCAGAGCCTCCAAATCGCCATTGAGTTTGGTTCTGGAATACCGGTCGGACTTGGTGTACCAACTCATCCAGTTGCCGGTGTCCAAATTGAACTGGTCACGCAAGGTGCTTTCGGAAAAAGCCTGGTTGCCGACGATCTGAAACTCCTTGATCTTGGCCGGCGAGCCTTCGGTGATGGTGAAGGACAGGTTGACACGGTTGCGGTCCACGGGTGTGGCTGTCGTCACCACCTCGGCACCGTACAGGCTGCGGCCAATGTATTGGCGCTTGAGTTCTTGCTCAGCTTTGTCCGCCAGCGCCTTGTCGTAAGGGCGGCCCTCGCTCAGACCCACTTCCTTGAGCGCCTTGGTCAGGACATCCTTGTCAAACTCCTTGAGCCCGATGAACTCCAGACCTGCCACCGTAGGACGCTCTTCCACCACCACCAACAGCACATCGCCCTGTGTTTCGAGACGAACATCCTTGAACAGGCCCAGTGCAAACAATGAACGGATCGCCGCAGCCCCTTTGTCATCGGTGTAGGTATCACCCACCCGCACCGGCATGGAAGCGAAGACCGTACCGGGTTCGACCCGTTGCAGGCCCTCCACCCGGATGTCAGCCACCGTGAAGGGGTCAACAGCCCAGGCAGGTAAGAACACGGCCAAGGAGGCCAGCACGCCCAGAGCGAGCGGACGCAAAGAAACAGGAGGAGTCAGGGTCATGGGGTCAAGGTCTATGAGAGAGATCCACTGCCCTGCCGTGTTGGGCCCAAGGCGTTGTCCAGCAGGGTAATCCGGGAATAATAACTTACAGATTCAGACGCAAAGCGCCGATGTCAGGCCTTCAGTTGTTGCACCGTCTCGTGAGCCCGCGCTCGGGATTCGCGGTCAATGTCGAGCAGGTCTGCCAGGTTTTTCGGCACGGCCGGCGTGAACACGTCCAAAGTGGCCGTATTCACTGCATGAATCTGGTCAAAGCGGATGGCTCGGTCCAAAAAGGCCTGCACCGCCACTTCATTGGCGGCATTGAGCACCGCGCAAATGCCAGGCGCGGCCCGCAGGGCGTCAAAGCCCAGCATCAGGCCCGGATAGCGTTTGGGGTGGTCGTTGGCACGGATGGATTCGAACGTCATGGCCTGCAGTTGGCCAAAGTCGAGCGGCGAAGCCCCCGAAGCCATGCGCTCGGGCCAACTCAAGCCATAGGCAATGGGCACCCGCATGTCGGGCGTGCCCAGCTGAGCCACCACCGAAGCATCCTTGTACTGCACCATCGAATGCACGATGCTTTGCGGATGGATCACCACATCGAGCTGGTCCACATGCACCCCGAACAGGTAGCGTGCCTCGATGACCTCCAGCACCTTGTTCATCATGGTGGCGGAGTCCACCGAAATCTTGCGGCCCATCGACCAGTTGGGATGGGCACAGGCCTGCTCTGGGGTGACCTCGTGCAAGGTCTGCGGATCGCGCTGACGGAAGGGCCCCCCCGAGGCCGTCAAAATGATTTTGTCGATGCGCGCCGGCCAGGTGGCTGGGTCATCGGGCAGCGACTGGAAGATGGCCGAATGCTCGCTGTCAATGGGCAGCAAAGTCGCCCCGCCCTGCGCTACAGCCGCCAGGAAAACATCGCCCCCCACCACCAAAGCCTCTTTGTTGGCCAGCAGCAGACGCTTGCCGGCGCGCGCCGCCGCCAAGCAAGGCGACAAGCCTGCAGCCCCCACAATGGCGGCCATCACAGCATCCACTTCGGGCGCGCTGGCCACCTCGTCGAGGGCCTCCAGCCCAGCCAGGACCTGCGTGGCCGAGCCATGTGCTTTCAGCTTTTCCGCCAAGGCACGGGCCTGTTCGACCTGCACCATCACCGCAAAGCGGGGCTTGAATTGCAGGCATTGCGCCAGCATCAAGTCCACTTGCCGTGAGGCGCTGAGCGCGTAAACCTCAAAACGCTGAGGGTGCCGTGCGATCACATCCAGCGTGTTGGTGCCGATTGAGCCGGTCGAGCCCAACACCGTGATGCGGATTTTGTTTTGTTCCTGACTCATGCCTGATGCTCCAGCCAGCCATACAGCATCATCGCCAGCGGCAGCGTGGGCAAAAGAGCATCCACTCGGTCCAGTACACCGCCATGGCCAGGCAACAGGCCCGAACTGTCTTTGGCACCCGCGCTGCGTTTGACCAATGACTCCACCAAATCGCCCACGACGCTCATCGCCGTGAGAAAAGCCCAGGCCGGCAGTGCGAGCAACAGCCCCTGGCGCCACAGACGGGTGTGCAAGCTGGGCTCAAGGTCAAGATGGCGCAGGTCCCACACGATCCAGATGGCGGCGATCAGCAGCACACCGACCAGCCCTCCCCAAGCCCCTTCCCAGGTCTTGCCAGGGCTGATCGAAGGGGCCAGTTTCACAGAGAAAAACCGCCCCCCCAAACCGCGCCCAGCAAAATAGGCCACCACATCGGCCGCCCAGACCAGCACCAGCACTGACAACAGGAAATTGACCCCGATGCGGTGCGCCTGGACGAGCGCCAGCCAAGCTGCCAGCAAAAACACCAGACCCACCAGCCAGCGCAGCACCGCAGGCGTGTGCCCCCAGCCCGCCACACCCAGGCGCAGCATCCAGACCCCCAGCAACACCCAGGCGGCGCCTGTGAACTGCCACAACGTTTCGGGCACGCGCAGGCCCCAGCCCTGGTCAAAAGCGAACACGCCGGCCAGCAGGCACAGCACCCCACCACCAACCGCCGCTGCATCGCTGCGGCCATTCAGGCGTCCCCATTCCCAGGCGCCGGCGCTGATCATCAGCAGGCTCAAGCCCATGAAATATTGCTTGTTGGCACTGAACAGCGCTGGCAGCAGCACTGCCAGCAGCGCCAGGGCCGTGATCACACGTTGTTTGAGCATACTGACTCCAGCAAAAAAGGCCGCTGGAGGCGGCCTTGTCTTGTGCGTTGACGGGTTCGGAACATCGGGCTCAGACGGCCATGATGTCCTGTTCCTTGGCAGCCGCCAGCTGATCGATCTCGGCGATGCGCTTGTCGGTCATTTTCTGGATGTCGGCTTCGGTACGCTTCTGGTCGTCTTCAGTGGCCAGCTTGTCTTTGACCAGCTTTTTCACGGCTTCGTTGGCGTCGCGACGCAGGTTGCGCACGGCCACCTTGGCGTGCTCGGCTTCGGACTTGACCAGTTTGGTCATCTCGCGGCGGCGCTCTTCGCTCATCGGTGGCATCGGCACGCGGATCAGATCGCCCATGGAGGCCGGGTTCAGGCCCAGATCGCTTTCGCGGATGGCCTTTTCGATCTTGGCGCCCAGGCCCTTTTCCCAGGGCTGCACACTGATGGTGCGCGAGTCCAGCAGGGCCACGTTGGCTACCTGCGACAGCGGCACCATGGAGCCGTAGTACTCCACCTGCACGGCATCGAGCAGTGCGGGGTTGGCGCGGCCCGTGCGGATCTTGCCCAGGTTGTTCTTGTACGCGGCGATGGACTGATCCATCTTGCCTTCGATGTTCTTCTTGATGTCTGCAATCGTCATGTTTCTCTCCGATGTCGTCTGGACTCAAACATGCACCAGGGTGCCTTCGTCTTCGCCCATCACCACGCGCTTGAGTGCGCCGTTCTTGAAGATCGAGAACACCTTGATGGGCAGCTTCTGGTCGCGGCACAGCGCAAAGGCTGTGGCGTCCATGATGCCCAGGTTCTGGGTCATGGCCTCGTCAAAGCTCAGCTCGCTGTAACGGGTGGCCTTGGGGTCTTTCTTGGGGTCGGCGGTGTACACGCCGTCCACCTTGGTGGCCTTAAGCACCATCTCGGCGCCGATCTCGGCACCGCGCAGCGCAGCGGCCGTGTCGGTGGTGAAGAAGGGATTGCCCGTGCCGGCAGCAAACACCACCACCTTGCCCTCTTCGAGGTACTGCAAGGCCTTGGGACGCACATAAGGCTCGACCACCTGGTCAATGCCGATGGCCGACATGACGCGCGCGGTCAGACCCACTTTGTTCATGGCGTCGGCCAGGGCCAGTGAATTCATCACCGTGGCCAGCATGCCCATGTAATCGGCCGTGGCGCGCTCCATGCCCGTGGCGGCCGAGGTCTTGAGCCCGCGGAAGA
>JACCDU011425870.1_pt1 | contig 15297 bp, 11 predicted proteins | sample 7446081 | NCBI WGS metagenome assembly JACCDU01 (sample SAMN15323447, study PRJNA562643) | freshwater metagenome | isolation source: river surface water | place: USA:Blue River Watershed | collected 2017-08-17
AGCAGGGCCTGCGTGCCGCGCGTGCGCCGGATCGCGAGGAACATCTCGCGGTCCGTCAGGCACCGCAGCAGTTGCGGCCAGTCGCGCGCCTGCTGCCATTGCCAGGGCTCCTCCTCGGCCCGGCGGGCCTGCGGCGCCAGCCCCGCAAACCAGCGCGCCAGGCGCCGGTGCTGCGCGCGCTGCGCTGCGTCCCCCGGCAGGTAGCGGTCCCGCACTGCGGTGCGCAGGTAGTCGTGGGCGAAGGTGATGCGCCCGTTCGCGTCCAGCAGGGCCTCGTCCAGCGCGTTTCGTATCGGGGCCCAGGTGGCGGGCACCAGCCCCGCGAGCGCGAGGATCTCGCCTTCGGCCAGGCCGGCGCGGCTGGCCCAGATTGCCGTCATCGCCGCACGCACCGCACGCATGCCGCAGTCACCCTCCACCCGGGCCAGCACCCGCTCGAACAGGTCGTCGACGGTCTGGCTTTCCAGGTAGTGCGCGAGGCGCTCGCTCAGTTGCTCGTGGACCCCGAACAGCCGCAGTTCCTCGCACAGCGTGCGCAGGAAGAGGGGGTTGCCCGCCAGCGGGTGGGCCAGGGTCTGCGCCGACAGTTCACGGGGCAGGACCTTGTTGTAGCGGGCCAGGTAGGTGGTCAGCAGCGTGCGGCGCTCGGGTGCGGACAGGGGCCGGACCGCGATGCGCCGCCACGCACCACCGCCATCTGCCGGCGTGCGGCCCTGGAGCGCCTGCAGCACCGGCCCCGGCAGGCAGGAAACCACGACGGTCACGCCCGGCGGCAGGAAATCCGGCCACCAGCGCAGGTCCTGCTGCTCGCTCAGGTTGTTCAGTGCGTCCAGCACGATCAGCACGCGCGTGCGGCGCTTGCGCGCCCAGGCGCTGGCCACCGCCAGCCACTGCGGCAGGCTTTCCATGAGCGCCTGCGGGTCTGACGCGACCGGGTCCGTGCTGCCGGTGGCGCGCTGCAGGGCCTCGGCCAGTCGCCGCACCAGCGCATGCGGCTGCGCCGCGTCGGCGCTGGCACCCAGGTAGTGCTCGTGCACGAGGTGGCGCGGATGGCGCTTGCGCCAGCCCTCGAAGAAGTTCGCGAGCAAGGCGCTCTTGCCGCCGCCCGAGGCCCCTTCGACCAGGACGCGGGCCTGGCCGGCCTCCAGCGCCCGGGTCAGTGCCGCCTGGTAACGCTCGCCTCCGAGGTACAGGCGGCGCCGGGGCTCGGCGTAGGCCTCGTGGCGCATCGCTTCGCGCTCGAAGGCGTCGGGCACCGAGGACGCGGGGAATTCGGCGTCCAGCAGCGCCCACAGGTCATGCTCCAGCCGCCGGGCCAGCGCCTGCGGGTCGCGGTAGGCGGTGACCGGGTAGCCGCTGGCGCGGATGCGGCGCTTGAGGTCTGTCTGGCGCTGGCGGTCTTCGGGCGAGGCGGGCACGTAGTCGCCGCCCTTGGCGCGGGCATAGCCCGGCGCGCGGAAATAGAAGAAGGCCCGCCCGCGCATGCGGCGGTTATTGAGCACGCCGTGCAGGATCTCCAGCTCCGTGACACTCTTGCCGCCCTGGTGCCGCTTCAGCCAGGGTTGGCGCTCGACGAGATCAGGCGCATAGCCCTCGGGCGGCGGGATCCAGCCATAGCGCTCGCCCAGCATGCCTACGAAGTAGGGGCGCGCGCGATCGATCTCAGACAGGCAGATCGGCAGCACCTCACCGCGTTCGGCCTGTTGCACCGTGATGCCCCAGCGCAGGTCCACGTCCACGAGTTCGACGAAGCGTTCGCGCAGCCTGGCGCGCAGCGCGGGAAAGACGCGTCGCACCAGCAGGTCGCGCTCCTCGCCGAAGTCGCGGAAGGTGCTGGAGAGGAAGATGCGGATGCTGCGTCGGGACGGCATGCCAGACCCCGCCGTCTTAGGGTTTGATGGCCGAGAGCACCAGTTCGCCACCGGTGAGGCTGCCGTATTCCCAAGGCTGCTGGCGGCCTGCGGTGCGTTGCATCACCTTCTCGCGGACCCTGCGCAGGATGACCGCGATGTCGAGTGGCTCCCCGAGGTGCTCCAGCAGCGCCGCGGTGAAGGGCGAGTTGGCCTGGCCCACGCCGTCTTCGGCGGTCTGACCGTCCTTGGTGGCATAGGCGATCAGAGTGCCTTCGGACACGCTGATCGGCGCCAGGCCCTTGCTGATCCCGCGCAGGCCGGAGGCCATGAGGGGGTTGTCGCGGCAGGCGTCGAGGAACACCAGCTTCGTCTTCCCCGGCAGGTAGTTCTCGATCACCGAGTTCAGCGACACCGCCTGGAGCCCCGCCTGGCTGATATCGGCCATGCGGATATCGACCGGGATCATGTAGTTGGTGCCCGAGATCTGCGCGCCGTGTCCGGCATAGAAAAGCAGGGTCAGGTCGGCGCGGCTGGCCGATTGGCTGAAACGGCTCAGGGCGCTGACCAGTTCGGTGCGGCTGGTGTCCAGCACCTGGGTCACCTCGAAGCCCAGGCTGCGAAGCTTGGCCGCCATGGCCCGTGCATCGTGCGCCGGGTTGGCCAGGCGGTTGTTGCCCTCGTAGGCGGAATTGCCGATTACGAGGGCGTGGGCTTTCAGGCCCGCCATGGCCATCGGCGGCTTGCGGCCTTCGCCAGACTCCAGCCGTTGCCGCAGTGCCTGCGCCTCGGCCCGCAGGCGCGCGGTCTCCTGCGCGGCGCGGGCATCGGCCGCAGCCACCGCCTGCTCCTGTCGAAGGCGTTGTTCCTCCAGGCGCTTGCGCAGCATCTCGTTCTCGTCGCGGTACAGGATCTGTTCGACCTGGTTGCGATCCACCGAGACCGAGGTCTGCGCAATGTAGGCAGGCGGCTCGGGCGGTGCCAGCTGGGCGCTGGCCGGCCGCAGGGGGGGCGGGTTGCCCGAGGCCGGCACGCCCCGCATGCGGGCGCCTGCCGCTTCGACGGTGACGGCTGCCAGCAGGATGTCGCCGGCATCCGTCACCCGGAAGTCGGGGACCGCGCGCAGGCCGGCCGGCGATGTCATGGCCTCGCGCCGGAAGGCCTGCGGTGTCTCGCCGAAGGCGAAGGCCCGGCGGCCCAGGCCCTCCACCTGCGCCGCGAGGGTGAGGACATTGGATTGCTGATCGTAGCCCTCCAGCGAGAGCGAGATCGCCGGTGCCACGATGGCGAGGCCGGCCAGGGTCAGCTCGCGGCGCTTTTCGGCGCGCTGCTTCTCTCGCTCCTGGCGGGTCTCGTTGTATTGCGCGACGCGTAGGTTGCGCGCGTCCACCTTGGCGCGGTACTCGGCTTCGACCTGGTCGATCAGGCGCTTGCGCTGGTTGCGCGCGGCCTCCACCCGCGTCTCGAATTCCCTGTCGCTCTCCCAGGGTTCCTGGCGCAGGGCCAGGGCCGCGGGGTAGGTGGGCGGGGGAATTTCCTCCAGCCCGCGCGCCTCGGGAGAGAGCCAGCGCCGCAGGATATTGTTCACGCCCTGCTCCAGGCGCTCCCGCCAGGGCAGGCGCGCCAGTGCAGGCACGCTGAATTCGGACGACAGCAGCCGCTTGGCCTCGGCCTCGAGCAGTTCCTGCTTATTGGTCCGTGACAGGGAGAAAGGAAAGCGCGCGGTGTCGACTGGGTGGGTGCGGACCGTAATCCCTTCCGCCCATGTGCCGGAAGTCCAGACCGTGCCGTTGGATCGATATTCGATGCCTTCGCCGTCGCGCTCGCCCCGGCGCCATCCTCCCACGTAGCGCGCGCCACTCGGATAGACGTAGATGCCCAGGCCGTCGCGCTTGCCGTGTCTGAACTCGCCCGAGTAGCGCGCGTTCTCCCCGAGAGTGACCTCCCCCCAGCACTCGTGCTTGACGCCCGTCTCCGGGCAGGGTCGCATCGGCGCCTGCGCGCACGCGGCCACGGGAAGCATCGTGGCCAGGACCAGGGCGGGGGCAGCGAAGACTCGTAGCGGCAGGAACATCAGGGACTGCGTGGCATGGGGGTCGGGCCCGTCGCCCGGCGGCCCCGATTGTTGCCCAGGTTCAGCCCGGTTCGGCGCCCACAAGGAAGATGGCTCGGATCATGTACATCGAATGGCCGCAAGCTTCATCGCCGACGGGTCTGACCGCCGAAGGCGCCCCGATCAGGTCGCCTCGCGCGGGGCGGCCAGCACGAAGCCCCGCTGCGGTAGCTGCAGCGAGATGCCCGCCGCCACCAGCAGCAGCGCGCCGGCGCTGCCGAAGGCGATCCAGTGCGACCCGAGGACCTCGTAGCCCCAGCCCCCGAGCCAGGAGCTGAGGGTGCCTCCCACCTGGTGGCTTACATAGACCAGTCCGTACAGGACGCCGACCAGTCGCACGCCGTAGACGTCGGCCAGGATGGCTGATGACAGCGCGATGCTGCCCGCCCAGACGATGCCGCCGATCGTGGCCGCCAGGTATAGCTCCCAGTGCGTGCCGACGACGACCAGGGCGAAGAAGCCCAGGCCCCGCACGGCGTAGATGAAGGCCAGGATGTTCTTGCGCGCGAGCCGGTCTGCCACGCGCCCCAGCAGGATGGTGCCGAAGATGGCGACCAGCCCGATCAGGCCGATGCCGTGCGAGCTGGTGCCCGAATCGAAGCCGTGGTCCATCAGCATCGGTACCCCGTGCGTGCCCAGGAGGTTCATGCTGAAGCCGCAGGCGAACATCCCCAGCACGATCTTCCAGAAGGGGCCGGTACGCAGGACCTCGCGCAGGGCCAGGGGCCGCTGCGCCGGGGGCGCGCCGGCCTGCGCCAGCCGGGCGCGTTCCTCGGGCAGCAGGTCGGTGTGCTCGGGCGCGTCATCGCGCACGACCCGCCAGCACGCCAGCACCACCCAGGCCGCCAGCGTGACGGAGAAGACGAGCAGCGTGTGGCGCCAGCCGATTACCTCGATCAGGCGGGTGAGGGCGGGCGTCAGGAGGGCCATGCCTGCCATCGACCCGGTAGACAGATAGAGCAGGGCCATCCCCCGGCGCCGCGTGAACCAGCGGCTGATCACCGGCGTCACCGCCACCGGGCTGGTGAACGCCAGGCCCACCGACAGCAGCACCCCGAACGCCAGGCCGAAGGCCAGAGGACCCGTGGCCACCAGGGTCCAGGCGGTGGCGGCCAGCACCATGGTCACTCCGGCCAGGAGCACGGCGCGTGTGCCCACGCGGTTGATCAGGTAGCCGGCCAGCGGCATGGCGAGGCCGTAGCAAAGCATTCCCACCGCAATGATGCCGGCCAGCAGGCTGCGGCTGAATCCCAGGTCCTGCACCATGGGCAGGAAGAAGGGACCAATGCTCAGACGCATGCCGGTGGAAAGCAGCACGATCCCGCAGGCGGCGGCGACGATGTTCCAGCCGTAGTACCAGTTTCCTTCTTGCGGTGCGCTCATGGCAGTGTCTCCAGGCCGCCATCATGCGGCCTTCCCGGGCGGAAGACAAAAGTCGGTTGTCGATAAAGCAACGCATTGCCGGGCGCGCCTTGGGCTATCTAAGCTGCCGCCCGAACCTGATGAAAGAATGGTTGCTGAATCAGCAACAGGATTCTCCGATGACCTCCGCACCCGCCTCCGAGCGCAAGACGATCGACAAGGCCATGCAGTTGATGATGGCCTTCTCCCATGAACGCCCCGAGCTGGCGGTGTCGGAGCTCGCCGAGCGTCTTGGCATGCACAAGAGCGTGGTCTCCCGGCTCGCCTCCAGCCTCCGAAGCTGGGGGATGCTCGAACAGAACCCCGCGACCCGGCGCCTGCGGGTGGGACCGGCGGCCTTCCGGCTCGGTGCGTTGTTCTCCCACAGGAACAGCCTGGCCGAGATGGCCGTCCCCCTGCTGGCCGATCTCGTGCAGCAAACCGGGCAATCGGTCCACCTGAGCGTGCTCGATGGCCTGCGGGTGCTGGTAATCGCCACGGTCGAAAGCCCGAACGCCCTGCGCGTGATCATGCGCGTGGGCGAACTGCGGCACCTGCACGCTACCGCGGCGGGCAAATTGTTCCTGGCGCTGTCTGGCCCTGAACTGATGGACGCGGCCTTCCGCGCCACGGGCTTTCCCGCGCTGACGCCCGACACCCTGACCAGCCGCGCCGAGATCGAGCGGTCTTTCTCGCGCATCCGGCGCGAGCAGATCGCGTCCAACAAGGGAGAGACCACGCAGGGAGCCGGGGCCATCGCCGCGCCGGTGGTGGCACGCACCGGCGAGATCGTGGCGGCGGTGTCCACCGTCTTTCCCCTGAACGTCGTGGACGCCAGCCGGCGCGCCGTGATCGAGGCGGGCACCCGCGAATGCGCGCAGCTGCTGTCTCGCAAGCTGGCCCAGAAACCCGCACGCAATCTTCAACTGACCAAGGAGCGATGATTGGCCATCAACCACAACGCACTGGGGGCCGAGACACCCTGGTTCAAATCGGTCGTGACGCAGGAGCGCATCGACGCCCTGTGCAGCTGTCTCGGTGACTACAACCCCCTGTTCCTCGACCCCGAGACCGCCCAGGCCAGCGCAAACCAGGGCGTGGTCGCGCCGCCCACCTTCATCAACTGCTTTCGCGAATTCAAGACGGCCCTTGTCCTGTCCGAGACCGAAGTGGACCTGCCGCTGCTGCTGCACGGCGAGCAGGTGATCCGCTACTACAAGCCGGTGCGACCCGGTGATGAGGTGTACAGCAAGATCAAGGTCGTCGACGTGGGCCGCAAGAAAAGCAGGACGTACGGAGAGCTCAGTTTCTTCACCGTCCTGATCAAGCTGAAGAACGCCCAGGACGAGCGCCTGGTCGAGGCCACCCAGATGTTCTTCGTACGGGACGACAAGTGATGCAGGAAGGAGACCGCACCATGGATTTCAGGCAACGTCTGGCGGTTCCGTCCGCCACCGAACCGCCGTCGGCACAGGAAGGCCCGTATTTCGAGGACATTGCCATCGGCATGACCATCGAGCTGTCCAAGCCGCCGATCACCCGCCTGCAGATCGCCAAGTTCGCCGGCGCCTCGGGCGACTTCAACCCGAGCCACGTGGACGAGGACATCGCGCGCGACATCGGCGGCATGGGCGGGGTGTTCGCCCACGGGATGATCGGCATGGGTTTCATCGGTCAGCTCCTCACCGACTTCCTCTGGGACCGGCCGCTGCGGATGTTCTCTACCCGCGCGGTGCTGATCGTGCGCCCGGGCGATGCGCTCACCTGCCGTGCGAAGGCCGTGCGCAAGTGGGTCGAGGACGAGGACAACCTGGTGGAGTTCGAAGTGCAGGCCGTCAACCAGCGCGGCGAGGTGACCCACGAGGGCAAGGCCGAGGCCGTGCTGCCGCACCGGCCGCTCCTGATCAAGCCCGCGCAGAAGCGTCCCTATCTCGTGCAGCACCGTGTCATTGGCTGAAGCTGCGAGCGTCGTGCCGGTCACGGTGCAGCGGGCGCTGTCTCTCGCGGCTCGGCGCCACGCCAGCAAGGTGGCGATCCGCTACCGAGACCGGTACCTGACCTACCGCGAACTCGATACGCGGGCCGACCGCATCGCGGCCCTGTTGCAGACGCGCGGGGTGCGCCTGCGTGATCGCGTCGCGGTCATGATTCCCAACGGACCCGACTACGTGGCGCTGGCCTGGGCCTGCGCCAAGGCGGGCTTTTGCATGGTGCCCTTGAACTACCGATTCACGGGCCCCGAGATCGCCACGCAGGTCCAGGACTGCGGCGCCTCGGCCTTCCTGTACGACGTGAGCTTCGCCGGGCAGGTCGCTGCGGCCCGCCTGCCGCAGACGGTGCGCGGCATCGTGCACGACGACGGCTTCGACGCCGCGCTCGATGTGATGCCGTGGGTCAGTGACTGGCCGACGGTGCGGGAAGATGACCTGTTCTACCTGGGCTACACCTCCGGCACCACCGGCAAGCCCAAGGGGGCGATGGTCTCGCAGCGCAATCGGGCGCTGGCCTATCACTACTGGGCGCTCGAGTTCGGGATCACCGGTGCGGACGTGGCCCTGCACTGCGGGCCGTTCCATCACACCGCGCCCTTCACCTTCACCCTGACCCAGTTGTTCATGGGCGGGGAGGTGATCATCCTGGACAGCTTCGACGGCGAGCGCGCGGCGCACGCGATCCGCACCCAGGGCGTGACCTGGTCCTTCATGGTGCCCTTCATGCTCGAGCGCCTGCTGGAAACGGACCTGGATGCCGTCGCCGCGTCGCGCCTGCGGATGCTGGTGTCCGGCGCCTCGCCGCTGTCCACCCGCACCAAGGAGCAGGTCCTGCAGCGGTTTCCCAGCGTCGGGCTGCACGAGTTCTATGGCGCCACCGAGGCCGGCGTGGTCACCAACCTGCGTCCCGCCGAGCAGGCCCTGAAGTCCCGCTGCGTGGGCCAGCCCGTGGCCGACATCGAAATCGAGATCCGCGAGGAGGGCAGCCGCATGCCCGCCCGGTGTGGCGTCGTCGGTGACATCTGGATGCGCGGCCCCACCCTCTTTGCCGGCTACTTCGGTGCGCCCGAGAAGACCGCGCAGGTCCGCGACGGCCAGTGGTGCACGCTGGGCGACATCGGGCGGATGGACGCCGAGGGGTTCCTGTACCTGGTGGACAGGCGCAAGGACGTGATCAAGAGCGGCGGCGTGAACATCTACCCCATCGAGATCGAGGAAGTGATCCTGCGCGAGCCTGCCGTGCGCGAATGCGCCGTCGTCGGTGTGCCGGATGAACGCTGGGGCGAGACGGTCTGCGCCTTCCTCGTGCTGCGGCCTGCCGCCGGCACGCAGGACACGGACGAGGACGTCATCGAGCGCGTCAGGGCCCTGTGCCGCGAGTCCCTGTCCGGATTCAAGCAGCCCCGGGAAATACGCTGCACCGACGCCTTGCCGCGCAACGCGAACGGCAAGGTCCTCAAGCGCGAACTCAGGCTGGAAGGCGCGCCACCCGTGCAGCCCGCCGCCGAACGTACCTTGCCCTAGCTCACGGACACATCACCTGAAGGAGACTGCCATGCGATCCACCACACGAAGGTATGCCCTGGCCGCCCTGGCCGCACTCGCAGCGGCCTCGGTCGCATCGGCCCAGGAGGCATGGCCCGCCAGGCCGATCCAGATGGTCATTCCGTTCCCGCCGGGCGGGCCGACGGACGTCACGGGGCGGGTGCTGGCCGAAAAGCTCAGCCTCGAACTGAAACGCAACGTGGTCGTCGAGAACAAGGCCGGCGCCAGCGGCAACATCGGCGCGCAGTTCGTGGCCAAGGCGGCGCCGGACGGCTACACCATCTTCTTTTCGACCGGGGGCACGCACGGTATCAACCCCTTCCTGTATGCCAAGCCGGGCTATGACCCGGTCAAGGATTTCGTGCCGGTGGCCTGGGTGACGACATCCCCCAACATCCTGGTCGTCCATCCCTCGTTCCCGGCCAAGACGCTGACCGAGCTGATCGCCCTGGCCAAGGCCTCGCCGGGCAAGCTCAGTTCCGCCGCGCCGGGGCAGGGCTCGACGCCGCACATGTTCGGCGAACTGCTCAAACGCACCGCCGGCATCGAGATCCAGCACATTGCCTACCGGGGCAGCGGTCCGGCCCTGGCCGATGTGGTTGCGGGGCACGTGCCGATCATGTTCGACGGTATTCCCTCGTCGCTGCCCCTGGTGCAGGCCGGCAAGCTGCGGGCGATCGCGGTGACCGGCACGTCCCGCCTGCCGGCGGCGCCAGACATTCCGACGGTGGCCGAGACCATCCCCGGCTTCGACGCCTCGGGCTGGTTCGCGGTCTACGCCCCCGCGGGCACGCCGCCTGCGGTGGTCGCCCGCCTGAACCAGGCGATCAACCGGGTGCTGGAGATGCCCGATGTCCGCAAGCGTTATGCGGAACTGGGTGCGGAACCCGTCGGCGGGCCGCCGGAGAAACTGCGTGACCAGGTCGCCCGTGAACTGGCCAAGTGGTCCGAGTTGATCCGGGCCACCGGCATGAAGGCCGAGTGACCCGGGCCGGCGCCGCTGGCTTCAGTACTGGCTGGCCGGCAGGTCCACCTGCATGCCGTCCATCGCCTCGGTCAGCGTGATCTGGCAGGACAGGCGGCTGTTTGGCTGGCGCGCGCAGGCGGCGTAGTCCAGCATGCCGTCCTCGTCCTCGGTCATGGGCGGCAGCTGGCTGGCCCAGGGCTCGCGCACCATCACGTGGCAGGTGGCGCAGGTCAGCGTCCCGCCGCAGTCGGCGGCGATGCCGTCGAGGTTGGCGGCCACGGCGGCCCGCATCAGGCTCTGGCCTGGCTTGGCGTGAATGGTCTTGCCCTGGGTGTCCGAGGCGTTCTCGAAGACGACGATCTTGATCATGCGGTTCTTTGCGGTTGTCAGATGCGGCCGAAGTATTCGCGGCGATGGAATTCCACCTTGTCCTCGGCGTCGGCGTGGCGTTGATGCTCGGACGCCTTGAGGCGGCTGTAGTAGCGGATGAAATCCTCGCCGAAGCCTTCACGCATCGCGTTGTCTTCCTGGAGCGCCGCGAGCGCGTCGCCGAGGTTGTCGGGCACGCCGGTGGTGGGGTCGTTGCCGTAGGGTGAGTCGGTGGCCTGGGGGGGCGCCAGGCCTTCCTCGATGCCACGCAGGCCGGCGTGGACCTGCGAGGCCATGTACAGGTAGGGGTTGGCGGCGGGCTCTCCGAGGCGGTTCTCGATGCGCGTGCCCGGGTCGCCCGCCTGGCCGATGACGCGCAGCATGGCGCCGCGGTTGTCCCGCCCCCAGACGATGGACTGCGGCGCCAGGGCGTTGGGCCGGAAACGCCCGAAGCCGTTGGCCGTGGGCGTGCACATCACCGTCATGCCCCGCGCGTGCCGCATGAGGCCCGCGAGGTAACACGCACCCGTGTCCGAGAGCGTGTGTGTTGCATCCGAAGGCCCGGTACCCGGCGCGGGTGCCTCGCGAATGAACGCGTTGCGGCCGGTGTCCAGGTGCACCAGCGACTGGTGCAGGTGCCAGCCGCTGGACATGATCTGCTCGAAGGGCGGGCGGCACATGAAGGTGGCGTGGTAGCCGGCGCGGCGCAGGGCCTGGCGCACCGCGCTGCGAAACAGCACCATGTTGTCGGCGGCGGTGAGGGCGTCGGTGGCGTCGAACACCGCTTCCACCTGGCTGGGGCCCAGCTCGATCTCCAGTGAGAGCAGCGGCAGGCCCAGGGCCTGCGCGGTGTGCTGCACGATGCGCAGGGGCTCCTGCGCCATGTCGAAGCACTGCTCCGACAGCAGGTTGTAGCCCGGGTGGATCAGGCTGACCTCCGGCGCGGGCCCGGGCCAGGCGGCGCGCGCCGGGTCCAGATCGGGGCCGTGCAGCGGATCGCGCAGGCGGTAGATATGGAATTCGACCTCGAGGCCGCACACCAGCCCCAGGCCCTGGCGTGCCAGCGTGTCCAGGGCGCGCTGCAGCTGCAGCCGGGTGTCGTAGGCCGTGGGCGTGCCGTCCTGGAACACGGGCTGGCACTGGATCCACCCCGTCCGGTGCGCCCAGGGCAGCACCCGCAAGCTGCCCTCCACGGGCTGCAGCAGCAGGTTGTTGGCGAACTCGAAGCCCGGCAGGTCGTTCGCGATGCCGGGCTCGAACACCTTGTACGCAGTGCGGTCGGAGGTGTCATTGAGCATCAGGGTGCTGACCATGCCCAGGCCCGCGCCCTTGCGTAGCAGGGCCGCCGCGGCGGCTGCGGTGAGCGTCTTGCCCCGCACGGCGCCGTGCGTGTCGCACCAGCCGAAGCGAATCAGCTCGAGGCCGCTGCGCTCGATGACCTGCGCGAGCTCCACGTGCTTCGCCAGGCTCACGATGCGTCCCCGGGCAGGGCGGCGTCCCAGGGCGCGCCTTGCCGCTTGGCCTGCACGGCCCGCTGCCACCATTGCTCCCAGTCCTGCGCCGGGGCGATGCCGTCCACCGTGTCGGGGCCGGTGCGCTGGCCCGCCACCTCGGGCTGCGCCAGCCCCGGCGGCAGCTTGCCGGCCTGCACGTCGTCCAGCGCCTTGAGCAGGGTGCGGCGGTAGCTCATGATGGCCACGTCGCTGGTGCCCAGGTGCTCGCGGGTGCGGTCCTGGATCGGACCCATGCTCTCGCAGGCCCACTGGTCATGGACGTTGATGTCGTCCTCGCCCATGCCCAGGAAGGTGCGCGTGACCTGCTCCTGCGCGTTGAATCCCCAATGGTTGTGGCGGCCCGATTTGGGCAGGTAGTCCGGCAGGCTGATGCCCTTGAGGCGCTGGTTGCGCATCGCTTCCTTGTCCATCGGGCCGTCGAAGCTGGTGAAGACCGAATACCAGTAGGTGCGGGTGTCATCCACCGGCACGTGCATCTGGGTGATGGTCATGGTCTCCGACAGGGGGATCACGAAGGTGTGCGGAAAGATGGAATGCGTCACGCGCACGTGCGTGAGTTCCGCGTTCATCTCCCGCAGCGCGGTCAGGCGCATGCCCACCGGCGTGGGCGCGACGGTGATGCGGGGCTGGTCGAACTCGCGCATCACCTTCGTCATCGGCCATCGCTCGCCATGGATATCGCCCGCGCTCGCGCCGCGAAACTGCCGGCCGTAGCTGTCGTCCAGGGATTCGTCGAAGAAGAAGCGGTGCAGGAAGGAGGCATGGGCCGGGTCGATCCCCACCTCGAAGGCCTGCAGCCAGTTGCAATGCCACAGGCCCTTGAAGGCGAAGGTGTGCGAGGCGGGGGCGGTGTAGCAGTCCAGCGCCGGAAAGGGTGGGGGCGTGCCGTCCTGCGGGCCGAGCCACGCGAACAGCACGCCGCTGCGCTCCACCAGCGGGTAGTTCCGCTGGCGGATCCGCTGGCACAGGGTGCTGCCTGCGGGTTCGGCCGGGGTCTCCAGGCACTGCCCGGTGACGTCGAACTTCCAGCCGTGGAAGGGGCAGCGCAGGCCGTCGCCCTCGTTGCGGCCGTAGGCCAGGTCGGCGCCGCGGTGCGGGCAGTCCCGATCGAGCAGGCCGAATTCGCCCTGGGCGTTCCTGAACAGGACCAGGTCCTGCCCCAGCACGCGCACCGCCTTGACCGGGCGCACCGCCATCACCGGGTCCAGCGCCGGGTTGAATTCGTCGACCAGGGCCACCGGCTGCCAGTAGTGCCGCATCAGGTCACCGCAGGCCGTGCCCGGGCCGATACGGGTGATGCGTTCGTTGAGTTCTGCTTTCATCGAGGGCTTTCCCGCCCGGTGGATTGCGGCGGATCTGCAAAATGGTAGATCCAAATTCACCGGGTTTTCACTGGGAGATGCCCGGGGTCTCAGAGCAGGAGCGAGGGGACGTAGTAGATTCAAAAGCGTCTGCATGACCGCCCGCGAAGTCCTCTCCCGCCCTAGCTCCTGCCATGTCGTCCACCCGAGCCCTGGTCTGGTTCAAGCGTGACCTGCGCGTGCAGGACCACGAGCCCCTGGTGCGGGCGCAGTCGCATGGCGATGCGCTGGCGGTCTACCTCATCGAACCCGAATGGCTCCAGAGCCCCGAGTGCGACGCGAGCCATGTGGACTTCGCTCTGGCCTGCGTGGCCGAACTGCGCGAGGCCCTGGCGCAGCGCGGGTTGCCGCTGTGGGTGCGGGTGGGGTCCGCGGTCCCGGTGCTGGCAGCCCTGCACGAGGAACTGGGCTACACCCACCTGCTCAGTCACGAAGAGACGGGCCCCGGCTGGTCCTACGCGCGGGACCGGGCGGTCGGCCACTGGTGCCGCGCCCAGGGCGTGCAGTGGCAGGAGTGCACCCAGACCGGCGTGGTGCGCCGCCTGCGTGACCGGGCGGGCTGGGCCGATCGCTGGCAGGCGCGCATGGACGCGCCGGTGCAGCGCCTCACTGCTTCGTTCCGGGGCGCGGCAGGGCCCGACACGCAGGCCCTGCCCACACCGGCCAGCCTGGGCCTGCCGCCTCACGACAAGACCCTGCAGGCCGCCGGTGAGCTCGCCGCGCACGAGACCCTGCGCAGCTTCCTGCAACACCGGGCCATGGGCTACCGGCGCGCGCTGTCCAGCCCGCTGACCGCCGAGGAAGGCTGCAGCCGCCTGAGCCCGTACCTGGCCTTCGGCACGATCTCCCTGCGCACGGTGCACCAGGCAGTGGAGCGCACGATCGCGGCGACGCCCGAAAGGAACCTCGCCCGGGACCTGCGAGGCTTCGCCGGCCGCCTGCGCTGGCACTGCCACTTCATGCAGAAGCTCGAGAGCGAGCCGGCCATCGAATGGCGCAACTTCGCGCGGGTGTGCGACGGGCTGCGGGAGAACGACTTCGACCCTGCCCGATTTGCAGCCTGGTGCGAGGGCCGTACTGGCTACCCCATGATCGACGCCTGCATGCGCTCGCTGCGCGCCACGGGCTGGCTGAACTTCCGCATGCGCTCGATGCTGGTGAGTTTCGCCAGCTACCACCTGTGGCTGCACTGGCGCGAGACGGGCCTGTTCCTGGCGCGCCAGTTCCTGGACTTCGAGCCCGGCATCCACTGGAGCCAGATGCAGATGCAAAGCGGCACCACCGGCATCAACACGCTGCGCATGTACTCGCCCACCAAGCAGGCCAAGGACCAGGACCCGCAGGGCGAGTTCATCCGTCGCTGGGTGCCGGAGCTGGCGCGCGTGCCGCTGGCGTACCTGGCCGAGCCCTGGACCATGCCCGCCCCGGTGCAGGACCTGGCCGGGTGCCGGATCGGGCGGGACTACCCGGCGCCCATCGTGGACGAGAAATCCGCGCTGCGTGCCGCCAAGGAGCGCATGTACGGACTGCGCGCGCAAGACGAGGCCCGGCGGGAGGCGGGCGCGGTGCAGGCGCGGCACGGGTCGCGAAAGAGCGGCTTGCCTTCCACCACCCGCCAGCGCGCGGTGGGACGCAGCGCGAACCGGCGCCCCGCGCCTCCAGGGCACCCGGCCCAGGGCGATCTTTTCGCTTGATGTCCCCAGGGCAGGCGTAGAAGCGGGCCTGCGCGGGATCCCTCAGGCCTTGCGAGGCTTGACCTTGCTGGCAGCCAGCTTGGCCTGGGTGCGCGCCACTTCCACGTCGGCGTCATGCACCAGCGCGACGCCCATGCGGCGCTTGGTGAAGCTCTCGGGTTTTCCGAACAGGCGCAGCTCGCTGTTCGGGACCGACAGCGCCTGCGCCACGCCGTCGAACACGATGCCCGTGGCATCGACCCCGCCATAGACCACGGCGCTGGCGCCCGGGCTCTTGAGGGTGGTGTCCACCGGCAGGCCCAGGATGGCGCGCGCGTGCAGCTCGAACTCGTTCTGCCACTGCGTGACCATGGTCACCATGCCGGTGTCGTGCGGGCGCGGGCTGACCTCGGAGAACCAGACCTGGTCACCCTTGACGAACAGCTCCACGCCGAACACGCCGCGTCCGCCCAGGTTGGCGGTGACGGCCTGCGCGATCTCGCGCGAGCGCGC
>JACCDU010555387.1_pt1 | contig 15284 bp, 10 predicted proteins | sample 7446081 | NCBI WGS metagenome assembly JACCDU01 (sample SAMN15323447, study PRJNA562643) | freshwater metagenome | isolation source: river surface water | place: USA:Blue River Watershed | collected 2017-08-17
GGACTTTGAGACCCTGACCGATCAGGACCGCCGCAAACTCTTTGTGGGCCTGACCCGCGCCCAGCTGCGCGTGGAACTGGTGCTGAGCGCGCAGGCGGTGCAGGCGTTGATGGGGGTGTTGGGGGACTGATCCGCTTTCAGAACGGATGGGGGCAATCGGCTTTGGGCAAGTCTGGCTCAGACAGCCTCAAGCACCACGCTCATGGGCCGGCTGCCTTGGTGGGAAGTGACCCGAAACCTGCCTTGGTAAGTAAACGGCGCCGCCTTGCCTGCACTCAGTTTGGCGTTGCGCACAAAGAGGTGGATGCCGATGCCACGCGCTTCATGGTGGATCAGGTCCTGGCCCCGTTGGCTGTTGGGGTCGGTGGCGTTCTGGCTTTGCCAATGAAAGTGCGTCTCATCGATCCAGTGGTCAAGGTATTGGTGTTGTGCCGCTTTGCCCTGCTTGTTCAAGGTGACCAACAAGACATGTGCCTTGGGCGATTGAAGCACCACATGCCCCGCGTTCCAATTGCCCACGTTGTAGGTGTGACCAAACAGCGCTGGAATGTCTTCGCGAGAAAAAGACTCGCCCACCGCCAAATCAAGCGGATCAATCACCGCGCGTAGCCGTGCCAAGGTGCGCATCTCATCGGTCGCCGGCATGTCGTCGTAGGCCGGGTTGTTGGCTTTCAAAATGTACTGCCCGTGGGCATTCTTGGTGACCACGCGCAGCAGGTACTGGTTGTCGCCACTGTCATCCTGACGCTCGATGGCCAAGACCTGTCCGGTGATTGATCCTGCGCGGCTGGGTTGGATCAGTTCGAGCAACAAGTGATCACCATCGCGCACCGGATGTTTGCCCCCGTCCATGGAGTGACCCGATGCACGGGCAATAAAGAACCGACTCGGATCTAAATGGCCATACGCCGGTGGCAGCAAGCGGTGCTCGACCGCATCCGTGCGCCCTGTTCTGAAATGACCACAGGCAATCTTGAGATCAGGAAAGAAAGGTAACTCCACGCGTTTGCGCGCAGGACCTGGAAAGGCCACCACATTGTTGGGCAGAGATTCTGGATCAGCCACGGACCCTTGCGTCACTGCTCGCACCTCATAGGCGGCAAGCCGGTAGTCCACCAGTTCTTGCAGCAACATCGCCAGCACCGGTGCATCGTCTGGCAAGACGGATTCTTTCAGGACAAATCGATCGGCTTCAAGCGCAAACAGCGCGTTGCTTCGATCTTGCAAATTCCCGCCTGTCCAAGCCTTGATTGGATTTTTGTCCCAGTAGGCCGACCATGCTGGTTCATCACCGCGGATTTGGCGCATGTCCCCATCCAAGTCCGTCAGTAGCGGTGGGCGACGGTCCAGCAGCGTGCGACATTGCGCTGCCAATTCGGTGCACGCCACGCCTTGGGACAGACCGCCCATTTCCAACCAGGCCTCAAGTGTGATGGCTTTGAAGCACTTGGTCATGGACGTGGTCTCGACCGCACGCAACAAACGCTCATGGCGTTGCGCCACGTCCTCCTCTTGGGGTGTTAACCCGCCTTGAGATTGCACCAGTGCGAACCAGTGCCCGGCATGGCGTCGCATGTCCTGCACGCTGCTGCCCGATCGATAAAACTCAGCCAAACTTGGCCGACGGCCCAAGACCGATTGCAGCGCGGCGTAGTCCTGATCAGGCCCATGGCTGTCAAGTGACTTCAGAAAATCAATGATCGACAAGTCGTAGTTCACATAGCAACCTGCTGGCAGCGTGAGGGCTTTGCGTTCGGCATCGCGGCCAAAGTTGGCCAAAGCCTTGTAGCTGGCGCCCACACCAAACAAGGCCTGGGGCTTGCCCAAGAACGCTTGATGGTTGCCAATGAAGTCCAGCACCACCAAGTGCTGCTTGTCGGGGTGTTGACGCAAACCTCGTCCAAGTTGCTGCAAGAACAGAATCTTCGATTCTGTAGGACGCAGCATCAGCACGGTGTCAATGCTGGGCAAGTCCACCCCTTCGTTGAAGAGGTCCACCGAGAACACAACCTGCAGACGACCATCTTGCAATTGCTCCAATGCCTGGGCGCGGCCCAAATCCGAACCGGCATACACAGCCGCTGCGGCAATCCCGGCCCGCTGAAAATGCGCGGCCATGTAATCCGCATGGCGTGTCGAGACACAAAAGGCCAAGGTTCGCTTTTGGGCTTTCTCCTGCCACTGCGACAAGGCGTGGCGTGCACGGGCCAAGGTGGCCAATTTGTTTGACAGTTGCTCGGGGTCGAAGCGTCCGTTGCGCCAAGGGACCTCGCGGTAATCCACCGTGTCGTCATGAATGCCGAAATAGTGAAAGGGCGCCAACAAGCCTTGCGCGATGCCATCGAACAGCCGGCAGCTGTACACCAGGTTGTCGTCACACAAAGAGAGAATGTCCGACTGATCGGTGCGGTCTGGTGTTGCGGTCAGGCCGAGCAAAAAAGACGGTGCGAAATGGGCCAACAAGCGTCGGTATGTCAGTGCTGCCGCATGGTGGAATTCGTCCACCACGATGTAGTCAAAGTGCTGTGGCGCAAAGCGTTCGAGGTGCGTGGCCTTGCCCAATGTCTGCACCGAGGCGCAGAGCACATCCACATTGGCATCACGACTTTTCCCTGAGAAGTAGCCCACACGCTTGCCCGGCATCACCCGGATCAGTGTGGCGGCGGCTTGGTTGAGGATTTCTTCTCGGTGGGCCACAAACAAGATCCGACGTGCGCCCATCTGCACCGCGTCAAATGCTGCCAGCCAAGTCTTGCCCAGGCCTGTGGCCATCACCACCAGCCCACGACGATAACCTTGCGTTCGCGTGGTGGCCAAAGCCTGCAAAGCGTCGACCTGAACCGGATGGGGTTGTGGCGCAGCCTCTTGTTCCTGACTGCCTGGTGCAATCGCGCGCGGCAAGGGCACTCGGCGTTGCTCGTAGGCCTCGATCCAGGCGTCAGTGAGCGGCACCGTTTGCGGGTGGGCAAACAAATGCTCGAATTGCGACCGAGCCTCCAGATACCCCGTGTCCTGGGGGTAGACCACACGGTAGTTCCATTCCAAGCCGTCTTGCAGCGCTTGCCGACTGATGTTGCTGGATCCCACAAAGGCGGTTCCTGCCACCAATTGCCCATTCTCAAAGCGCGCAAACACATAGGCCTTTAGGTGAAAACTGCCCTCTTGGGCCGTGCTGAAGACACGGACCTCGGCACCGCATTCTTGGAGCAACAGCAACAGGCGCAGGGCTTCGGGGTCGGTCACATCCAAATAGTCAGAGGTCAACACCCGCACGCGATGGGCATCGCCGCCTTCCACCATGGCCCGAAGGTCTGGCCAAAGCAATCGCAAGCCGGTGGCTTTGACAAAGGCAACAGCCAAATCGGCGTGAGTGGATTGGGCAAAAGCAGCCGAAAGGTGAGGCAAGAATGGATCGTCGCCACCGGTCACCAGACGCTGGCCTGGCGCATCTGCGCGATAGGCGATGGCATTGGTCCATTGCTCAGCACGATCGGGGCGTTGGTCTTGGGTTTGCCAGACCTCGATGTCGCGCAATTCGGGCATGCTGCCCAACCATTGGCGGACAGTGTGTTCGTCGGCGTCGGTAAAGCGCCGACCGTCATGCGTGCGTTCACCGGTGCCGTGCTTGAAACTCAGATAAAGCCGCCCACCCGATTTGAGCGCAGCCCACAGCTTGGCCAACACCGTGGCCATGTCTGCCAGGGGCACATGCAAAAGACTGGCACAACACCAAATGGCGTCGTACTGCGCCAACTCTTGAACCTCTTCAAAGCGCCGAACAGGTACCTCAAACCCGCAATGAAGCGTGGCACGCTTGGCCAGTTCGCTGGAGGCGTCAAATGCGCTGACAGCAAACCCCATGTCGGCAAACGCACGCGCATCCCGTCCCGACCCACAACCCGCATCCAGAATGTGTGCCCCAGCGCGCAAGCCGTGCAGAAAGCGCGCGTAGATCGGCTGCATATCCACCTGCAGCGTGGCGTTAAAGAACTGCTCAGCGCGCTGGTTGTAGTAGTCGATGGCGTCAGGCTTGTTTTCTAACGGCATGTTTAGAGATGAGTCGAATTTAATGAATTTTAATTTTTCGGGACGGAAATGAACAGGTGCTCAATGGAAATTCGCTCCCAAGGAAATTTTATTCCGATAATTTAAGCAATGAAAAATCACTATTCGGCAAAAATATTATTTTCAGAAAAACACAAATATCAATAAATTTTCCTGCCCTGCAAAAAGACGAATGAACATATCAGGTAGTCTTGACGCATGATCTTATTTTGAATACTATAGATATAAATAAGCAAAAGATGTTCTAACTTTAATTGACCGAAAGGAAATTTATGCTCAATAGAAATAACGAGCGAGGCGATAAGGCGTCGTTTTTTGCACTTATTGCTGCTGTGATCATTTTTTCATTTGTAGTTGGGCGTGGATGGAAAACGCTATTCTCAACATATGGAATAACGGTGTCATGGATAGCTGCAATTGTAGTTGTATTTATAGCGCTTTCCTTATGTTGGGGTGTCGGATCTGAGAGATATTATCGGCCTAATAACAAAGGTGCATCGATCGCTTACTTTTTCTTCCTGTTTACGATCAGTGCGCTGGGAACAATTAATGCTATGTTTTTGTTGTTTCAAGGTTCAAACGTCATCCGCAGCGAAGTGAATAATGCTTTATTAAACGTTGTGAAGTTGGGCTCAGAAGGAGCGGAAAAAATTGACACCAGACAGTATGAAAGATATTCAAATAGGCTGAATATATTGATGAGTGATCTTGAGCAAGAAATAAGGAGTCCAGTTAATTGTGGACAAGGCCCAAAAGCAAAACAAATTCTTAAAGAAATTCAAGAGCAAGTCCCTGGATTTCAGCCACTTAATTTGGGAGCTGGTTGACAAAACTTCACGAATAAAAACAACATAGATGATGTAATTGATATCTATAAGAAAAAAATTGAGGATGGGAAAAAATTAAGCGCCCACTACCTTGAAAAGAAAAGTGATATACAAGCAAAAATAAAATTGATTAATGATGTTGAAAAAATGAAGTCAACCTTGCTAAATATACCCAAAGAGGTAAGTTCGGATAGCGATTTAGCGAAAGCACGTTCTGATTTGGAATCAGTAGCGCAGTGGTATTCTATAAGCAGGCAAGAGCTTGCTAGTCTCTCTAAAGATTTAAACTCGATTCCTAGCCACATTGATATTTCATCAATTACATCGCTAGGAAATATTGGTCAGGTAATTCCTTTTATTCTAAGTAGATTGAATGATATAAACACTTATGTGTTTGTTCTTTTTGCGCTGATTTTAGACATTGCAGTAATAGTTTCATTTAAAAGAGTTATCTCATCAAATCAAGTTGCTCCATCAATTAGAGAGCAATCATCGCCACCTTTGATTTGAGGTCATCATGCAAGAAAATATTTTTCCAAATAATCAAAAAACAACATCGGCTGAACCGGTGTTGAAGCCTGCTAGCCAGGAAAATCAAAATTTCAATCGAGAAAAAAATTTCGATATAAATGAGGCTGAGCAAAAGCAACTTGAACTTGGAAATTCATTGGGCGTACTGTTTGCAAATAATGAAGTCCACCCGATTCTTTTATTCGGAAGCCAAATGAGTGGAAAAACAAGTATGATTATGTCTATTTTAAATTATCCACTAAGGGCTGACGATGCTCATTTTTCCATTGACTACGATGATTCTTTCTTTGACGGCAATGCACGCGAACAATTCGCAGAAATGATTAGTGCAGGTCAGTTATTATATTATAGAAATGCAGAAGACTGGGTGGGCGGAGCTGCGCCAGCAGCAACACTCAATGAAAATCCATTTTTCATCCCAATAAAAATTACAAAAAGAAATGGGCATGTTATCAAATTTGCAATTCTAGAAGGAAGAGGTGAGTGGTACATGCCTGACGATGAGGCAGTAAACCCTCACCGTCTATTTAAGGGCATGATTAAAGGCTTTCTTCAAAATTTCAGTAAGCCAATTACAGTTTTATATATTGCACCTTATGTTTCTGGATCATATTCTGAGGCTGCCAATGGTGAAAATAATAACCTTAGAGAGAGGGCTGATACTGGTTTATTCGGTGCGATCGATCAGTATATTTATAATCGAAGGGTTGAGCATTCAATGGACTTCAATATTTTGGTAATGACTAAATGGGATGTTCATTGCAAAAGAATTGACAATCCAAATTTTATAAATCCGAACAACGAAGAAGTACTGCGCCAGATAAAGAACAAGTTTCCTCTTGCTTGGAATAGGTTTAATAACATACCAAACAGTGCTGATGAGAGCAGGAGCAAGATATCTGTGTACTGTTCTGGTTTCATCGATAATGGAAAAATTGCTCCAGTAGCAGATAGAAGTAGGTCTTTATTGGAAAGGTATCCAAGAAAATTTTGGGATGCATTCCATAAAAATGCTGGTTATGGTATTTTGTATAAAGATGTGCAGCCCAAAAAACCATCTCTTATCGATAGGATGATTTCTTTTCTGAGGGGATAAAATGAGTATTTCTAATTTCGTTGTTTTTGCTCCAGCCCAAGGCTTTCAGGCATTTTCAATTAATGAAAATGGAATATCTGTAAATATTGATGACAAAATGGCATTGTCTAGCTCCATTGTTGAGTTGAAGCAAGGCGGTGAGTTGGTCAAGTGTGGATTTTTAATGTCCAATAATGGGATATTTTCATTTCGCATAACAATATATAAACAAATTTTTGAACTAATGGGGTCGCGACTCGGTCATTCGTGCGGTATAAGCATGGAATTTATTGAAGATATTCCTCCTGTTTCAAATGTGGTTAACATTTTAAGAGACAGTCTTGATGGAATGTTAAGGGTTTGTCTGCGTGGCGAAAACCATTTCTGTAATCTAATTGATTTTTCTGATTTTTGCGTGAGATTGCAAAAAGAATTCAAGGAGTATGTTATTCCCTTGTTTGGTGGGCTTCCGAAAAATAGCCTAACTTATCCAATAATTGGTGATGTAGGTGGTTGTTCCATTGCATTAAATAAAATAGATATGTCGAACAGAAATGATTTGGCGTCATTGATTTTTAAAATAATAAAATCCTTTACCTATTTATTAGCTGATGAAATTTACATCCGAGATGGAGATAGTGAAATTGTAGATAAGAATATCATAGTTTACGATTCAATCGACACAGTGTTGACTCAATCTTTTGATTTGATCTGCAATAGAATAATAAATACCGTGGAAAATAATGAAAAATTAAAGATAATTGTTGATGAAGCCAACAGACTAAAGACTTTGAATAAAGAGCTGGAGGCTAAAATAAAAAATAATGATGAAGAGGTCTTGGTGTTGAAGAATGAGAATAGTGCTCTTTTGAATAGGCTAAACAGTATTGATTTGCAGAATACCGGACATAAAATTTTGCTAGATCCTGTGCGCGTTATTGGGGATAATTCATTTAAATGCAACTCTAGTGACCTTCGGTTGGATTTTAAGAGAAGCACTGATAAAATATTCATCCAATTAAATTCGTTTCTAGTCGAGATTAAAAAAATTGGTCAATTAATAATAATTTTTTCATTAATTATCATGATGTTTGTTTTCATTAATCCATTTATACAAAACCACGTTTTCAAAAAAAATGAGGCAACAGTTGATACAAAAAAAATGAGATTGTTCAGCCAGCTGCTTCCAGTTAAATAGATTATGTTTGGTGTCGACATTGATGGTTTTGAGATTCCCACCCCCTCATCCCTGGAGCGTGTTCAGAGGCCGTAGGACGCAAACGACAAGAACGACCCTTGGGCTAACGCACTGGCTGAAGATCAAAGCGATGTCGGATTGTTTCGCAGCATCAGTGTCATGGAACTACAGGGTTATCGCCCCCTAGTGGAACCAATCACTTTTTGGCGGGCTTGCGGCCAATGCTTTTTTTCGCTGCTGCCTTCTTGGCTGCAGGCTTTGCCTGCTTGACCTCGTCTGCAGGCGGCAAAGCAACTTGCACCTGCGGCTCTATTTTCACAAGAAGCCTAGGGCCAAGCACTTCACCCTCGTCGGTATCGGCCAGCACGCGCAAAACGGTACGCTTTTCTATGATGAAAGGGGAAAACATCATGGCGGCACTGACTGAAGTCCGGGTCGGAGCCCCTTCGGACATCACCATCAAGTTGTCGAACACGTTGTTCGGGATTTCGACCTTCGCTAACTCCATGCCGTCATCAACCACCACTCTAAAACGCAAAGAGCGCAAAGGCCTTTCGATAGGCGTCAGCAGCGTGACGTAGACGCACAGCTTGGCCAGCGCAATGGGCGCAGTGGGAACAAAGAGTTCGTTCTGATAGCACCCCATGAACGATAACTTGTTGCCCACTTCATGGCGGATGTCGTCACAGAAAATCGCTGTCAACACACGGTCTGATGTCGCTTTCATGGCTTGGTCTCCAGCAGCAGGGCTTCAGCAAAGACCTCAATTGAAATTCCAAGTGCTTCAGCAACTCTTCGCACCGTGCTCATCTGTGGGTCAATCTTTCCCTGCTCAAGACGAGCCACATACGATTGACTCGTAGACGCGCGTTTCGCCAGCTCTAGCTGCGACCAGCCTTTTTTCAGGCGAAGCTGGGCCAGATTCGGGCGGTCCTTGTAGAAGGTCTCGGCAACCCACTTGCGCCCTTTGCTCATGGCCTTCGCATTTGCAGAGGACTTGCTCTGGAATTCCGCCACAAGGTCATCGATATCAACAGAAACTGGCTTGGCCGGCTTTGCACGCGGTTTGACCTCGGCATAGAAAAACTTTGGCACAGACGAAGCACCAGCGCCGGCAGCCGTGCTCCCGACCTTAGAAACGGGCAATACCAAGGTCCCGGTAGGCTTGAAGAATTCGGTGTGTGACTGCATGGTCTCTCTCGTAATCAAAGTCTCGGTGAACGACCGCAAGGACATGGTATTGCCTACAAGGACACAAATATGAGACCCAAAGTTTACAAGTACCGAGCGTCAGGGCCACCGGAAATTGCGCTTTTGCAACAGAGTCGCCTGATGAGGCCCTACGTGGCGGGCAATCTCATCAACAGGCGGCATCTCGCCATAGAAACCAGTGGTCAGCCTCGGCGACATTGACGGTGATGGGGTTCCCTCCCGCATCCCGGGTGCAGCTTCTTGTCCAAGCCCTGATCAGCGGCCATCCATGCCGAACCGATCGAAGGTCGCCGGGCATGGACACCAGAAGATCGTGATGCCGCTTGGCACCACGATCTCGCTCATGGCAAGCGTGACTTAATGGGCCACCTTCGGCCGCTCCACCCGGAACCACGCCGCGTACATGGCCGGCAGGGCCAGCAGGGTCAGGGCGGTGGCCACGATCAGGCCGCCCATGATGGCCACGGCCATCGGGCCCCAGAACACGCTGCGCGACAGCGGGATCATGGCCAGCACCGCGGCGGCGGCGGTCAGCACGATGGGGCGCAGGCGGCGCACCGCCGACTCCACAATCGCCTGCCACGCCGGCATGCCCGCGGCCCGGTCCTGCTCGATCTGGTCGATCAGGATCACCGAGTTGCGCTGGATCATGCCCATCAGCGCAATCACGCCCAGCAAGGCCACAAAGCCAAACGGCCGGTCCAGCACCAGCAGGGCCGCGGCCACGCCCGCCATGCCCAGCGGCCCGGTCAGGAACACCAGCATCGCGCGGCTAAAGCTTTGCAGCTGCAGCATCAGCAGGGTGAAGGTGATGAACAGCATCAGCGGCACGCCCGCCGCAATCGACGCCGACCCCTTCGAGCTTTCTTCCACCGCCCCCGCCACCTCGATCCGGTAGTCCAGCGCGCCTTGCGCGGCCCACTCGGCCTCCAGCTGCTTGAGCGCCGGCAGCAGCTGCGCGGTCACGGTCGCGCCCTGCAGGCCTTCGGCAATGTCGGACTGCACGGTGATGGCGTACTGCCGCCCCTCGCGCCACATCACGCCCGGCTCCCAGCCAAAGGTGGGGGTGGCAATCTGCAGCAGCGGGATCGATTTGCCCGACGCGGTGGGCACATAGGCATTGCCAAAGTCCGACAAGGTGTCGCGCTCGGACAGGGGCTGGCGCAGCACGATGTCGATCAGCTTGTCGCCCTCGCGGTACTGGCCCACCGGCGTGCCCGACAGCAGGGTGCGCGAGGCCTGTGCGATCGACTGGCTGCTCACGCCCAGGGCGCGGGCCTTGGCCTGGTCGATCACCAGGCGCACGGTCTTGACCGACTCGTTCCAGTTGTCGTTCACGCCGCGCGTGTTGGCGTTCTGGCGCATCACGGCCTTGACGGCATCGGCCCGCTCGCGCAGCGCCGACGGGTCACTGCCCACCACCCGGAACTGCACCGGGTAGGGCACGGGCGGGCCATTGGGCAGCAGCTTGACGCGGCCGCGCACTTCCGGAAATTCTTGCGCCAGCAGCGCGGGCAGCTTCACGCGCAGGGCCTCGCGCGTGGCCAGGTCCTTGGGCAGCACGATCAGCTGCGACACGTTGGCTTGCGGAAACACCTGGTCCAGCGGCAGGTAAAAACGCGGCACGCCCGAGCCCACCCAGGTGGTCACCGACTGCACGCCCGCCTCTTGGGCCAGGCGCTGCTCCACCCGGCGCGCCACCTCTTCGCTGGCCGCATAGGGCGAGCCCTCGGGCAGCCACAGGTCGACCAGGATTTCGGGGCGGCTGGAGTCCGGAAAGAACTGCTGCTGCACCTTGCCCATGCCCACCAGGCCCAGCACAAACAGGGCGATGGTGATGGCGATGGTCTTCCAGCGGTGCGTCACGCACCAGGTCACCCAGGCGCGGAAGGTGCGGTAGAAGGGGGTGTCAAACAGCTCGGCGCGCTCGTGGTCGTTGGCCGCATGGTCCTGCTCCAGATGCGCGGGCTTGCGCAGCAACCAGGCGCCCAGGTAGGGCACAAAGTAGACCGACGCGACCCAGCTCACCAGCAGTGCAATCACCGTCACCGCAAAGATCGCAAAGGTGTACTCGCCGGTCATGGACTTGGCCAGGCCAATCGGCAAAAAGCCGGCGGCGGTGATCAGCGTGCCCGTCAGCATGGGCATGGCGGTCAGCTCCTAGGCAAAGGTGGCGGCGCGGAACTTGTCGTAGCCCTCTTCCATTTTGCGCACCATCATCTCGACGGCGATGATGGCGTCGTCCACCAGCAGGCCCAGCGCAATGATCAACGAGCCCAGCGAGATCTTGTGCAGGCCGATGCCAAAGTAATACATGGCCAGAAAGGTCACGGCCAGCACCAGCGGAATGGTGATGCCCACGACCAGGCCCGGGCGGATGTCCAGCGTCCAGCGGCGCCAGAACTGCCACACGCTGGCCTGGGTGTGCGGCCGCTTGTGCAGGCCCAGCGCCAGAAAGCTCACGCCCAGCACGATGACCACGGCCTCGATCAGCACCTTGATGAACTCGCCCACCGATTGCGACACCGCGCGCGGCTGGTCCTGCACCTGGCGCAGGCTCAGGCCCGCGGGCAGGGCCGTCTCGATCTTGCCGGTGGCCGCGTCCAGGGCCTTGCCCAGCGCGATGATGTCGCCGCCGCGCGCCATGCTCACGCCCAGGGCGATCACCTCTTGGCCGTCGTGGCGCACCTTGACCGACGGCGGGTCGACGTAGCCGCGCTGGATCTGCGCGATATCGCCCAGGCGCAGCTGCGCACCGCTGGCGGCGCGAATGGGCATGGCACGCAACTCGTCCAGGCTTTGGAACTGGCCGCTGATGCGCACCTGCACCACGTCGTTGGGCGACTGGATGGTGCCGCTGGACTCCACCGCGTTTTGCTGGCCCAGCTGGCCCAGCACCGCGCCCATGTCCAGCCCCAGCTGGGCCAGTTTCTTTTGCGGGATCTCGATGAAGACCTTCTCGTCTTGCACGCCAAAGAGCTCGACCTTGGCCACGTCGGGCACGCGCAGCAGGATCTGGCGCACGCGGTCGGCCTCGGTCTTGAGCTCGGCCGGGCTGTAGCCCGCGCCGCTCAGTGCGTAGATCACGCCATAGACATCGCCAAACTCATCGTTGAAGAAGGGGCCCTGCACGCCGGCGGGCAGGCCAAAGCGCATGTCGCCAATCTTTTTGCGCACCGTGTACCAGACCTGCGAGACCTCGCCCGGGCGCGAGTTGTCCTTGATCTGGAAAATGATCTGCGACTCGCCGGGCTTGGAGTAGCTGCGGATCTTGTCGGCATAGGGCACTTCCTGCAGCGTGCGCTCGATCTTGTCGGTCACCTGCTCGGCCACCTGCTGCGCGGTGGCGCCGGGCCAGTAGGTGCGCACCACCATGGCACGGAAGGTAAAGGGCGGGTCTTCGTCCTGGCCCAGCTGGAAATAGGCGGCAATGCCCAGCACCATCAGCGCCACCATCAGGTAGCGGGTCAGGGCCGGATGTTCCAGGGCCCAGCGCGAGGGGTTGAAAGAGGAGGTCTTGGACGTCATGTCGATCTCACTGAGCGGGCTTGACGGCCGGGCTGTAGACCGACACCTTCTGCCCGGGCGAGAGCACATGCACCCCGGTGGCCACCACCTTCTGGCCCACGCTCAGGCCCGACGCAATCACCACCTCCTGGCCGTCCACCGCCTGCACCTGCACCGGCTGCGGCTTGACGGTCATGCTGGCCTCGTCCAACAGCCACACCGTGGTGGCCTGGCCTTGCTGGTACAGGGCCGTGGTGGGCAGCTTGATGACCTGCTGTGCGGCGCTGCCGGTCAGCTTGGGCGCGGCCACATTGACCGTGCTGCCCAGGGCGGGCGAGCCCTCCAAGGTCAGCTTGATGGCAAAGGTGCGGGTGAGCGGGTCGGCGCTGGCCGCCACCTCGCGCACCTGGCCCTTGAGCGGCTGGCCGGTGGCCTGCAGCGTGGCCTGCAGGACCTGGCCGGGCTTGAAGGCGCCCACCACCTGCTCGGGCACCGAGAAGACCGCGTCGCGCGGACCGTCATGCGCCAGGCGCACGATGGGTTGGCCGGCCGAGACGACCTGCCCGGCCTCGGCCTCGATGGCGGTGATCACGCCCGAGGTGGTGGCCAGCAAGCGGGCATAGGCCGCCTGGTTGCTTTGCACCGACAGCTGGGTTTGCGCCTGGGTGAGGGTGGCCTCGGCGGCCTTGAGCGCGGCCTCGCGCCGCTCCAGCTCGGCGCTGCTGATGAACTGCCGCTCCTTGAGCGCCTCAAAGCGCTTGAACTCGGCCAGGGCGACATCGCGCTGGCTTTGCGCGGCCACCACCGCGGCTTGCGCGGCCTGCGCGGCCAGCTTGTAGTCTTGCGGATCGATCTCGGCCAGCAGCTGCCCGGCGCGCACCCGATCGCCCACCTCGACTGTGCGGGCGATCAGCTTGCCCGGCACCCGAAAGCCCAGGCGCGATTCGATGCGCGCACGGACCTCGCCCGCGTAGTCCATGGCCGGCGCCAGCGCTCCGGTGCCCACCGTGAGCAGCTTGACCGAGCGCACGGGCTCTTGCGCCGCCTCCTGCCGTCCGCAAGCGGCCAGCCCCATCAGCGCCGCCCCCAGGGTCAGCAAAACAAGGACACGGGATGGGGTGGGGAGTGAGGTCATGGGATGAGGAGGGGCAGATTAATGACTGACTGGTCATTAATTTAATCAAAAGACCTCATCCCGTCAAGTCACCCGCGTGGATGACCTTGACGAATTGGGAGGATTTGAAGAATCAGGACAGGGCTTAGCGCGGCGGGATGCGGCTGGCCAGGGGGCGTGGCGTGTACTCGGGGCGGAAGCGGCAGTCTTGCGGCGCGCTGGGGCGCATCGCGGCGCAGCGGTCGGCAATCGATTGGGCGCTGGGCTTTTGGCCCTGCTCCACCCAGCGCAGCAGGGTATCGAACAGCGGCGGGTACATCGCGTCGCCCCAATAGCTGTGTTCGCGCGAATCAACATAGGCCTGCACCAGCCGAGCGCCATGGCCGGCGGCCTGCATGCGCTGGCGCAGCGTGTCCTGGCCTTCGACCATGACCGTGGGGTCGCCAATGGCGTGCGCCGAAATGACCGGCATGGCAAAGCGGCCACGGTGGTCCACATCGGCGGCAAAGCGGGCCACGGCCAGCGGGTCGGCCTTGAAGCGCGGCACGCTGGCGTTGAGGGCCGCGTCGTCGGCCGAGCCGCTGTAGCGCACGCGCTCGTTGCCCAGTGGGCTCACGCCGCCGTTTTTCTGGACCACGTCTTGCAAGGCAAACGTGCCCCAGTGCAGGTGCGACAGCACCGAGCTCTCGGGGATCTTGATCACGTCGACCAAGGTCTTGAGCTTGCGCGCCTGCTCGGGGGTGCGCTGCGCGGCGGGCAGGCGAACCCCCAGGCATTCGTTGGCGCGCCGATCGAGTTCGGCGTGGGTCAGCTTGCTGTCGAGGGGCAGGCCAATGGGCAGCGGGTAGGCGGCCTCGGTGGGGGCGGGGTGGTTTTGGCACAGGGCCTGGTAGACCGCGCGCAGGTCCATGCGGAAATCGTAGGTGGCGGGGCCGACCACCACCCCGCTGGTGAGCAGCATGCCTTCCCAAGAGGCGGGGTAGAGCTCGGCCGCGCGCGTGGCGACCATCGCGCCCCAGGACTGCCCGTGCAGGATCGTGCGCCGGGGCTTGGCCACATGGTCGATGAAGATGCGGCGCACGCGTTCGGTGTCTTCGGCGGCGGTGGTGACGGCAAAGCCGCCCTGGCGAAAGACCGAGCCGGCCCAGGCGTGACCTTCTGTGAGCGTGATGGCCCAGCGCTTGATGTCCTCGTCGGCGCGGGTGGTTTTGGGTTCACCGAGCGACGGCCCGCCGTGCGCATGCACCACCAGCACACCGGTCCACTGCAGCGGCATCGCGATCAGGTAATGCGCCCCCGCCGAGTCCTGCCCCCGCAGACAGCGCACCCCCGAGGGCACCCCACTGGGACAAGGCGCCGCCGTGGGCGCGGCCTCTTTGGGCACCACACTGGCGCAACCGCCCAGCACGGCCAGGCCCAGCGCCCCAGACAAGACAAAGGCCGATCGGCCCACGGTGATACGGCCCATGGGCCAACGGCGGTTCATGCGGTCTCCTGTTGATGTGGAGCGCATTATGGGAAGGGCGGGGGGAGGCGGTGCACCGGGGCGGCAATGCCCATGATGGGAGGGATGGCAAGGCCTGCGTGGGTGGGGGGGGCTGATTACATCTTGTGGATTTTGACCTGTTGGCTATTAGAGTGATGGTGTATTGTCGCTGCTAAAATTAAATATTTAATAATATGTTTACAAATTCATCTTGCGAAAATTATTGGTAAATGCTCAAATTAAAACTTGCAAATCCAGTATGCAATTAA
>JACCDU010004528.1_pt1 | contig 15279 bp, 12 predicted proteins | sample 7446081 | NCBI WGS metagenome assembly JACCDU01 (sample SAMN15323447, study PRJNA562643) | freshwater metagenome | isolation source: river surface water | place: USA:Blue River Watershed | collected 2017-08-17
GATGATGAATTCACTTCTCGGCGGACGCTACCAATTGGGCCAGATGATTGGCACTGGTGGAATGGCCGATGTTTATATTGCACAAGAGTTTTAATGGCCAGCGATGATGCAACTTCGCCGGCGGCATGTCCGCCCATTCCATCAGCCACGGCAATTAAATTCTTTGATGCCAGAGCGCTATCTTCATTGCCACTTCGCACAAGGCCAACAGCTGAACGCGCAGACGTTGCGAAGTAGAAGGTGGCCATGTGGGTAAGCCTAATCTCTTTGCTACTCTCGGTCGCATGCAGATCTACGCGCATCGTGGCGCCAGCGCCGATTTCCCAGAGCTGACTTTGGCTGCCTACGAAGGCGCGGTGGCGCAGGGCGCCGATGGCTTTGAATGCGATCTGCGATTAACTAAGGATGAAGTACCTGTGCTCTGGCATAACGCATCAATGCTCGAACGCGCGGGCAACCCTGGACTGATTGCGGAGATGACCTTTGCGCAAGTTTCGCGGGCTTATCCGCAAATTCTCACCCTCACTGAATTTTTAAATTTTGCAGTGAGCAATAAGAAGGGTGTGCTCCTTGAAACCAAGCACCCCGTTATTTCTGGAAATCGTATTGAAGAAGTAATCGCACAAACCCTTGCAGAAACTTCTGGAATTGCATCAATTGATGTTTCGGTTATGTCATTTAGTTGGTTTGCAATAGAAAAGATGAAGCGCGTAGATCCATCGATTAAGACAACTTTTCTCATGCACAGACACACTAGTTGGCTGCAAGCAAAGTTATCTTCTGCAGCAGCGATTGGACCCGGGATTAATGAATTACGCGAAGAGCCAATCAGAGCTAAGCGCATCAAGGACTTAGGGCGCTCGCTCCATGTCTGGACCGTCAATGAAGATAGCGATATCAAACTTTGCGACAAGGTTGGCGTCGATATTCTCATCACAAATAAGCCGGCACATGCACGTGAGGTACTCAGGTATCCTTAACCAGTGAGCAACCCGCAAAGCCATACATTCGCCTATTTGGGCCCTGTTGGCACATTTACAGAAGCGGCGCTCAAAAAGATTACGTGCGATACCGATAAGAAAATTCCTTATGCAAATGTCACTGCCGCACTTGATGCAGTGCGCAGAGGCGAAGCAGATTTCGCGCTCGTTCCAATTGAAAACTCTGTCGAAGGTGTAGTTGCTCGAACGCTTGACGAGCTAGCAAGCGGTGATCAGTTGACTATCTGTGCTGAAGTAACCCTGCCTGTCACTTTTGCCTTTATGACAAAGCCAGGTGCTACTGCAATTAAGCGAATCGGTACACATCCTCATGCAGAATCTCAGTGTCGCGAATACATCGCTAAGAACTACCCACACGCGGAAGTTGTTCCAACACCATCAACATCTGCAGCAGCCGAGGCTGTAGCCAAAGGCGAACTTGATGCAGCGATTGCTTCAAGTACTGCCGCAGAACATTTTGGTCTAGAAATCCGCGAAGAGAATATTGGCGATAATTCAGGCGCAGTCACTCGATTTATCTGTGCTCAGAAGCCAGGCTGGATTCCTGAGCCAACTGGTGACGATCGAACATCGATGGCGGTCTTCATCGATATTGACCACGCTGGTGCGCTCCTTGAAATCTTGCAGGTATTTGCTAAAAATGACGTCAATCTGACATTTATTCAGTCACGTCCAACAGGACGCGAGCTTGGTCACTACCATTTCATTATTGATGTTGAGGGCCATATCAACGACAGTCCAGTTGGAAAGTCAGTTGAAGAGCTCCGCGAAATCTGCGATGACATTAGATTCCTAGGTTCTTATCCAAGAGAGGTGCGCTCATGATTGATATCAAGTTTCTTCGCGAAAATCCTGATGTAGTCCGCGCTTCTCAAAAGGGACGTGGCGAAAACGTCGAAATAGTTGATCAAATTATTGCCGCCGACGAACGCAAGCGTGCTGCGCTCACTGAATTTGAAACCCTGCGACAAGAACAGAATGTTCTCTCTAAATCAGTGGGAGCCGCCAAAGGCGATGAAAAGACAGCGCTATTGGCTAACGCTAAGGAACTTGCTGACAAGGTAAAGGCGGCAGATACAAAGCGCGCAGAACTGGAAGAGGAAGCAAAGAAGTTGTTGCTTCAGCTTTCAAATCTTTTAGATACCGAGGCCCCTATCGGTGGAGAAGAAGACTTCGTGACTCTCGAACACGTTGGCACGCCACGTGACTTTGCAAAAGATGGTTTCGAGCCTCGCGATCATGTTGAACTCGGAAAGCTACTGGGTGCAATCGATACTGAACGCGGCGCAAAGGTAGCCGGATCACGCTCTTATTACTTAACTGGCGTTGGTGCGCTGCTTGAATTTGCGTTGGTCAACTATGCGATTCAAAGTGCGCTCAAGAATGGATTCTCACCTGTAATTCCACCTGTGTTGGTCAACCCAGCAGCAATGGAGGGCACTGGTTTTCTGGGACAAGCTGCCGAGAATGTTTATCGCATTGAAAAAGATGATGTCTATCTAGTTGGCACATCTGAAGTTCCACTGGCTGCGATGCATATGGATGAAATTCTTCCTGCTGAAAAGCTGCCACTTCGCTATGCCGGTTATTCATCCTGCTTCCGCCGTGAAGCTGGTACTTACGGAAAAGATACTCGCGGCATCATTCGCGTTCATCAATTTGATAAAGTCGAAATGTTTTCATTCTGTAAACCAGAAGAAGCGAAAGAAGAACACAAGCGCTTGTTGCAATGGGAAAAAGACTTCCTTACTGCGATGGAAATCCCATTTCGAGTCATTGATGTTGCTTCTGGAGATCTGGGCTCATCTGCCGTTCGAAAGTTTGATATCGAGGCCTGGATTCCAACCCAAGGCGCTTATCGCGAAGTAACTAGTACCTCTAACTGCACTGAGTTCCAAGCTCGCCGCCTCAACATTAGATATAAAGATGCAGATGGGACCAAAGCGATAGCAACCCTTAATGGAACTCTTGTTGCGATTCCTCGCATGATTGTTGCAATTCTGGAGAACCACCAGAATGCAGATGGCACAGTAAATGTTCCAGCCGCCCTTCAACCATTCCTTGGAATGAAGAAATTCGAGCTGGTGTGAGCGAAAAATTAGCGCGTCGCCCAAAACTCATTGCATCAGATCTCGATGGCACAATCGTCGCCCATTACGGATCAATTACGCAGCGCACCATTGACGCATTCCGTAAGGCTCATTCCTTAGGTGTTGAAATCTACTTTGTTACTGGCCGTCCTCCTCGTTGGATGCCTGAAATCAAAGAGGCTTTCGGCATCGGTAACGCCATTTGTGGCAATGGTGCGATGTTGTATGACCTGCACAACGATAAAGTTCTTGAAGAGTGGCTTTTGCCAGTAGATGCTCAATTAGAAGCTGTCCGCAGATTGCGTAAAGCAATCCCTCCTATTTCATTTGCAGTCGAATCACATAATTACTTCCACCGTGAAAAGATTTATATCCCACGTTGGGATGTTGGTCTCGATAACATCGGAGTAGATCTCATTGAAGAAGTGGTGACATCTCCTGCACTCAAATTATTAGCGCGTTGTTCGCAACAGGAGTTCTCCTCCGATGAAATGTTGGCAATAGCCAAGAGAGAACTTGAAGGTCTAGTGACCGTCACACATTCCAATCCAGCAGATTCGCTTCTTGAAATTTCTGCAATCGGAGTTTCAAAAGGCGCAACGCTTTCTAAAATGGCAGCGCGCCATGGGCTAGACGCTGATGATTGCGTCTCTTTCGGCGATAACCCAAATGACTTCTCAATGCTTGAATGGTGTGGGCGATCATTTGCAATGGCTGATGGGCATCCTGATGGACCAAAGTATGCAAAGGGTGTAGCTGGTCCATGTGAAGAAGATGGCGTTGCAATAGTTATTGAGCAGTTGCTCGAACTTCCTGCTTAGTGAGCATTGGTTTTAATCGAATTTTTCCCATGAGCCCTTTTCGGGTAACCTCTCCCACGGAGGACTCGCATAGCGGCCGAGTGCACCGGTCTTGAAAACCGGCAAGGGAAACCTTCGTGGGTTCAAATCCCACGTCCTCCGCGCTGAGAAGTGAAAACCCACCTCACATTAAGCGAGGTGGGTTTTCTCATTCCCCAAATCTGTGGCTGACTTCATAAGCCGTATGCGGGTTACTGCCTAGCGACTTCAGGCGCGCAAGCGCACACTTCTCTCATTAGCAAAGTCCCGCTCGGGGATTTCTAGGGGAGTACATATGTCTGGAGTCTTTTCTCCAACGCGTGCGAAGATCAAAGAGCGCACGCTTCGCACAGATAAGTGGTGGCTAGAACCCGCAATTACTTTCGGAGTTCTCTTCTCATTCGTTATCTATGCAACCTTCAGAGCATTTGAAGGTGCGAACTACTACGCGCAACATTTGATCTCTCCTTTCTATTCTCCATGTTTATCTGAGGCATGTGTTCCTGAAGCAACACATCTTGGCTGGACTCCAGTCAGTGCAGAAATTTTCAACTTCGCACTTTCACCAGCTCTGATTATTTTGATCTTCCCACTCGGTTTCCGTATGACTTGCTACTACTACCGCAAGGCTTACTACCGTTCTTTTTGGATGTCACCACCTGCATGCGCAGTCGCTGAACCACATAAGAAATACACAGGCGAAACACGCGCCCCACTTATTCTGCAGAATGCACACCGTTGGTTCTTCTACTTCGGTTTGATTTTCAACGTGATTCTTTCTTATGACGCAGTGATCTCTTTCAAGAACCCTGAAGGAGAGTGGGGCCACATGAGCGTTGGTTCATTGGTACTTGTTGTCAGCTCAACACTTCTCTGGTTCTACTCATTGTCATGTCACTCATGCCGCCACACAGTCGGAGGCCGTCTCAAGCACTTCTCCAAGCACCCTGTGCGATACAAGATCTGGTCTTGGGTATCAGTTCTTAACCACTCACACCAGAAGTTCGCTTGGTACTCACTCTTAGCTGTGGCATTTGCCGATATTTATGTTCGCCAAGTTGCAGCTGGCGCCTGGACCAATTTCTACTTCTTCTAAAGGATGCCGACAACAATGACTCTCGAAAGACATAAATACGACGTCTTGGTAATTGGCGCAGGCGGAGCTGGACTACGCGCCGCTGTTGAGGCGCGTGAGGCTGGGTTAAGCGTTGCCATTATCTGTAAGTCACTCTTTGGTAAGGCCCACACAGTTATGGCAGAAGGCGGCGCTGCTGCATCAATGGGTAACGTCAACGATAACGATAATTGGATGGTCCACTTCCGCGACACAATGCGCGGTGGAAAGTTCCTAAATCACTATCGCATGGCAGAACTTCATGCCAAAGAAGCACCAGATCGCATCTGGGAACTTGAAACTTGGGGCGCGCTCTTTGATCGCACTAAAGAAGGAAAGATTTCACAACGTAACTTCGGTGGACACGAATATCCACGCCTTGCTCACGTTGGTGATCGCACCGGTCTAGAACTCATCCGCACCATGCAGCAGAAAATTGTTGCACTGCAACAAGCAGATGGCCGTGAGTTCGGTGATATGGAAGCAAAGATTAAAGTCTTTGCAGAGTGCACAATTACAGAAATTTTGAAAGAGAACGGAAAGATTGCAGGTGCCTACGGGTACTGGCGTGAATCCGGCGACGAAATTCTCTTTGAAGCACCTGCAGTTGTTATTGCAACTGGTGGCGTTGGTAAAACATTTAAGATTACATCTAACTCTTGGGAAGGCACCGGAGACGGACATGCGCTCGCCCTCAAGGCTGGTGCAAACCTGGTTGATATGGAGTTCTTGCAGTTCCATCCAACAGGAATGGTCTGGCCTCCATCAGTGCGCGGAATTCTTGTTACCGAATCAGTTCGTGGTGAGGGCGGAATTCTTACCAATTCAGAGGGCGAACGCTTTATGTTTAAGTACATCCCAGATGTATTCAAGGATAAGTACGCAGATAACGAAGCAGAAGCCGATCGTTGGTATGAAGATCAGGACAACAATCGCCGTCCACCAGAGCTTCTTCCACGCGATGAAGTTGCTCGCGCTATTAACGCTGAGGTTAAAGCAGGTCGCGGAACTGAACACGGGGGAGTCTTCCTCGATGTTTCAAAGCGAATCCCAGCCGAAGTTATTAAAAAGCGCCTTCCATCTATGTGGCACCAGTTCTATGAACTAGCCGGCGTAGATATCACCAAGGAAGCGATGGAAGTTGGACCAACATGTCACTACGTAATGGGTGGCGTTGAAGTAGAGCCAGATACTGCAGCAGCTATCGGAGTCCCAGGACTATTCGCAGCTGGTGAAGTAGCAGGTGGCATGCACGGTTCAAACCGTCTTGGCGGAAACTCACTGACAGACCTTTTGGTATTTGGTCGTCGCGCAGGTGCAGGAGCTGCAGAGTATGTAAAGGGTGCTGGGGCAAATCCAGTTTCTGATGCAACGATTAAGGCTGCTGCAGATCGCATCGAAGCCCCATTTAGTCGTCAGGGCGGAGAGAATTCATATTCACTTCATGCCGAGCTACAAGAAGTCACACACAACTTGGTCGGAATCATCCGCACACGTACCGAAATCGAAGAAGCAATCGCAAAGATTGCCGACATCCGCGCTCGCAGTAAGAACGTTGCAGTTACTGGTGGACGTAAGTTCAACCCAGGGTTCCACTTGGCCTTCGACCTAGACAATATGTTGCTGGTTGCAGAATCAACTGCAAAGTCTGCGTTGCTACGCGAAGAATCTCGTGGCGGTCATACACGCGATGACTTCCCAGGGATGAGCAACAAGTGGCGTCAGGTCAACCACATCTCAAGTTTCGATGGAAATCAGGTAAATGTTAAGGCGCAACCTCTGCCGATGCTTCCAAAAGAGCTCTTTGACCTCTTTGATATTCACGAACTCGAGAAGTACATGACACCGGAAGAAATTGCGAAAGGCGGTTCCAACTAATGGCACGCAAACTTAATCTTCGCATTTGGCGAGGAGACGCAACTGACGGTGGCCTTAAAGATGTTCAGGTTGATGTCAACGAAGGTGAAGTAGTCCTCGATGTAATTCACCGCGTACAAGCAACGCAGATGGGCGATCTTGCCGTCCGCTGGAACTGTAAGGCCGGTAAGTGCGGCTCTTGCTCCATGGAAATTAACGGAAAGCCACGTCTTGCTTGCATGACACAGGTTGCGTCATTTGACGAGAATGAAACTATTACCGTTACGCCACTTCGCGCATTTCCAGTGATTAAGGATCTCGTCACCGACGTATCTTTCAATTACAAGAAAGCTATGGAAGTCCCTGCATACGAGCATCCAAAAGAGCTTGCACCAGGTGAAGCCCGCATGGAACAGATTGATGTTGAGCGCAGCCAAGAGTTCCGCAAGTGCATCGAATGCTTCTTATGTCAGGATGTTTGCCACGTTATCCGCGATCACGAAGAGAATAAGAAGTCTTTTGCAGGCCCACGTTTCTTCATTCGTATCGCAGAACTAGATATGCACCCACTTGATACCTTGAAAAACCGTAAGCGCAAGGCACAGGAAGAGCACGGAATTGGAATGTGTAACATTACAAAGTGCTGTACTGAAGTTTGCCCAGAGCACATCAAGATTACAGATAATGCAATCATTCCTATGAAGGAGCGCGTTGTTGATATTAAGTACGACCCAGCGCGCATGTTTGCTGGAATCTTGAAGCGAGAAAAGCGCAACTAATGACTTTGCTAATCCGCTGGGCGGTCCTCGCCTTCTCAATGTGGATTGCAACGCTGGTGGTTCCTGGAATCACTGTCGCTGGTGGCTTAACGACTTACCTGTGGGTGGCGCTTCTCTTTGGTCTGATTAACAGTTTCTTTGGATCAATTATCAAAGTCCTCACCTTTCCAGTTTCAATCGTCACATTCGGACTCTTTCTCCTTGTGGTTAACGCCGCGATGCTCTCCCTAACTGCGCGCTGGAGTGAAAAGCTAGATGTGACTGGATTCTGGGCGGCACTTTTTGCTTCCCTGATAATTAGCGTGATTACAACAATCTTTAAATCAAGCAAGAAGTTGGCTTAACACTGAAAGCGGTAGCTCTAGTTGCCATCGGCGGCGTGCTGGGTACTCTGACTAGATACGCACTTGCTCTTGCAATTCCATCGAGCGGTTTTGGCACTCTGGCAGCAAATCTCATAGCAGTTGCTCTGGCGATGGTGTTAATGGTCTTTATGGAGCGCCGCGGAATTACTGAATTGCGATATCTACTTCTGCCTGGATATTGCGGAGGACTTTCAACTTTTTCAGCTGTTACGTACGAAGCGGTAGCCCCAGGTGAGGCAGGCCTTGTATTCCTCTTCCTCAACTTATTCTTATCGCTCATCGTGGTTGTTCTCGCACTGAAGCTTGCACGAAGGTTTATCAGGGTGCGTGGATGAATACCTTACTAATAATTGTCGGAGCCGCCATTGGAGCACCAACAAGATTTATCGTCGATCAATATTTTAGAAAGTTTACCGATAAACCCCTCGGAACCTTTGTAGTTAATGTGGCAGGTTCTTTTCTCATAGGTTTGAGTTACAGCTCAACCGAAAAATGGCAAGATTTTATTGCGATTGGTTTTGCGGGCGCTTTTACAACTTGGTCTACATTCATCATTGATATCTTCTTAGGTTACGAGTTAAAACACTACAAAGTAGTTGCTATCAATGTCGTTGCATCGCTAGCTTTTGGTCTGCTGGCAGCCTATGGCGGTTATCTACTAGCGTCCTAAGATTTGTTTCATCCACTTTTCAATATCATCTGGATGCCGTGGAATATTCTCACTTAAATTGCGACAACCATCTGCTGTGACAACAACATCATCTTCAATTCGAATACCAATGCCACGGTATTCAGGTGCGAAGAGTTCATCATCAGGTTGGATATAAAGACCTGGTTCGACAGTCAGAACCATTCCTTCGCGAAGAGGTGCATCGAGATACATCTCTTTACGCGCCTGTGCACAGTCATGAACATCAAGGCCTAAGTGGTGGCTAACTCCATGAAGAGTCCAGCGGCGATGTAAACCAATTTCGGGCTTCAGTGATTCCTCTGCCGTAACAGTAAGAACGCCCATGTCGGCTAAACCTTTAGCTAATACTTCTTGGCAGGCTTTATTGATTTCTGAGAAGAGCACGCCTGGCTTAATCGCCGCAAAGCCAGCTAGTTGTGATTCGTAGACCAACATATAAAGCGCGCGCTGCGCAGGTGAGAACTTTCCATCTACTGGCAGCGTGCGAGTGATGTCTGCTGTGTAAAAAGATTGCATTTCAACGCCAGCATCAACCAATACGAGTTCTCCACGACGAACATCGCCATCATTGCGAATCCAGTGCAGCACACATGCATGAGAACCTGCACCGACGATGGTGTTGTAACCAAGATCGTTACCGAGAATTCGAGCGCGACCATAAAAAGCTGCATCCAAGACGCGTTCACCGCGTGGGGTCTCTACCGCTGCTGGAATTGCAGCAATGACATCGTTGAAGCCAAGCGCAGATGCATCAACGGCTGCCTGCAGCTCATCAATTTCATAAACATCTTTACAGAGTCTCTGCTCTGAAACAAAGGTTGCGAACTCTTCTTCACGGGCATGGGTCTTAACTTTCTGATCTACTAGCGCATCAACTGAACGAAGCGTCAGAGTCTCTTTACCGTCAGCAAGGAGCGCTTCCAGTTCAGATAGATGACGTGTATCAATTTGATATCTTGCTTTAGCTTCATCAAGTGTGAAGCGTCGTCCTACCCAGAGTTCGCCATATTTGGCATCGCGATAGAAAGCATCGGTATCGCGAGTCGAACGAGGATTCATGTAGAGATAGGTAATGTGTGAATCTCCAGAGGGCTCGAGAACTAAAACCGCTTCGGCTGTTGCATCGGCGCCTTGTACTCCGCTGTAGTACACGTAAGCGCTATGAGGGCGATAGTTGTAATCAGTATCGTTAGCGCGAACTTTGTAACCACCTGCAGGCAGCACCAATCTGATTCCCTTAAACGCCTCTGACAAAATCTGTCTACGAGTAAATGCATAGGTAACAACTTCAAGTGGCGGCAGATCCCCAAGGTTTGAAGGTGTCCAACCCGACTTCATAAAGTTAGCAAATAGGTCAGAAGGTGCTTCATCGTGGATGCGCTTTGGCTTCTTAGTTGTTACATCTGCGTTCTCGTTATTCATATTTCAATCCTACGCTCATCAATCTCACATTTATAGGGTCTGCGGAGGGCAATATCCATTGGTAACCTTGCGAAATGCCCTCAATCTTTGAGACTGATGCTGCGCTAGACACGCTTGCAGCCACCGCCATCACTCAGACTAAAGAGTTGATGGCTCAATCTGAGAAATTACGCGATCGTCGCGAAAAAGCGAGCCGCAAGCGAGTTGCTCGACTCTTCAAAGACCCAAAAGCAATTGAAGCAACCATCACACTTACCGATGAGGTTATGCGCATTAGCTCTGTGCAATCTTCATCTCGAATCTTTCGTCGCGCTGCTAAGAAAGCCAGCCTAGTTGGTTTCGGTGCAGTCAATGCCTTCGGACTTCACTTCATTGGCGTCTTATCAAGAGTTGTGCCAGGACCGATTGTTGGGGTCGTACACCAAAGAGTGCGTGCGCTTTCTAAAGATTTAATTCTTGCATCTGAAAGCGAAAAACTTTCTAAACATTTAGCAAAGCGCTCTACTAAAGGAATCTCTCTCAATATCAATGTATTGGGTGAGGCGGTTCTGGGTGATCACGAGGCAGAGCAGCGTTTTCAGTCAATTCTAGAAATGATGCGTCGCCCAGAAGTAAATTACATTTCAGTCAAACTCTCTTCCATCGTTGCCCAACTCATCATCATTGATGTGGACGGTTCTATTGATCGCGTCTCTGAAAAGATGCGAATCCTGTATCGCCAGGCGCAAGAGCATGGCGTTTTTGTAAACCTGGATATGGAGGAGTACCGAGATCTTCCCATGACAGTTGCTGCCTTTAAGCGCGTGCTTGATGAAGAGGAATTCGCCGCCATGAAGGCAGGAATTGTTCTCCAGGCCTATCTTCCTGAATCACACCACTTCTTTGGTGAACTAGTTACGTGGGCAAAAGCTCGCTATGAAAAAGCTGGCGGAACAATAAAAGTGCGCTTGGTAAAGGGTGCCAACCTTGCAATGGAGCGCGCAGAAGCTGAACTCCATGGCTGGAGCCCGGCGCCTTATCGCACCAAATCAGATGTTGATGCCTCATACGTGCGTTTGGTTGATGCCGCACTTCGCCCTGATCATGCAAAGGCTGTTCGCATTGGAATTGCCTCGCACAATCTCTTCCATATGACGTGGGCGATTGAAGTCGCTAAATCACGTGGAGTTCTAGAACAGATTGATATCGAAATGCTAGAAGGTATGGCAAATGCAGAAGCACTTGCTGTAACACGTGCTGGTCACCCAGTTCTGCTCTATGCGCCAGTGACTCGTAAAGATGATTTTGCAGCAGCGGTTGCTTACTTAGTGCGTCGTCTTGATGAAAATACTTCTGATGAAAACTATTTGAAGGCAGCCTTTGATATTGCTAAAAATCCTGCGAAGTTTGCCGATCAAGAGCAGCGATTCTTAAAGTCCATCGCCGAACGTCACACAATTACCACTGAAACTCTGCGCCATGTTGAACATGGACAATTGACGGGTCGAACCTTTGAAAATGAACCTAACGCCGATCCAACTGAGCCACGCTTTATTGCATCCGTAGAAAAAGCTATTAAGAAAGTTCGTGGAATTAAAGACCAAGAGATTCCACTTGTCATCAACGGCAAAGAAATTTTTACAAAAGAGCAAGAAGAGGGAAGCGACCCTTCCGAGAATGGAAAAGTTTGGTACCACTACTCAGTTGGAACGGCTGCCGATGTAGATAACGCAGTTGCGACCGCTAAGAACGCTCAGGCAAAGTGGAGCTCGCTCACCATCGAAGAACGTGCTGAAATACTCTTTGCTGCAGCCAGTGTGATGCAGAAAGCAACTACTGAAACTATTGCAGTGATGTCGCGCGATGCGGGAAAGACAGTTGCAGAGGCAGATCCAGAAGTTGCCGAGGCAATCGATTTTGCGCGCTTCTATGCAACGACTGCGCAGAAATTTGGTGAATCAACTCCGCTAGGAACCATCTTGGTGGTTCCCCCTTGGAACTTCCCATATGCAATTCCTATTGGTGGAGTCTGTGCAGCGTTGGCTGCTGGAAATACCGTAATCCTCAAGCCTGCGCCAGAAACCGTTGCTACTGCCTGGGAAATCGTCAGCCATCTATGGGCTGGTGGAGTTCCGAAGGATGTTCTGCAGTTCTTACCGATGCGTGATGATGAAAATGGTAAGTACCTCATTACTCACCCAGATATTGATGGGCTGATTCTGACTGGCTCATTTGATACCGCATCTCTATTTACATCGTGGCGCCCTGAAATCAACTTGATGGCAGAGACCAGCGGAAAGAATGCAGTTCTCATTACTTCTTGTGCAGATATAGATGCAGCGGTAAAGGACTTGGTGCAATCAGCCTTTGGCCATGCTGGACAGAAGTGTTCTGCCGCATCCCTTGCCATCGTTGATACACATATCTATAACGACCCTGCATTTGTGCGCCAACTCAAAGATGCCGTTGAGTCCTTAAGCGTTGGCGCAGGTTGGAACTTTTCAACAACCGTTGGGCCAATTATTCGATCTGCCGAAACTGCGCTTAAGCGCGCACTCACTCAACTTGATTCTGGTGAAAGTTGGTTAGTAGAACCAAAGCAGTTAGATACTGCTGGCTTAATGTGGCGCCCGGGTGTAAAGCTTGGCGTTAAAGCCGGTTCATGGTCACACCGTAATGAATGGTTCGGTCCAGTCCTTGCAGTCATTGAAGCACCAAACTTTGATACAGCAATCTATTGGCAGAATGAAACTGAGTTTGGCTTGACTGCTGGCATTCAATCTCTCGATGAGAAAGAGTGCGAAGAGTGGATCAATCGAGTTGAAGCAGGCAATCTCTATGTCAATCGCGGAATTACTGGCGCCATCGTTAACCGCCAACCATTTGGTGGCTGGAAGAAATCTGCTGTTGGTCCAAATGCCAAAGCTGGTGGTTTGAACTATGTAAATACCTTGCGCAATTGGCCACGAGTTACCAACCTTGAAGCGGCTATTTACGGCGTTAATACCTGGTGGAGCAAAGTTGGATCACAAGCGATTGATAGATCAGGCCTTCTCGTTGAAAAGAATTTTCAGCGTTACCGCCACTATTTGGCACCAATTGTCGTTGTGGTCGATGAATCAACTACTCAGGCTGAGAAATCACTCATTCACTACATCTGCGAAAAGACTGGCGCAAAGACCATCTTCACAACAGACCTCAGCGATGTAAAAGAGAAGTTCTCACGCGTTCGCTGGCTGGCTTCAAGTAAGCCACCAGTACTTGAGATGTTGCAGCAAGGAATCTCTGTCGACCACAGACCTGTGGCGCAACGTGGTGATATCGAAGCCGCTCGATGGTTAATTGAACAATCTGTGGCAATTACTTACCATCGTTATGGAAACCCAAACGGTGGCCCAAAACCAACATGCAGCGGACTTTCCGCCTAAGTATCGAGAGATAGGATATGCAAATGCGCAGCGCAGATTGGTTCGGAGGCAACACTAAGGATTCATACCTTCACCGAGCTTGGATGCGTCGCGGTAATCCTGACTCCACGCTGACTGGAAAACGTCCGCAGATTGCAATTCTTAATACCGCCTCAGATTTAGCGCCATGCAATATGCATCTCAATGAAGTTGCACAGAGCGTAAAGAATGGAATCTGGGAAGCTGGCGGTGTTCCTTACAACCTGCCAATGGTTTCACTCGGTGAATCAAATGTTCGCCCCACTGCGATGCTATGGCGCAATATGGTGGCAATGGCAGCAGAAGAGATGATCCGCGCTAATCCTGTAGATGGCGTTGTATTACTTGGTGGATGCGATAAAACAATTCCAGCGCTTTTGATGGGAGCATCATCAGTTAATCTGCCAGCAATTGTTATCTCTGGCGGGCCAATGCTAAACGGTACATTCAAAGGAAAACTACTTGGTTGCGGTACTGGCGTTTGGAAATTTAGCGAAGAAGTCCGCGCCGGCAAGATGTCACAAGAGGATTTCTATAACTCAGAGAAATCAATGATTCGCAGTAAGGGCCATTGCAACACAATGGGAACTGCATCCACGATGAGCAGCATGGCAGAGCTACTTGGCATGAGCTTGCCAGGTCTTGCTGGAGTACCTGCTCCTGATAGCCGCTTGCTTCAAGGTGCCCACGAATCAGGTGTGCGCATCGTTGAAATGGTTGAAGAAAATCTCAAGCCAAGTGACATTATGACTAAAGGCGCATTTCACAATGCCATCGTTGCGCTAGGTGCAATTGGTGGCTCTACCAATGCAGTCGTGCATCTACTCGCAATGGCTGGCCGACTTGGCGTAGATCTCTCACTTGATGACTTTGATCGAATTGGTTCACATATTCCACTGCTAGTTAATCTGCAGCCAGCAGGTGAGTTTCTTATGGAAGATCTCTTCCGCGCTGGTGGACTTACTGCTGTGATGAAGGAAGTCGAAAGACATCTAGATCGCACAGCGATTACCGTGACCGGAAAGCCATATGTAGATTCGATTCAAAACGCTGAAATCTTTGATGAAATTGTTATTAAGAAGTACGACGCTCCATTGCAACCTGAAGCAGGTATTGCCGTATTGCGCGGAAACATTGCTCCAGATGGCGCAGTAATTAAGCCAGCAGCTGCCAGCAAAGAGCTCTTGGTGCATACAGGCAAAGCAGTGATCTTCGAAAGTATTGAAGATTTCCATGCGCGTATCGATGATCCAAACTTAGATGTTGATGAAAATAGCGTTCTTGTTCTACGCGGATGCGGACCTAAGGGCTATCCAGGAATGCCAGAAGTTTCTAATATGGCGCTTCCTAAGAAGCTACTTGAAAAAGGAATAGTTGATCTGGTTCGCATTTGTGATGGTCGTATGAGTGGAACTGCATTTGGAACCGTTGTTCTCCATGTATCTCCTGAAGGCGCCGTCGGTGGACCGCTCTCTAAATTGCAGAATGGTGATGTCATCGAACTCAATGTTCCAGCGCGCACTCTTAATGTAAAGATATCTGATGCAGAACTTGCAGCTCGTAAGCCGTCAGCAGCCATGGTCGCAGCGTTGGCAGATTCAGACCGTGGTTGGGAACGTCTTTATATCGACCATGTAGAACAGTCACACTTAGGTGCAGATCTTGATTTCTTACGTGGAGCTAGCGGTTCTAAGAC
>JACCDU010461317.1_pt1 | contig 15277 bp, 11 predicted proteins | sample 7446081 | NCBI WGS metagenome assembly JACCDU01 (sample SAMN15323447, study PRJNA562643) | freshwater metagenome | isolation source: river surface water | place: USA:Blue River Watershed | collected 2017-08-17
CTTAAGACTATTACGTTTGTCATTATTGAATGAAGGCATAAGATATGCGCATTGAAAAAAAAATTAAGGACTTCCTAGTTTTCTCGGGGGATAGCATACTAGATGCACTCAAACAGATTAACGACAATAAATCCCGCATCGTCTTCGTGGTTCAGGACAACGGCGTTCTTGTTGGCGCATTAAGCGATGGAGATGTTCGGCGTTGGATGACGCAGACTATCGTTTTTGACTTGAATTTACCAGTTGATCAGGTGATGAACCGAGATTTCGTTTCCCGTCCGATTGTAGAGCCGCATGCCCTGATTGGTCAGCATTTCAACTTCAAGCGTGACATTATTCCGTTGGTCGATGAGCAAGGGCGCTTTGTTGCGTTGGCGCGCCGATCGGAGGCTGGATTTCAGGTTGGGAATTTCCTGATTTCCGACCAGAGCCCTACATTCACGATAGCCGAGGTGGGAAACAATCACAACGGTGATTTCGAACTCGCCAAGGAATTAGTAGATCTTGCTGTGGAGGCAAATGCCGACTGTGTCAAGTTCCAAATGCGTGATCTCACCACTTTGTACTCCAACCAAGGTAAGAACGCTGAGGTGGGTTATGATTTGGGATCACAATATACCCTAGATTTGCTCAATAAGTTTCAGCTAAAAAATGACGAATTGTGTCAGGTTTTCGATTATTGCAAGCACCGTGGCATATTGCCCTTGTGTACGCCTTGGGATCTGGTTAGTGTGCGTGTGTTAGATGAGTATGGCCTGGAGGGGTTCAAGGTCGCATCTGCCGATTTCACCAACTTCGAGTTGTTGGAAGCGTTAGCTAAAACTGGAAAGCCACTGATCTGTTCTACGGGTATGAGTTCTGAAGCCGAGATTAAAAGCTCGGTAGGGCTATTACATCGTCTGGGTGTGCCGTTTGCACTACTGCACTGCAATTCAACTTATCCGACCCCTTTTAAAGATGTGCACTTGAGCTATCTACCTCGCCTGAAACAATTGGCCGGCACGGTGGTTGGCTATTCTGGGCATGAACGTGGGTTCGCTGTGCCGTTGGCCGCAGTGGCAATGGGCGCTCGTATTGTTGAAAAGCATTTTACTGTTGACCGAAACATGGAAGGTAACGACCACAAAGTGAGCCTTTTGCCCGAAGAGTTTGCGGAGATGGTGCGGCAAATTCGTAATGTGGAACAAGCCATGGGCCAGGGACGATCGCGCGAACTTACTCAGGGTGAGCTGATAAACCGAGAGAATTTGGCCAAAAGCCTAGTGATTAATTGCGATCTGGCTCGCGGGCAGGTGGTCAAGCGCAGCATGATCGTAGTCAAAAGCCCGGGGCAGGGCCTGCAACCAAATCGCATTGATGAACTTGTTGGCAAAGAGGCACAGAGAGATTTCAAAGCGGGGGATTTCTTTTTTGAGTCTGATATCACGCCACAAGTGACCAAAAAGGAGCATTACGTCTTCTCACGGCCCTATGGGATTCCGGTACGCTTTCATGACTACCGGTCCTTGATCGAGGACATGCGTATTGATTTTGTCGAGTTTCATCTAAGTTACCACGATCTCGAAGTGAAGTTGGCAGATTACTTCAAAGGCCCACAACGCATCGGTTTTGCAGTGCATAGCCCCGAACTGTTTGCGGGTGACCATATTCTTGATTTGGCAAGCGACGATATTGGCTATCTGGCTCACTCGATTGTGGAACTGAAACGTACTATTGCAGTTGCAGACCAGTTACGCTACTACTTCCCTGCGACCCCCAAACCCGTCTTAGTACTCAATGCTGGCGGCTGGTCGACGCAGGCTTTTTTCCCGGTAGAAGCCCGTGCCGCACTGTACGATCGAGTAGCGTCAGCACTGAGTAAGGTGGATCTCAGCAAGGTTCAACTAGCCATTCAAACCATGCCTCCGTTTCCTTGGCACTTTGGTGGGCAGAGCTATCACAATTTGTTTATCGATCCTGATGAAATTGTCAACTTCTGTCAGCAAACAGGCCACAAAATTTGCTTGGATATCTCACATTCCATGATGGCATGTAACTACTACCATTGGAATTTCAGTGAATTCCTAAGGAAAGTGCTGCCATACACGATTCATCTGCATGTGGTGGATGCGAAGGGAGTCGATGGGGAAGGAGTGCAGATCGGTAAAGGCGACGTGGATTTTGCCATGCTGCGAGATCTGATGAACGAATACGTGCCAGAGGTACAGTTCATCCCGGAAGTCTGGCAAGGGCACAAAAATAAGGGCGAAGGGTTCTGGTCTGCCTTTAGTTTTCTTGAAAAAATTGGACTTTGATCGCAAGGTGATCAGATCACATATCAGCGCTCCGTGTTTTTAATAAAATGGGCTTCGTTGTGATAAGTCTTAATTATAGAACAGATGCACTGCTGTCAGTTTAATTCTTGAGTGTATTCAGTTGGATACATGGCAAACTCCGAGGTAGAGGGAACGCGGTGCCTGGGAAGGCTTACTTCAAGAGTATCTTCTCAAATGTGGGTCTAACAAATTTTGTCGTGAGGTACAATTCGAGGCGATCAATTGAAGATTTTAATTATGGCGACGATTACATTGATCGATACAGGGATCCTTAAATGATTATTTCAAGTTGGATTGATCCAGCCTCAGAGGTGCGCATCACCGTTGGCGGTTGGATATTCAAGGCTCCAATCACAAACCAATATATCGAACATCCACGAAGTTTTTGGTTAATATGGAACTACTTTAAAAAGATTGGCGCTCGTTCTGTGATTTCAAAATTGAGATCGCGATTAACGGAGGTTGCTCGAAATAAAAAAATATATGGAATTGGTTATGGTAATGTTGTGCATGCTCCCGACGGATTGGGTTTCTTTAGAGGAACTAAAGTTGTGTTTTTCGCGACTAACCATAACCCCGACTCCAAGGTTATCAGCTTGCATTATGCCTTCATAACCTCGATGGATAGATGTTCAAATAAGGAGAGATCAAGTAAGAAAAAAAATGTTTCGCCAAATGAAATTCCAGAAGAATTATTTAAATATATTGGGTGGTCTCGGTTTTCGGGGCACCCTTTAGATATTGATTTGCTAAAATCAGTGCTACTGAATTTCGGTAAACAGTATTCTGGATTTCTAGGCAATTCGTCCTATGCGATTACTAGTGATCCTATTATAGTTGATCACATTAATAATGATGCGCCTGCAAAGGGTAAGTGTACCGCTGTGCTATTTGGTTTGGGGAATTACGCTAAGACAACGATAATACCAAATATCCGCGGCCATCTATCACTGATGCGTGTGCATGAGGTTGATCCTGATCAGCTTGCATTTTTTGGAAAAGAACCTGAGCTCAGCTTGGATACGTGCCCTGAAGGTAGGGAGGGCTTGTTTTTCGATGCTTGGTTCATAGCTGGTTTTCATCATACTCACACTGATTTGGCAATATCAGCTATGAAACAGTCTGCGTGCGCGGTTATTGAAAAACCGCTTGCAACAACAAAGTCGCAATATTTAAGATTTACACAGACATTGAATGAGTTACCGGACTCTCGATTTTTTCTTTGCTTTCACAAGCGTTATTCGGAATTACACGGCTTTGCAATGAAAGATCTAATGGCACCGCCTGGGGCGCCGATCGATATGCATTGCGTAGTTTATGAAATTCCGCTGCCGTCGCTACATTGGTACAACTGGCCTAATAGTGGTAGCCGTCTGATTTCGAATGGTTGTCATTGGTTGGATTATTTTATGTTTATCAATGGTTATTGTGATATTCTGGACTATCGAAAGTGGCGCCCGCGTGGTTCGGATGTCGTGGTTCAGGTAAAGCTCGCTAATGGGGCGTATTTCTCGATGACTCTGACCGATACCGGTAGCCAACGTTTGGGAGTTCGTGATTACATTGAATTGCGACATGGGGGAGTAACCGTTACGATGATCGATGCAGAACGGTACTCTGCTGAAAATCGCAATCGAGTTTTTCGTAAGGAAAAGGTGAATCCTCTAGATGCCTATAAAAGGATGTATAGAAATATCAGCCGCGAGATCGCTTGTGGCGGAAAGGGCGATGATTTAATTAGTCTTCGATCATCGGAGCTTACCCTCATGCTTGAGGATTGCTAATTCGTACTTATCCCGCTTTTACGCAATTCAAGAGAATAGTGGCTATTTGCGGGGTAAGTGTAGCTGTGCCCACGATTAAGCTTTATCTACGACCTTTCCCGCAAAACGTGGCCGCAATTAGTCCTGAAGAAGAAGGACTCATATGCTGGCGTGGCTGGATGTAAGGTAGTGGGAGCAGACTTCTGGTTCCAATTTTCTAAAAGAATTTACCGAGGTGTTTTTGAAACAAATCCTCCAATCCTTAAAAACTGGCGAGACTGCAATTGCCGATGTACCTGTGCCGCACGAAGGGCGGGGGCAATTGCTTATTTCAACCTCACATACCTTGGTTTCGGCCGGTACAGAGCGCATGTTGGTCGAATTTGGCAAGGCAGGCTGGATCGACAAAGCGCGCCAGCAGCCGGATAAGGTGCGCATGGTGCTGGACAAGATCAAGACTGATGGTCTAATGCCGACGGTTGAAGCGATTTTCAATAAACTCGATCAGCCGCTGCCCTTGGGTTATTGCAATGTTGGTCGGGTTGCAAGAGTCGGCGCTGGAGAGACGTCGTTCGCAGTGGGTGATCGGGTGATTTCGAACGGCAAACACGCCGAGGTGGTGAGTGTGCCGTTCAACCTCTGTGCAAAGGTTCCCGAGACCGTTTCGGATGAAGAGGCAGCTTTCACCGTATTGGGCGCTATTGCCTTGCAAGGCATTCGCTTGGTTCAGCCGACCTTAGGTGAAACGGTGGTGGTGACTGGTCTTGGGCTCGTCGGTTTGATGACGGTGCAACTCTTGCGCGCCCATGGTTGTCGTGTTCTGGGGCTAGATTTTGACGCTGCCAAGCTGGCGCTGGCGAAGCAGTTTGGTGCTGAGGTGGTGGATCTTGCAGCTGGCCAGGATCCAGTGCTTATCGCGACTGCCTATTCGCGCGGTCGCGGAGTGGACGCAGTAATCGTCACGGCAGCCACCAAGAGCAGCTTGCCCATGCATCAGGCTGCCCTGATGTGTCGCAAGCGCGGGAGAATTGTTCTGGTGGGTGTTACTGGTTTAGAGCTATCACGCGATGACTTTTTCAAAAAAGAACTGACTTTTCAAGTATCCGCATCATACGGTCCAGGGCGCTATGACTCGGACTACGAAGAGAAAGGGCAGGATTATCCGGTTGGATTTGTACGCTGGACCGTGCAGCGCAATTTTGAGGCGGTGCTGGATATGATGGCTGATGGCCGTCTGGATGTAAAGCCGTTGATTTCGCACCGGTTTTCCATTGGCGAGGCTGAGAAGGCCTACGAACTTGTGGGTGGGGTAGGCGCCTCTCTTGGCATTTTGCTTGCCTACCCGGGCCTGGAAATTGATCCATCATCAAGAACAGTAAGCCTGAGACCATCATTGGTATCGCGTCCGATAGTGAATTCTGGTGACGCTGCCGTCAGCTTCGTGGGTGCAGGCAACTATGCGACATCTGTGTTGATCCCCGCATTCAAAGAAGCCGGTGCTCGTCTTCGCAGTGTGGCGTCCAGCGCGGGCGTTAGCGGTGTGCATGCGGGACGCAAGTATGGCTTCGACGAGACAACGACCGATACAGATCGCCTCTTTGCGGATGAAGCCACCCAGGCCGTTGTGATTACCACCCAGCACGACAGTCATGCCCGCTTCGTTCTGGAAGCCCTGAGGGGCGGGAAACATGTCTTCGCAGAGAAACCTCTCTGCCTGACCCTTTCCGAATTGACGGAGATCGAAGCGACTTATGCCGAGACTTGCAAGGAATCGTCGAGGGCTCCTATCGTCATGGTGGGCTTCAATCGCCGTTTCGCGCCTCAGGTCCAGAAGGTCAGGCAACTGTTGAACGGGGTGACGGGGCCGAAGGCCTTTGTCATGACAGTAAATGCTGGTGCCATTCCCGCCGACCATTGGATTCAGGACCCGGAGGTGGGTGGAGGGCGGATCATTGGGGAGGCCTGCCATTTCATTGATCTTCTCCGCTTCCTGGCCGGAGTGCCTCTTACTTCTTGGTGCAGGCTGAGCATGGATTCCCCGACTCAGGATACGGTGAGCCTCCAGCTGAAGTTTGCAGATGGTTCTGTCGCAACCGTGCATTACTTCGCCAACGGCAGCAAGGCTTTCCCCAAAGAGCGCCTTGAAGTCTTTGCAGCTGGACGCGTTTTGCAGTTGGACAACTACCGCAAGTTAACCGGATATGGATGGCCCGGCTTTAAAAAAATGAATTTATGGCGGCAAGATAAGGGGCAAAAAGCCTGTGCCAAGGCATTTGTCCATGCCATTGAGGGGCGTGCTCCGGTGCCTATACCTTTCGATGAGATTTTGGAAGTCAGCCGGGTCAGCATTGAGTTGGCAGAAGCAGCGCAATGAAGTTGGTCGACATCATCGCAGGGGCGCGACCGAATTTCGTGAAGATCGCCCCGATCATCAGTGCCTTTGAAGCAAGTAAGGCGGCCGGTGGCCGCCTGCGCTATCGTCTGATCCATACGGGGCAACATTACGACCCGCGAATGTCGGGCGAATTTTTCCGCCAGCTCGGGATTCCTGAACCCGATGTGAATTTAGAAGTAGGTTCTGGTACGCAGGCTGAGCAGACCGGCGCAATAATGTCGCGCTACGAGAGCCTGTTGCTGGAGGCGCGCAGCGACCTGTGCTTGGTGGTGGGCGATGTCACTTCTACCATGGCCTGCGCCATTACCTCGCAGAAGCTGCATGTGCCGGTGGCCCATGTAGAGGCGGGAATTCGATCTGGCGACTGGTGCATGCCCGAAGAAATCAACCGTATGGTGACTGACGCTATCACCAACTGGTTCTTTACCACTAGCGAAGTGGCCGGTGCAAACCTGCGCCGCGCCGGGGTGGGTGATGAGCGCATTTTTTTCGTCGGCAACACCATGATCGACACCCTGCTGGCCAACCTGCCGCGCCTGCAAAAGCCAGGCTGTTTCGACGAGCTGGGGCTGAAGGCGGGTGAGTATTTTGTGGTCACATTGCACCGCCCGGCCAACGTGGACCAAGGTGATGCCTTTTCCCGCCTGCTGGCAGCGATCGGCCAGAGCACACGGGGGCTACCGGTGGTGTTTCCAGTACACCCACGCACTGCTAAAACCCTGCGTGATCTGAATGAGGTGCCGCCGATTTTCAAACTGGTGGACCCGCAACCCTACTTGGAATTCAACTACCTGGTGAAGCACGCCAAGGCAGTGATCACAGATTCGGGTGGCATTACCGAAGAAACCACCGTCATGGGCATACCCTGCTTAACGCTGCGCGAAAGCACTGAGCGCCCCGAGACCGTGACCACCGGCACCAACGAGCTGATTGGCACCAACCCGGCAGCCTTGGCACCGGCCTTGGACAAGCTGTTTGCCGGCCAATGGAAACAAGGCGCCATTCCCGAGAAGTGGGATGGTCACACGGGCGAGCGCATTGTGCAAGTGCTGGAGCAGTTGCTGGCCCACACCTCGCAGTGACACCCATGGCTTGGTGGCATCAGGCGGGTCGTTATTGGCAAACCCTGCGGCATTTGCGCCCGGTACAGTTTTACGGTCGAGTGTGGTTCCGCCTGTGGCGGCCTAAAGCAGACCTGCGCCCAGCACCACCATGTGCTAGCCAATGTGGACCATGGCAAATGCCCGCCAGGCGCTTGCCTTCCATGATCAGTCCTCGCAGCTGGGTGTTTTTGAATGAAGCGGGTTACCTCGATGAGTTGGGCTGGGATGGCCCACAGCGCGAAAAGCTGTGGCGATACAACCAGCACTACTTTGATGACCTGAACGCCCTAGACTCGAGCGCCCGCATGACGTGGCATCAGGCGCTGGTGGACGACTGGATAGCTCACAACCCAACCGGCCAAGGGAATGGCTGGGAACCCTACCCGCTAAGCCTCCGGGTTGTGAACTGGGTGAAGTGGACCTTGAGTGGCGCTTTACCGCCACCAGCCGCCCATCAAAGCTTGGCCGTGCAGGTCCGTTGGCTCACCGGCCGCCTAGAAAACCACCTGTTGGGTAACCACTTGTTTGCTAATGCCAAGGCGCTGGTCATCGCCGGCTTGTACTTTGAGGGCCCAGAAGCCGATGCCTGGCTGGCCCTAGGGCTGCGCATACTCGCGCGCGAGGTACCCGAACAGATGCTACCCGACGGTGGTCACTTTGAACGCAGCACCATGTACCACGCGCTTGCGCTTGAAGACATGCTGGACTTGGTGAATGCCACTCAATGCTTTGCCAATCGGTTGTCTCCTGCCCAGCGGTGGCAAGTAGCCGACTGGCCCCAGCGTGCCAGTACGATGCACGCTTGGCTGCTGACCATGTGCCACCCCGATGGCGAGATCAGCCTATTCAATGACGCCGCGTTCGACATTGCACCTAGCGTTGCCGAACTGGATGGCTACGCGCGACGGGTATTGGTGGGCGTGGCGCCCAAAGTCCCGTCGCCATTAGTGCAACTGGGGGAGAGTGGCTACGTGCGCCTGGCCCGTGGTCCGGCAGTGGTCCTTCTGGACGTGGCGCCTGTTGGTCCGGACTACCTGCCCGGACATGCCCATGCCGATACGCTTAGCTTTGAACTTTCGGTGGGCACTCAACGCGTGTTGGTGAATTCGGGCACGTCGTGTTACGGCAATAGTCCTGAACGGTTGCGTCAGCGCGGCACGTCAGCCCACAACACCGTGGTGGTGAACGGGCAGGATTCGTCCGAAGTGTGGGACGGATTTCGGGTGGCACGCCGTGCATACCCGCTTGGCCTGAATATTCAGCAGTCGGCTGATGCAACTGCCACGGAGGTGCGCTGTGCCCACAACGGCTATGTCCGCCTGACGGGAAAATCTATTCATCACCGCACCTGGCGCCTGGATGCTCTAGGCTTGACCGTGACCGATCGGGTGGAAGGCCCTCACCAAAGTGCCGAGGCCCGGTTTCACTTCCATCCTGCGGTGCAAGTGCAAACAGGCCCCAGCCAGGCCGAAGGCTCTGCCACGCTGCCCGATGGTACCGTAATCACCTGGCAGCTAGACCATGGCCAAGCTCGTTTAGATACAGGCACTTGGCACCCCCGCTTTGGGCATGTGGAACCCAATGTGTGCTTGGCGGTGCAGCTGGTGGATGGGCGCAACACCTTGCATTTCCGTTGGGCTTCTGCCAAATCTTGAGCCCAGAATAATATTCCTATGCATATCTTATTTTTGACGGACAACTTCCCGCCAGAGGTGAACGCCCCTGCCAGCCGAACCTTTGAGCACTGCCGCGAGTGGGTGAAAGCCGGGCATCAGGTAACGGTGATTACCAGCGCCCCCAACTTCCCCAAAGGCAAGGTTTTTGAAGGCTACCGAAACCGTCTTTGGCAACAGGAAACCATGGCCGGCATCCGGGTCATCCGGGTGTGGACCTACATCACTGCCAACGAGGGTTTTTCCAAGCGCACCCTGGACTACTTGAGCTATATGTTTACTAGTTTTTTGGCCAGCTTGTTTGTACGGCGGGTGGATGTAATTGTGGGCACATCGCCTCAGTTCTTTACCGTGTGTGCAGCCTACATGACTGGCCTCTTGAAGCGCGTGCCTTGGGTTTTTGAACTCCGCGACATTTGGCCCGAGTCGATTCGGGTGGTAGGTGCAATAAAGCAGAGTAAGGTGCTGGACTTACTGGAGAAGGTTGAGCTTTTTCTCTACCGTAAAGCCAGTGTAATTGTGTCGGTCACCCATGCGTTTCGCACTTCACTGATAAGACGCGGCGTGAATGGCGAAAAGATTCACGTCGTGACCAACGGAGTTGATATCAGCCGCTTTTCTCCAAGAGATAAGGACGCTGAATTGCTGCGGAAGCACAACCTGCAGAACAAGTTCGTGGCTGGCTACATTGGCACTCATGGCTTGGCACACGCCTTGGATACCTTGCTTGACTCCGCCAAGGCTCTGAAATTAGCCCCCGACGGTTACCGGTTCCGCATCATTCTTTTGGGCGACGGCGCCAACAAAGCTGCCCTTTGCCAACGCGCGAAAGCCGAGGGGCTCGACAACGTCATATTTGTGGATTCGGTGTCTAAAGACCAAGTTGTGCGTTACTGGTCGCTGCTTGATGCGTCAATCATCCACCTTAAGAAAGATGCCCTTTTCACCACTGTCATTCCGTCCAAATTGTTTGAATGCATGGGTATGGCTATTCCTGTGTTGCACGGTGTGCAAGGTGAGTCCGCAGGCATTGTGGAACGCGAAGGGGTTGGTTTGTTGTTTGAGCCTGAGAACGATAAGGCATTGATTACTGGGCTTCGGCTTCTGGCCGATGATCCAGAATTACTTGCTCGGTTTAGAACCAATGGCCCTGTGGCCGCCCAGCACTATGACCGAACATCTTTGGCTGCTGAAATGCTGCAAATATTGAAGGCCCAGGTTGGCAAGGCATGAACACTGTCGGATCAGCAATCTTTCGCTATGGTTAATATGAATGGAGGGCCATTGCCAGTGGATTAGAGTTGTAATTTTTATAAAACGAGAACCCAAACCAGGAGACAAAGAGCGGAAGTGGTCCGCTAAATATTTTTATCGATTTGATATTCGTACTTCATGTAATACAATCTATACAAGTAAACAGGGGCCGTGCCATGACAGTATCCATTCGCTTAGACCCGCTTATCGAACAACGTCTTGACAACCTCGCGCATCTGACTGGTCGCGCTAAGTCCTACTACTTGCGCGAACTTATCGAGGGCGGATTGGATGATTTAGAGGACTTTTACTTGGCTGACGCCACGATGGAGCGTTTGCGAAAAGGCCAGGAGGCTGTCTTGGATTCGATTGAGGTAAGGAACTCACTTGGCCTGGGTCTTTAAATACACTGAGACCTCGCAAAGGCAAATCAAGAAACTTGATAAATCTATAGCGCTTCGGGTGCTTGACTTTATGGATGAGCGGGTTGCTCAGTTGGAAGATCCCCGAAGCCAAGGTAAAAATTTAGTGGGACCAAAGCTGGGTTCGTATTGGCGGTACCAAATCGGTGATGTCCGAGTCATATGCGACATCAAGGATGAGGTGGTAACGATTCTTGTTGTCGAAATCGGCCACCGCCGTGAGGTTTATCAGTAAATTTGGAAGGTCAATAAGGCTTGCGTATTCAATTTTTCATCACACCATGTTTGGATGGTTTGTTAATAATGCTGCCGGGATGAGATAGCTCAATCTATGGAGTTTGATGATGGTTGTAAAAAATCCTAGGCGAACTGGTGGGCCGAAGTCTCCTGAGGGAAAAGAGAAGGTTGCAAAAAACGCAATCAAGCATGGGCTGAACGCAGCATCGTTGACTGATGGACATCAAAGTGTTCTCGTTGATCAATTCATCAAGGAGTTGACTCAGTACTACAAGCCGAAATCGCCTTTAGAGAAGATGTACATCGAGCGGATAGCTCATACCCGAGCTAAGCTGCAAAAGTTGTCTGAGATTGAGTCTGTAGGGTTACTGTTGGCGCAGGAGGACCTGAAGCATCGGCCAGAGCTCATCCTTAATCGATTCACTCATATCAGTGATTCAGCTAAGCAAGCGGCTCTCAATATGCTGCTCGGCAAAGGTTTTAAATTTCCTCTTGGGTTAAATGAGGAAGTTTTGGCATCCCTGTGCCAGGAGGTTAATGAAATGTCTGGCGTTTTGGATTCTGAGTCTGAGATAGCGGCGAAGTTGCCTCAGTTAGCGCAGTTCTTGAGAAGCGTAAAACCTGTGGGTGATGATGAAAAGCACAAACTCAGCTCAGATGATCCGCTGTTTTTAGACAACCAACTCAGACTTTGCGCTGCCAAAATCAAACTTGATAGAGATAACAATGTTGGACCTATAGTCGGCGAGGATAAGTTGGCCCAAATGGAGCGTGCACTATTGAATATGTCTCGGCAAGAGTCGGCAGGTGCGATGAGTGCCAATGCGACAAAACGCTCGAACAACAAGGTTAATTCTTATCAAGTAATTTTCCTCGAAGATTTTGATGGCTTTAGGATGCTTTTGCTTGAATACCGAACAGCAAAAGAATTGGTCGAGCGTGTTAGATCAATCGGTGAGCAGATGCAGCGAGTAGCCAGCTTGCCCGATCATGAGATGGACAAGATGATGAGGTACCAGACAACACTAGAGAGGCGTCTTTCATCAATAACTGGAGAGTTTTTATCGATTCGAAACTCAGCTAGCTAGACCAAAGCGGCTGCGCCTTCTCAAGCCCAGATGAGCTCGGACAACAATTAAGCGCATTGTAAAACAGACAAGTTCTCATTTGAGTGCAATCTATTTCAGGTTGATTTAATACCAAAGGATGTTGCAGTAGTACGACAAACTCGAATTGCGTTTTTTGTTGCAAATTGAACTCAACCTCACTTTTTTCTTGCTTTAAGGTAGAAATCTGCGGTATATTGAACATGTATCGAATCAAGAAGTGTCATCTTTTCTTGATCGATCAGGATCTCAGGGCGTTTGCATTGAGGCCGACTCATCAATCATTTTTTGGACCTTCATCATGAAAAAAGTTTCCGCTCTTTGCCTGTCTTTGTCTCTGTCTTTGTCTCCTGCTGCTTTTGCTCAAAGCCAATCTTCTGGTAGCGCTGGTGCTGGCGGCGCTGGTGCAGGTGCTGGTGGCGCTGCTGCTGGTGCAGCTGCTGGCGTGACAGTGGGTGTTGCGGCTGCAGTTGCTGCTGCAGTTGCTGCAGTTGCTGCTGTTGCTGCTAACAAGGATGATGCAGCTACATCTACTACTACCACTTCAAGCTCAACAACAAATACAAAATAATTTATCTGCTTAACAAAAACGCCCCTTTGGGGCGTTTTTTTTTGCACCAACCCCTTGATCAATTCATGACTGGTCTCGCATGTCGGTAATACGCTTTTTTCGCGCCGCGTTGTTTGCGTGCGTGTCTTTTTTGCTGGTCGCGTGCCAAGGTTTCAACCCTGTGGTGGACACCTTTACTAACTTGATGCCCAAGAGGGGATTTGACAGTGCCTATCAGCCAGGGCTTGAGTATTTGCAAGTTAGCTTGGGTGGGCGCAGCAGCGCCATGGCCTTGGGCTATCGACAAAACAAAGGGCTTGACGTGCACGAGCATTGGTACAGCGGGCAGCGTGAAATGCTGCACCTGGTGAACGGTCGTGTGGTGGAAGTGCAGGGCATGACGCACGAGCTGCGCAAGCAAAGCGACAAAGTGCCCAGTTGGCATGACTTGGCCGAGTCCAAGCGCCCCTTGGTGTGGAGCCGCAGCAAAGACCTTATGCCTGGTTATCGCTATGGGCAGGTGGAATACATCATTAGCCAGTGGGTGAAGCCCACTTTCAAAGAGGCCGCCTTGGTGAACGAACCTGCGCAATGGTTTATTGAGCAGGTCAAAAGCAAAACAGCCGATGGGCGCGAATGGCTCTACAACGAAACCTATGCCGTGGTGAACAACCAAGTGATTTACAGCGAGCAGTGCGTGGCCCCCGAGCTGTGTTTGACCTTGCGCCCGATAGGAATAGTTACACCAGGAATGGTTAAACCAGGAGTGGTCAAGCCATGAAGCATGCGCGTTTAACAGCGGCGCTGCTTGGCGCCATGGCGCTGTCGTATGCAAGTGCACAAACAAAGCCCACCCCCACACCAGCTGTGAGACTGAGTGATTGGCTAGAGCAACAACCGGATGTGCCTGATGCCTACCCCCTCGGGTTGATGTGGGCGACGCCAGAAGAAAAAGCCAGGCAAGTACTTGAGCAAGCGGCGCTTCAAGCGCAGCTGACGGGCCTGTTAGGCCAAGGAAAAATTTCTGAAAGCGAGCTTGCAGGCTTGCAAAAAGCTTTGCAGGCTCTGCCGCCTACAGGCCGTGTGCGCGTGGGATCTGCCAGTGGTAAATGGTTGGCTGCGAACCCGCAGCGCGACCCGGTGGTTATGCTGGGCGACAGCGTGACTTTGCCCATACGCCCCAACACCTTGCGCGTGATGAACGCACACGGCGCTGTATGCGAAGTGCCCTACAAAGAGGGTTTGCAAGCCAACGACTATGTGCGCGCGTGTTTTCCCAATACAACAGCGCCTTGGGCCTGGGTGGCGCAGCCTGACGGCCGCGTGCAAAAAGCAGGCTTACGCAGCTGGAATGCAGGCAACCAAGAGACCCCTGCACCAGGCGCTTGGGTATGGGCACCCAAGCCATCGATGGACGATGACTTCAACCAACGCTGGGCCTCTTGGCTAGGCACCCAAGGTGTGGCAACGGGTGTGCCATTAGATGCATTTACCAGTTACCACCGCCAAGTGGTGCCCGAAACGCCCCAAGCAGACGCTTGGGATATAGCTGGCCGACATTTGCAAACCAAGCCCAGTGCCAGCAACTGGGGCAATGTGGGCTTGCTGCAAACGCCTACTGCGCGTATGCACGACGCGGGTTACTTTGGCTTGGGCCTACACAGAATATGGCCCTACAACCAAGTGAGCGTGATGTTCCAGCCCTTGGATTGGATGGAAATAGGGTTTCGCTACACCAGCATTTCAAACCGTTTGTATTCTCCGTTTGAGTCCTGGAGCGGTACGCAGGCATACAAAGACAAAAGCATTGATATGAAGCTGCGCGCTTGGCGCGAGTCCGACTACTTGCCGGAGATTGCCGTGGGCTGGCGCGACATGGCGGGCACAGGTTTGTTTAGCTCTGAATACGTGGTTGCCAGCAAACGCAACGGGCGGCTTGATTGGTCGCTGGGTATGGCTTGGGGCTACTTGGGCAACCGAGACAATTTGAAAAATCCGCTGAGCCGCGTGCTCGGCAAAGGCTTTGATGCGCGCCAAAACGATTTTGGCAATGGCGGCTCGTTTGCGACCAATAGTTGGTTCCACGGGCCTGCGTCTTTGTTTGGGGGTGTCGAGTACCAAACGCCTTGGAATGTGGTGCTCAAAGCCGAATATGACGGTAACAACTACAAGGCTGAGCCCTTGGGCAACTCGTTCCCAGCCAAGTCGCCCATCAACTGGGCGGTCGTGTACAGGCCAGCGCGTGGTTTTGACATTTCTGCAGGCATTGAGCGGGGCAATACCTGGGCTTTTGGCTTGACGTTTTATACCGACCTGTCGGGCCTGAACGTGCCCAAAGTCACAGACCCTGCACTGCCTGCGGTGAGCAGAACCAAACCCAACCAAGCTCCCAACTGGGACCAAACTGCCCAGGATGTAGAAAAGTACACCCAGTGGCATGTGGCGCAAATTTACCAAGC
>JACCDU010527556.1_pt1 | contig 15268 bp, 24 predicted proteins | sample 7446081 | NCBI WGS metagenome assembly JACCDU01 (sample SAMN15323447, study PRJNA562643) | freshwater metagenome | isolation source: river surface water | place: USA:Blue River Watershed | collected 2017-08-17
AGCTCGCGCTCGACGGCACCATCGTCACCCGGGCCCGCCTGACCTGGACCCAGTCCACCGACGCGATGGTGGTGCAGGGTGGCCGCATCGAGGTGCAGTGGCGCGATGCCACCGTCGACGCCTGGCAAGCCGCCGCGTCCACGCTGGGCGACGAGACCGGCGCCTACATCGGCCCGCTGCAGGACGGCCGGGTGATCCTGGTGCGCGTGCGGCCGGTCAACTCGCTGCGGCGTGCAGGCGCCTGGACGACGATCGAGCACACCGTCGTCGGCAAGACCGAGCCGCCGGCCGCGCCGGATCGGTTCACGGTGGTCGAGCAGCCCAACGCGGCCCGGGCGTTCTTCTGGGACCTGACCGCGCCGCCGCTGGACCTGTCGGGCTTCCTGGTGCGCTACTCCGAAGGCACGACGGTCAGGCCCTGGGAATCCATGGTCCCGCTGCTGGAGGCGTCCCGCGACGAGCGCAGCCGCATCATCAGCTCGCCGGGCGACGGTGAGTTCTGGCTGGCCATCAAGTCGGTCGACACCAGCGGCAACCAGTCGGCCTCGGCCACGTTCCTGCAGGCGGTCTTCGACGCGGCCGGCTTCGGCGCGGCCTTCCTGACCGTCGACCCGGCCGCGCTGGCCTGGCCGGGCACCAAGACCAGTGCAGCGATCGACGGCTACGCGCTGGTCGACATCGGTGTCTCGACCTGGGACGCGCTGCCACTGACCTGGGACACCTGGACGGCCTGGACCACCGGATCGTCGGGCGTCATCAGCTACGAGCACCCCGTCATCGATGCGCTGACCTCGGCCTCGACCCGCATTCGCGTGTCCGAGGTGGCCGGCGGCTCGGCCGTGTCCGAGTACCAGTCCAGCGTCGACGGTGTGACCTACACGGCCTGGGCGGCTGTCCCGACCGGGCCCGTGACCGCCCGTTTCTTCAAGGTGCGCTGGACCGTGTCCGGCGCCGCTCCCATCCTCTATCGGGCGTCGGTGACGCTCTACAGGTGAGCCCATGGCTGACATCTCTATTGCCAACCTCGACGCCGGCACGGATTCGCCGGCTGCTGCCCGGGTCCAGCTGCTGGAGGCGGTGCAGCGCGTCAACGCGCTGGCATCGACCGCAGACGGCGCCGGATCTGAGCTGCTGGCATTCAAGGCCAATGCGACGGGCGCGATCGACTCGACCGCCGACGAAAAGCTGAATGCGCAGCCGCTGGATGCCGTCACGGATTTCGGGTGCGATCCGACGGGAGCCACCAACAGCACGACGGCCATGAAGGCCTTCTTCGATGCAGCCATCATCAACGGGCGGGGGCATATCCCGCGCGGGGATTACCTGATCACGGCCGGCGTCCTGGTGTTCGACAACGGACACGTGGACACCCTCTGGCCCACGATCACGACCGATGGCTACGAGGCCGTCACGTTCCTGCGTGCCGACGCGACCAACGCCCCCATGATCACCTTGAGCAACGGAACCGCCGTGAGCGGTGCCGGCAAGTTCTGGCTGGGCGGTCACCTCGGAGGCATCACCTTCAGCCAGAACGGCAAGGCTCAAGCAACGAGTCAGCATGGCCTGTCCCTGCGCGGGTGCAATGCCATTCGATTCGGGCACATGCGGCTCAACGATGCAGGCGGCTCCTGCATCTACCTCCCTGAAACGCTGTATGCCACCAACAACCCGGACCCGTACCACGTCGGCGCGTGCCAGTTCGAGGGCATCGAGGCCAACCGGTGCGTGGGCATGGGGCTGGAGAACCGCAACTGGGTCGGCCTGACGCTGAACAAGATCGCGTACCTGCGCGTCATCGAGTGCCAGGGCGGCGGCTGGTATGGGCTCGGCGCTGGCAACGAGGTCGAGCTGATCTCGATGGGGACGGTGAAGGGGTGGGCCGTGGACGATGGCACCGCAACCGCATCAACTGGTGGGTCTCCGAGTCGGGCAACGATCGGCGTGGCGGAGCTGGATGACGTCCAGAACGGGATCCGTTTGAACAAGACGTCGATCAGTGGATTTGGGGGAATCCGTTTCGTGCACCGGCACAACTTCAACGCCACCTACAACCCCGGGGAGGGCTACTGGCCGCGCACGGCAATCAGTATTGGCGGCGGCACCAGCCCAAGCGTCGCGCAGATCCAGATGGACGTGATCCACCGAATCGAGGCTGGTGGCACGAAACCCGCCATGGGCGTGTTCGTGAATCTTCACAGTGCGGGCGGCAATATCGTCGCGCTGAACGTCGATCAGCGCATTCTGGACAACGCCGGCTTCGGATTCGCGGATGCCGATCTGTTCACCGGGGACAACGCCAACACGGTCGCCCTGCTGACCCGAGACCGCAAGCCGATTCGAGACCTGATGATCAAGGTGGGGGCCCTGGTGCGCGCCGCAGCCGGGACGACCATCGGCACCACCGGCTACGGCGCCATCGGGGCCAAGGTCATTTTTGCGACCGAGCTGTATGACCGTGGCGCCTATTACGACTCGACCAACGGCTGGTTCACGGTCCCCTACTCGGGGCTGTACCGACTGAGTGGCCGGATCACCCTCACGCCCAACGCAACAGCCACCACGATGTCGTGCGGGTTTGGTGCCGCAGTGGCTGGCGTCTTTTCCCAGACCCTGATCGACAAGAAGCACGCGTTCTCTGCCGGGCTCGGCCAGACCACCTTCGAGGTGGATGGCGTCGTCAACTTGACCGTGGGGCAGCAGGTCTTCTTCATGGCGGCTCAGAACGGCGGCACGAGCAACCTGGCCAGCCCGATCAGCGACACCGCCAACCAGACCTGGTCGATCGAGGCGCTTTGAGCGAAGGACAACCATGCCTGCACCCCCTGACATCGACATCCAGGCCGCGCTCACGCATCCGGCCGCCGCCGGCATCGCCGGCTCGCTCGTGGGCCTCAAGGTCGCGCCCGGCGCGAGCTGGGGCGAGCGATTCACGAACGTGCTCTGCGGCGCGCTGATCGCCGGCTACGTCGGCCCGGCCGTGGCCGAGATGCTGGCGATCCATGGCGGCACCGGGCAGATGCTGCTCGGCTTCGGCTTGGGCTTGTGCGGCCTGACGCTGGCCGACGTGGGCCTGCGCGCGCTGCGCGAGCTCAAGGTGGCCGAGATCATCACCGGCTGGATCAGCCGCCGCTGAAGGGGACTCGACATGCTCGACATCGACATCATCGTCTGGCTAAACACCGGCTGCGCCGCTGGCATGTGCCTGCTGGCCGGCTGGGTCATCGTTCACCCGAGGATCCACGAGGGCGTGGTCACCAAGGTCGGCCTGATCGTGCTGGCCTGCGGTGCCTTCGGCGTCGCGGCGCTGGTGCCCAAGCTGGCCGACGTGCCAGAGATCCGGCCGCTGTTGAACGCCATCACCCTGGGCAACGTTGGCGCGTCCATCGCTTGGGTTGGCGTGGCGTGGCGGGTCTGGAGCGCGCCCGAGGCCCGCGAGGTTTTCAAGCGCGTCACCGGCTGGCCTGAACTCGACGACCGCCCGGTCGACCCGCTGGCATGAGCGCCGACCTGATCCTGGGCCTGGTGCTGGGCTCGCTGGCCGGCGTGCTGGCGGGCATGGTGGTGGTCAAGCTGGCCCGCCGTGGCCGCCCGGTCGGCGTGGCCACGCGCCGCGACGTGCTGGAGGCCTACCTGATGGGCTACCGCGACTGCGAGGCCGGCGCGGCGCTCGACACGACGCGGCCGGCTGAGCTTTATCCGTGAGGTGATGATGGGTGGACTGCTTTCCTTCCTCGGCGGCACCGCGTTCCGCTGGCTGTTCGGCGAGGCGCTGGACTACCTCAAGCGCCGGCAGGAGCTGAAGAACGAGCTGGAGCTGATGCGCCTGAGCCATGACCAGGACCGCGACAAGCACCAATGGCAGCAGGAGGCCATCGCGGCCCAGGCGGCGGCCGGCGTCAAGGTGATCGAGGCCAAGGCCCAGGCCAGCCGCGAGGCGCTGGCCGATCAGGCGTTCCTGGCGGCGGTGCAGGGCGTCAACCAAGCCAGCCAGCGCGGCGACTGGATCGGGGCCTGGAACGCGGCGATCCGGCCGTTCCTGGCGACGGTGGCCATCATCTGCCTGGTCGCCGAGTCGGCGGGCGCCATGGTGCTGTCGGCGCTGTTCGCCGAGGTCTGCTGCGCCGTGCTGGGCGTGTTCGTCGGCGAGCGGATCCGCGCCCGTGGCAACTGACCAGCCCGTCCTGCGCGAGTTCTTCGACCGGCTGCTGCCGATCCTGGAGCAGTTCGAGGGCTTCCGGCCGCGCCCCTACCTCTGCCCGGCTGGCGTGCCGACCATCGGCTTCGGTTCGACCCGCTACCTGGACGGCCGGCCGGTGGCCCTGACCGACCCGCCGATCACCCGCGAACATGCCCGGGTGCTGGCCCGCGAGCAGATCCTGGCCGACTACCTGCCGGCCGTGCTGCGGCTGTGCACCAACCTGCAGACGCTCGACCGGGCGGCCGCGATCACCGACTTCGCCTACAACCTGGGCACCGGCGCCTTGCGGGCGTCGACCCTGCGCCGCCGGATCAACGAGGACCGCTGGCCGGAGGTGCCGGCCGAGCTTCGCAAGTGGGTGCGCGGCGGCGGCCGGGTGCTGCCAGGGCTGGTGCGGCGGCGGGAAGCTGAAATCAGGCTGCTCGGGCGCTGAGGCTGCGGCGATAGACTTGGCCGCCCTTCTCGTGCGTCCGCCATGTCTACAGTCCGCATCCCACCCGACCTCCCGTTCTCGGCGCTTCAGCTGGCCCGCGACTCGACTGGCGACGTGTCGTTCAGCACCGATGCCATCGGTGCAATCGAGCGCGCGAGCGGACTGCCTGACGGCCACTTCATGGGCCAGTCGGAAGACGCGCTCGGCGGGCTGATCGTTCAGTGGTACGCCGCGCATCTGGCTGCCGGCGGTGAGCGTGATCCGGTCGCCGACGACCTGATCGGCGAGGTTGCGGCCGAGGATGCTCGGGGCGGAGGGATGTCGCACCAGCCCTGGAGGGCTTGAGCGCAGCGTCGATCAGGCGCGGCCGGATCGTTTCGCCGCCGGGCCCTTCACGCGCACGCGCGGCTTGGCTTCTGGCTGAGCGGGCGCCTGCACGAAACGCCGATGCAGGTCCTCTGGTCGGATGTGCGTGTAGCGCTTGAGCTGCACCCAGTTTGTGTGGCCTGACACGACAGCCACTTCCTCGATCTGCAGGCCGCACCAGAACAGCATGGTGATGCCGGTGTGGCGCAGGTCGTGGAACCGCAGGTCGGCGATGCCTGGCAGGCCAGTCGCGGCGATGCGGTCGCGGGTGCGCTCGAACGCGCTGCAGACCGATTCGGTGTCGTAGGGGAAGATCCGCTCGTCCAGCTTCGGCACCTGTTTTAGCAGCTCCCAAGCAGGCCCCAGCAACGGCACCTCCTGGTGGTTGCCGACCTTCTTGGTCGGGTGCTTCACGTCCCGGATCAGGATCGTCCGGCGCTTGGCGTCGATGTCGGCCCAGCGCATGCGCATGAGTTCACCAGCGCGCCGCGGCAGGACCAGCGCCATCTTGTAGACCAACACCATGTCGATGGTCGTCTGGTGGTGAGCATTGCGCCGGGCGAACTGTTCCAGCAGTGCATCCTCCTCGGCCTGGTCGACCAGCCGGATCACCTCGCGCGACTTGCCGACCAGTCCGGCCTCTCGCAACTTGCGCATCGCCATGTCGACGGGCGTCGGATCGACATGGATGCCGTGCGCCCATGGGGCCGCGTGCACGGCCGCCGACAGCGCGGACAGGTTGGCCAGGATCGTGGCCGGCGTCACACCGTCGACCGAGCGACGCCGCGCCGCGAAGTCTGCCAGGTGCTTGGCCGACAGATCCTTCAGCAGCACCTTGCCGAACTCAGAGGCCATGAACTCGTGGTTCTGGATCGTCGACCGACCGAGTGGCCGCAGGGTGCGCTGGTACTTCAGGTGGGTCTCGATCAACTGACCGACGGTCATGCCGGTGGACCGGACGGCCGCCGGGCCCTCAGCCTTGACCTTGGCTTCGAGGCGATCCGCCCAAGATCTGGCCAGCGCTTCGGTCGGGAAGGTCTTGGACTCGCTGAATACAATTTCTCCGGCCCGCTTGATGCGGACCTGGGCGAGCCATCCCTCGCCCCGTCGGGTGATCGACGACATGGTGCAACTCCCTGGTGTGACAGGGCGCGGATGTTGCACCCGCTGTTGCACCAGTCACCCGGCAACACCCTAAAAACCACGGTCAAACCCGCCTGAACGCGGGGCACTCACCGCCCCGACTCGATGACAACCCAGCAAAATCAACAGCTTGCAGCTACCCCGAGTCCATGGCGTCTGAGCGTTGCACCGATGCTGGACTGGACAGCCACATGCGCAATGCGTTGATCCTGAAAAGAAAAACGGCCCGCGTTGGGCCGTGATGCAATTCCGTTGCACTTCGCCTGGCAGATCAGGCGGCGCGGTGTGACTGGCGTCAGACCTGCGACCGCTCCCACTGCTTGCGAGCCTCGGCCTCGGCGGCGTCGATGTGGGCGCCCAGGGCCTCGGCCGAGACCATCAGCGGAGCCTTGCGCGACGACGACAGGCGGAAGGTCGGGACCGGCAGTTCGTTGCGTGCGGCCTTGCGCATGGCCTCCTCGATGCCCAGACCGAGGTAGCGCTCGCAGACGTCGGCCAGTGGGATCGCCGGCGACTTGAAGATCGACATGAGCGCGAGCGACGTGATCATGCTGCACCTCCGGGGCGGTGAAAGCAGGGGACCTCACACGTGGCCGGCATGCCGCAGCACTCGCCACCGGCTGCCGTCGCGGTCTTGGCCGCCGCGCGCTCCGACTCGAGCTGGGCCAGCCGGGCATCCAGGCGGGCGATCTCGTCCGCCGCAGCGCGCTGCAGGGCTAGGCTCGGCGCCTGGCTGATCAGGGCGTCGCGGAGCTTCACGGCTGCACTCCCCGCTCGATGGCCTGCCTCGCACACTGGCCGTTCCCGCAGCTGGCGGTGCAGTCTTCGCAGCGGACAACCTCTGGCACCTCGACCGGCGGCCCGGCGGCGATCAGCAAGCGCTCGGCCGTGACCAGCGGCTCGTCGAACGCGATCTCCAGGCCACCAAGGTTCCGGTAGGCCGTGGTGAGGTTCTTCAGCGCGGCCATCACGCGTTGCGGTGCGGGCGTCTGCACGGCCATCGTGCCGATCAGCTGCGCCGCCTCGTCGATCTTCGCGTCAGCGTCAGCCTGAGCCGCCTGCAGGCGCTCGATCTCCGAGAACAGCTGGTCGACGATGGCGTTCAACGCGGCAGCGTGGGCCGCGCTGCGAATCGACACGAAAGCCTCGATCGCGTGGTTCAGTCGGTCTTTGGTGATCATGGTGAGGTCCTGAATGCCTTGGTCAGGTCGCGGTTGACGCAGTGGCCTCGCGCTCGGATCGCGTTGGCGAGCTCGGCACGGTCGGCGTGGGAATGGCTGGCCTGCCGCAGCAGGCCGAAGTAGCTGTTGACCGTCTCGAACAGCTCGCTGGCCGGCGCATGCCGGATGCGGTCGACGGCATGCGCGACGGTCCTGCGCCTGGTGGTGCGGCGCCATGGCTTGATGACGTGGCCGACGAAGTCGATGCCGCGCGCGATCGGCTGCAGGATGGTCTTGGCAGGATTCAGGTGGGCGCCGAGCTGGGCCGGCAGCCACGCCTCGATGTCATGTAGCGCAGCATTCAGCCAGGTCGGATCCTCGTGCAGCAGCACGAAGTCATCGACGTAGCGGACCATGCGGCGGGCGCGCAGCCCGTGCTTGATGTGCTGGTCGAGGTCGTTGAGGTAGACGTTCGCGAAGAACTGACTCGACAGGTTGCCGATGGGCAGGCCCTTGCCGTCCGGTGCTTCCATCAGGCGCTTGTGCGGAGGCACGAGCTTCAGCAGGTCACGGCGGCCGCGGATCTCGACGTCGTGGCGCGGGTCGTGCATCAGGACGGTCTCGGCCAGGCGCATCCACCAGGGCTCGATGATGTGGCGCCCCAACTGGGCGCGCAGCGTGACCTTGTCGATGGCCACGAAGAAGTTGGCCAGATCGCACTTCAGGTAGTGCGCGGGCCGGCTCCAGTTCTCCGTGATCGATCGCACCTGGTGCTCGAGACGCTGCGCCGCGTAGAGCGTGCCGCGACCCGGGATGCAGGCGCAGGTGTCGGCCGTGAACCGGGCGTAGAAGCGCGGCGCGACCTTGTTGTAGAGCAGGTGATGAACGATGCGGTCACGGAAGTCGGCAGCCCAGACCTCACGCGGCCGCGGACTGGTGACGACAAAGCAGATGGAGCGGCCTGGCGCGTAGCTGCCGTCGACCAGCTGCTCGTGCAGGTCGTACAGGTTGCGTTCGGCGTGAGCCTCGAAGGCCAGTGCACTGGCGCTGTTGCGCTTCGTGCGCCGGCAGTCGAGGTAGGCCAGGACGAGCTGCTCGAACAAGTCTGGATCTGCGGACGGCGCGGGCGCGCAGCTCGGCGCTCTTGTCGTTGTTGTTCTGGTTGCCGTTGTTGAAGTTCTGGATCCACGCATAGCGGTCCGAGTACTCCTCGACGTCGTGCGATCTACGTCACCTGGCCGAAGGCTCGCGCCGATCAGCGGGGCAACTGCGCCGGGCCGGGCCTGCACTGGGGCAGCGGTCTCCGTGGTGCGCATGGCGGTGGCCTCGTGAGCCAGCGGCACGACCAGATTCAGATTGTGCACGGGCATGAGGGCCTTGACCGTCATGCTGCAGGCGCCTTGTTCGCTGCGGACTTGAGCCATCCACAGCCCTGCCGGCCGATGCTCTCCAGCAGGGCCACCGACTGTGCCCACAGCGCGTGCGAGATGTAGCGGCTGTCGTGGCTGACGCGCAGCAGCACGGTGGCCGTGCGCTGGTGCGTCATCAGCGCCTGGATGTGGCCGGCGCGCTCGCTGCGCTGGGTCGCGTTCGCGAGCGCCATCCGGTCCAGCATCTCGGTGCAGTGCTGGGCGATCTTGTCGCCCAGCGACCGCTTCACGCTGCGCGGCATCTGCTCCTGCACCTTGACGGCAAGCTGAAGCAGCTGGACGCCGGTGCGGTAGATGGGCAGGTCGGTGTGGATCATGGCTCGGTCAGAAGGATGGAAGGATCAAGCGTCGATCTGAATCAAGCGGACGGCGCGGGCGCGCAGCTCGGCGCTCTTGCCGGTGCTGAGCTGGTTGCCGTTGCCGAAGCCCTGGAACCACGCAGAGCGGTCCGAGTACTCCTCGGCGCACCAGTACCACTCGGCCTCAAAGTGCGACTTCGCATTCGCGTAGAGCAGGGCGGCCTCGGGCCGCGTCGGCAGCGTGCCGCCGGCTTCCTTCGCCCAGGTCTTGGCGGCCTCCCAGGTGATGTCTTCGGCCTGGCCGGGCAGCAGGACCAGGTGATTCGACGGCTTGCCGTCATCGGTCAGCACCAGGCCGGCGTACACCTCGCCTGCCTGCAGCTCGATCTGCGCCTCGGGCACGATGAGCGTGGTCGACACGGCCGGGTTGGCTGCCGACTCGAACTGGGCGATCAGGCTGGCCAGGTGGTCCTGCGCCGCCTTGATCTCGGAAAGGGTGATGGTGGTCATCGATCGTCCCTGAAGGATGAAAGGATCAAGCGCTGAGCTGAATCAAGCGGACGGCGCGGGCGCGCAGCTCGGCGCTCTTGCCGCCGTAGTACTGGATGCCGCCGCCGAAGTACTGGAGCCACGCAGAGCGGTCCGAGTACTCCTCGCTGGTCCAGTACCACGGCTCGTCCTTGGTCTCGAAGCCCGAGCGCAGCAGCAAGAACAGCAGGGCCGACACTGGCCTGCCCGGCAGGACGCCGCCCACCGACTGCGCCCAGTCGCCGGCCTGCTTCCAGGTGAGCAGCTTCTCGGGCTTCTCGGCCAGCAGCACGACCGCGCAGTGCTGGCCGTCGGGCGTGGTGGTCAGGCCAGCGAAGACGCCAGCATCGAGAGGCTGGCCGATGGCCGGGAGGTCTTTCAGGTGCATGGGTGCTCCTCGTTGCGCCGGCTGGCCGGCAGGTTTTGGCGGCAGTTGGCCGCCATCTGTTGAACTCGGTTCTCGCTCCACAGCGCCGCAGCGATGGCGCGCGGGCGGTCGACGGTCTTGGCCAGCTCGGTCATCACGTTGATGCCGTCCTTGGCCAGCTGGTACTCGGGACCGGTCAGGCCGATCGATCCGGTCCGGGCGTAGCGCTCGATCACGGCGGTGGCCAGGGCCAGTTGCTCGACCATCTCGGGGATGCCGGCGCCCATCAGCTCGGATGCCCGCGACCAGGTCAGCATCGAGCCGACCCAGTTCCACAGCAGGTGATCGGTGCCGCGGCCGTGCACCAGGTCGTCGAGCAGCGTGATGTGCACGATCTCAAGGTCCACCAGCTGCGACGGGTCGAGCTTGGGGCGCAGGCCACGCGGCGGCATTGGCGTGACCACGCGACGCACGCAGCGCTTCTTCACGGCGCCACCTCGGCGGTGCTGGTCTCGAACATGTCCGCCACTCGCGGGTCGCGCTCGGGCTGCTCGCTGGCCAGGTCGGCATCGGGCTCGAACACGTTGATGCGGTAGAGGGCCGCGATCCGTTCGCGCATCCGAAGCCGCGCATCGCTCACGCCGCCCCAGTGCGTGTCGGCCAGGTCGCTGATCGCTCCGATCAGGAGCGCCGCAGCCATCTCGTCGGGCGTCAGTGCCTGAAGCATCTGAAGGCGCGCATCGTTCTCATGCATGCCGCTTTCTTCGAGAGACTTGATCTTCGACGGCCAGCCAAGCCATTCTTCGGCAGTCCGGTCCAGCTCGCCGCTCAATTCGAGTTGGACCAGCAGCATCAGGCGCAAGTCTTCAGTCGTCCGCTGGGTCCGAGTGATGCGCAAGAACACCGCTGCCTTGATCGCGTCCCAGTCTTCGGCCAGCTTGACCTGGGCCGGCGTTCGCGCAGGCGCCTGCACGCTGTCGTCCCCTTCGTCGTCGCCGCGCGCAGCGGTGGAAGGGGTAGATCTGGCCGGCTTCGGCGGAGTCATCTGGGCGGCCAGTTGGTCCGCATCAGCACGCTTCAGACATTCGACAGCCGCGTCGCCAGCGGCATAGATGTAGACCTGCGGTACCTCGATGCCCTGGTCGCGGGCCTTCTTGACCAAGTCACCCCAGGTGACTTCGGCATGTGTCTCCGGGTCCCAGCGGTAGGTGCGTTCGAGCGCGATCGTGTCGCTGCCGTTGGGCAGCAGCACGCCCAGCCGCTCGGCGGCTTCCATGCGCCGGGCGTCGTGGGCGATCTCCTTCTGCTGGTGGCAACTGGTGTCCGTGCAGACCCAAGCGCCCAGTTCGGCCAGCGCCGGCTCGTTGTCGGTGTTGCGCGGGCACGTGCTGCATCGGCCGCCTGGCAGCGTGTCGTCCTCGGTGTCGAATATGGCCTTGGCAAGGGGCAGCGTGAATCCCCGCTGCAGGGCCTCGCGTGCCTGGCGGTCGCTGAGGATCTCGATGACGTTCGGGGCACCGTAGCCGCGGACGGTCACCCGGTTCAACGCCGTCTGCTGCAGCGGCGCCGGCACGCGGGCGATGCGCGTGGCGATCTCGGCGCCGACGCCAAGCTCGATGCAGGCCTTGCGCACCTCGGGCGTCAGGCTGGCGAGCTTGAGCCGGTTGTAGACGGCCGTGCGCGACTTGCCGGTCTGCTCCATCAGCTGCTCGATGGTGTAGCCGTGCTCGCGGATCAGGCGGTCGAAGGCGTCTGCCTCCTCGATGGGGGGCACGTCGACCCGCGCCGTGTTCTCGCTCAGCTGGGCGATCAGCACGTGCTCGTCGGTCATGGCGCGCACGATCACCGGCACCTGGTCGAGCTCGGCCAACTGGGCGGCGCGGAAGCGGCGGTGGCCGAACACGATCTCGAAGCCGGTGCTGTGCGTGACCGGTCGCGCGACGATCGGCTGCAGGATGCCGTTGGCCTTGATGTTGTCGGCCAGCTCCTGCAGGTCGCCTTCATCGAAGGTCTTGCGCGGGTTGGTCGGGCTCTCGATCAGCAGACTGATCGGCATGAGGGTGATGGAATCCATGAGGATCTCCCGAACAGGTCAGGGGTGGCTCAGGCGGTGCGCCAGACGCCGATGGTGTTGGCATCGACGGTGCGGACTGCCAGCTTGCGGCCCTGACGGGTGCGCTGGCAGTAGGTCGCAGCGGCCTTGCCAACGGCGCCGCGGTAGGCGATCGGCAGCTGGACGCACATGCCGACCTCGGTCAGTCGGTCGAACAGCTCGACATAGCGGCCCTGACCAGGCTTGTTGGCCATCGACGGCACCGGCAAGCCTTGCAGCACGGGCAGCGCGGACACATCCAGCGGGGGCAGCGCATTGCGGCGACCACCACGGCGGCTGGTGGGTTTCAGGGCAGGCGCGGCAGCCGATGCGGTCTGCTCGGATACCTGCGGCGCGGGCGCTGCAACGGTGTGCGCGATCGGTGCAGGCGTCTGCACCGAGGCAGCAACCCGAGCCGTTGCCAGGGCTGTGGCCGGCGCCTCGGCCTGACCGGCAAACTGATCGATGTTGTCGCCGGCGGTGTACTGGTCCGGCGCTGACAGGCGGATGTAGCGGGCGCTGAAGGCGCGGTCCAGCAGGCCGGGCACCGACGGGCGAGCCATGTCGAACTTGACGCAGAGGTCGTCCTTCGTCAGCGTCTCGCCCGGGTTGTTGGCGAAGAAGCTGCAGACGCGGTGTGCGGCGCTGCCGGGCGTGGGGGTGTAGATGGTGGTCATGGTCAGGCGGCCAGTCGGGGGGGGATGAACCACGCCGCGCGGCACTTGGCCAGCGCGGCGGTGCGGAGGGAGTCGGCGTCGCGGTAGCCGGCGCGCAGCGTGTAGAGCACGAGGCCGTCGGAATCGCGGGCCGGCGCGGACTTGATCTCGCCCTCGAAGCCGCGGTGCGTCAGGTCGCGCATGTCGACAATCAGCCAGTGGTCAGGGTCGGCCTCGATGCCACGAAGGAACTTGTCCGGGTAGCCGCAGAACTGCACGTGGTGCATGTCCAGCGTCGAGCCGTTCGTGAAGATCACGACCTGGTGCGACTTCAGGACCTCGTAGCCGGCCTCCCGCTGGAGGACCTCGGTGTCAGTGAGCATGGGTGGGCTCCTGCTGGGTGATGTCGGCCAGGCGGGAAAGCTTGGCCGTGTGGAGGAAGCGGAAGACCGGCAGGCCGTGGCGGGTGCCCGCCTCGAGGCCATGGCCGACCACGACGACGACGGTGCCGGCCGGCAGCTGTGCGGCCTTGGCCTGGGCCTTGGCGAAAGCGCTGGCAAAGGTGGGCGCGTGAACAGCCAGCGATGCGTGCAGCGGCCGGGCTTCTGGGTGGTGCTCCACCAACTGGCCGATGACCAGGTCAATGACGACCTCGCCGCTCGCGCGCTGCCGGACGGTGGCCGTCGCCAGCAGCGGGCCTTGCACGGCGACCTTGAGCGCCTGACTCAGGTCCAGCACTTGTCCGGCTGCTGGCATGCCGGCCAGCTCTGGTTGATCGACAGCTGGGTGGCTCACAGCACGATCCAGGCGCTGATGAGGGCTGCAGCGGCGAGGCCTGCGCAGATCACGGCGCCGGCGCCGTCGCCCTTCCGAGCTTCTTTTGCGATGTTGGTCACGTAGACCGCACCGGTGAAGATGCAGTAGACGAAGGGGATCAGCTCGGCCTTCACAGGTCACCTGCGCGGCTGGTGGTGAACGGCATGGCGGCCCGGCGCAGCACTTCGCGACGCTGCTGCTCGAACTGCCGATCGCGTTGCATGGACTCGATGGCCAGGCGCAGGGCGAGACGGCGAGACAGGCCAGCGCGGCGGCGCAGCCGGTAGAGGCGGTACAAGGTCATGGGAGCTCCTGCGGGCGCGTCACGCCCGGGTGGTGGGCGAAGCGGTCAGAAGTGGGTGCGGTAGGCGATCCAGCCAGGGCCGATGGACAGCCCGGGGACCGACGTGGCCAGGGCCGCGCCAGCGAAGGTCACGATGGCGTCCTTGTAGGACGGGGTGTGGCCCGGGTTCTGGGTGTCCCACACCTCCTTGCCGATGCCGACGGCGACGCCAGCCGCGAAGGCCAGCTTCGGGTTGTCGGTCAGCTGCAGGACGCTGCCGGAGACGACGGCGCCGCCGGCGAAATGCAGCCGCTTGTCCAGGCCGGTCCACTTGTCCTGCGCCTGGGCCGGCAGCGGGATCAGCGTCAGCCACAGCGACACGATCGCCAGCAGCGTCATCGCGACCCACCAGGCGATCGGGTAGCCCGGGCTCAGCGGCTCGCACGGGTCCGCGTCGATCAGCGGTGCCCGGTCGGTCGTCAGCTCGGCCTGGATGTCGGCGAACTCCTCGGGGCTGCACTCACGGATCGAGCACGCCAGCGGGTGGCGGCAGGGCCAGCGGCCCTGGCTGCAGGCGCCGACGCAGCGCGGCAGCTCGTCGCGGTAGACGACAGGAACGGTCGGGAGGGCTTCTCCCAGGAGCCCGAAGCCGGTGGTCGGCTGTGCGGGCGTCTGCACGGTGCGGTCCATCTCTTCCCCTTGGCACTCACTGCCGGCGTGTGCGGCGTTGGGTGGTGCGTTGGGGTAAATCGTAGCGTTTCGCTAGATCGTGTCAAGCGAAACGCTACAATCGCCGCGCGTGTTGAGCGTTCTGCTACAGCGCTGACATGAAAAAGCCCGCACGGGGCGGGCTTGAATGGCTGCTTGACAGGAGGGTTAGGTGAATCGTCGTCACTTCTTGCGTGTTCTTGCTTCAGGGGTTGCCGGCCGTGGCCTTGCGCCGGCCGCCGTGGTGACTGTCGTCGCCCGAGCTGTCCCTGCTGGCTATGGCTTGGCGCGAGTTGCGCTCCAGCCTGGCTTCTACAAGCTGCCGTCTGGCTCAATATTCGCCAAGTGAAAGGCAACGATCAGGTCGACTTCATCGAGTGGGCATAGATGGAGCCAGGGCAGCCGTTCTTGGCGCAAACAGCCCACACGTCAATCTGGCCGGGGACGGTCGGGGATTTCTTGGGGAGCATGTCGCTCCCGTATGACTCCATTACCACGGAGCCGTCTGGCTGTGGCAGGAATGCGAGCAATGGTCTTGTGCAGATGGGGCAGGTGATGTTGCGTATTCCTGTGGTCATTGGTTCTCCAGAGTTCAACCCGATGACGGGCCCTCGTTCAGTCGGCCCCGACCCACTTCAGCACGGCCAGCAGCTGCAGCCCGTCCTGCGCTGAGTCGAGGTCCATGTGCGCCCGGTTGTCCGGCAGCGCGCGCCATGCGCCGTCTCGGCCCTCGGCGAAGCGTCGAACGTGTCGGCGGCCGGTCTGGTCGGCGATCAGGATGCGCGTGCC
>JACCDU010327726.1_pt1 | contig 15266 bp, 19 predicted proteins | sample 7446081 | NCBI WGS metagenome assembly JACCDU01 (sample SAMN15323447, study PRJNA562643) | freshwater metagenome | isolation source: river surface water | place: USA:Blue River Watershed | collected 2017-08-17
TCACACGTTATACTTTAACTTCTGCATCTGTTTCTATTATACCTGAATTTATAGATAAAATCGATACAGCCGATTTAAGCAACGATTTTTATATAACGAAGGATGAAATAGTAAATCTTAAAACAGGTTCTAAAATCTTATTTAAAGGTATTAAAACAAGTAGTGGAACACAAACAGCTTCTTTAAAATCTTTAGCAGGTGTTACAACGTGGGTTTTAGATGAAGCAGAAGAATTAACAGATGAAGAAACTTTTGAAAAGATAGACTTTAGTATTAGAACAAAAGGAATACATAATAGGGTTTTATTAGTATTGAATCCTGCAACAAAAGAACATTTTATATATAAGAAGTTTTTTGAAGATAAAGGCGTAGAAGCAGGAAGCAATTTAATTAAAGGCGATACTACATACATACATACAACATATTTAGATAATATAGAAAATCTATCTGAATCATTTATAAATCAAATAGAGAATATAAAACAACGTAGACCTGAAAAATATAAACATCAAATATTAGGTGGATGGTTAGATAAAGCAGAAGGAGTTATATTTACTAATTGGAAGATAGGCGAATATAAACAAATAGGTAAATCTGTATTTGGCCAAGATTTTGGATTCAGTAACGACCCTACAACATTAATAGAATGCAATATAGATACTTCTAATAAACGAATTTATATAAATGAACGTTACTATCTACAAGCATTAACAACATCGCAGATATACAACTTAAATAAACAACATTGTTTAGATAGTTTAATTGTAGCTGATAGTGCAGAACCAAGATTGATTAGTGAACTACAAACATTAGGATTGAATATTGTACCTGCAATTAAAGGTCAAGGTTCTGTAACTTATGGAATATCTTTACTTCAAGATTATGATTTGATAGTATCACCTGAATCTATAAATCTAATTAAAGAACTAAATAATTATTGTTGGTTAGAAAAGAAATCAAGTACGCCAATAGATAATCACAATCACTTGTTAGATGCTTTAAGATATGCTGTTAGTCACCAATTAGAAAACCCAAACAAAGGAAACTATTTTATTTACTAATGACATACGGACAAATGATTGCAGCAATACAATGTTATATTCACCATACTACAGGTAAAGAAGTGAATATAAATCTACCACGTAATATAGGTGAAATTAAAAAGATGCAAAAAATGTACTTAATAGCTGTAGAACATTTGAAAAGTTAAATATTTGTTAAAACTAATTTATGTAACAAATTAATATTATATTTGTTAAAAATTAAAAACAAAGCAAAATGAAAAAAATAAAAGTAACAGTTAATTATTGTAATATAGATTTTGAAGTAAAAGGATTCTATATAAAAGGTTCTGATTATGATTATACAGGAAGCTGTATTGAAGATGCAGAAGTATTAATACAAGGCATTGATGTTTATGAAATATTATCTACAAGACAATTTGATGATATTATAGATTTAGCAATAGAAGAAATAGAAAATTAAATTTTGTTTAGATTAGTTAATTTGGTTAAATTAAGGTGTGCAGAAATGTACGCCTTTTTTTATTTTTAATAGCTTCGCTATTTAGCTTAATACAATATCACAAAATAGTTATTAATATAAAAAACAATAATATGAAATTAGAAATAAGCATACCAACAGAATTAAAAGAAATTAAATTATCACAATACCAAGCGTTCTTAAAGATAGCTAAAGATAATGATGATGTTGAATTTATGAATCAGAAAATGGTTCAAACGTTCTGCAATATAGATTTAAAAGATGTTGCTGAAATTAAGTATAAGGATGTGTTACAAATAACTGCATCACTTGGTAAAATGTTTGATGTTAAATCACATAGGTTTATAAACAGATTTAAACTTGGTGGAGTTGAATTTGGTTTTATTCCTGATTTGGATGATATGACTTTTGGTGAATATACAGATTTAGATTCATACATTGGTGATTGGGATAATATGCACAAAGCTATGGCTGTTTTATATAGACCTATTACAAAGAAAGGTTTAAATAATACATACGAAATAGAAAAATATAATGGTAGTATAACGTATAGTGATGTAATGAAACACGCACCTTTGGATGTTGTATTTGGTGCTAATGTTTTTTTTTACAATTTAGGCAACGAATTATTGAAAAGTACGATGAACTATTTGGATACGAACAAGCAGATGCAGACTATTCTGCAACAGCACAATTCGGAAAACGATGGGGTTGGTATAGTTCAATCTATGGACTTGCTCAAGGAGATATTACAAGATTTGACACAATCACCGAACTACCAATTAACCAATGTTTAACATACCTAACATTTGAAAAACAAAAGAACAAAATAGAATCTGATTTAATTAAGAAAAAAATATGAGTACATTTTACGAAATAACACAAGTAATAAAGAATAAACTACAAGAAGATATATTTGTAAATACAGTTACAACGGGTGATATATTTAAAGTAGATTTAAATAAGCAGACTATATTTCCATTAAGTCATATTATAGTAAATTCAGTATCGTATCAGGGTCCTGTATTAAATTATAATATATCTATTTTATGTATGGATATTGTAGATGAATCTAAATCAAAAGTTACAGATATATTCTTAGGTAATGATAATGAACAAGATGTATTAAACACACAATTAGCTGTAGCAAATAGGTTCTTAGAAGTATTAAGCAGGGGTGCATTAGCAGAAGATTACGAATTAGTTAATGGAACTGCAAACATTGAATTCTTTACTGAAAGATTTGAAAATAAAATAGCAGGTGTAACATTTACTTTTGATATTGCTATTCAAAATCCGATGACAAAATGTTAAAACTTGAAAAAGTAAATAAAACTATTCAGATGTTTCGTGATTATGTTATTCGTGAAGCGAAAGATAATTTAAAACGTACAGGTTATAACAACACAAGTTCATTAGCAAATAGTTTAAAAGGTGAAATAGTAACAGATGATAATTATGCTATTGTAGGGTTTACAATGAATGATTATGGAACATTTGTAGATTTAGGTGTTAAAGGTAAAACAAGTTCTGCAAAAGCACCAAACAGTCCTTATAAATTCGGAAGTGGTACAGGTAGAAAAGGTGGTTTAACACAAGGCATAAATAAATGGGTTAAACAAAAAGGTTTTCAATTCAGAGATAAAAGAGGTAGATTTTTAAGTTACGAATCAACAGCTTATTTAATAACACGCTCTATATTTCATAAAGGTATTAAACCAAGTTTGTTTTTTACTAAACCATTTGAGGCAGGATATAGAAAATATATAGATACAGATTTAATAAAAGCATTCGGTCAGGATGTAGAAACAATGGTAGATTATAATTTAAAAGATTAACAAATGATTGTAATAAGTGCAAGAAGCCCATATCAAATAATAGTAAACGAAACAGGGCAAACAGGTAGTAAAGTAGAACTATTTATTTGGAATAAAGGTACAACAGAACCATCAACACCTACTTATATAATGAGTGAAAATATAGCTTCTGCAACACAAACAGAAACTAATTATAATATTTCGCCTTATATATTAGAATATATAAATCAAATAGTACCTACAACAGTTTCTGTACCTACTGCTGAAAATAATAATGATTGGTGTTTTGTTCGTGTTAAACGATATAAAAATATATCAGGTGCATTTACTTTATTAGATAATACTTTATACATTGGTGTTAATGGATATACCGAAGTAATCAATGGTGTTAATTATGATATTGCGGATGATAAAGATTATGTTTTATTAGCTAACACAGATTATAGAATACAATATTATTCAACAATACCTTATTATAATTTTATTGTAAAAAGAGCAGTAAACAATCCATATCTTATTACTTACTATACAGCAACAGGTACTTTATTATCTACTCAAACTATTATAAGTGGTGGTGCAACTGAATATTATAATTTTAAATTGCCTTTAGTTCATACTAATTCTGCTTATTGTGCAATAGAAAGTGAAAATGATGGAACTATATATGTTATTTATACTGATAAAATAGAAGAATGTAAATACACGCCTGTTAAATGTACTTTTATAAATAAGTTAGGTGGATGGCAGCAATTAACGTTCTTTAAAGCACAAACAAATAAAATAGATGTGCAAAGTAGTAAATATAATTTTATGCCGTCAGATATATTCTATAACTATCAAGAGGGGCAAAAGAAATCTTTTAACATAAACGGAACGCAAACTATAACTTGCAACACAGGTTGGGTTCCTGAAAACTACAATAATTTAATAAAAGAATTAATGTTAAGTGATACTATTTTGATAAATGATAATCCTGCAATAATTAAAACGCAATCGTTACAATATAAAACGAATTTATTAGACAAAAATATAAACTTTACTATTGATTTTGAATACTCAAATAGCTTAATAAATAATGTAATATAATGAATGTAGTATCACTTTATATTTATACAGATACAACTTCAAAAAGGTTAGATTTATTTAACGATGAAAAAATATCTGTAACAAGTTCAATTTCAAATTTTAATGATTTAGGAAAAATATTTACTGATTTTTCACAATCGTTTACAATACCTGCATCTAAAAAAAATAATAAAATACTTTCACATTGGTACGAAAGCACATTAGATAATGGTTACGACCATAGAAGAAGATATGATGCTTATATTAAAATAAATTCAGTTTTATTTAAAACAGGTAATATACAATTAGAAAAGGCAAATAAAAAAAACGGATTTATTGAAAGTTATACAGTTACTTTTTATGGTAACTTAACACAATTAAAAGATAAATTCAAAGATGATAAATTAAATGTTGTAGATTTTAGTAGTTTAAATCATACTTATAATTCAACAAATGTAATTAATAGAATAAATCCTACAGGTACAAGTTATTTAGTTAGTTATCCTTTAATTGGTTCACGTAGAAAATTCTATTATAAATCAGGTGCATCACACGAAGATATTACACAAACAGCAGGGGCTATTCCTTGGAATGAGTTATTTCCTGCCGTACCTTTATGGAAAGTATTTGAATTTATAGAAGCTAAATACGGAATTACTTTTACAGGTAGTTTTTTTAATTTAGACCAATGGAATTATTTGTATTTGTATTTAAAAAATGCAGAAACAATTACCTTTAGAACAGAACAATTATTAGTAGATTTTAATAGCGTTCTTGCAGGTCCGTTTCCTGAAATGGATTTAAGTACAAATGTAATTACAACTAATTGGAATTTTGCACCTTTAACTGCAGCAGCTTTTAATGCTTCAATAACATCAGATATATTTGTAACACCGAATGCAGGATTTGGAGCAGTTAATTATACTGTTTATATTTATAAAAATGATTTGTTGTATCGTACTTATCAATGTGTAGGTAATTCACAATGTCAATTAGATAGAATTGTTTATAACGATGTACAAGGTGCTAATTATACTTATTCAGTAAAAGTTAGTTCTAATTCAAATTTTGATTTTACAACAGAATTACATTATAGAAGAGAATTTGTTAGACACATACCTTTACCATATACAACAAGCAATGTTTTAGTTCGTGCAGGTAGTGGTACACAAACAACATCAGGTAAAATTGATTTAAACGATTATATTCCTGATATTACTGTTAATGATTTTATTACAGGTATTATAAAAGCATTTAATTTAATTGTAATACCAAAAGATGCTACTACATTTGAATTTCTACCTTTAGAAATGTATTACAATGCAGGTAAAATTTTAGATGTTACAAAATATATTAATGCAGATGAAATGGAAATTGAAAGACCTAAATTATTTAAGTCAATTAACTTCCAATATGAAAAGAGTAATAACATTTTAAATACAGCTTATAGGGGTTTATATAATAAGGAATATGGTGATTTAATTTATACAAACACTAACTCAAATGAAAGTGCAAATTATGATATTAAATTACCATTTGAAAATGTTTTATTTGAACGTGCAACAGGATATAATTTTGAAACTGCAACTTTAATAGATAAAGATTTAAAACCATATACACCAAAACCAATGTTAATTTATAATAATGGTGAATTAACAACTAATTTAACAGGTTCAGATAGGTTTTATGTTACAACAGAAACAGGACACTCGCATCAAGATAATTATATTAGATTTTCAAACGAATATAATAGCATACCTACCGATGTAACATATCAATATTTAATGTCTATGAACTTTGGAAATGAACAATCGCCTTGGTATAATGTTTTAGCACCACAAGGATTGTATTTTAGGCACTATAAAAACTATGTAGATAATTTATATAACATTAAAACAAGAGTTATAAAATGCAAAGGTTTATTTCCTACAAGTTTATTAAATTCATCTGTTACAAATGGCACAGGTAGAACATTAGGAATAGCTTTAAATGATAGATTAATAATTAGAAATAAAAGATATATCATTAATAATATGACTACTGATTTAACAACAGGAGAAGTAAACTTGGAATTAATTACAGATTATAGAGGTTTAAACGCTGCTAATTCCGTTGGTTATAAATATGCAAGTTATACTACAGTACAAGTTGATAAAACAGCACAAGTTATAGAAGAAGTTATATACTTAAATGACTATGATAGTTTTTCTTTAAAGAATGCTGAAAATTATTTAGTTTATACAGCAACATTAGATAATAAAACTGATTTAGCTTTATCGGTTACTATACCTGAAAATTTAAGTGGTGTAGATAGAACAGATAGAATAGGAATTGAATATTATACAGATGGCGTTTTACAAACAACACAATATATAAATATAGTACAGACTGCAATATGATAAAAAACATTTTAGAATTATTATCACTACACGAACATTACGGACAAAGTGAAGTAATAGAAATAGCGAAAGGAAAATATAAATTAACAACTTCTTGGAAACAAGCATTTGAAAAAATAAAAAGAGAATGGAAGACAAAATAGTAAATTTAAAAATACAAAGTAATTTAGATGTTGTTACTAAAGAAGTAAAAAAATTAAATACTACTTTTGATGATACTGCAGGTGAAATAAAAAACATACAAAAATCTACTAAAAATGCTGAATCAGGAATTAAATCTATGGCAGATGGGTTTAAAGGAATGGGACTTGCCATTAAATCGCTTGGTATTGGTTTAGTTTTAGAAGCATTTAATATTTTTAAAGAAGTATTAGGTAAAAATCAAAAAGTTGTAGATGCTTTTAATACTGTTATTGGGGCTTTATCTATTGCCTTTAATGATTTGGTTGGCTTTGTAATGGATAATTTCCCTGCTGTTATAAATGTATTTAAAGATGTATTTGAAAATCCTACAAAGTATTTAAAAAAGTTTGGTGATTTAGTTAAAGAAAATTTAATTGAAAGATTTAATTCATTTTTAGATACAATAGGTTACATTGGTGAAGCAATAAGCAAAGTATTTCAGGGTGATTTTGCAGGTGCTATGGATTCTGTTAAAAAAGCAGGTAAAGAGTCAGTTGATATATTTACAGGTGTTAATAATACAGTTGATAGAACAGGTAAAGCTTTAGGTGATGCTGCAGAAGCAATTACAAATTATGCTGTTAAAACATATAAAGCATCTGAGGCAAATGTTAAACTACAAAACACTGCTATATTAGCTGCTGCAGAACAAGGTCGATTAGTTGAACAATATGATAGACAAGCAGAAAAATTAAGACAAATTAGAGATAATGATTTATTAAGCATTGATGATAGAATTAAAGCTAATAATGATTTACAAAAAGTTTTAGAAAAACAGCAAAAAGCTATGATAGCTCAAGCTGATTTACAAGTTCAAGCAGCCCAAGCAAATTATTCAATGAATAAAAGCATTGAAAATCAAGCTGCTGTAACAGAAGCATTAGCAAACAAAGAAGGAGTATTAGCACAAGTTGAAGGTTTACGAAGTGAACAAATTGCAAATAGTATTTCTTTAGAAAAAGAAAAGATTGCTTTAGGTCAATCACAAATTGAAGGTTTAAATGCTTTGGCTATTGAACAAAGAAAATTTGATGAGGAATTAGAAACAAACGAATTAAAAAAATTAGAAAAACAAAAAGCTAATTTAGAAGAAGAAAAAAGAATAGAACTTGAAAGGTTACAAAATAATATAAATGCTGCAACTTTAGGCACACAAGCAAGGGTAGATGCTGAATTAGAATTTGCAACCAAAAAACAAGAAATAGATAATGCTTTAGTTCTTAATGCAACAGAAACTAAAAATAAAATATTAGAACAAGAAAAAGCAATTGCAGAAGGTAAAAAAGAAATTCAACAAGCTACAATAGCAAACGTAGAAAGTGGTTTAAATTTATTAAAAGGTTTATTTGAAGGAAATGAAGATATACAAAAGGGTTTAATTATTGCAGAAAGTGCTTTAGGTATTGCAAAGATTATTATTAATACTCAAACTGCAAATTCTATTGCTATGGCATCGCCTATAAATGCTGTAGACCCAAGTTATGGGTTAAGAACTTCATTAATAAATAAAATTTCTGCAGGTATTGGTATTGCAGCAAATATAGCAGCTACATCAAAAGCACTTTCTGCTTTAGGTGGTGGTGGTGCTCCAAGTGGTGCAGGAACAGGTGGCGCTGCAGGTGGTGGTGCAGCTCCTCAATTTAATGTAGTAGGTCAAGGTGGTGCAAATCAAATAGCACAAGGAATGGCAGAACAAAATATGCAACCCGTACAAGCGTATGTAGTAGCAGGTGCGGTTACAACAGGGCAAGCATTAAACAGAAATATCATTAATAACGCTTCAATGGGTTAATTAAAACAAAACAAAATTTAATTTATTTTAATAATATAAGTAAAAAATATGAAAAATTTAGATACAATAGAATTATTTATTGATGAAACTGCTGAAAACGATGGAATAGAAGCATTAAGTTTAGTAAAGTTTCCTGCTACGGAAGAAAATTGGGTTGCTTTAAATAATCATAGAATAGAATTTAAATCTATTGATGATGAAAAAAGAATTATTATAGGTTTAGCTTTAGTACCTGATAAATTAATTTACAGAAGAAATGGTGATTATGAATATAATATTAAATTTTCAAAAGAAACTGTAAAGAAAGCAGGTCAATTATATTTAAAAAAACTAAATAATAACAATGCTACATTAGAACATAAAACAGAAGTTGATGGTGTTTCAGTTGTTGAATCTTGGATAGTTGAGAATCCAAAAATGGATAAAACTGCTATATATAATTTAAATGCTGTTGAAGGTGCTTGGGCTGTTATTATGAGTATTGAAAATGATAAAGTTTGGCAAGAAATTAAAGATGGTACTTATTTAGGAATAAGTGTTGAAGGATATTTTAGTGATGAACAAAAATTATCTGCTCAATCAGAACAAGATAAATTAATTGAAAAAATTAAATCAATAATAAGTAATGCTGAAATTAATAAATAAAATTATGGGAAATAAAACAAGTTCACCTAAAGGTGGAAAGCGTGGTTGTCTATGTAAAGATGGAAAATATAGTTCTGAATGTTGCCAAGGTGAATTACAAGAACAAGGTATTGGTTCAACTGTAGCACAGCAATCAAGTTCAGTTACAAATGTAAATACTGCAAGAGTTATTACAAATGTAAGTTAGTAATTTATAACAAAAATAAATAACATTAATTAATATAAAAAATAAAATTATGCAAACTGAAAAATTAGTTTTTAATTCCTTATTTGGAAAAACAGAATTAGCAAATCAAAAAATTGAATTAGCAATTAATGATGATGTTAAGAAATCTTATAACGAAGCAATAGCTGCAAGAAAAAAAAGTTTGGATGTTTACAATGGTGCTAAATCTGCAGTTGCAAGTGCTTTATCAGAATTAAAAAATTTAAAAGCAATAAATGAAAATTCATTACCAATTTTTGCAAAATTTGAGGCGATGATTAAAGAATTAGGTATACCAATGCCAAAAGAAATTACAGACCAAAAACAAAATATTCAGGATGGGTTAAAAGGTACTTTTGCTCAATATATTAAAGGTCTTGAATCGGCAAAACTTTAAATTAAGTAAATATGAATGTAATTAATGAAATCAAAACTCTTTTGGGTATGGAAGTAAAACTTGCTCAAATGAAACTTAAAGATGGTGTTACCATTATAGAAGCAGAAGCTTTTGAAATGGAAAACCCTGTTTTTATTGTTAATGGTGAGGAAAGAATTCCTATGCCTGTTGGAGAATACGAATTAGAAGATGGTATGATTTTAGTAGTAGCCGTTGAAGGTATTATTGCTGAAATTAAAGAACCTGCTGTAGAAGTAGAAGAAGAACCTGAAGCTGAAGTAGAAGTTGAAGTTGAAGCACAATCTGAAACAGTAGCTACTCCAAAAAGAATTGTAGAATCAGTTTCTAAAGAAATGTTTTTTGCAGAAATTGAAAAATTAAGAACAGAAATTGCTGAATTAAAATCAGTAAAAGAATTTGTTAAAGAAGAATTAAGTTCAGATGTAGTTGTTGAACCATTAACACACTCACCTGAATCTAAAAACGAAGTAAAACTAAATAAATTTTCATCTAATCGACAAATGACAACACAAGATATTGTTATGTCAAAACTTTTTAATTAATAAATTATGGCTACAAGTGTATCGGTGACCACTACCTATAGTGGAGAATTTGCAGGAAAATATGTTTCTGCTGCATTATTATCAGGTTCTACTATTGCAAATGGTGGAATTGAAGTAAAACCAAACGTAAAATTTAAAGAAGTTCTTAAAAAAGTTGCTACAGATGCAATCGTTAAAGATGCTACTTGTGATTTTGATGCTACATCTACAGTTACTTTAACTGAAAGAATTTTACAACCTGAAGAATTTCAAGTAAATTTACAACTTTGCAAGTCCTCATTTAAATCGGATTGGGAAGCCGTTCAAATGGGTTATTCTGCATTTGATTCTTTGCCTCCTGCTTTTGCTGACTTCTTATTAGCACACGTTGCTTCTAAAGTTGCTGAAAAAACAGAACAAAACATTTGGAGAGGTGTAACTGCTAATGCAGGTGAATTCAACGGATTTACAAGATTATTAACTTTAGATGCTGCTTTACCTGCTGCTCAAGAGGTTGCAGGAACTACTGTAACTGCTGCAAACGTAATTACTGAATTAGGAAAAATCGTTGATGCTATTCCTGCTTCACTTTACGGAAAAGAAGATTTGTATATCTATGTATCACAAAACATCGCAAGAGCTTATGTTAGAGCTTTAGGTGGGTTTGGTGCATCAGGTTTAGGTGCTAATGGTACTAACGCTATGGGTACTCAATGGTTTAACAATGGTTCATTATCTTTTGATGGTGTTAAAATCTTTGTTGCTAATGGTTTAGCTTCTAACATTGCTATTGCAGCACAAAAATCTAACTTATATTTCGGAACAGGTTTATTATCTGACTACAATGAAGTAAAAGTTATTGATATGGCTGATATTGATGGTTCTGAAAACGTAAGAGTTGTTATGAGATTTACTGCAGGTGTTCAATACGCTAATGTAGAAGATATCGTAACATACGGAATTACAAACGCTGCTAACTAATACTAATTTAGTTTACTTAAATAAGGGGTAGGAAATTGAATACCTACCCTTTTTTTTTAACTTTTAAAATATAAAACTATGCCTTGCGATATATCATTAGGAAGAGCCGAACAATGCAAAAATAGCATCGGTGGATTGAGAGCAGCATACTTCATTAATTGGGGTGATGCTACAACGGTAACTTATTCTGCAACTGCAGGACAAGAAGATGTAATTACAGCTTTAGGTGGAACGCCTGTTGGGTACAAATATGAATTGAAGGGAACTTCAACATTTGAACAAACTGTAACTTCATCAAGAGAAAACGGAACTACATTTGTAGACCAAAAATTAACTTTAAGCATTAATAAATTAACTATTGCAGACCACAAGCAATTAAAATTATTAGCTTATGGTAGACCACAAATCATTATAGAAGATAACAACGGAAACTTCTTTATGGCAGGTTTAACAAAAGGAATGGATTTAGTTACTGCAACTATTTCAAGTGGTGCAGCTATGGCTGATAAATCAGGTTATTCTATGGAATTCCAAGGAATGGAACCTGTACCTGCAAACTTTGTAACAGGACCATTAACTACAAGTATTTTAGCTTCTATTGTTGAAGGAACTGTAGCATAATATTATTATTTGTTTTTTTTTAAAAGGGGTGCTATTTATTTAGCATCCTTTTTTGTTTTAAAACAATTTTGAATTTAAATTATTAATATATAAAAATAGTTTATGATAATTTTAAGAGAACAAGCTACAGCACAAACATTAACATTTATACCAAGAGTTATGAGTGCAAATACTATTGTATTAAGAAATGAAACTACAAATGAAGTGACTACAATTAGTGCTACATTTGCTTTATCAAGTTATTATTTAACTACTACAACTATTTTTGATTTAAAAGAAAATACATTTTATAATTTAACTATTAAAAATGGCGACAATATAGTTTACAAAGATATTATCTTTTGTACAAATCAACCAAACGATACATATACAGTAAACAAAAATCAATACGTTTCAAACGTTACAAACAACGAATTTATAATTTATGAGTAATATATCAATAGTAAATTTAAGTGCTTATACAAGCCCTGTAATTCAAGAAAATAAAAAAAATAGTTATATTGAATATGGAAGTGATAATAATTACTTTCAATATTTAATTGATAGGTATTTATATTCTGCTACCAATGGTGCAATTATTACAGGTATTGCAAATATGATTTATGGTAAAGGTTTAGATGCTTTAGATTCTAACAAAAAGCCAAATGAGTATGCACAAATGAAATCTATTATTAAGGATTCAGATTTGCGTAAAATAGCTTTAGAACGTAAGTTATTAGGAATGGCTGCTATGCAGGTAGTAAAAGAAAAGAAATTAGTTAAACAAGTTCTACACTTTCCTATGCAAACTTTACGTGCTGAAAAATGTAATGAAAAAGGACAAATTGAAGCGTGGTACTATCATCACGATTGGACTAAAAAGAAGCCAAGTGAAGATGTAAAACGTATTCCTGCTTTTGGTTTTGGTAACGGAAATGAAGTTGAAATATATGTAATACAACCTTATGTATCAGGTTTTGATTATTATTCGCCAATAGATTATTCAGGTTCTTTACCTTATGCTTTATTAGAAGAAAAGATAGGTGATTATCAAATAAATGATGTTGAAAACGGTTTTAGTGGTACAAAGGTAATTAACTTCAATAATGGTATTCCTTCAGAGGAAATGCGTGATAAAATGAAGCGTGATGTAATGAATAAATTAACAGGTGCAAGAGGCGAAAAAGTTATTATCGCTTTTAATTCTAATGCAGAATCTAAAACTACAGTTGAAGATTTACCATTAAATGATGCACCTGCACATTACGAATATTTATCTAAAGAATGTTTTGATAAATTAATTGTAGGTCATAGGGTTACTTCACCAATGTTATTAGGAATCAGAACGGGTGATGGTGGACTTGGTAACAATGCAGATGAAATTAAAACTGCTACTTTATTATTTGATAATATAGTTATTAAACCATACCAATTAGAAATAATTGATGCTTTAGATGAAATATTAGCTGTTAATAGCATATCATTAAAATTATATTTTAAAACAATACAACCTTTAGAATTTGTTGAAACAGAAGGTTTAGATGCACAAACAAAAGAAGAAGAAACAGGTGTTAAAATGTGTTCACATAATTTATCTACTGAAAGTATTGCAGATGCTTTAATTGAAAAAGGTGAGCAATTAAGTGATGAATGGTTTTTAATTGATGAAACAGAAGTTGATTACGATACAGAAGAAGAATTAGATGCTGAAATAAATGCTTTAAATAATAAAAAGAAAAGTACATTATCTAAAATGTGGAAATTTATAACTTCTACAGGTACAGCAAGACCAAACGCAAAAAGTCCTGAACAAGATAAAGTAATTGATGGGGTTCAATTTATTACAAGATATGTTTATAGTGGTAATTTAACAGGCGAACGTGAATTTTGCCAAAAAATGTTACGTGCTGAAAAAGTATATCGTAAAGAAGATATTATGGCAATGGAATCAAAGGTAGTAAATTCAGGTTTTGGTAAAGGTGGTTCAGATACATATTCAATATGGCTTTATAAAGGTGGTCCGAGATGTAATCATAAATGGTTGCGTAGAACATACGCAAGTTTTGATGGTATTAAAATAGACCCTACAAATCCAAATGCAAAAGCTATTAGTTCTGCTACTGCTGAAAAATATGGTTATAGAATTAGAAACGAAAAAGAAGTTTCTATGAAGCCAAGCGATATGCCTACAAAAGGTTACACAAAAGAGTATTGGGATAAAATGGGATATACAAATTAATAAGAAATGGCAAAAGCATTATTTATAACAACAAACGATTTAGTTAAATATACTATTTTAAATGGTAATGTTGACCCTGATACATATACACAATATATTTTTCAAGCACAACAGGTTCACATACAAAATTATTTAGGCACTAAATTATATAATAAAATTAACGATGGAATTGTAGCAGGTAATTTAGCATCACCTTATACAACGCTTTTAAGCGATTATATTAAAATGATGGTAGTGCATTGGACTATGGTAGAGTTTTTACCTTATGCATCTATTAAAATAAGCGAGAAAGGTGTATTTAAACATAATTCTGAAAATAGTACAGTAGTAGATAAAACAGAAATAGATTATTTAATTGAAAAATCACGTGATACAGCACAAAGCTACACAAATAGATTTATTGACTATATGACTTTTAACCAATCTTTATTTCCTGAATATAATCTAAATTCAAATGCAGATGTATATCCTGATAAAGATGCAAATTTTTCAGGATGGGTGCTATAAAAGAAACATACAAACCAAAAGAAACTAATGTAAAGAAATTAGAAATCTTTTTAAATAAATTGAAAAATGGCAAATGATATAAATTGGGGTAAAGGTGTAGATAATAACATAGGTTGGGGTCAAGGTTCAACAAATAATTCTATTGATTGGGGTTCAATTTATGAAGATTCATATTCAGGTGAAACTTTATTAGAAATAATTGCACAAGTACCTTTGACAGTAGATACAACAGCTTATAAAGCAGATTCAACATTAATTAAAGCAGACCAAACATTAATTTAATAAATATAAAATGGCAAAACAAACGATTAACATAGGTACTACACCAAACGATGGAACAGGTGATGCCTTAAGAAACGCATTTACAAAAGTAAATGAAAACTTTACAGAA
>JACCDU010834375.1_pt1 | contig 15261 bp, 39 predicted proteins | sample 7446081 | NCBI WGS metagenome assembly JACCDU01 (sample SAMN15323447, study PRJNA562643) | freshwater metagenome | isolation source: river surface water | place: USA:Blue River Watershed | collected 2017-08-17
CGCCGAAAACGATACAGACGAAGATAACGATATGGATAAATTCTGGAATGGGAGCTTTATAAAATAATGTACACGTATTACACTAAAATTGAAAATGTCGTCGATGGCGACACTGTAGATGTCTTTATCGACCTTGGATTTAAAGTATGGAGATCAGAGCGTATTCGCCTTGTAGGGGTAGATACAGCCGAAAAGAATACTCCATATGGAAAGGCTACCAAGGCATACCTTACCCAACTTTTGGCGGGGAAGCTCGTAAAACTCGAAGTCTTCAAACCAGATAAGTACGGTAGATATCTAGGTAAGATCTATATCAATAGTGATATTTCCATAAATGACCAAATGGTAGCCAAAGGAATGGCTAAGGGTTATATGGGAGAATCTAAAGTAGGTTTATGGACTCCCGCCGAATTAGAGAGAACAACAGTAGATATTACTCTTGAGTAAAACTCTCTAAGGCAAGAAGAAGTTCTTGTGCTATCCCGTCGAAATTTATAGTACCGTTATTAAAGTACTTTCCTGACTGTATAAGCTTTTGTAGCGTATCAGCTAAATATTGCTGTTTTGTCATCCCGTCCTCCTTAAATATTTTAGACGTAGACTATCAATTATAAGTTAAATAGTCATTATATAGCAAATATTCTTATTAGCCCTGTTTATTTATGATCTATAGGAAATGTTAATAAATTTTTATTTTGTATGATGCAGCTTTTTAAATTCGAACATCTGTTCTAATAATGAGCACATATTTGTGAGCAAGGTCACAAAGATTTTTTTCAATTTATCCCATATGTCCGTTTTGTCCTCTTGAAATTGTCGGTGGGGTGTGCTAGTATTCTACTATAACAAACTAAAGAAAGGTTGGTTCACTAAATGAATGAACAAACACTATTAACTAAACTAGGGTTCTCTACCCATTCCGCTCTTTCCGCCTCTATCGTTTCCGATGAATGGGAAAGGTTCGCTACCTGCGCTAAATGCGGGTTAGATATCTCCGCCTTTTGGATAGATGATGAAGACCGCCTATCGGGTTGGTCTAGTTGGAAAGCCACTAGCGGTCTATGCCAAGTGGCATAAATCACACCCGCTAGACGGCGTGTCGGCTTGAAAATGTCGGTCAAGTCTGATAGTCTTAAGACATAGAAAATTAAATAAGAATTAAAGGGTGTGAGCCTTAGCAAATAATCCGAAAGGTGAGCCTAAGCAAATAAAACCCTAAAAGACAAACTAAAAAGAAAGGGGACAAAATGTCCGCAAATGTCTACTCAATTGAAAACCTACTAGTAGGTAAAACTTATCGCTCTAAAACCCTAACGGGTGAAATTGTATCCGCCGAAAAGCACCCTCATGCCGTATGGTATGAAAACGCTGAGGCGTATCTTGTAGAGGTTCGCAATCAGAACTCCCTCCGTAATTCATACCGCACAATAGCGGTTAGTGTGAACTAAATCACACAAACGCTACGGCGTGGCGGCTTGTAAATGTCGCCCCCGTAGTGTAGTCTAGAGACATAACAAACTAAAAGAATAGGAAATAAATAAATGAAAATCGAAACCGCAATCTGGAATGGTAAGAAAACAAGAGTGCTAGCCGTCCCTAGTTTCTCTTCATCTGAAGAGGCTCTAGAGTTTCTAAAGGAAATTCAAAAACTAGACAAAGACGCAACTTTGACAATTACCGCCGTCTCTCAATACAAATAAGAAAGGATAACTAATAAAATGGAAATTCAAATAGAATTCTCAAAATGGGGCTTCGGCTTCTATTCTGATTTTATTGCTCTAGATTTCACATGGGGTTTTCTTGGCTCCGTTGTTGTAATCTATTTTGTAAATAAAATTCTAAAGCGTAATGATATCAAACTATTTAGAAAGCGCAATAAGTAAAATGATGACTAGAAAAGACTATATAACCGCTGCTGATATTTTGAATCAAGCATATCCCGAAAATCCCGATTTGATTTTGGAAATGGCTTCGGATTTCTCTGACTATTTCGCAAAGGATAATCCTAGATTTTCCCGCCCTCGATTTTTTGAGGCAGTCAAAAAAGGCTGGTGAGATAACTCACAAAACTGATCGGCGTGTCGCCTTGACAAAAGCTGCGACACGCCCGACAGCGGCGGGCCTGTGTCCGAAATGTCCGATTTAAGACGATTTGAAAAGCCCCCAGAAATGTGGTGTAAATCACAAAAATAGTTTTGCGACACGCCCGAAAAACGGGTCAAAATGTCAGTGGTCTATGTTAGACTTTAGTCATAGAAAGGTTGAGAAAGTCTCAACAAGAAAGGTAGGTCAGAAAATGACTACACTAATAAAAGAAATAACATTGGAAAATGTTTCCGTTGATGAAGCAAACTTGATTGTTTGCGTGTTTTGCTCAGACTACGCAGGAGAAGTTTTCTGCGGTAAGTGTAATGAATACAAGGGAATAATGACCCTTGGTGAGTGGTTAGCATACACTCAAGAAAGTTGGGTGTTGTAAAAATGGCTAACTTAGAAATTTTTGAAATGAATGAAAATGGTGCTGGTTGGGTATCATTAGAAAATGCTTCCGCTTCAACTAAACTTGATTTGGAACTTGCTCTGCTAACTAAGGCAGAAGTAAAAATGTTATGCTTCAAATGCCACGTTGAAATCCCTCGTGGTAATGTTTGCGTAAATCATAAAAATGTTCGTGGTGCGGTTTATTTCGCAGATTGAAAGGAATAAAAAATGGATTATCAAATCACAATAACTTATTCAACGGATAACGATTATCTAAATGAAAACATTTCTACATTGTTAGAAAATAGTTTGCCGTTTATTGTTGATAATGTAAAAATACATTTCGACACCGCCGAATAAAATAAAAAAAATATTTGCGGAGTGTTAGCTTGACATTCCGCTAAAAAGCGGCGGCCCTGTGGATAACTTTTTGTCAATACGACACGCCGTGAAATCGCTGGAAATTTTTGTGATTTCGATCACAATGTGATGTAGGTCATATGTGATGTGGCTCACAATGTCCGATTTACCCCATTTATACCCCCGAAAATGTCAGACCCCCCTGCTAGAATACTTGTATTAGATAAAAAAGAAAGGTTGGTTCTAAAAATGACTAACACTAAAAATAAATGTAGAGTAAATGATTGCTCACACTCTAAAAAATTCATAGACCGCTATGAAATTGTAGATAACCAAGTTATCCGCAAAGATAACCATAAATGGCACTTCTGCCTAACTTGCGATAAAGTGGTTCATAAAGACTACATAAATTATCACGAAATGCGTTGTAAAATCTTTCACGATTTACAAAAAAATTGTATAGAAAAAAACCACTATGAACAAGGTGTTCATAGCACAGGCGTTGCCTGTAATCTCTAAGAAAGGAGAAAGTAATGTCAGATTATCTTGATTATCTTGATGAAATCTACGAGGAACTCGTAGAGGAATTTGGACACGAAATCGAGTCCAATTGTATCCACGAGTAATCGTGTGATACAAATCACACCCCGACACGGCGGGAAATCCCCAAAATGTCAGCCCCCAATGCTACAATTATTACCTAAAGAAAGGAAGTCAAAATGACTTATCAAGTAAGACTAGAAACCTTCAATGGTTCTGTAAAAACTCTATCCCTGCCCTCTAAAGGTGCGGTTGCTCAATTCGTATCAACTTATCCCGACACTCTCCCTGTCGGTATCTCTGTAAAGTTTGATTGTGATGTTCTTTCAATTCGTGGAGTATTGAAAGGTCGTAAGAAATAATGGAACTTTCAACTCTAAATGAAATCGGAGATTTATTTAGGAAACTTGAGGAAAAAAAGTTTCCTAATAGTTCTCTAAACTCTACAACTTCAATGGCTCGTCAAATCGGCACAATGTCGGTTTTTATTTCTGAAAAGAATGCTAAGAAAATTATCAAAATGCTAAAACAAGAAATGGAAAATAACTAATGAAAAAAAATATTCTAATCTCCTATGTCGTGGAAGCCGACACCGATTTATCTGCTATCTTTGCCCTGAATAAATCTCTCCGCTATTTACCTGATAGCGAACTAATCAAATTTGATGCCTTTGAAGTTCTAGATGTTGAGGAGAATAAATAATGATAAGCACCGCTCTAAAAATTCAAGACGCAACTCAAGAAGCGTTTCAAGATGAACAAATAATGAAAATGGCTGCTGCTATTTATCAAATGCGAAATGATGTTGATAATGAAACAATGGCTAAAATGTTATTTGAATATTCCGCAACTCTCTCTGCGCTCACCGCAACTTTGGTTAGCCACGCAATTTTATCTGAAACTCAAATGAAAGAAATGATTTCAGAAATTGAAGAATTTGAAAATATTTCTAAAGAAGTTTTAGGAGAATAAAAAAATGACAACGAATAGAATTCTAACAACACTCGTTCAAATAATTTTAGCGGGTGTAACAATTCCACTTTTAGTTTTAGCAATAAAAGATTTCAAAGCTGATCTAAAAAAAGAATAGTTCAACTTTCAACTAATTGCGACACGCCCGACAGCGGCGGGCCTGCCCGAAATGTCCGTTTTACGCATTATGTACGATTACGTGGAATTGCCAGAATTTTTTGAAATTTACGGCGTGTCGACTTGACAGCCAGATCTTGTGAGATTTCTCACACGGCTGAGCGTCTTACTATTTGGAATTACTCGCTAGTAAGTAGAGAAATGTCAGTCGGGTCGTGTAAAATTGTAGGTATAAAGAAAGGAAAAACTAATGAGAGCATATTCCATAGTTGATTTGCTAGTAGATACTTACTATGCCCCACAATCCCTATCCCGCCGTTTCAATGGGGGGATTATCAACCACGCAGAAAAGCGTGAAGATGTCTATCCACCAGAGGGCTATGAAGCCTTCGCTATTCGCTATCGCCCAACAGGTCGCTTCAATGACGAGTGGGCAACAGTAGCCGTCAGAATAACCGACTACTAAATGTCGGTGGGTTCTGATAGACTTTATTCATAAAGAAAGGAAATAAAATGTCTAATATGAAAAGACTTATTGAAAATATACTCGCTTGCGATACTTGCTACGGCAAAGGATTTACAGGTTGGGTTTCTCCAGACGGGGACTATGATTTTGAGTATTGTGAGTGTAATCCTCACAATCTTGTTTTAGAGGATATGGAAGTGGTGTTCTAATGGAATTGTTCTTATGCGATAAATGCGATACGCTTGCTACAGTAGAAATGCGTGGCGATACACTAAAGGTAACTAAATGCGCTTGCCTTGCGCTAGAATGGAAAGACTAATGGAATATAACTACTCTCTCACAATTTCCTATGACGGAAAACTATTTGGTGCGTATCGTTATACCGATATGCTTGAAGCCGTAGATGCTTGGAATAAATGCGTAGATTTTGGCGAGGCTCAAGAATACGCAACCTATAACTTGTCAGACCCAATGGGTAAAATGTATACAAAGAATTTCTATAGAAATGGAGAAGTAAATGGGAAGTAATCTATCAACAGAATTAGCGGATAAGGATTTGTTTCCTGATTTAGATTTGGAGACTGCGATTACTATTCAATTGCGTTCTAATCATTACCCGCCCGTTCCTCATTCAATGGTGCCCGTTTGTATCGAAGCACTTGATGCATACAATTCAGGTGAACACGATAAAGAAATTTCATTACCAGACGGAGTAACTTGGAGAAATAAAATTACTGCGCCAGCGAATGCGATTATTGACGCCCACCACTTGTGGGAATGGGTAATCGAAAGCGAATTGTGATCTAATTCATAATTGCTGCGGCGTGTCGACTTGACACGACACGCCCGACAGCGGCGGGCCTGTAATGTCCGATTTATGAGCTTTACGTAGAAACGCCGAAATTTTGTGGAATGTCAGTGGGTTATGCTAGACTAGTTTATTATGAGAACGAAAAAAAATGCTGAGGAATTACGGCGACTTATGGAATTACGCCGTAGTAATGCAGCCACGCCTGTAAAAAATAAAAAGGCATATTCTCGCAAGCGCAAGCATAAATGTCGCCCCTATGGTGTAGAATAGAATAAAGAAAGAAAGGTACCCCATGAAACTAAAACGCTCTAATGATAGAAAGGTTGCAAATGCAGTCTCCCCAAATGGAAAAACCCCAACAATCGCCAACACTTTCGGTCTACCTGCTGGAAAAAATTTCTCGTGTCCTGGTGCCACTAGTGTTTGTGAAAGCGTTTGCTATGCAGGAAAACTCGAAAAAATCTACAAGGGAGTAAAGGCTACTCTTCTTCACAATTGGGAATTACTAAAAGACGCTGACTATGACACTATGGTGTCTCTTCTTGATGAAATGATTATTGATTTCAAGGCTGACTGTGTAAAGCGTAATGCAAAACAATTGTTCCGTATCCATTGGGATGGAGATTTCTTTAACGATACTTATACAATCGCATGGGCCGAAATTGTTCGCCGTCATCCCGACATTCAATTTTGGGTCTACACTCGTGTAAAGTCTGCGGCGGAATTGCTTAAGGGTATCCCTAACCTATCTCTTTATTTCTCTACCGACGACGAAAACGTATCCATTGCTGAAGACTTAAAAATTAATCATGGTGTACGCCTGGCATACTTAGGCAAAACGTTTGCGTTAACCGAAAACAAAATGAAAGAATTAACTGGCAAGGTTGGTGCAAAGTGCCCTGAAAATGCAAAACGTATTCCATTAATTTCTACAAATGGCTCTGCGTGTGTATCATGCGGACTATGTGTTTATGGTAAGGCCGACATTAGATTTAGCGCAACTAAAAAATAAGGAGCTCAAATGAAACTATACAATGCATATATGGCCCTCTTCATGGGTAATGAAGAACAAAGACAAGCTGCACAAGAGTATCTAGATTCATTGGAAGAGGATCAAGAGTAATTGGGTTACTTATTATTAATAGCAGGAGCTGGGATCTTCCTGGTCCCCGCTCTGCTTGTTTATATCTTATACCGTAGGAGCTGAGGCCCAGCCCTGCTGACCCATTTTGTCAAATTACGACATTGTGATTTTTCCCACAAAAGTTTTTTAGAAAATGTCCGATTTGTCCGTATTCGGATTTGCGCTCTGTCGGTCTGAAATGCTAAACTATTATTACCAACAAACGAAAGGAAGCAAAAATGGCTAAGACACCAAAAATTGGTGAAACCATTACAACTGCTCAGAGCAAAGTTTCTGGCGTTGTAAAGGAAGTCGTAAAGAACCCATCTGGCTCGGTGCGTGTTCGTCTTGATGTAGAGGGCGAAACTCGCTGGACTACTATCAAGTAGTTTATCAGATGAAACTGACCTGAGCAAGTCAATGCTAAACTGCTCACCAAGTTTATTCTGTCGGTAAGGTCTGATAGAATAGTAATACCAACTAAGAAAGGAAACAAATGGCAAGAAATGGCAAATCCATTAGCGTGAAAATCGCTACCTCTAAGGTTATCAAAGCCTTAGAAACCAAGTTAGCAAAACTAAATGCTGACTACGCAAAGCAAGACGAGAACGAGGCAAAGTTCCGTAAGGCACAAGAAAAGTGGCAGAAGGAAGTAGGAGTATGGGCAATTAGCAAAATTGCTAAAGCACAAAACTTCCGCACCAACTATCGCTCTTGGAATAAAACTCTCAATGTTGATTTTGACTTGACTTGTGAGGAAAATGATTTCCCTAAAGAGCCTGAAAAGGACTACGAGGAAATCCACCGCCACACTTACAATGAGATGAAAGAGGAAATAGAGAACGCAATTCGTATTCTCAAGATGACCGATGAGGAAGTCGTTTCCACTTCAACCTATAACGCTATCGCAAGATACTTGTAATAGTATGGGGGAGGGGTATTTGACCTCCCCCCAACACATCTGATAAACTAAATAGTAAGCAAACAAACGAAAGGAAAAACGAATGTCCCCAGTATTCGGAAATAACAGCGATAGTTTCTATCGCAAGGGTGATGTATTCACCACAGGCAAGTCAGGTATTACAGGTCGCTTGGAGGAAATTGTTTCAGTTAGACCAAATCTAACTAAGATTGCTCTTCGCACACCTAATAACCAACTTCGCTGGGCAATGGTAAAAATTGGCTAATTGCTAATCGACACAGTGGCAGTTTTGGGAATGTTCTCGCCATATGTCGTAAGTAAGAATTCCCACCTAATCTTCGGGATGGTGTCAACGGTGCACACAACTAAATTAATGGCACGATCTGTTCACCATCCCGACTTCCCGTCCATGGGACCGACTCATGGAGCTGCAGCACACGTACAGTAAATGAATGCACGGGCCCTGGTTACCTTTCTTTCCAGGGCCCGCTGCAGGCCCGCCCCGCCAAACTCCGTTTGTCAAGTTACGACGATGTGATTTTGCCCACTAAAAAATGTCCGAATTGCCCTAGTTTGCCAATCTAACTAGACATAGCCCCCTTATGTGTGCTAGACTTGATAAGTATCCAATAGAAAGGAAATAAAAATGGCTACAAATCTCGCTCATAAGCAAGAAGTAGAAAACGGCGATGTGTCGTTTGCTCTTGTTGAATCCCGTTCAAATCCCGCTTGGCACTCTTTTGCCAATAAGGTTTTTGATTCAGACTCTGGAGATGTTTCAATCTCTCAAATTATGGAGGGTGCTAAACTCTCTAATTGGAATGTTCGTCTTGAAGATGTTGCGCCACTTGCGCCTCATCACAATTTCATTACTGATTCATTCCTTGTTGTTCGTGATAACCCATACACCGCTGGCAATACCGATGTGTTGTCTGTTGTAGGCTCACGCTATAAAGTCGTTCAGAATGAAGAACTATTTTCATTCGCAGAAAATCTACACGACGGAAATCCCGATGTGAAAGTTGATTCTGCTGGCTCTCTAAAGCAAGGTCGTATTGTTTATGGCTCTTGGGCGTTGCCTAATCAACTAGTCATTGACCCTAAAGGCGTAGCAGATACAACAAAATTGTATCTAATCGTTTGGACATCACACGACGGCTCTGTTGCTGTTCAGGCAGCAATTACACCTGTTCGTGTTCGTTGCCAAAATACGCTAAACCTAGCGATGAAATCTGCTAAGCAATCTTTCAAGATTCGCCACACGCAGACCGCAGATGGAAAGATTCTCGCTGCTCGTGAGGCTCTTGGTCTATCTGTTGCTTATTTCGATGAGTTTTCTAAGCAGGCTAATAGTCTGTTTGAATCTCAAATCAACGATAAGCAATTCTCTGACCTTATCCGCAACCTTTACCCAAAGCCTGAAAAAGACGCTAAGGGTGCGTTGAAGAAGTGGGAAAATAAGGTTGTCTTGATTGACGAACTTTATCATAACTCACCAACTAACGCTGGTATCAAAGGCACAAAGTGGGGTTCGCTAAATGCTCTAACTGAGCGTTTGGATTATTTCCGTTCTGCTCGCAAGGGTAATACGGAATCTCTTTCCGCTTCTGCTTCAGGGTTTGACCCTGTTATCACCGCTGAGAAAAATAAAATTCTCAAAGCGGTTTTAGCAATCTAAAAAATTGCTAACACGGGGGCGCAGAAATGCGCCCCTGTTTTATTTTTAGCTGATCGCATTTCGATTTGACAAAATCAGAAAAAAGGGGCGGGTCTGACTGTTTATTTTATCATTACGTACGTATATGAAAATGCCCTGGAATTTGCAGAATGTCAGTGCCGTGGTGTAGGATAGTAGTAAAGGATAGAAAGGTAAATTATGAGTTGGCAATTAGAAGCCAGTTGTAGCGCAGACCAACACGACTTGTTTTTCTCGCAGGCAAAAGGTAAAATGGATAGAGCAATACAAATTTGTGGTTCGTGCTCTGTAAAGGGTGAGTGTCTCAAGTTTGCTATTGATGAAAAAGTAGAGTTCGGTATATTCGGTGGTCTCACACCGCAAGAAAGGAAAAAGAAATGGCTGTAGAAATGTTCACAGATAGCCTTGGGGAACATATTATGGGAGCAATTCAAGTTGATATTGAAGAGCACCTGTTTGAACAATGGAATAACACTAATTTAGATGAGGGTGTAGAATATGCGGAATGGCAATTCTTACAATTTGCACCTGATAGTGTAAAACAATCTTATAATGAATACTATGGCTATACAGAGAAAGATGAGTATTATCTATGCTAGGATATCAACAAGAAGACTTAGATAGAATGATTAATGCTGTCCATGATGCTAAGTTATTCTATCTTAGACACCCGTCCGACTTGATGGATAAAACTCAGCTCAGATCAGATCTAGAGGATACTGTTAGTTTCTTGCAGGGCCTATGGGCAGAAGGGTATTTTGACTAATGACACATGAACACAAATGGGAATGTGATGATATTCCAGGATACTACTATTGCAGATGTGGAGTAATGGCTATCTATAATAGAGAAACGGGAGAGAAGGATATCCATGACTAGACATAAGCAGTGTAAGCAATGCTACAATGGTAAGTACTACTTTTACAATGGCAAAGACGAACTCGTTGCTATTCCGTGCCCGTTTTGTTAGGAGATAATATGAGTAAAGAGTTTAGAGAACTTGTTGGAAAAGGTGTCCTAGGATTTTTAGGAATAAGTGCCATAGTTATATTTATCATCTACAAACTTTTTGTGGCCTAAATCACACCTACCCTAATTGAAATTGTCCGCCCCTACTGCTAGGATAGATATATGAATAAATTACTAGAATATATGAATCTGCATTTGATTAGTCTTGAGCAAGATTCTGAGCAGGTTGCTTCCGAAATGGCTGAAATACAAGACCTGAACTCAGATGAGTATCAAACTCTAGAGATAGAGGATATTAGTCTAAATGGTCAGATTATCGCCACCCGCCACCTTTTGTCAGTAGCGAAAGGTATGATTGAGTAATGATTGAATCAGCAGAACCAATTGAACCAAGACTAACTAAACTAGTTGACTTGGGTTGCTCAGGCATTGACATAATGCACGGGGAACTCAAGAATCTAATGCTGGAGGCAGAACAAGAATACTCCAATGCTCTTGCCCTAGAAGAAGAGACCGAAGAGGCTATGGATTCTATGGAACGCAAATATTGGGAAGGTATGCTAGACGCATATTCCTATCTATACAAGATGACCTATGACCTATCATTTGCTATTGCAGAAAGGGACGCAAAGAATGGCTGAGTTAGATTTACAGGACCAAACACGCAGGGATGACGCATTTAATGAGTTAATGGAGATTAGTAACCATATAACAAGTTTGAGTTTATTCCCCGCATTAATGTGGGTGTGGACTTTTGATGTAATTAAAGATATCTTTGATAACAATCAATATATACACCTTGCCACTAATGACTATGTAGATGAAGCAATTCCAGAGGGAATAACTTTAAAACAAATCTTTGATAAGTTCTGGGAAGATGTAGACAAACTAGGACTTAGTATGGACCACGGTGACGAGATTATTGGTGAAGTAATTCGTGATTGGATGAGGGACAATGATTTCCTTGTTGCATTAGATGATGATAGTTGGTTAGACGACTGATCTGATTTGACAATCCCGCTTCGGCGGGGCGGGCCTGTCTCAAAATTTGGACATTACGTAGGATTTGAAAAATGCCCTGGAATCCTGTATGATTAAGATATGACTGAAACAACCCTGGAATATGTATTAACAAATAATGATAGATGTGATCGTTGTTCTGCCCAAGCTTTATTCTTATGCAAGGGTATTACGGGTGAACTAATGTTTTGTGGTCACCATTTCAATTCAAATAAGGAATCATTAACTAACTGGGCTTACGAAATTATTGACGAGTCCTCCAAAATTTCTTGACAATCCGCCCTGTTTTTGCAATAATTAATATATGGAACGAAAGGAGGGTCAAATGACAAAGCGTGAATATCTAATTTCTCTTGGACAAAAAGTCGGAAAGCGTGGACGTTTTTCCAAAGAGCAAGTAGAATTGATTAGCAAGGCTGAAGCACAAGGCACAGTCTTTACCAAGTAAATCGGCAACTAAAGAAAGGTTACCCCCATGCCAAATTGGTGTTACAACACATTGACAATCCAAGGCCCTAAGTCTGAGATTGACTATATCAAAGATAAACTAAATACTCCATTTTCCGTGCTTCATGATTCTTGGAATCGTGAGACTGGTCAGATGGAAGTAAAAGAAACTCATTACTCTGCCCCTGTCTTCGCATTCTGGAATATCCATTCCCCATTGGAAGACGGTATCACAATGGAAGAGTATGTCCAGCAACCATCTCGCCTAGGCGTTGATACAAATGACCCTGAGTGGTTTGCTAAAGAAGTCAAGCATGCAATGACTCAAAAAGACTGGTATAACTGGAACACAACCCATTGGGGAACTAAGTGGGATGTGGCCGTGCAAGATAACGACGAGTATCCTGACACCGAACTGTTAGAGCACACATCTAATGGTGAGGACCAATGGCTGGTATATAAGTATAATACTGCGTGGTCTCCTGCCGTATCAGTATTAGTTACGCTATCCAACATGATTCCTAACTCCTTACTTACTCTCTCATTTGAAGAAGAGACAGGTTGGGGCGGAGAGTATGAAATTCTTCGTGGCAATGTAACGGAACTTGAGGAGTACGATAACAAATGTCGTGACTGTGATGAGATAAATACATTAGAGTACTGCGACAACGATTGCGGAGAGATTTGCTCTGCATGTCATTATATGGGTGAAGCGGACCTAGAGTTAGTTGCTGAATGCGAAGAGCATAAGCAGTACCTGACTGAAGAATTTGTTCCTGAGTATCGTAGGGACAAAATCAATGTTTGACCCAGCATATACATCAACCAAGCACACATTTGTCTGCGACCCAGACGAATGTGACACCTTGGCTGAGCTAACTACTAGTGATCGTTTTGGCTTTCCTTCTGGGGTAGTCCAAATGAAGTGCCCCTGTGGTAGACAGATGTCACTGGTCTCTAGTACAATTGAAGATAACCCAACTATAGAAAGGCAACAACCCATGGAAACAACAAATCAGGTCCCCATGACCTATGATGCAAACGTTCTTGTCACGTACAAGAAGATTGAAAATGGCGAGACAACTTATCCTACCCTTAAGGTAAATGACCTTGAATGGACTCTGGAGCAGGCCCGCCGTACAACAGACCGTTTAAACAATCTGCAGTCTCAGGTTAATAAAGTAATTGACTGTCTGACTGAAGACCACTGGTTTAATCCTAACACTGAACTATCAGATGTTCTCGTGGAGCTCTGCGATATCCTTGGCCACAACCCTGTAAAGACTGTAACGTTTGAAGCAAGCATTACAGTTCGTGGTGAAGTCGAGGTCCCATTGGCTGAATTCGAGGACTTTGATATTGACTCTCATATCTCTGAGAATCTAACTATTGACTCATATGATGGTAACACAGTTATTGATACATATGACGTCGACTATGTAACTGAGCGATAACATGGGGATGAGTGGGGGAGGCTACTTGCCTGCCTCCCCCCTCTTATGTTACAATCGAATGAGGAAAGGTGTGGATAATGGCAATAGGCGATAAAGATATTGACGAAGGTAAATTGGCTGGCATTATAGAAGACTACTTGTCTGATGTCCGCTTTAGCAAACTCAACTTTGCTTGGCATATGGGGAACAAGTCCCCACGTATTCAAGAAGAGTTTTGGGAAACGTTGTGGGCATTTATTCAGGAGATGTCTGAGTATTACAGGCGAGGTATGGTGGATACAAAACACTTTGCGGTAGCCAAAATGTGTCACGAGATTAGGGCTCACGTAGAAGGCGAAACGTGGGTAGACAATCAGATGACGCTGGAATTGTAATCTGCCCTGGTTTTTGGTATAATAGATAGGATCATAAATGATTAACAGATGGTGCAGCTATCAGGTGCCGACCAAGTTGTTAAATAAAGCCCGTCCTGGGGGTGTTGACGGAACAGCAGCCATCTGCTATATTTAATATATGGAACTAAACGACTATATCAGCAAAGCCAAGCAGGACTTCCCTAACGGGTTCTCTGACTATATCAAAGAATACGGGGATAAAACTGAGTGGTGGTTTCAATTCTATAAGGAAAATAATCTTGTAGAGCAAATAAATGGATATACATTTGATTATTCTGAAATGGCTATGATGAGCCATTGGGATAACGAAAAATGGTGGACATTTATGGGCAATGTAGATTATGATTTTGATAAAGAATATAACAAGTAAAGGAGCAAGGTGTGGGAGCAAGATGTACGTTCGTATTTAAAACAGATGAGGACCATGCAGTGGCGTTATATAGCCATTGGGGAGAAGACTCATTATATTCCGATTTAGCCGCTGCGTTAAATCATGCAAGACCAAGATGGCAAGACCCATCATATGGCACCCGTATGGCAATCAGTTATTTAATTCAGGGTAGCATTCTGGATGAAACTGGATTCGGGATTTATGGCTGCGACCCGTCAGACCAAGGGTTTATGGATACGCCAATCACAATTGACTTTACAGACCTGACCGTGGGGAACGGGGAGGAATGGCATTCCTTTGATGAGTTTGTAAATTATCATGGCAATGTATTAACAAAAGCTTAGCATACGCTAACCTCACCTGGGACATGTGAAGGATAAACTGTCCCATCAGGGCCTAAACTTATAAAAATATCTACCATTACGAAGATCTATAAAAAATGCCAGAATATTTTGAGAATCATATCTCTAAATATCTAATAAGACATTACGACGATACTCAAAAAATCGCAGAAGTTTAGCAGATATGACAGAAACTGTCAAGAGCTATATTCTGCTTATTATCCTTTCTTCTGTGGTTTATTTACTCTTCTAGTATTAGTAGATCCTTTAGACTTCCCGCCTTTAAAATCTCTACCAAACTTATTATTCTTCTGTGGTCCCCGCTTCGGGGCGGCGGAATCAGAAGTAACTACATTATCCTTGCTCATATAACCTCCTTTACGAAGCATATCATAAAATCCCAGAATAATCCATAATATATATATAAAATATATCAAAATAATGTAAAATAAGATTAAAATACATTAAAATATCCCAGAATTTGGTCAAAATTTATGCCATATAAATGTCCACATAGTGGACAATATTTGGCATAGTATTGACAATATTGATCATATTTGGTATACGCATTATATGCCCTGATTATATTATGATCAATTTTTATAAATTTGTTATATAAAAGGCATTGACATTACGAACGGGTTATGATAGTCGTTCCAATACCCATATAAAATGTCTTATACTATATAGCACTGTTTAAATCTATATTGCCCTGTATATACTATAGTTATCCACAGGTTATCCACAGAATATCAAC
>JACCDU010824979.1_pt1 | contig 15260 bp, 15 predicted proteins | sample 7446081 | NCBI WGS metagenome assembly JACCDU01 (sample SAMN15323447, study PRJNA562643) | freshwater metagenome | isolation source: river surface water | place: USA:Blue River Watershed | collected 2017-08-17
ATCAAGGTTAGTAATCTTAGCTTGTTTGTAGTCTTCTCCACCCTCAAGTGTTAAAACTGTTTTTTGTGCATTTGTCCAGAACTCAATTGCAGACTCAGATGTAATACCAAAGTCAGTTGATTCTTGGAATTTATAATCAGGCATTTTTCCAAATGCTGCTTGAATTGCACTTTGTCCAAGGATTAATCCTCTTGACATTATATTAGCTGCAGTATCATAACTAAATGCAGCTTGACCTTCCCATGCAGTTAATGAAGTAGTTGTTGTAACTGTTCCTGGAGTATTATATTTTCTTAATCCAGCAATTTCAACTTCAGTATCATCAAGGTTAAAGTTTCCAGTTCCATCAGTAAAACCAAAATAATCTGGTGCTTCAACAATAATAAATCTTCCAATTTTACCAATAATACTTGTAATTGCTCTGTTATTGTTACCTCTAACATCAGCATTAAATACAAGAGTTTGATAACCACTTGATGATTTTAATTTTGTTGCCATAAAACTATCAACTAAGAATAAATACATATCCTCACCATTCTCAACTTTAAAAGGCTCTAAAGGTGCTCTTCTTGAAGCATTAACAGTTGTTACTGCACCAGTAGCTGAAGCTTGTTTAAAGCCTAAACCAGTTTTAACAGCTTGCTCTAATAATAATAATGTAGAGTAATCAAATGTTGTACCTAAGTTATAAATATGAGAAGGTTTTGCTTTTGCAACTGCTCCAATAGATCCTTGTGCAGCATCAAAAATCATTTGGTCTTTCCATCTAATGAATAAATCAGCTAATTTTGTTCTTGAATCTGAATGCTCATTAATAGTTAAGTCACCAATGTCTTTACCATCAAATTTATCACCATTGTTAACTGGAATTCTATATCTTTCAACAGTAATTAATCCAGAGAACTTTCTCTTAATTTCACCTTTTCCATATGCTGTATCTTTACCTTTAATAGCTTTACCAGTTAATTTTCCAGAGTAATCAAATACAACAGTATGCCCTGCTGAAGCTTCTGAATTATTTTCTTGGTAAACTATTCCAGTAGAGTCAGCAGATGTATAAGGTCCCCAAAATGATTTTGAAGCGGCAGGTTTAATACCATCTCTAAGCCATTTTTTTCTTTCTAATTCACTACCTAGTCTTACTTTTCCACTCATGTGTTAATTTCCTTTTTAATATAAATCTTTTTGATATGCTTCTTTTAAAGAAGGCTCAGGGTCATTTTTACCAGGTGTCTTACCTCCACTAACTCTATTTAAGTTTGGATTTCCCATCACTGGTTCTTCCTTAATAGCCTTATTAGTTGTAAGATAGGTTAAACATTCCTCTAAGTAATCCTCAAATGAAATTTTTCCTTCACCAAGTTTTCTAGAAATTCTCATAGGCACTTCATCAGCGAGTAACTCTGGAGTTAGTCTGATTCCATGGAGCTTATTAAACTCCTCTAAAACTTGCTCACGAGTAGTCACTTCAAAGTTTTGCTCTGCTTGTGTTTTTGCACCAGTAGAAATAGCACTAATTTTACTTTGTCTGTCTTCTAAGGCCTTAGCTTCAAGTTCATTAAGTCTTTGTCTCCATTTTTCAGGATTCTCAATCTTAAGGTCCTCTAATTCTTCAACCTCTTCAGGACTAAATACAATAGTTTGTTTTAATAATGTTTCCTTTAACTGAGCATTCTCAGCTTCCAAAGCTATCTTTGCTTTCTGAGTTCTTGTAAACTCAGCTTGTGTGTCTCTTCGTCTTTTCTCAGCTGTAGCAGCAAACTTTAGTTCATCTGACAGCTGAATTCCCTCTGGAAATAAATAATTTCCTGCCTCATCAGTAGTAATTTGTTTTACTATTTCAGAGACATTAGTAGCTTCTGAGATAGCAGCGTTACCTGGATTATCCATTTTAACTCCTTTTATATTTTAATTACATATTTTAACATTTTAAACCTTAAATAGACCTTAATATGCAACTTTAGATGAGTGTTTTTTATTTTTTCTATAAACTTCTCTAGGATCTGGTGTTACTGAGTCAATAACTTTATAGAATCCTAATGCTAATGAGGCATATCTAACCATATCTGCAGGATGTGAGTGGTCATCATGCTCAGGAATACCCAAAAATACTTTAAGTCTTTTATCATACTTCTGTCTATATAGTTGTATAGCATCAACTACATCCTCACACTTCTCATTAATCTCAGCAATATCTAGTAACTGCCTTGTAGCATTTATACCTTCTTGTAAACTAAGTTTAGCTAATACTTGACAGAAACAACCTAGTCGTTGAAATTCTTGCACCCTAGTTCTTCCAGTACTTAACTCAGTAACTTCAGCATCATGAGGAAGATATACCATGTCTATTCTATAAGGTTGTAATCTCATTACCTCAACATAGTGTTCTATTCTTTCTCCACTATTACTATAGCTGTCAATAAGTCGTGGTATACCCTCAACTAACTGCCAATAACCTAGTACCATTGTGTCATTTATTCCTAGGTCAAACACAGCAAACACTGGATACCCAGGTGTATACTCAACCTTCTTAATCCTCTTTTCTTTAATTAGTTTCTCATACTGCTTCTTGTAGTATGTTCCTTCAACACTAACTCTAAATGCTGCAGTAGGACAGTATGGATACTCTCTATCAAACAAATCTCCTAGTCTTGACCTTTTAGCAGCACACCAGTTTTTTTGCTCCTGTGATAGTTGTTGACCCCAGTAACTCTCAACCTCAAGGAAATACTCATAGTCCTCAGTTGTAGGCTCATAATATGCTTCCATATTACAGTCAGGATCCTCCATCCAACTTAAAAATATAGGATAAAAATCTAGTGGTGTTAATCCTTCCTCACCAACAAGAGCTAATCTTCTCTCTGCTCTTCTCCACATATCAAAGAACAAGCCTGCTGCACCCTCTGCTGTAGACTCAATACTAATACTACTATTTGTACTTACTGCCTCAAATGCACCAGTATTAAGCTCATCAGCCTTCTCTGGAAACTTCTTAGCAATTTTAGCTAACTCTGAGACATGAAGACTTGATAGTGTATCTCCCCTAAAGTTTCCAATCTTAAGAACTGACCCATTACTAAATGTTAAACCCTCAGCATTAGCACTAATGAGTTTTATGTTTAATAGCTCAATTATATCCTTGTCATACTCCTCCCACATAAGCAGAGCTTTCTTGTATAGTTTTTTACTTTCTGACTGCCCATATGACTGAATACCCGCCTGAGTATACTCATTATATATACACTTATCCAAACCCTCTGCCACCTTATATGTTGAGATACCTTGCTGCCTAGACTTAAGTGTAATAGTTTTTGGATGCTTAACTGCAAACAACCTTTTTTGAGCAAAGTTAAGTTTTAGAATCTTCTTCTTATCTTCTTTATTAATTATAGTATATAGATTGTCTAACCTCCACTCAGGCTTTGCTAAGTAGTTTTTTATAAAGTGATTTACACTCATTACTCCTCCTCCGTTAAACTATCTAAGTTGTAAGATACAGTAGACTCTGGAGTAGAGACTACAAAGCCTGAACTTTTATGAACTATACTGTCACCATCAGAACCAGTTGAGTATCTAGCTAATAGTCTTTGTACTGTTCTAACTTGTTTTCCTTCAGAGTCTTCTATTTTAATTGAGTCCTCAAGTGATAAAACTATGTCTACTAAGGATTTTACTTCTCTAGGCTCGAGGTGTATTGAGTTGTCATTAGCCATGGTGTTGACGGCATAGTTAAGGGCAAGTATTTTAAATGAGTTTAAGTTTTTTAGTATGTCTGCTTGGGAAGCATCTATGGGTAGGGTGTACATAATGGAATTCCTTTTTGTTGAATTGTATTATGTTTTACCTTAAAAAGAGCTTAAGTAGTATTTGGTATGGTTGGGTGTATAATAGGTGTATAATGGAATTTGGAAATTTGAAAATTTGAGAAATTAAGGTTGGAACTTGTTATGGGCATGCCAGCCTTCCACCCTACCCACTAAAGACAGCAGTATAATCCAAAGTAATTTAATCAACATTAATTTAATTATTACCAATTTAATCAACATTAATTTAATCATTATTAAAGTAATCAAACATGACATAATCAAATATACATCATTGGTAATCAATTTAATCAAGTATGACTTAATAGCATACTAAATTGCTCACCATTATATTCTAAGCATTTTAACATAAGGTTGTTTTAAGGAAAAATATGATATTCACACGCGTCCATATATAATATATACAAAATCCTAATATAATAAATTTATCAATTGAACCAATAATTTAAGGTATAATTAATATTTATTATATTATAATTTTACATATACAAACAATAAGGAAGAAAAATGACATACAAACAACAAAGAGAACAATTTAACAAAGTGCTTAAGGACTTAGACATTATGTGGAATGATGTTGTTAATTCAAATTTAAACAATGTTAATAGTGTTATTGTAGTGTTAGTTAAAAATTTTATCAATGACCTAAACAAAATTTTTACATTAGCAACATATAATCAATTGGAAAATGTTATAAATGAATTTCCTCACATTCTTGAAATTAAATTTGAGGAATTTTATAATATTTTAAATAAGTAAGGTAGCTTTAAGCTAAGTTACCTTACAATACAAATATAAATTGAATGATATTAAGTATACTCGCCAGTATATTTAACTAAATTCAAAGGAAAACAAAATGGCAAAAGAAATTAAAAAAACAATGGTTGCACCTTTAGCATGGTTAGCAGGTGTATTAACAGCAGAACAATTAGAAGATTTTACTAATCAATTTGGTTATACATCAACTGGAACAACAGTTGCAACTGGTCCTAAAGAGGTTACTATTTTAAGAGTTGGTGATGATGTGTTAGGTAGAAAATGTACTGTTACGGGATTATTTTTTGAAATTGCTAGATTTAGCAAAAACACTACTTGTATTAAAGAAGCTGATGCTGCTAAAGGTAAACTATACAATGAAAGTAAAAAAATGGAAGAGGCAGCAAAAGCAATTTTAGAAGAAGCAAGAACTATTGAGGATGTTGAGGAAAAAGTTGCTAAATTTGAGGAGTATGATGTTGCATTACAAAATGCTAAAGCACACAGATTACAACCAGTAGTAGTGGATCCTGAATGGTTAGTTGAAGGTTTTGAAACTATTGAAGCATTAGCAGAACATTTAGGTGTTGAGTTAACTGCTGCTGAGTAAGAGAACTACTTAAAATGGTGAGGTTATTATAACCTCACTATTTTTTAATGGACATTATATAATAACCATATAATGAACCTTTACATTTCCTTAATAATGTAAAGCTTGATTATATGAGGTTTTAATGTTAATTAATACAAATATATGTTTAATTAATTTAAATGCCTTGTAATCAATTTAAACCACATACAAAAGGATTTTAAATGAATGTTGATAAAATGTTGCATGAACAAAAAATTATAAATGATAAATTTATAAATATGCCTATTGAGAGACTGGATGATGTTGTTACATTAATTGTTCCACCTGAGGAATGTACTGTATCAAAAACTAGATTCTTTGTTGATGATGTTACTGGTGTACTTGTTATTAAAAGGTTTATTGATAGAAAACTATGGTCAATTAGTTTTACTAATGGTTTAAGTTTTGATAAAGTAAATTCATGGTTGGAATTGTCTGATGATAAATTTATGAGAATTGCTAAGGTTGAGGTTATGGGCCTGAATGATAGCTAAATTCTTTAGGATTTAGGTGTTATTGGTTCATTTCTTAGTATGTTTCTTTATATATTATAATATATTAATATAAAATATAAATTGAAAAAAAATATAAAAAAATGAAAAAATATTTATGGTAAAATCACTTATATTAATATATTATATATTAAGGTCAATTTGTAATAATTTGAGGATTTTTATTACAATTTGTAATCTTTTTCATGTCAAGATTACAACACCATTTCACCTTTACACCTTATATTATCATATTAATATATTAAAAAATTCAAAAACACCAAAAACCATAAACAATAAATATATTATCATATTAATATATATCAAATTTAACCTTATTTTAAGGTAAATACATATATAATACAAAATATTTACATATTTCACAACAAGGGTTTCCAATGATTGCAATAACAAAACAGGAGTTAGCAAAACTAAACTCCACAAGAACTAAACAACTCAGCATAAAAGATTTAACATCAATTGGTTATACAATAACACCTTCTATGTTTAGAGGAAAAGAATTAGTAATAATATCATCAGACATAGAACAACAAACTGTATATGGCCAACTAAATAGCAAACAAAGAAAGGAAGTTATAGAGTATTACCAAAAAAACTATAACAACATATCACAGTATAAGTGTTTAGGTAATTCTAGGGGAAGGTTTTTAACATTACTAGAACAACCTTTAAATCTTAGTGAAACACCAGAAAAAGTAGTGAGGTTAACTCATGCTTAAGTATGCAACATTAACACAACAATTAGTTAGAGCAGATACAGTGCTTACTGAGACTGAGTTAAAAACTAAAGGTATAAAACCCGCTACAAAAGTATTAGCAAATGGGAGTCCAAAGTTAATAATAGAACAGAAGTGGAAGCAGAGTGTAGACACATTACTAACCGCCACAACTTGGGAGGAGTTATTAGCTATAGAAGATAAAGCAGTAGCAATAGTACATGGTCTGTGTGAGCCTGCTCTAATAACTATAGACATTGATAGTAAACATAAGGCAGATAGTATAATAGACATAGTAAACAGTTTGCCTGAGGCACAGAAACCACTATTAATTACAAGGGGTGTTGGGAAGGCAGGATATCACCTCATGTATCACAACACGGAGCAGAATAGAACAATGCTTGACTATGTGTATAAGATACATAAGGGTGGGCTTGGTGACTCACTTGATGTTTTAGCAAGTTCAGACAAAGTACTATTCATAGGGAATAAAGGTAACAAGACTAAGGAGTTAGTTTACTTAAACCCACAGGCAAACACATTAGTTAATCATGGTATACCATTAGTTTTACAGTATACAGTTATGGCTCTGTTTAAGGATACTCCAGTACCAGTGGACTTTAGTCCTGCAAGAGAGTTAGGGCAATACTTACCAGAGCATACTAATACTCAAAGTGATTTAGGCTTTTTGTTTAAGGATTTTGTGCCTGATGACTCAACTACAAGTCTTCTATTTAACAACTTTATAGCAAGAAGAGCTAAAGAAGATTTGAAGATTAGTTTTATTGCTCCTGAGGATGAGGAGTATCCTTACCAGCCCAAATATTATACTGGAACACCTAATGACCTTCTATTTAGGTTGTCAGGAAGTTTGAAGAATGATATAGGTATAGATAAACAGAAGCATAAGTTAGTAATAGAAACAATTAATAATCTTCTTCCACATCAGAAGAATCATGAACAATTACAGTCAGAGATATTAGGTCCTGACACAAAGGAGCCATATATGTTTAATAAGGACTGGGAGTCAGCAACAGCAGCACTTGTTAATTCTAACAAGGAAGTAATTAGTATTTACAGATTGACTAAGCACACTGCAGGTGCTACCTCACACATGCTACACAATATAAATACTGGGGAGATTAGGTTGTTTAAGACTCCAGGGGATTTGCTTGAGGAGTTGATGGGTGAGGTAGTAGGGCTAAGAAAGCCTGCACTTAAGAAGATACAAGAGAAGGCTAGAACAGTGGACTTGTTGGAGAGACCAGACAAGCCTTTTGGGTTGATTGAGCCAAATAAAAACTCAGCAAACAGAAGATATAGTTTTAACATATATAGAAGGACTGATGAGCAGAAGATGTTTTATGAGCCTGAGGAAACAATGTTAAGACTAAGAAGGACTTATAGTAGGCCTGACACAATAATAGCAGCTATAGAAAGCCAGTTTGGTGTGGAGAAGACACATTCACTGTTCTTACCTTTCCTCAAGAGAAAGTTATTAACACATGAGCCTACACCACTAATATTTGTTTTGATGGGAGTACCACATAGTTTTAAGACAGGGCTGGTAGAGGGTTTGCTAAAACCACTGTTTAGTTCACATAGATATCTAAAGACAAATGGTGAGATATTAACTGAGAAGTATAATGACTACTTAGTTAACTTAGATATACTATTTGTTGATGAGTTTCACCATTTGGTTGGTACTCCTCATCTTAAAACTGTTATACAGACATTAAATAAGTTTGGGTCTGAGTATCATGAGGGGATTAGGTCTATGTATTCCTCAGTGCAGAAAGGTCTGGATATTCATCAGGAGGTAACACCTTTCATAACTATGAATAAAGTAGTGGTACCTGCTACTGAGAGTGTAGGAGAAAGAAGATTAGTTGTTGCTTGGGGTAAAAAACCAGTAAGAGAGGCATTAAACCTTAGTGATGAGGACATTAAACAGATGATTAAGTCTGAGTTGCTTGACTTTGCTTACTATCTTGCTACTGAGGTAGGTGTTATATCTGCTAGAGACTATTCACATAATAGAGCCTGGAAGGAGATAGATTCAGATTACTATGACTTTATGCAGGAAGGTATATCACTGTCTAAGAGAGTAGCAATGGCGTTTGGTATGACTAATGAGGATCCAAATCTTAAGCAGTTGTTAGATATTTGTCCTGACCTTAAAAATTCTGTTGTTAAGTTATCAAGGTCAACTCATGGTTCAATGTATAGGTTAAGAATATGGACGGCACAAGATGGAGCATATAGGTCACCTATACCAGGACTATTAGACCATTTAGATGATATTGATAGAGCAGAAATTACAAAGATACTTAGTGTTAATGAGAAGGTATTACCACCATCAATAGTTAGTACAGAAATTAGATGTATGAAGCAGGATTATGTTATTAGTGAGGTGTTATTAAGAGACAATGGACTAATAACAGATGAGGGTGAGCCTTTCTACAAAAGAGAAAATTTAATTATTGGAGACTATAATGACTGAGAAAGAATATTTAGACAAAAGACAAGCATATATGATTAGTGATGCCTCAGTAGAGGTTAAAGAGAAGGCTATACAAGAACTAGGCCACAACTATAATGTTGAGAATGGTTTAGTTAGTGCTATAGCACTTAAACTACACTTAGATAGTTTACCAGAACTTGATGGAAAGGCAGATTAAAATGGATAATTTAAAAGAAAAATTAGAACTACATAAAAAGTGGTTAAACGATGAAGTTGAAGGTATAAGATTAGACCTTAGATATGCAAACCTTAGATATGCAAACCTTAGTAATGCAAACCTTAGTAGTGCAGACCTTAGATATGCAAACCTTAGTAATGCAAACCTTAGTAATGCAAACCTTAGTAGTGCAGACCTTAGATATGCAAACCTTAGATATGCAGACCTTAGATACTGTATTGGTAATAATAGGGAAGTAAAATCACTACAGATTGGTACTTATTTAATATCATACACTAATGATATTATAAACATAGGTTGCCAATCTCACACATTAAAGGATTGGGAGGAATTTACTGATAGTAAAATATCAGAAATGGACTCAGATGCCTTAGAATGGTGGAAATTAAACAGAGATATTATACTTACTTTAGCAAGAAGAGAGATATTATAAACAAAGGAAAGGACATACGCCTTAAAGGAACCAGCTACAACTTACAATAAATTAGAACCTAAACCTTAGTTTGTTGTAAGAACTTCTTTGTATTCCAATGTAAGTTGTGGTCCCAAAGATTTAAAGGCTAGTTTAGTGTTAATCATTCCAAGACTTTCACTATCACTAAACTAGCTGCCCATTTATTTTATTAAGTCTATTTAGGATTTAATAAAGTAAATTAAAAAGGAGAAATAATGTTTAGTAATGCAAAAGTTGGTGATAGAGTTTGGTCAGTAGCAAATGGTTGGGGTACTATTATAAGAATAGATTTAAATAGGTTTCCCATAGTAGTAGATTTTACAAATAGTGTTAGAAGTTGTTATACTAAAGAAGGTATTTTTACACCAAATGATGCTATTCCATCTTTGTTTTGGAATGAGTTTGAAATACCTGAAGAAGCATATATAAGGCCATTGCCTAAACTAGATGTTGATACTAAAGTATTAGTATGGGATGGGCTTATGAAATGTAGAAGGTACTTTAGTCATTTTAATGAACATGGGAAAATAGTATGTTTTGATAGTGGTACATCTTGGAGTAATAATGGAAAATTAGTTTGGTGGAGTAACTGGGAATTATACAAAGAATAAAGTAAATTAAAAAGGAAAGGACATACGCCTTAAAGGAACCTTATTGTATTTATTAAACAAGTAAGCTAGTAATTAGGTGAGCTGAAAGGGTTAGTAGGCAGCTTAACAGAACACTTACGCTAGGTTTTGCAAAAGCATTTAACAAATAGTTTAAAATTTTTGTGTCAGATATCCATTATCCTAGGATAGGTGTGCGAAGGCATTAACAGTTGTATTTATACAGCCACACTATTAATCTAATATAGAGAATGTAAAAGTTCTCTATATTTAAATTTACTTATATACTATTAGTAGTATATTACTAAATTTAAAGGAGTTTAAATGACTAAAAGAGAATTTTTAAGATGCACTAGTGCAGTAAGTAAACTAGCTTATGAGTTTGATAAATCTAATATAACTATTACTGTATCATTAGATAGCTATACATTTTCAAAAGATGGTTTAACTATTAATATTAAATTATATAAATGGTTAAAAAAAGAAATTATAGACACTAAATGGTTTAGTATTAATAAAACTGATAAATATAGTGTAGAAAAATTAAATGAAATTATTAAAGGAATTAAAGAATGGAAATGATAAATAAAAAAGAAAACATATTTGGTGATGGTATTGCCTTTGTTGAACAATGGGATTTTTCAAAAGCAAATCTAAATGAAGAGAATAGAATATTAGCTATTACTCAAGTTGCATCTATTTGTTATCAATCACCAAAAGCTATTGGAAGTGAATCACTTTATAATAGACTTATGGCTGAATCACAAGGTTTACCTAGTTCTAGTTTTGAGTTTGTACCTATGCTATTTGAAGTTTCTGTATTAAAATCTAAATTTTATGATATTGGGGATTTTAATATATTCAAATTTGGGGAAAAAATAGACCACAATGAAAAGATATATTTATTAACTAACCTTAGAGCCTTAGTTTATGATGTAGAAAATAATAGACTAGATAAAAGTTGGTTAAATTTATTTAATACAGAAGAAGAATGTAATATTATAAAAGAACACTTCAAAGTATTTTTATACAAAGTAGATTTACCAACAAGAAGTCAGATGGTAAGACATAGAGTTAATTTACAAGAATTAAGTAGAAGATATGTAAGTGGAAAAAGAGTACATTTTGATTTTTATGTTAGTAAAAAAATGAAGAATATAACTACTACTATTGGTTATAGTGATATTAGTTGTGGTATAACTGCTGGTACTAGAGATGTAATAGACATCTGTTTAGAACACTACTACAAAGCTTTAGAACAAGGTATAAAACCTCAAGAAGCAAGAAGAATAATCCCACAAGCTGCATATACTCAAATTTGGGGAGGATTTCAGCCAACTCAACTGGAAAACTTTATGAAGTTGAGGGATGATGAAGTTCATGCTCAATGGGAAATAGCTCAAGTTGCAAAAGCAATGAGGGAGATGTTAAATGACTATTAACTACACTACTGGATATGCAGGTACTGGAAAATCAACTAAGCTATTAGAGCTTATAAAAACTTTAAGAGCAGATAGTTCAGTTGTTATTTGTCCAACACATAAAGCAATAAAAAGGTTGTTAGATAGTGGCGAAGTTAGATTAGAGTGTAAAACTATACACTCTTTGTTGGGCTGGATACCTACAATTAATGAGGATGCTGAGCATATTAATCATATTGACTCTACTGCTAAGTTAAATAAGCCTTTAGATTTCTATACAGATATAGTTATTGATGAAGCAGGTATGATGTCTGAGGATATGCTTATGGAATTAACTTCAAGATTAGAAGAATTACATAATTTTGAGACAGATAGTGTAACACTACACTTATTTCTTGACCCATATCAACTATTACCAGTGAAAGGAAAGCAAATTCTAATAGATCCTGATACTACAACCAATCTAACTGTGCAATATAGAGCAGAAAGTATTGATATAGTAAACTGTTATACTAAGTTTGTACACTATTTAGAAGGAAAAAACAAAGATGACTTAAGTACGCCTTACAGTGAGAACATAAAACCCTTTGATATAACTAAGTTTAAAGAAGGTGATAGACTATTAGCATATACAAATGAGGCAGTAGGTGAGTGGAATAAGAAAATAGCTAAACAATTAGGCATAAATAGTTATGAAGGTCAGGATGTTCAACTTGGTTCTAAGTTAGACCTTGTAAGATGTGTTGAGTTTGTAGATAATATTAGTCCTTACTACTTAAAACAAGCCTTTGAGGCAGGAGACCTTGTATTACAAAACAACCAAATTAGTAAAAAGTGGCTTGATAAAGTATTATCTGACTTGTACTACAACAAAAGCATAACTTTTATGTCTGATGAGAAGGAAAAGATATATCCAGTTATAGTTGGTATAGGCAAAGCAAATATAGTTTTAAAGGAAGCAAAAGAATCTGCTTTAAAAGATAGGTCAAAGTTTAGTGATGTTTATGCCTTAGGTAGAGCATTTATAATGGACTATAGTTTTGCAACAACTGTACATAAATCACAAGGAAGTGAGTTTAATACTGTTTTTATTGATAAAGAAGATATTCAAAAATCAATATTTAAAAATAATTTTTTAAATTATGCAAGATTAATGTATGTTGCAATATCAAGGACAAAAAAAACCATGTATATTTAAACAAAAACCGGTCAAATTCAATCAAATATAATTTATTAATATAATTGTATTAATTTAATATTTGATTGAAATTTTACAACCTCATTAAGGTGTTTTTAAGGTTTATTTGTATATAATTTTAACATAACATTTACATAATGATAATTAATTGTTATTATGTAAGTGGCTATCACAAGTGTGGTACTCTAGTAACTAAAGTATTAGTCAGAGATTAGGTGGTACCTTTTCAACTACTAGAGATTATCAGAACTATTATTGTTAGTATGAGTAATACTAATAGACATTAAGGAGTAGAAAATGTCAATGTTTGAAGAGAAAAAAGTAGAAAGTTCAGGAATATTTGAGCAAAAGAAATTAGATGAGTTAACACCAGCAGTTGGTGATAGTGTTGCAATGTTCTTAGTTAATACACCAATCTTTACTGGTGATGATGGTGAGTTTATGGTTTGTCAAGCTTTACAAGTTGACTTAGCAAGTAAAACTATTGATGAGTTAGTTGCAAATGCTCAACCAGTTTCTTTTGCTGCTAGAAGTATTCTAGAAAATGCTATTAAGGATGGTAATTGGAAAATTGGTCAAATTGCTAGATTAGAACAAAAGATTAGAAGAGGTGATGTTTACAAAGGTAAGAAAGTTAAATACTTTGCTTGGGATATTTTTATTCAAAATGCTCCAAATGAAATTATTAACAAACTTGAAGCTAAAGTTGCTGAGTTAGAAGGTAAATCACCTGCTCAAATGACTGAAACTGCTGCAGAAACAAAAGAAAAACCAAAGTTGTAATTAATGGAAAAAATATACAAACTTAGTTCAATTAAAGAACTACTTGAGAAATTAAATAGCCAAGAATATGTATGTTTAGACACTGAAACAGCAAAACTAGGTTCAGATATTAGGTTGATACAAGTTTATCAACCTAGTTGGGACCAGGTTTTACTATTCAATGTTGATGAGGATACTTATACTAAAACAGTTATTTGGGAGACTTTAAGAAATTATAAACTAATACTTCATAATGGAACTTATGACTTTGGGTGTTTTAAAAAGGACTTAAAAAGTACTTTCACTAAAGCAACTAATTGGGAGGATACTTTCTATCTGTTAAGATTAGCTGTTCCTGAATTAAACACTAAGGATGGATTTAGTTTAGATGAAGGTTTTAAATGGTGTTTAGGCTATGACCCATACAAAAATGCTAGTTTAAACAAAAAACAACTACAAGCTTCATTTGAAAGAATTACTATAAAAGACAAGTATGTTGAAGGCTTAGAAGGTTTAAGACCTATGACTGATGAGCAATATCTTTATGGTGCAATAGATGTTTATTACTTACCAAAGTTGTATGAGGCACTAAAGTCATATATTGAGCATTTTGTGTATATTTTAGATAAATTAACTATTGAGCATATACTAGATGATAGTAAAGGCCTTCCAGTTGATTTAGACAAATTACAAGTTCTTGAGAACAAAGACATAGCAGAAATTGCTAACATAGATAAACAATTACCTGCAGGATTTAATGTTAATAGTTATATACAAGTTAGAAAACTTCTTGGAACTATTATGACTTCTGATGAAGAGGGTTTAAGTATTATTCAGTTTAGACCTGCTGGGCTTAAAGACTTACCTCTAAGAGTTAAACCAGTTAATGGTGCATGGCCCTCTGCTTTATATAAAGGTATTGAAACTAAAACATTAAAGGTATATAGTAAGGAGTTTGGAAACACAACTGCTATAACAACAAAGGAGCAATTATCTAAGTTAAAATCAAAACAGTTAGTATATTTTGAAGAAACTAGTTACAAACATTCAGATGAAATTATTAAGTATGCTGAGTTAATTAACAAAAAGAGAAAAGCATTAAAAAGATTAAATTTCATTCAAAGAGCAAGATTAGCTAAGGATGAGGAAAATAGAATAATGGGTACATTTAGTCCTCATGCTATTAATGGTAGAATTCAAGTTGATAGTGAAAACTTATCACAGTATCCTAGGTCGTTAAAATCAATGTGGGGACATCCTCAAGGTAAGGGTAGAAAACTTATCTATAGTGACTTTGCTCAAGTTGAGTTAAGAATTATTTGTGCTGCTTTGCCTGAGATGAATATGTATAATTCACTAAAGTCAGGAATTGATTTACATACATTTGTAGGTAACAATTTAAACTTAAGTCAAAATGATTTAGACAAATTACCTAAGGGTATTAGTCCCAGGTTTATTGCAAAACAATGTAATTTCTTGCTACTTTATGGAGGAGGAATTAGTAACTTTCAAAGAACAGTTTGTAAATTAGGTGGAGTATGGTTTGAGGATGATATTGCAACTAAAATTACTAATAATTGGAAAGACATCTTTAGTGATATTAAAAGATGGCATTTAGCTAATAATAAATCAAAAACTAATATGGACCAAACAGTTAGTGGTAGAATATATAAAGC
>JACCDU011165102.1_pt1 | contig 15258 bp, 10 predicted proteins | sample 7446081 | NCBI WGS metagenome assembly JACCDU01 (sample SAMN15323447, study PRJNA562643) | freshwater metagenome | isolation source: river surface water | place: USA:Blue River Watershed | collected 2017-08-17
AGTGGGTTTCCCCACGGTCATTCGCCCCAGCTTTACCTTGGGCGGCACTGGTGGCGGCATTGCTTACAACCCCGAAGAATTCGAGACCATCTGCAAGCGCGGTTTGGAAGCGTCTCCCACCAACGAACTGCTCATTGAAGAGTCGCTGTTGGGTTGGAAAGAGTACGAAATGGAAGTGGTGCGCGACAAGGCTGACAACTGCATCATCATCTGCTCCATCGAAAACTTAGACCCGATGGGTGTGCACACCGGCGACTCCATCACGGTTGCGCCAGCACAAACATTGACGGACAAAGAATATCAAATCATGCGGAATGCCAGCTTGGCTGTGCTGCGTGAAATTGGTGTCGACACCGGTGGCTCCAACGTTCAGTTCTCGATCAATCCCAAAGATGGTCGCATGGTGGTCATTGAGATGAATCCGCGTGTATCGCGTTCGTCTGCCTTGGCTTCCAAAGCCACAGGTTTCCCCATCGCCAAAGTGGCTGCCAAATTGGCCGTGGGTTACACACTCGATGAATTGCGCAATGAAATTACAGGCGGTGCCACACCTGCCAGTTTCGAGCCCAGCATCGATTACGTGGTGACCAAAATTCCTCGTTTTGCCTTCGAAAAATTCCCTACAGCCGACAGCCGACTCACCACACAGATGAAGTCGGTGGGCGAGGTGATGGCCATGGGCCGTACGTTCCAAGAATCCTTCCAGAAAGCCTTGCGCGGTTTGGAAGTGGGCGTCGATGGCTTGAACGAAAAAACACAAGACCGCGAAGTTCTCGAGAAAGAACTGGGCGAGCCAGGACCCGACCGCATTTGGTACGTGGGCGATGCATTCGCCATGGGCCTGAGTGTGGATGAAGTGTTCAACCTCACCAAAATTGACCCTTGGTTCTTGGTCCAAATTGAAGACATCGTCAAGATTGAACTTGAACTCGAAACCACCAATTTAAAAGCCATCACAGCCGACGAACTGCGCGCTTTGAAGAAAAAAGGTTTTTCCGATCGTCGCCTGGCCAAGCTGCTCAAAACAACCGAACACGAAGTGCGCGCGCAGCGCCATGCCATGAATGTTCGTCCTGTTTACAAGCGCGTTGACACCTGTGCTGCTGAGTTCTCAACTGACACGGCTTACATGTATTCCACTTATGAAGATGAGTGCGAAGCAGAACCCACCACCAACAAAAAGATCATGGTCTTGGGTGGCGGTCCTAACCGAATTGGCCAAGGCATTGAGTTTGACTACTGCTGCGTGCACGCCGCTTTGGCCATGCGAGAAGATGGTTACGAAACCATCATGGTCAACTGCAACCCCGAAACGGTTTCAACCGACTACGACACGTCAGACCGCTTGTACTTCGAGCCGCTGACGCTGGAAGATGTGCTCGAAATTGTGGCCAAAGAAAAGCCAACCGGCGTGATTGTTCAATACGGTGGTCAAACACCTTTGAAATTGGCCCTCGGTTTGGAAGCCGCTGGTGTGCCCATCATTGGCACCAGCCCCGACATGATCGACGCCGCAGAAGACCGCGAGCGTTTCCAAAAGTTGTTGCACGAGTTGGGCTTGCGTCAGCCGCCCAATGCCACAGCGCGCACAGAGCCAGAAGCTTTGGAAAAAGCCGCCGCCTTGGGTTACCCCTTGGTGGTTCGCCCCAGCTATGTGCTGGGTGGTCGTGCCATGGAAATTGTTCACGAGCAACGCGACCTCGAGCGCTACATGCGTGAAGCGGTCAAGGTCAGCAACGATTCACCCGTGCTGCTCGATCGTTTTCTAAACGACGCCATAGAGTGCGACGTCGATTGCTTGCGCGATCCTGAAGGCAAGACCTTCATCGGCGGCGTGATGGAACACATTGAACAAGCTGGCGTGCACAGCGGCGACTCTGCTTGCTCTTTGCCACCTTACAGCTTGAGCGCAGCCACTGTGGATGAACTCAAACGTCAATCCGCCGCCATGGCTGGTGCTTTGAATGTGGTGGGTTTGATGAACGTTCAGTTTGCCATTCAGCACGTCGATGGCAAAGATGTCATCTATGTGCTCGAAGTGAACCCCCGTGCATCACGCACGGTGCCATATGTTTCGAAAGCCACGGGCATTCAGTTGGCCAAAGTGGCCGCACGTTGCATGGCTGGTCAATCGCTGGCTTCTCAAGGCATTACCAAAGAAGTCACACCGCCATATTTCAGCGTCAAAGAAGCGGTGTTTCCGTTTGTGAAGTTCCCAGGCGTTGACACGATTCTTGGTCCAGAAATGAAGTCCACAGGCGAAGTGATGGGCGTGGGCAAAACTTTTGGCGAAGCTTTTGTGAAGAGCCAAATGGGCGCGGGCACCAAGTTGCCCCGTGAAGGCAAAGTTTTCTTGACGGTTAAAAATGGCGATAAGCCGCGTGCTGTCAAAGTTGCGCGCGATTTGGTGGCCCTGGGCTTCCAAATTTTTGCCACCAAGGGAACCGCTGCTGCCATTGCTGCTGAAGGCGTAGCCGTTCAAGCCATCAACAAAGTCACTGAAGGCCGCCCCCACATTGTGGACATGATCAAGAACAACGAAATTGCCTTGGTCATCAACACCGTCGAGGAGCGTCGCAACGCCATTGCCGATTCACGCGTGATTAGAACCTCGGCGCTCTTGGCGCGGGTGACGACCTTTACTACAATTGCTGGCGCAGAAGCGGCGGTTGAGGGTATGAAATACATGGACAAGCTGGATGTCATTTCCGTTCAAGAAATGCACGCCATGTTGACCGCCTAAAAGAAACTCGGAGACACCTAAGTGGCCACTATTCCCATTACCCTTCGCGGTGCTGAAAAGCTGAAGGCAGAACTTCACCAGTTGAAAACGGTGGAGCGTCCTTCAGTGATCAATGCCATTGCCGAAGCTCGCGCCCAAGGCGACTTGAGTGAGAACGCAGAATACGACGCTGCCAAAGACCGACAAGGTTTTGTAGAAGGCCGCATCCAAGAAATTGAAGGCAAACTGTCTGCAGCACAAATCATCGATCCCGCCTCAGTGGATGCCGGCGGCAAAGTGGTGTTTGGCACCACCGTCGAATTGGAAGAAGAAAGCACTGGTGAAGCAGTCAAGTACCAAATTGTGGGCGAAGATGAAGCCGATCTTAAGTTGGGCTTGATCAATATCAGCAGCCCCATTGCGCGCGCGCTCATTGGCAAGGAAGAGGGCGATGTGGCAGTGGTGCAGGCGCCGGGTGGTGAGAAGCGTTATGAAATTGTGGCGGTGTCTTATATCTAAAGCCTGAAATTTAAAGTCCCAGAGGGCTTACACGAAAAAGGCGTTCTCTTGAACGCCTTTTTTCATTCTTTCCAATGCTCAGTCACCCAAAGCGCGGGCTTGATGAATCTGAATTTGCGATTGCGCTTGCCAGCCAAGGCGTCGGGCGGATTGCACTCGCCATGAAAAATCACAATTCGGGCGTCTTGTGGAATTTTTGGCGCAATCCAATAGTTGGTAGGCCATGCAGGAATGCTGTGGTATTTGAAACTAGGGCACCATGCCGTAGGCCAATAGGCCAGTTTGCCCTGCTTGTGCAAAAAGTCAGACAGATAAGCCTGTTCGTTTCTAAACTGTTTGCGAATGCTGTCAAAGTTGTGGCGGAAGTACTCAAGCACGTCGGGGTGCGCGCCTAGCTCGTAGCGGTAAACCGAGGAGTTGCCCGTAATGCGCCAAGGCCGCTTGTAATCATGAATGATCATGAAGTCGCCAGGTGCTTCAAAGAAGCCATCCATGTTGCCCACAATCACCACGTCCACATCCAAGAACAAAGCGGTGCCTCGAAGGCCGTGCAGATCTTGCGCAAATGAGGCCAACTTGGTCCAGCCTCGCTCAGGAATGCCTGGTGGCAAATCCAAGGGCGGAATAGGCAAGCATTGAACTTCGCTTCTGATCCCTGAGCTGTTGTCAGTCAGGCACACCATGTTGAAGTCACCGGTGAGGTGTCTGCGCACCATGGCATACAGGCGATTGACATACTCGGGGCCATACTTGGTGCCCCACTTCATGCAAATGATGTGACGTTGGCTGGACGGCATGCTGACGGTCACCCGTTAGGCTTGATTGCGTTTCTTAATGGACTTTTGCTTCACTTTGGCGCGCTTGACTTGACCGCCTGATGTCAGGCGCTGGTTGCCCAAAACACGCAAAGTTTTCACTTCGGGACGCTGGCCGCCACGGCTGCTGTACTTCAAGACCTTAAAATCGCGTGGTCCGGCCATGCGATCTTCAGAAACAGCTTTTTCTTTTTCTGGCACAGGGCGCCAGAGCACCAGCAATTTGCCGATGTGCTGAATGGGGGCGGCGCTCAGGTCGTCGGCCAATTGGTTGAACATGGCTTCGCGGGCGACGCGATCGTCTCCCAGAACACGAATTTTGATCAAACCGTGCGCCTTGAGGGCCGCGTCCGTTTCTTTGACAACGGCCGGCGTGAGGCCATCGTTGCCAACCATGACAACGGGATCGAGGTGGTGCGCTTCGGCTCTGTGAACCTTGCGTTGAGCGGGAGTCAATTGAATTTGAGGCATGGCGCTATTATCCCTGCTTGAACGGAAGAACATGAAAGTTAAAACCAAAAGTAAAAAAGTCAATAAGTCGTGGTTGAACGACCACGTCAATGATCCTTACGTCAAGTTGGCCAAAAAAGAGGGCTACAGGGCGAGGGCAGCCTATAAATTGAAGGAAATTGACGAAACCTTTGGTCTCATCAAACCGGGCAATTTGGTGGTCGACTTGGGCTCAGCCCCTGGCGCTTGGAGCCAATATGTTCGGCGCAAGCTCTCGCCCCAAGGTGCAGCCATGGGCGATCTCAACGGCACCATCTTGGCCGTCGACCTCTTGCCCATGGAGCCTGTCGAGGGCGTTCATTTCATTCAGGGCGATTTCACCGAGGCCGATGTCTTGGCCCAACTACAAGCCATTGTGGGCGATCGGCCTGTGGATGTCGTGGTGTCTGACATGGCGCCCAACCTCTCTGGCATTGATTCTGTCGATGCGGCACGCATCGCGCACTTGATTGAACTGGCCGTTGAGTTTGCCCAAATGCACCTCAAACCTCAAGGGGCCTTGGTGGTGAAGGTGTTTCATGGCAGCGGCTACAGCCAGTTGGTGAAGCTTTTCAAGGACTCATTCAAGGTGGTCAAGCCGATCAAGCCCAAAGCGTCCCGCGACAAGTCCTCGGAGCAGTTTTTGGTTGGAATTGAACCCAAAAACAGGCCTTCCTCGCCTTGAATGTTGTGATAAAAGCTCTTGGGATCAAATTTCCCTGTAGTTTTAAGGCTAAGTCAAGAAAAATTTAGCCTGACGGGCTTTCAAAAGCCTAGAATGAATACCAATTAGACGTTTAGATGGGAGCTCTTCTTGAACAACCCCTGGTTTTCCAAGATTGCCGTATGGCTTGTGATTGGCATGGTGCTTTTCACTGTATTCAAACAATTTGACAACCGCTCCAACGTGGGGTCAGGCTTCATGGGTTACTCCGACTTTCTAGAAGAAGTCAGAAGCAACCGCATTAAAACTGCCACCATTCAAGAAGGTCAGGGCGGTACAGAAATTGTGGCCGTCACCACAGACGATCGCCGCATCAGAACCACAGCCACTTACCTCGATCGTGGTTTGGTTGGCGACCTCATTGCCAATGGCGTGAAGTTTGATGTCAAGCCTCGCGAAGAGGGCTCGCTTCTTATGAGCTTGCTGGTCAGCTGGGGGCCCATGCTTCTGCTCATTGGGGTGTGGATTTATTTCATGCGCCAAATGCAGGGTGGTGGCAAAGGCGGTGCCTTTAGTTTTGGCAAAAGCAAAGCCCGCATGCTTGACGAAAATGCCAATCAAGTCACCTTTGCCGATGTGGCGGGTTGCGATGAAGCCAAAGAAGAAGTGAAAGAGGTGGTCGACTTCTTGAAAGACCCCCAACGGTTCCAAAAACTAGGCGGCAGAATTCCTAGAGGCTTGCTCTTGGTAGGCCCACCTGGTACCGGTAAAACATTGCTGGCCAAGAGCATTGCTGGCGAGGCCAAGGTGCCTTTCTTCAGTATTTCGGGTTCTGATTTCGTAGAAATGTTTGTGGGTGTGGGTGCTGCCCGTGTTCGCGACATGTTCGAGAACGCCAAGAAAAATGCACCTTGCATTATTTTCATCGACGAAATTGACGCCGTAGGCCGCCAGCGTGGCGCTGGCTTGGGCGGCGGCAACGACGAACGCGAGCAAACCCTCAACCAAATGCTGGTTGAGATGGACGGTTTTGAAACCAATTTGGGCGTCATTGTGGTGGCAGCCACCAACCGCCCAGACATTTTGGATGCAGCCTTGCTACGTCCCGGTCGTTTTGACCGACAGGTCTATGTCACATTGCCCGACATTCGCGGCCGCGAGCAAATTTTGGCCGTGCACATGCGCAAAATCCCCATTGGCCAAGACATGAACCCAGGCGTCATTGCCCGCGGTACACCTGGCATGAGCGGTGCCGATTTGGCCAACCTGTGCAACGAAGCCGCCCTCATGGCTGCGCGCCGCAACGCCCGCGTTGTGGAAATGCAAGACTTTGAAAAAGCCAAAGACAAAATTCTCATGGGTCCAGAGCGCAAGAGCATGGTCATGCCCGAAGAGGAGCGTCGCAACACGGCTTATCACGAGTCGGGTCACGCCCTCATTGGCAAGTTGTTGCCCAAGTGCGACCCTGTGCACAAGGTCACCATCATTCCTCGTGGCCGTGCCTTGGGTGTCACCATGAGCTTGCCCGAAAAAGACCGTTACAGCTACGACAGTGAATACATGTTGAACCAAATCAGCATGTTGTTTGGTGGGCGTATTGCCGAAGAAGTGTTCATGAAGCAAATGACCACAGGTGCCAGCAACGACTTTGAACGTGCCACCCAAATTGCACGTGACATGGTCATGCGCTACGGCATGACCACAGCCCTGGGCCCCATGGTCTACGCTGAAAATGAAGGCGAAGTTTTCTTGGGCCGTTCTGTCACCAAGACCACCAACATGTCTGAGTCCACCATGCAAAAAGTTGACTCGGAAGTTCGCCGCATCATTGATGAGCAGTACAACTTGGCGCGCCGTTTGATTGAAGAAAACAGCGACAAGATGCACGCCATGGCCAAGGCCTTGCTCGAGTGGGAAACCATTGATGTCACACAACTTGACGACATCATGGCTGGTCGCGAACCCAAAGCACCCAAAGATTGGACGCCCCGCATTCCACCTTCCGGCAGCGACGATGCAGGTGCTCCACCTGCCGTGAAAGTCGATCCCGAGCCCAACGCGGCTTGATATTCAACACACACGGGGCTTCGGCCCCGTTGTTCATTCTCAACGCCATGTCCAAGCCCATTTGGCAGACTACCCGCTTCAAGCTTGACTTGTCTCAACCCAAGGTCATGGCCATCGTGAACCTCACGCCCGACTCGTTTTCCGACGGGGGGCGCCACAGCGCACTGTCCTCGGCGCTGGAAAATGCGCAAACCCTGCTGGCGCAAGGCGCTGATATTTTGGACATTGGCGGCGAGTCCTCGCGTCCAGGGGCAGCGCCCGTGAGTTTGGAGGAAGAGTTGAGCCGTGTCTTGCCGTTTTTGCGGGAGGCCGTCACTTGGAATGTTCCCATCTCGGTCGACACCTACAAGAGTGAGGTCATGCAAGCTGCATTGGACCTGGGGGCCGACATCGTCAACGACATTTGGGCTTTGCGGCAAGCAGGGGCTAGGCAAGTCGTGTCCCAGCATGGGCAATGTGGTGTTTGCTTGATGCACATGCACCGAGACCCCAAAACCATGCTTGAGCAACCCATGGCGGGCGATGTGCTTGAGCCGATCAAAAACTTCTTGTCGCAGCAAGTCTCTGACTTGATGGCTTGTGGCCTTCAGGCCAATCGAATTGTGTTGGACCCTGGCATTGGTTTTGGCAAAACATTGACTCAAAATTTAAGCCTGCTTCAGCGCCAATCTGAGCTTTTGACCTTGGGTTTTCCGCTGCTGGCTGGATGGTCTCGCAAGGGCAGTTTGGGCAAAATCACAGCCATCCAGGGTCATGCGCCCGAAGCCCAAGACAGGGTAGGTGCCAGCGTGGCTGCTGCACTCATTGCGGTCCAAAATGGCGCTTCCGTGGTGCGCGTTCATGATGTGAAAGAAACAGTGCAGGCCTTGCGTGTTTGGCAGGCTTTGAAGAATTAAAATCAAACTTTCCTCAATCGATCCGAACAAGAACAACAACCATGACCCGTAAATACTTTGGAACCGATGGCATACGTGGCACCGTCGGACAAGCGCCCATCACCCCTGACTTTGTCATGCGATTGGCCCACGCGGTTGGCCGTGTTTTGAGACAAAAAGAAGACCATCCGGTGGTGTTGATTGGCAAAGATACCCGCATCTCTGGCTACATGCTGGAGAGCGCCCTGGAATCGGGCTTTAACTCAGCAGGGGTTGACGTGGTTTTGTTGGGTCCTGTGCCAACGCCTGCAGTGGCCTACCTCACCCGTGCTCAGCGCGCATCGCTTGGCGTGGTCATCAGTGCAAGCCACAATCCGTATGAAGACAACGGCATCAAATTTTTCAGTGCCAAGGGCACCAAGCTCAGTGATGCTTGGGAGCTGTCGGTGGAAGCCTTGGTGGATGAGCCGCCGGTTTGGGTTACTTCTGCCGAGCTGGGTAAAGCAAAGCGCTTAGACGATGCAGCGGGCCGGTACATTGAATTTTGCAAAAGCACTTTCAGCAATGACTTCACTTTGAAGGGCATGAAAATCGTGGTGGATGGCGCCAATGGCGCGGCCTATCAAATTGCGCCCAAGGTTTTTCATGAGTTGGGTGCCGATGTCATTGCCATAGGTTGTTCGCCCGATGGTTTGAACATCAACAAGGGCGTGGGTGCAACCCACCCTGAAGCCTTGGTCGAGGCTGTCAAAGCGCATCAAGCCGACTATGGTGTAGCGCTGGATGGGGATGCCGATCGGTTGCAGTTGGTCGATAAATCGGGACGTTTGTACAACGGTGATGAGTTGCTCTATTTGATGGTCACCGACCGACTGGCTCGCGATGAAGTGGTTGCGGGTGTGGTGGGCACTCTCATGACCAATATGGCTGTTGAATTGGCCCTGAAAAACAAAAACATCCCCTTCATTCGCAGCAAAGTAGGCGACCGCTACGTTCTTGAAGCCTTGCAAGAGAACAGTTGGCTATTGGGTGGTGAGGGCTCTGGCCACTTGTTGGCCCTAGACAAGCACACCACAGGCGATGGCTTGATCAGTGCCTTGCAAGTGCTGCAGGCCTGTGTGGCCACCGGCAAAACCATGGCCGAGTTGTTGAGCGATGTGGTGTTGTTTCCTCAGGTGCTTATCAATGTGCGTTTGGCCAAAGACCAGAATTGGAAAGACAGCCCTCAACTGGCGCAAGCTTTGAAAGAAGTGGAAGCAGAGTTGGCAGACACAGGCCGCGTTCTGATCAGGCCCAGTGGCACCGAGCCTTTGGTTCGTGTCATGGTCGAGGCCCGGGAAATGGCTGTGGCGCAGCGCAGCGCCGAAAAACTTGCCAACACCTTGCGTTGAAGCTTTTACAGTTAATCCAAATCAATAAACCAAACGTTCTGGTTTGATTTCTTGAAGGATGGTGGTGGCAATTTCTTCAATTGACTTGGTGGTGGTTGACAGCCAACGGATGCCAGAGCGGCGCATCATGGATTCGGCTTCAGCCACTTCATGTCGGCAGTTCTCAAGGCTGGCGTATTTGGAGTTGGGGCGTCTTTCGGAGCGAATTTCTGAAAGCCGATCGGGGTGAATGGTCAGCCCAAAAATCTTTTTCCGATGTGGCACCAAGGCAGGGGGTAATTGCTTGCGCTCAAAGTCTTCGGGAATGAGAGGATAGTTGGCCGCTTTCAAGCCGTATTGCATGGCCAAGTAAAGGCTGGTGGGCGTTTTGCCGCTTCGGCTCACGCCGACCAAGATCACCTCTGCCTGCTCCAAATCTCGGTTGGACTGGCCGTCGTCGTGGGCCAATGAAAAGTTGATGGCCTCAATGCGGTCGTGGTAGTCCTTGCTTTTGCTGACATCCGAAAAACGACCCACTCGGTGGTGCGATTTGATGCCTAACTCTTCTTCCAGGGGGTGGACAAAGGTGCCAAACATGTCGAGCAACATGCCCTTGCAACCCTCGCGAATCACGTCGAGCACTTCCATGTTCACCAAGGTGGTAAAAACAATGGGTTTGATGTTTTCAATTTCGGCGGTGTGATTGATTTGCCGCACGGCTTGGTGCGCCTTGTCTGCACTGTCCACAAAAGGTAGCCGGATGTAACGTGTTTTCATCTCAAATTGAGCCAAGATGGCCTTGCCAAAGGTCTCGGCCGTGATTCCGGTGCCGTCGGAGATGAAAAATACGGTTCTGTTGGGCATTGTTTAAATTTTAACCTTGTGTTGCCTGACTTGCGTCCTAAAATCTCACTCATTATCTACCGCCTGCTGGCGTCCAGAAGTCACGTCTAAAAACAATCAAGACTCTGGAAGTTGGTTCGGGCCGAAAGTGCCGTTTTTTAACTTTGGAGCTTTTATGTCTAACCTCTTTGCAAAGGACGCTTTGGTCGTGCCCTTCGAACAACTTCGGATGACCGATGTTGAGTCTGTGGGCGGTAAAAACGCCAGCTTGGGCGAGATGATTTCGCAATTGCCCAACGGGGTGCGCGTGCCCACAGGGTTTGCCACCACCGCCCATGCCTTTCGGGCATTTTTAAAGCACGACGGCTTGGTCGATCGCATCAATCAAAAGTTAGATGCCTTGGATGTGGAAGACGTTCGAGCTTTGTCGGTGGTGGGAGCTGAAATACGCCAAATGGTGGAGGCCCAGCCCTTTCCGGTCGACCTCGAAAAAGCCATTCGAGATCAGTTCGCCATACTCAGTTCGGGCAATGCGCAAGCTTCTTTTGCCGTACGGTCTTCGGCAACGGCCGAAGACTTGCCCGACGCCTCTTTTGCAGGTCAACAAGAAACATTCTTGAACGTGGTCGGCATTGAGGACATATTGCACAAAATGAAAGAGGTGTTTGCCTCTTTGTACAACGACCGCGCCATCAGTTACCGCGTGCACAAAGGTTTTGCGCATGCCGAAGTGGCCTTGTCTGCCGGTGTGCAGCGCATGGTGCGCTCCGATTTGGGCGCCGCAGGGGTCATGTTCACCATCGATACCGAAACCGGTTTTGAAGAAGTGGTGTTCATCACATCCAGTTATGGCTTGGGCGAAACGGTGGTGCAGGGCGCCGTTAACCCCGACGAGTTTTATGTGCACAAGCCCATGCTGGCTGCTGGGAAAAATGCGGTCATTCGGCGCAATTTGGGCTCCAAGCTCATCCAGATGATTTTCTCAACACCCGAAGAAAAAGCAGCTACAGGCAAGCTGGTGAAAACCATCGATGTGGCCATGGAGATGCGCAACCGCTACTCTCTGACAGATGCCGACATCACACAGCTGGCGCAATACGCCATGGTCATTGAAAAGCACTACGGCCGCCCCATGGACATTGAATGGGGCAAGGATGGCACGGACGGCCTGCTCTACATTTTGCAAGCCCGCCCTGAGACAGTGAAAAGTCAGTCTAAGGGCACAGCCGAGTTGCGCTACAAGCTCAAAGGCAAAGGCACGGTTCTGGCGGAGGGCAGGGCCATTGGCCAAAAAATTGGTACTGGGCCAGTGCGCCTGGTTCACAGTATTTCTGAGATGGACCAAGTGCAGCCTGGCGATGTGTTGGTGACTGACATGACCGATCCCAATTGGGAACCTGTGATGAAGCGCGCCAGCGCCATTGTGACCAATCGGGGAGGGCGCACTTGCCACGCTGCCATCATTGCCCGCGAGTTGGGTATTCCTGCGGTTGTGGGGTGTGGCCATGCGACTGAGCAATTGAAAGACGGCACGCTGGTCACGGTCAGCTGTGCAGAGGGCGATACAGGCCGCATCTATGACGGCCTGCTTGAGACTGAAGTGACCGAGGTCATTCGCGGCACCATGCCCGATATCGCGACCAAGATCATGATGAACGTCGGCAATCCTCAATTGGCCTTTGATTTTGCCCAACTGCCCAATCAAGGTGTGGGCCTTGCGCGCTTAGAGTTCATCATCAACAACAACATTGGTGTGCACCCCAAAGCCATTTTAGATTATCCCAACATCGATGCTGATCTGAAAAAAGCGGTGGAGTCTGTTGCGCGGGGACACGCTTCGCCCAAGGCTTTTTACATCGACAAAGTCACCGAAGGTGTGGCCTGCATTGCAGCCGCTTTCTGGCCCAAGCCAGTCATTGTTCGCTTGTCAGACTTTAAGAGCAATGAATACCGCAAACTCATTGGGGGTAGCCGATACGAGCCCGAAGAAGAAAACCCCATGCTGGGCTTTCGCGGCGCGGCGCGTTATATCAGCGAGGACTTTGGCGAGGCCTTTGCCATGGAGTGCCAAGCTATCAAGCGAGTGCGAGGCGAGATGGGCCTCACCAATGTTCAGGTGATGGTTCCTTTTGTGCGCACTTTGGGTCAGGCCGATCGAGTCACTCAGCTGTTGGCCAAGCACGGCTTGCAGCGTGGCCAAGACGATTTGAAAGTCATCATGATGTGTGAAGTGCCTAGCAACGCCATCTTGGCTGAAAAGTTTTTAGAGTTCTTTGACGGATTTTCAATCGGCTCTAATGACCTGACACAACTCACCTTGGGCTTAGACCGAGACTCTGGTTTGGAGTTGCTTGCGGTCGATTTTGACGAACGCGATTTGGCGGTGCAAACCTTGATTTCCCAAGCCATCCAAGCTTGTCTGAGCCAAGGAAAGTATGTGGGTATTTGCGGTCAAGGGCCCAGCGATCACCCCGACTTTGCGCGCTGGCTCATGGCACAGGGCATCAGCTCCATCTCTTTGAACCCAGACACCGTGGTTGAAACCTGGATGCAACTAGGAAAAGCAGATTGAAATCAGGGACATCTTTTCAGAAAAAGTACGCTGCCTATCAATGGCGCTTGCATCGCAACGTTTTAATTTATGCGGTGTTGCTACTTTTTTTGTTGGGTGTCATGGCATGGGCGGAACATGAGGGACTTTCTAGAAATTTGATTGGCCCCATTTTCTTGTTTTCGACGGTCATGATTTATGCCCTGATTGGTGTCGCAGGGCGCACTTCAGATGCTGAAGAATATTATGTGGCTGGCAGACGTATCCCTGCGTTTTACAACGGCATGGCCACAGCTGCCGATTGGATGAGTGCGGCATCCTTTATCAGTTTGGCTGGCGCGCTTTATTTGCAAGGCTTTTCTGGCACTGGCGGTCAAGCGGGTGGCTTGGCGTATGTCATGGGGTGGACGGGTGGATTTTGTCTGGTGGCCTTGCTCATCGCTCCACACTTAAGAGCCATGAACTTGTACACATTGCCCGATTTTTTCAGTCAGCGTTTTGGTGGTCGGTGGCCAAGGCTGTTGGCCGCTTGGGCTGCTATTTTGTGTTCATTCACTTATGTGGTGGCACAAATTTATGGCATTGGCCTCATTGCCTCACGCCTCACAGGGGTGCAATTTGAAATCGGTATTTTGCTGGGACTGGGGGGTGTCTTGTTGTGTTCTTTCTTGGGCGGGATGCGAGCCATCACTTGGACACAAGTGGCCCAATACATCATTTTGCTGATGGCATTTTTAATCCCGGTTTCATGGCTGGCCTACAAACAACTTGGAACGCCTTGGGCGCCTTTGGCGTATGGCTCGCAGATTTCCAAAATTGCAGAACTCGAGCAAAAACTCATTGCCGACCCTTCGGAGTTAGCCGTTCGCCAAGAGTATGCACGTCGCGCAGAAGTATTGCGCGCCAAACTTGAAAATGTTGAAGAGTCCTTGCTGAAAGAGCGCCAAAGCCTAGAGCAAAAAGTGCGCGACTTGAAACTTCAAAATGCAGAGTATTCGGTCATTGCGCAAGTTCGTCGAGAGTTGCAAGCACTGCCTAAAAATGCCGCAGCGGCCAAAGAGGTGTGGCAAAAGGCCATGCAAGAGAATGTTGAGCGGTCTCAAGTTTTAGGGGGGATGCCGCTGCATGGCAAGCCTTTCCAGGGGGATCCTGATGGCACCCCCGAAGAGCAAGAAATTTACCAACACTCCAGAATCAATTTTGTGGCTCTCATTTTTTGCCTGATGGCCGGTACGGCAGGGTTGCCTCATTTGCTCACTCGTTTCTACACGGTTCCCAATGAGTCTGAAGCACGCTTGTCCGTTGCTTGGTCTTTGTTGTTCATTGCCATCTTGTATTTGAGTGCGCCCGCATTGGCGGTGCTGGTGAAGTTTGAGGTTATGAACAATTTGGTGGGCAGTTCTTTTGCAGAATTGCCCCATTGGCTTGCGCAGTGGGCGCGGGTCGACAGCGCCTTGGTCGAAGTGTCCGATGTCAACCGTGATGGTGTTTTGCAGTTTGGCGAGCTTAAGTTGGGTGCCGACATGATCATGTTGGCCAGTCCCGAAATGGCAGGCTTGCCCTACGTCATTTCGGGCTTGGTGGCGGCTGGTGGCTTTGCAGCTGCCTTGTCGACCGCTGATGGCCTTCTTTTGACGATCAGCAATGCGTTTGTTCATGACATGCGCTTGGGCACCAAAAATGGCATTGAGACCGAAGAGGGGCGGGTGATTTTGTCGAAGTTTGCTTTGTTGGCTGTTGCCATGTCTGCTGCCATGGTGGCAGCTTGGAAGCCAGCGCAAATTTTGGCCTTGGTTTCGGCGTCTTTTTCTTTGGCGGCATCAGCCTTCTTCCCAGGCATGATCATGGGACTTTTCTGGAAAGGCGCAAGTCGAAAAGGGGTGGTTTTGGGCATGCTCTTGGGTTTGGGCGTCACGCTTAGCTACATGATTTGCAATGCACCCACGGTTCGATCCGCGCTCAATTGGTCGCTAGATACAGGTTTATTTTTTGGAATTCAGCCCATTTCTGCCGGCATTTTGGGTGTGCCCGTTGGATTTTTGGCTATTTTCTTGGGCAGTTGTCTCTGGCCCGACCGTCCTGAACCGCTCGCGGGGCAAAATTTCCCCCCTCAAAATCCCTATCCAGGACTTTAATTCCTGGGCTATAATCGCGGGCTCAGCCTTGCTGCACCCCGTCCGACGCTGGGGGTAGCTTTTTTCAATACCTCAAAGGTAAAAACCCAAAAGGAGTCTCAATGCGTCATTACGAAATCATTTTGCTGATTCATCCGGATCAGAGCGAACAAGTTCCAGCCATGCTGGAGCGTTACAAAGGCATGATCGTTGCCGGCGGTGGCAAGAT
>JACCDU011137068.1_pt1 | contig 15249 bp, 10 predicted proteins | sample 7446081 | NCBI WGS metagenome assembly JACCDU01 (sample SAMN15323447, study PRJNA562643) | freshwater metagenome | isolation source: river surface water | place: USA:Blue River Watershed | collected 2017-08-17
CCCGCCCTGGCGCTGGCCCTGCCCAGCTTCGACCAGGTCAAGGCCAGCTACCGCAGCTCCGACACCCGCCTGCTCGACCGCCGTGGCCAGCCCTTGCAGGCCACGCGCACCGACAGCTCGGCCTTGCGCGGCGAATGGGTCACTTTGCAGCGGGTGTCGCCCGCCTTGCGCCACGCCATGCTGCTGTCGGAAGACCAGCGCTTTTACGCGCATGCCGGTGTCGACTGGCAGGCTGTGGGCGCGGCCGCCTGGGCCAACCTGTGGCACCGCCGCACCCGGGGCGCCTCCACCGTCACCATGCAGCTGGCCGGTTTGCTGGATGCCGACCTGGCCCTGCCTCACCAGGGCCAGCGCGCCCGCAGCGTGGTGGGCAAGCTGGGCCAGGCCAGCACCGCCTTGCGGCTGGAGCGGCAATGGCGCAAGGACCAGATCCTGGAGGCCTACCTGAACCTGGTGGGCTTTCGGGGCGAGGTGGTGGGCCTGTCGGCCTTGTCTTCGCGCCTGTTCCGCAAGTACCCCAGCGGCTTGAACGCCGAGGAGGCGGCCATCGCGGCGGCCCTGGTGCGCGCGCCCAATGCGCCACCCGGCCGCGTGGCCGATCGCGCCTGTGCCTTGCTGCGGGCGCAGCACCTGAAGCCCGATTGCCGCGCCCTGTCGGCCAGCACCGCCCAGCTGTTGCGCCCGCGCCCCACCGAGCGCCTGGACGCGGATGCCCAGCTCGCCCCCCACCTGGCGCGACAGCTGCTGGCCGCGATGCCTGCCTCGCAGCCCAGGCCCGCCACCCTCCGCACCACGCTGGATGCGGGCCTGCAACGCTTTGCCCGCGACACCTTGCGCCAGCACCTGCGCGAGCTGCGCCACCGCCATGTCGAAGACGGCGCGCTGATCGCCATCGACAACGCCAGCGGCGAGGTGCTGGCCTGGGTGGGCTCCAGCGGCGCCCTGTCGCAGGCGGCCGATGTGGATGGGGTGCTGGCCTTGCGGCAAGCCGGCTCCACGCTCAAGCCTTTTTTGTACCAGCTGGCCATCGAACAGCAATGGCTCACGGCCGCCTCCATCCTGGATGACTCGCCCGTGGGCCTGAGCACCGCCAGCGGCCTGTACATCCCGCAGAACTACGACCACGGCTTCAAGGGCCCGGTGTCGCTGCGATCGGCCCTGGGCGCCTCGCTCAATGTGCCGGCGGTGCGCACGCTCGTCATGGTCACGCCCGAGCGCTTTGCGCAGCGCCTCGTGCAGCTGGGCCTGCCCCTGCGCCACCATGGCGACCACTACGGCTACAGCCTGGCCCTGGGCTCGGCCGAGGTCACGCTGGCCAGCCTCAGCAACGCCTACCGCACGCTGGCCAACGGCGGGCTGAGTTCGCCCTTGCGGATGCGCGCGGGCGAGCCCTACATCCCAGGCCAGCCGCAGATGGACCCGGCAGCCGCTTTCATCGTGGCCGATGTGCTGGCCGACCGCGAAGCCCGCGTGCGCAGCTTCGGCCTGGACAACGCCCTGGCCGCGCGCCATTGGGCCGCCGTGAAAACCGGCACCAGCAAGGACATGCGCGACAACTGGTGTGTGGGCTTCAGCCGCCGCTACACCGTGGGCGTGTGGGTGGGCAACGCCAGTGGCGAGCCCATGTGGGAGGTGTCGGGCACCACCGGCGCGGCACCGATCTGGCGCGCCGTGATGGACGAGCTGCAGCGCCGCCATCCTGATCCGCAGGCCGCGCAAGGCCCTGTTGCGCCCCCGGGCCTCCTGCAACAGCGTGTGCGTTTCGAGCGCGAGCTGGAGCCCGCGCGCAGCGAATGGTTCATCCCTGGCACCGAGCAGGCCGAGGTGCGCCTGGCCAGCCCCCTGGGCGCCGCCCGCACCCTGATCCAGTCGCCCAGCGCGCGCAGCGTGCTGGCGCTCGACCCCGACATCCCCGCGCCTGCGCAGCAGATGTGGTTGAAGCCCGTGGCCGGCGTCTCGCCCCAATGGTCATGGCGGCTGGATGGCCGGGCCTTGGGGCCCGCGGTGCCCACCCGGTGGCCCATGTGGCCGGGCCGGCATGTGCTGGAGCTGGTCGATGCGCGCCAGCAGGTGAAAGAGACGGTGCACTTCGAGGTGCGCGGCGCGCAGGTCCGTTCGACCGGCCTGGTGCAGCGGCCCACCCGGCATGGACGGCCTGCACAGCCTGAACGGCCTGTACCGCCAACGCGCCTGGATGGCCCGATGGCCGCCAGCCCTTGATCTGGGTGGATGCGGCCCCAGGTGCGTGGGGATAAGCTCAGGCATTCGACCGCCACCTCACCATGTCTTCCACCTCCCCGTCCCTGTTCCAGCCGGTGGCCCTGGCACATGCCAGCCGGCTGATCAACCACGGCCCGACCGTGTTGGTCACCAGCCGCGATGGCGCGCGCCGCAATGTGATGGCGGCCGCCTGGTCGATGCCGGTCGAGTTCAGCCCGCCGCGCATCGCCGTGGTCATCGACAAGGCCACCTTCACCCGCGAGCTGATCGCCGCCAGTGGCGTCTTCGGCATCGTGGTGCCCGGCGCGGCCCTCGCGACCCAGGTGCTGGCCGTGGGCAGCGAAAGCGGTCGCGATGTCGATGAAGGCGACAAGTTCAGCCGCCATGGCCTGATCGCGCTGGCCGGCCCGGTGCTGGGCGTGCCGGTGATCGAAGCGGGTTGCGCCGCTTGGCTCGAATGCCGGCTCATCCCCGAGCCCCACACCGAAGCGGCCTATGACACCTGCTTTGCCGAGGTGGTGTCGGCCGCAGCCGATGCGCGCATCTTTGCCGGTGGCCACTGGACCTTGCGCGAAGACAACGCCGACCTGCACACCTTGCACCATCTGGGGGGCGGCCACTTTGCCCAGGCGGGCGCCGTGATCCACGCCCGGCGCGGCTGACGCGGCCCAAGGCACAGCAAGCGCCTGGGGATTGGCTTCGCGCTTAGCATGGGCTCACACCATGCGCGGGCCGTGAACCGGGCTGCTGAACCCGCGCCCGCCCATGCCCCATGTCGATTGGACCTCGCCCCGCAGCGGCCTGCTGAGCTACAACGCAGCCAACTTTGCGCTGGCCAAGGCGTTCTTCTTCGGCAAGTGGTGCGAGCGCTCGGCGCGGCGTGAACTGCCGGTGCCCCTGGATTTGTCCGGGTCCTGCAAATACGGGTCGCTGTTCATGCAGTGCGTGTTCGGCGGCGCCTTGCGCGGCCACTACCAGCACCAGTACAACGTCATCGACGGCCGCCTCGTCGACCTGAGCCACGACGCCGCCGATGTGGGCCGCATGTCCCACCCCTATCTGCACGAACCCGATTACTTCCTGATCCCCGAGATGCAGGCCTCGCTGGACTTGTGCCTGCCGCATGCGCAAGCCTGGGCGATCCAGTTCATGGCCCAACAGGAAGCGGGGGCACAATGAGCCCATGCCCGCAGCGCCCTCTGCCGAAACCGGAACCGACATCGACACCGGCCTGAGCCCTTCAGATGCGGCCCAGCGCCTGAAGCAGGCTGGCCCCAATGAACTGGGGCAGCGCCGCCGCCGCACCCTGCTCGATGTCGTCTGGGAGGTGGTGCGGGAGCCCATGTTCGGCCTGCTGATCGCGGCGGCCAGCATCTATGCCACGCTGGGAGACCTGCGTGAGGCGTCGGCGCTGCTGGGCTTCGTGCTCATCATCATGGTGGTGACGGTGCTGCAGGAGCGCCGCACCGACCGCGCCCTCGAAGCCTTGCGCGACCTGTCCACGCCCCACGCCCAGGTGCGCCGTGGTGGGCAGCTGTTGCGCATCCCGGGCCGCGAGGTGGTGCCCGGCGACATCCTGCTGCTGGCCGAAGGCGACCGCGTGGCCGCCGATGGCCTGGTGCTGCAGGCCCACGAACTGGCCACCGACGAGTCCATGCTGACCGGCGAATCCGAGACCGTGCCCAAGCCCGGCGCCGGCGCCCGGGTGCTGGCCGGCACGCTGGTGACCAGCGGCCAGGGCGTGGTGCAGGTCGAGGCCACCGGCGCGCGCACCGAGTTCGGTCGCATCGGGGCTTCGCTGCAGTCGGTGGCCTTGTCGCATTCGCCGCTCAAGGAGGACATGGCCCGGCTCACGCGCCGCCTGGTGGCCGTGGGCCTGGTGCTGTCGGTGATGCTGTTCGGTCTGTTCTGGTGGTTGCGCGGGGGCTGGCTGGATGCCTTGCTGGCCGCCATCACCCTGGCCATGAGCCTGCTGCCGCAGGAGTTCCCGGTCATCATGATCGTCTTCCTGGCCATGGCCGCGCGGCGCCTGGCCGCCCACCAGGTGCTGGTGCGTCGGCTGGATGCCATCGAGACCTTGGGCCAGATCAGCGTGCTGGCCGCCGACAAGACGGGCACCCTGACCGAGAACCGCATGCGCGTGCAGCTGCTGCTGGCCCGGGGCCAGCGACTGGATCTGGCCGCACACGGCGATGCCCCCTTGCCCGAGGCCTTCCACGAGCTGCTCGAATACGCCGTGCTGGCCAGCGAGATCGATCCGCACGACCCCATGGAGCTGGCCATCCATCAGCTGTCCGGGCGCACGCTGGCGGGCAGCGACCATCTGCACCCGCAATGGGCGCTGAGCCGCGAGTACGAGCTCTCGCCCGAGCTGATGGCCATGAGCCACCTGTGGCGCGACGAAGGGCGGCACGAAGACCTGGTGGCCACCAAGGGCGCGCCCGAGGCCGTGGCCGAGCTGTGCCACCTGGCGGCCGCCGAGCTGGCCCAGGTGCGGGCCGATGCGGCGGCGCTGGCCGATCAGGGGCTGCGCGTGCTGGGCGTGGCCAAGGCGGTTCACCCCGTGGGCCAGGCCTGGCCCGATGCCCAGCACGATTTCGATTTCGAATGGGTGGGCCTGCTGGCCCTGGCCGACCCCTTGCGCGCCGATGTGCCCCAGGCCGTGGCGCGCTGCCGCGAGGCCGGCATCCGCGTGCTCATGATCACCGGCGACCACCCGCGCACCGCCCAGGCCATCGCGCGCCAGGCCGGCATGGACGCGCACGCGGTGCTGACCGGCGACGAGCTGGCCGCCCTGGACGACGCCACGCTGCGCCAGCGCGTGACCGAGGTCAGCGTGTATGCCCGCATGCGGCCGCGCCAGAAGCTGGCCCTGGTCGAGGCCTTGAAGGCCCAGGGCGAGGTGGTGGCCATGAGCGGCGACGGCGTCAACGGCGCGCCCGCGCTCAAGGCCGCCCACGTGGGTGGGGCCATGGGCCAGCGTGGCAGCGACGTGGCCCGCGAGTCGGCCGCGCTGGTGTTGATGAGCGACGACTTTGGTGACCTGGTGGAGGCGGTGGCGCGTGGCCGGCGCACCTTCAACAACCTGCGCCGCGCCCTGGTCTACACCATCGCCGTCCACCTGCCCATCGTGGCCCTGGCCATGCTGCCGGTGATGCTGGGCCTGCCCCTGGTGCTCAGCCCCTTGCACATCGCCTTCCTGGAGCTGGTCATCGACCCGGCCTGCTCGCTGGCTTTCGAGGCCGAAGACGCCGATGCCCACGTGATGCGCCGCCCGCCGCGCGGGCGCTTGGATCCGGTGATGCCGGGTCGGGCCTGGGCCCTGTCGATGGCGCAGGGCGGCTTGGTGACGGCGCTGGTGGTGGGGGCCTATGCCTGGCTGCTGCAGCAGCCCGATCTGGCCCCGCTGGCCGGCAGCGCGGCCTTCACCTTGCTGGTGGCGGCCAATGCCGGCCTGATCCTGCCCAACCGTGCCACCGGGCCGCACATCGGGGGCCTGGTGGCGGGCATGCCGGCCGTGAGCCGCTGGGTGATGGGCATCACCTTGCTGGGCCTGGGGCTGTTCACGGGCTGGCCGCGCATCGCGGGCTGGCTGGGCCTGGTGCCCTTGCCGCCCGAGGTGTGGCTGGCGTGTGTGGGCGCTGGCCTGGCCACCCTGTTGCCGGCCTGGGGCCTGGCGCGCTGGCTGTCGCCGGCGCTCAGCGCGGCGTCGGCTCGCCAGGGCTGATGGCGTCGCGGGTGAGGGCGTACAGCCACGCATCCCGCGGGGTGTCGGCGGCCTGCGGGTGTTGCACCACGCGGCCCAGGCGGCCTTCGCACTGCATGCCCACACGCTGCAGCAGCGCCAGCGAGGCCGCGTTGTCGACATCGCACAAGGCATCCACCCGCCACACGGCCGGCAGCGCCCAGGCCGCCTGCAACACGGCGCGCACCGCTTCGCTCATGTAGCCCTGGCCCCAGTGCGGGCGCGCCAGCACATAGCCCAGCCTGAGGTGATGAGATTCACCGCCTGGAAAGCTCATGGGCGTGAGCTCGACCTGGCCCAGGGCCAGGCCATCCGGCTGATCCGGCGTGGGCCGGGCCACGACCCACAACCAGGCGCTTTGCTTGATCCAGCGCTGGATGTCGAAGGACAGCTGCTGGCGGGTCTGCTCGACCAGGGCGTGTTGGCGCAGACCCATGTGGCGCAGCACCTCGACCGAGCCCAGCCCTTCGATGAACAGCGCCTCCGCGTCAGCCGGTCTCGGCTCACGCAACAGCAGGCGTTGGGTGCGGATCTGGCGGGGCGGGCTCACGGGCAGGGGTTCCAGGACGCGGCCCCGAGCGCGCCGTTCAGGAGTCGCCCGGCTTGAGGTGATCCTCAGGCAGGACGAAGAGGGCGCCCCGATGATAGAAGCTGGGCAGGTCGGTGGCGGTCTTGCCCTGGTAAGCCGCTTTTTTCACCTGCTGGTGCATGTTCTGCAAGGTCACCAGCGGGGCCTTGGTGGACACCAGGTTGGCCAGCCAGGCCGGCACCTGGCCGCCCAGGTCGATCTGGGTTTCAAACTCCACGCGGGTCCAGCCACCCTTGAGCGGCGTGAGGCGGAACACATTGCGCAGGAAGGGGATGCGCACGCAGCAGTCGTTGGGCGGCAGGCCCTCGACCTGGCGCGATTCGACGACGATCAGGCCGCTGGGCTGCTGGCTCACGGCGGTGCGGATGAGCACGTCGCGGTCGCTGGCCGGCCACACGCCCTTGAAGCGCAGATGGGCCTGCTCGGGAGGCAGGCCATCGGGGTGTTCGGAGCGCTGGCCCTGAAACACCCAGTTGGCCAGGTTGGGCGTGTCGGCCAGCAAGGCCAGCACCGTCCAGGCGTTGGCCTTGAGCTCGGTCACGCCGCGGAAGGCCTTGACCGCCATGCCCTCGACCGGTCGCACCCAGGTGCTCACGTCGTCGCGGCCCTGGGCCTGTCGCATGGTCTCCCAGGTGTCGGCCGCCCGGGCCAGTGGCGCGCCCAGCAGGGTGCAGGCCGCCACCAGCAGGCCCAAGGCCTGTCTCGCGATCGTGTTCATTCGGGTGTCTCCGTGGTGATGCGCCCAGCGTAACGGCTGGCGTTCAGCGGATTTTGAGGGAACGCAAGGGCAGCGCGCAAGCCTCGCCCGGCGGACGAAGATGGGGGGGCCTTTTGTCAGTCGGGCTCGCGGTAGACCAGCACCTTGAGCGCGCGCTCATCGGACACATCGGCGAACACCGCCGGGTTGGCCACGCGCGCCACGAAGGTCAGCCCCGGCGCCAGTTCGGCCACCTGGTCTTTCAGGAAGGCCACATCCAGCTCGGGCGCGTTCAGGCACAGCAAGGCATGGCCACCCGGCATCAGCAGATCGGGCAGGCGCTTGATGAGCCGCGCGTAGTCCTTCGTGGCCACGAAGCTGCCCTTCTGGTAGCTGGGCGGATCGACGATGACCAGCTCGTACGGGCCGCTGCGGTTGATCTTGCCCCAGGTGGTGAACACATCGTGGGGCAGGAAGCTGACGCCTGCGGTGATGCCGTTGAGCGCATGGTTCTGCTTGCCAATGGCCAGCGCGCCATGGCTCATGTCCAGGTTCACCACATGGCGCGCGCCGGCCTGCATGGCCACCACCGAAAACGCGCAGGTGTAGGCAAACAGGTTGAGCACCTTGGCGCCCGGCCGCGTGGCCAGGTGATCGCGCACCCAGCGCCGGCCTGCGGCCATGTCCAGGAACAGGCCGTGGTTCTGGCCCTTGAGCACGTGCACCCGGTAGCGGGCGCCTTGCTCGCTCACATCATGGGGTTCGGGCACGGCGCCCGCCATCAGCCGCGTGTCGGCCTGGCCTTCATGGCGGCACTGGTAGACCCAGTTCAGGGCCTGGCCCGGTGCCAACTGTTGCCAGCGCGCGGCCAGGGCGTCGCCCACGGTGCGCAAGGCCGCGTCATCCAGCGGCCGAAAGCTGGTCAGCACCATCACCGGCGGGTAGGCATCCAGCGACAGGTGCTCGCAGCGCGGGTACAGGCCGCCTCGCCCATGGAACACCCGCTGGGCTTCAGCGGGCAGGGCCATGGCGCCGATGGCGTCCAGCAGGGGCTGGAGGCCCAGCCCTTCGACAAGGCCCATCACTGGGCGGCGCTGGCGGCAGCCGGCGCGGCCGCACCGGTGCGCAGCGCTTGCAGGTCACCCGCGTACTGGACCGCGAAGTACACCCCCGCAGCCAGCAGCGCGCCGATCACCAGGTAGGTGGTCCAGGGCGTCTTCTTCTCGGCATACGGATCGATCAGGGCGCGCTCGGCGCCTTCGGGCAGTGCGGCGATCTGGGTCAGCGAGGTGCCGAAGGGGATGTTGATGCGGGCGCGCGTGTTCACGGCCCAACCGTTGGCATCCAGGATGGGGCCCAGGTTGCGGCTGCGCAGCTTGAAGAAGGCCTGCAGCATCGCGGGGCCCGAGATCAGCAGCATCAGGCCGGCCAGCGCCAGGGGCATCTGCCAGGCCTTGAGCCCCATGAAGCCAGTGAGGATGGACGCCAGCGCCGTGCCGATGGCGCCAACCGCCAGGCCCACGGCCGCAAAGATACCGGCGAACTTGGCCACATCGAAGGGGGCCGGCGGCGCGGCCGGTGTCGGCGCGGCGCCTGCGGTCGCAGAGGCCACCTTGTCGCCGGCCTTGAGCACAGCGCCAGAGGCCAGATCGTCCGACGCCTTGGCCTTGGCGGCCGCGAACTTCTGGGCCTGTTCGGCCACTAGGCGGGCCACCTTCTTGTAGGGCGACCAGAAGGCCTGGCGGATGCTGATCGGGTGGTCGATCAGCTTGGTGATGGTGGCATCCCAGTCGCGGCCATCGCGGTCGTAGAACACGCCGTTGCGGCCCACCATCAGCTGGTCGGCATCGCCGGCCGTGAAGGCGGCGGCGATGGTCATCTTCTCGCCGGGGCGCACGCAATCGCAATAGGCCAGGTACACGCCCGACAGCGAAGCCAGGGCCGCATGCTTGCCGGCGTCCAGCACCTTGACCACCAGGTCGCAGCTGCGGCCATCGAGGTACAGCGTGCCGGCCTGGAAGCTGGCCTTGTCGCGGTGGGTGTAGAAATCGGAGAAGGACACGAAGTTGTTGGCCAGGCGCGCGAGGTCGCGCACATAGCGCACCAGGCGCTCGACGTCGGCGATCAATGCGGCGTGCGGGGCGGCGGCTTCGTCCTGGTCCACTTGGGCGGTCAGGCGGGCGCGGGCGTCGCTGGCCAGCAGGGCTTCGAGCGCGGCCGGGTCCATGGCATCGAGCACGGTGGCGGGCTTGGCGCTCAGCCAGGCTTCGTGGGCGGCGAACTTCGCCTTGACGGCGGCCCAGTCGGCTTCGCTCAGCGCGGCCTGGTCGCCCAGCATCGGGCTCACCACCAGGGCCTGGAAGCTGGCCATGGCCGATGCCCAGGCCGGGTTGATGCCGGTGCTCAGGGACAGGCTGGCGCCGGTCTGCACATAGGCCAGGGGCAGGGCAGCGATGTCCTGGTGGCCACCGCTGGCCAGCAACTGGCTGCCGATGCTGCGCAAGGCGTCTTCGCTGCCGTTGAGCAGGCCACCCGCGCGCGGGTCGAAGGCCGCCAGCTTGCAGCGCATGAAGAAGTCATCGACCTTGTCGCGCACCGCCACCAGGGCCGCGAAGGCCTCGCCCGTGGCCGCGCCCAGGGGCAGGATGCCGGCGTCGGTGTCCGGGGCATGGCGCCAGGCGCTCAGGGCGGCGCCTTGATCGAAGAAGGCGTCGATGGTGGCGCGGTTCACGCCGGGCTGGCCGCTGCGGTCGGCCTGGCCGCCCAGTTGCGCGATGATCGTGGCGATGGCCGCCGACAGGGCCTCATCCTGGCCCACGGGCGAGATGATGCCGTCGCCGTTGAAGGCCATGCCACCGAAGATCACGGCGCTGTCGGCACAGTCTTCGACGCTCACCGCGTCGGTCTCGGCCTTGCCCACGCTGGCCAGCACCTGACGGGCCGCAGCGCGCAGGTTCTGGCCTTCGGGCGTCTTGTCCTGGATGGCGGACAGGGGCAGTGGGCCGCCGGTGATCAGGGTGTCGGGCGAGGCCAGGCGGGCCACGGCCCAGTCGATGGCGCCGATCAGCTCGGGCGCGCGCACATGGCCATCGGCATCGCTGTCGATCAGGCTCAAGGTCTGGCGGTCAAACTCCAGCCCTTGGGTCGGACACGACAGGGCCACCCACAGTTTCTGGTCGAGCTGGCCCAGGTTGGCCAGGTCGGCGCCGCTGTCGAGTCGGACCTGGTCAAAGCCGCCGGCCCGAAAGAATCGCCAACGGTGTGTGGATGTGGTCATGTTGTGGCCCTGTGCGCAGAAGAGATGGGGGATGACTTGGGGATCACGGACAGGCGCTGCCAGCGACCTGCCGGGGCAGGCCCGGATCCCCGGAAATGCCTTGTGCATTGATTATCAGGCCCAAGTTCCGGCCCTCGGGATGTGCCTCGCGGATAGGCGGGCGACCTGTCGGTTTTGAGGACAGATGGGGGCCGAATCAGCCGGGCGTGTGCGCGGCCGCCACACAGCGGTTGCGGCCTTGGGCTTTGGCGTCGTACAACGCCGCATCGGCCTGGCGGAGCAGCAGCGACAGATCCTGCGCGTGCCGGATGGCCGCCATCCTGGCCACGCCGCAGCTCACGCTCACGTGCTGGGCCGTGGGCGAGGCCTCGTGGCGCATGGCCATGGCCTGCACCATGCGGCACATCGACTCGCCCAGCTGGCGGGCGGTGGCCGCATCGGCGCCCGGCAGCACCGCCACGAACTCTTCGCCCCCCCAGCGCGCCAGCAGCCCGGGCATGCCGCGCATGGCCACCTGCAGGCCCGAGGCCACCAGGCGCAGGCACTGGTCGCCGGCCGGGTGGCCGTAGCGGTCATTGAAGGCCTTGAAGTGGTCCACATCGATCAGCACCACCGCCAGCGCGCTGCAACCCGCGCCGGGCACCAGCTGCGTGGCCATGTCGTCGTCGAACTGCCGGCGGTTGGGCAGGCCCGTCAGCGGGTCCAGGCGCGACATGGCGCGCAGGTGCACCTGGGTCTGCTCCAGCTGGTGGCGCAACGCGCGTGCGCGCTCGGCCTGCAGGAAGCTGCGCCGCTCATCCATCTCCAGGTTGAAGTTGGATGCCAGGGCGTACAGGGCCACCACCACCAGCAGGATGGACACGGGGATGCTCAGGCCCAGATAGGGCGAAGGGCGATCCCCTGCGGCCAGCTGGATCAGCAGGCACATCAGCACCACGAACACGGTGACCGCCACGGCAAACTGAAAGCGCAGCCGTTGCACCAGGTTCGAGAACACCAGCAGCGGGATCAGTCCCGAGTGGTAGACGGCCCAGTAAGGGCTGTGCGAGTGCCACATCACCAGGCCCAGCGACGCGGCCACGAGCATCGTGCACAGGGCCGCATTGAACTCCGACACCCAGGGCGGCACGTGGGCCAGCCACCAGCGCTCGCCGAAGTGGCCGATGCCCACCAGCAGCAGGATCAGCGGCGTGAGCAGGCCCAGCCGTGTCCACAAGGACAGCGTGAACGCATCGGGCACGACCTCGCGGTCGGACAGCAGGAAGAGGTTGAACATCAGCACCGAACAAGCGCCCGTGATCACCAGGCGCTTGAGCCGGGCGGGCGCCGTGGCCTGGACATAGCGCCGGGCCTGGGCCGCGTCCATCTGCCAGGCCGCGCGCAGCCCGGCCACCTGTTGCCGCAGCAGCTGCAGGAGGGGGGCCGGGTGGGTGCGGATCAGCATGCCTGGGCCTCGGGCGCAGGTTCGCGGTACAGGGCATGGCGGTTGCGCCCGCTGCGCTTGGCCTCGTAGAGTGCGGCATCGGCCGCTTGCAGCAGGGCCGGTGCACGGGTGCCCCGACCGGCCGGGGCCAGCGCCACCCCGATGCTGACGGTGACCTGGGGCGCGCAACGGGAGGCCGCATGGGCCAGGTCCTGTTGCACCACCGCCGCGCAGATGCGATCGGCCACATGGCGGGCCACGGCCTCATCGGCATCGGCCAGCAGGATGGCGAACTCTTCGCCGCCCCAGCGCGCCAGCAGGTCGATGGGGCGCCTGAGGCAGGAGGTCAGGGCCTCGCACACCCGGCGCAGGCACTGGTCGCCAGCGGGGTGGCCGTAGTGGTCGTTGTAGGCCTTGAAGTGGTCCACGTCCACCAGCAGCAGCGCCAGGTCGTGTGCGGGCCGCAGGCTGATGTGCTGGGCCAGCGCCTCGTCAAACGCCCGCCGGTTGGCCACACCGGTCAGGGCGTCGGTGCGGGCCATGGCCTGCAGCTCGCGGTTGCCCAGATCGACCGCGTGGCGCAGCGCCTGCTCGCGCAGATCGTTCAGGAAAGCCTGGCGATCGCTGCGCTCGCGGGTGTAGGTCGTGTAGAGGCCGAAGGCGATGGTGGTGACCAGCATCATGGTGATGCCGGGCTTGAGCGCATCGGCCGCAGCGGGGGCCAGCAGCAAGGTCTGGATGTGCACGCCCAGCATCAGCAGGCTGGCCAGCAGCATGGGCCAGAAGCGGGTGAACACCGTGGCGTAGGCCACCACCAGCACGATCTCGACAATGCGTGCGAAGGCCATGTCGCGGGTGTCGGCCTGGGATTGGTGGGCCACGATCAGGCTGGCCAGCAGCGTGATGGGCACCACCGACCACTCGTTGACCTGCGGCAGGCTGAGCCGGTGCATCATGGCGGTGCCCACCAGCACCACCCCGCCGAACAGGCCGATGCGCAAGGCCAGCGACCGTGTCAGCTGCGAGGGGTCGATGAGGTAGTCCGGCCAGGCGAACAGGGCGAACGCCAAGGCCCCCATCAGGCCGGCGGCGATGAGCTTGACCGTGCGCTCATCGGCGCGGGCGCGCACATAGGCTTCTTCGAGTGCTGCCGGGAAGCGCAGGGCCTGGAAGCCGGCGTGCAGGGTGGCGTCCACCTGCGCGGGGTCGGCTTCGACGGAGCGTGGCCCCAACACCTTCATCACCATGTGCACCTGCTTTGCTTGTGTCCGCATTTAACGGGTTGGGCTGATCTTAGCCAGTGCGAGCGTGGCCGGGGGGAGCAAGATCCCCCGCAGCCAGGGGTGAAGGGGGGCGCCGCGCGTGAAGTTGTGCGGGTTCATCGGCGGATCTGGCCCGGCGGCGGGCGCATACACTGTTGGCATGCGTGCCCTTTGCCGTCACCGCGAGCTGCTGGTCCACCTGGCCGTCCTGGTCCTGGTGCTGGCCGCGCTGGCGCCTGCGGTGTCGCGCTGCTTGCTGCCGAGCTGGCAAGAGCGGGCCCTGGCCGAGCTGTGTTCGCCCCAGGGGCGCGCCACGCAGGGCGTGCCCGACTCGCCCCAACATCTGCTGGACCATTGCCCCCTGTGCACGCTGGATGCCCACCATCCCGTGCTGCCGGCCACCCCCCGGGGCCTGGCTGGCTTGCTGGTGCCTCGCCATGAGGTGCCGGTGTTGTTCCTGCACGCGCCACGCGCCTTGCCCGTCTGGGCAGCGGCCTGGTCACGCGGCCCGCCGACCTCGTCATTGGGCTGAAGGTTTCGCGCCGGCTGGCGTGTGCCTTCGTTGGGCGTGCGGCCCCTGCCGCATCCCTTGTTGCATCCCTTGTTGCATCCCCTGACGTCCGCCGGCGCTCGCCCCTGATCGCCTGGCGCCTGGCCCTTGCCTGTTGGCTGTGTCCGCGGCGTGGCCCTGGTCTGCTTTGCTGAACCCCATGAACACCACCTTGCATCTGCTTTCCGTGGCCCGTGCCTGCGCGCTGCTGTGCGCCAGCCTGAGCCTGCCCCTGGCCGCCCTGGCCGCCGGGCCCACTCCCCCTTCGATCGCACCCGACGCCACCAGCCTCACCCTGGGTGAGGTGAGGGTGACCGCCCCGGCGCTGGGCCCCTTGAGCAGCCGACAGGTGCTCACCTCGGTGGACATCGTGCCGGGCAGCCAGGTGCAGGCCCGCCAGGTGGACCAGAGCTGGGAGCTGTTCAAGCTGGTGCCCGGGGTGCTGATCACCGAATTCAAACAGGGCACCACCTCGGGCAAGCTGTCCTTGCGGGGGTTCAACGGCGAGGGCAATGTCAACGCCGTCAAGTTGCTGATCGATGGCGTCCCGTCCAATTCGAACGACGGCAACATGCCTTACCTCGACATGGTCTCGCCCCTGGAGATCGAGCAGATGGAGGTGGTGCGGGGCACCAATGACCCGCGCTGGGGGCTGCATGCCATCGGTGGCAATGTGCAGCTCATCACCCGACAAGGGGGCAACGACGGCGAGGCCCGGGTCACCGTGGGCAGCTTCGGGGTCCGCGAGGTGCAAGTGGCCAAGGCGGTCGAGTCGCCCACGGGCTGGAGCGAAAACTACTTTGTGGGCTTTCGCGACAGCACAGGCTTTCGGGACCACGCCCGACAGGACAAGCAGACGCTGAGCGGCAAATGGTTTTACACCCCCCAGCATGGCCGCTGGACCGCAGGCTTCACGGCGCGCGCCTACAACGCTGGCGCCGAAGAGGCGGGCTACCTGACCGCCGACCAACGCCGGGACGACCCGCGCCAGTCACCCGCGTGGAACGGCTCTGACCAGGATCGGCGCCGCATGAACCAGATGAGCCTGCGCGCGGAGGGCAGCGCCGCCGATGACCTGAGCTGGTCGCTCAAGGGTTACCGCAACCAACTCGACGACGATCGCTTCGTGCGCTTTTCTGAAAGCGCCAGCCAGCAGGAGCGCGTGGTGCAGGAGGTGCATCAGGGCCTGATCGGGACGCTGACCTGGCGGGTGAGCCCCCGGCTGCAGCTCGAAGGCGGCGTGCAGCGCGAGTGGCAGGACAACGAAAGCCGACGCTACCGCACCAGCAACCAGGTCGTGCTGGCCCAGACGCGGGATCAGGTGTTCAAGCTGGACAACACGGGCGCCTACCTGCAGGGGGTGATCCAGCCCGTGGCCTCGCTGACGGTGACGCCGTCCTGGCGCGGCGATGTCTTCGGCGGCTGGATCGAAGACCGGCTCAACGGCACCTTCTTTCGCATCAACGACTACGGCTGGATCAGCCAG
>JACCDU010020219.1_pt1 | contig 15248 bp, 13 predicted proteins | sample 7446081 | NCBI WGS metagenome assembly JACCDU01 (sample SAMN15323447, study PRJNA562643) | freshwater metagenome | isolation source: river surface water | place: USA:Blue River Watershed | collected 2017-08-17
ATGAAATTACTTTCTCGATTCTGTATGCGTGGAGTGAGAACTTCATGCTTCCGCTATCCCATGATGAGGTTGTGCACGGAAAAGGCCAATTAGTAAATAAGTTTCCGGGAGATCGCTGGCAAAAGCTAGCAACCCTAAGAGCGCTGTATGGATTTATGTGGGCGCATCCAGGTAAAAAACTGCTTTTTATGGGTAGTGAGTTTGCACAAAATGATGAGTGGAATGAAAGCGCTGGTTTGCAATGGTATTTAACTGAGTATGCAGAACACCAAGGTGTTCAAAAAACCGTTGCTGAACTCAACGCTATTTACAAATCAACAGCTGCCTTGTGGGAGAAAGATACAAACCCTGAAGGATTCACCTGGTTGGTGGGAAATGATGGAGCGGCAAATGTTCTTGCCTTTGCCCGTTGGGATGATTACGCATCAGCCCTTGTAAGCGTTACCAACTTTTCTCCAGTCCCTCATGAGAATTACCAGCTTCCATTTCCAAATGCAGGAATTTGGACTGAGGTTCTAAACACTGATGATGTTAGCTTTGGTGGAAGCGGCGTTAGTAATGAGCCTGTAATTGTTGGGGCATCTCAAATCGCATCTGTGCGGATTCCGCCACTAGCGACGATCTGGTTTAAGCGTTCTTAAAGATCTTTGCAAAGTAAGGAACGGTTAACAACATAACCGCTGGAATAAGTAATGCAAGGGTCAAGGAAGTTGCTTGCGCAGTCCAGGCAATGACCCAGCGGACAACAAATACCAATGAAATATTGATGACACCTATCTGGCCAATAACGACGCTAGAAGGGAAGTTGGAGCGTGTATTTGCTGCGTTCATGACCGATGGACCTAAGAATGAGGAGCCAAGACCTGCGATTGTGAAGCTGATTGAAAGGATCACAATGACTAGGGTTTTGTTTGATGTACCAGCGACAGTGACTCCAAGAATTCCAGCAATAAATGAAATTCCTGAGATCAAAGAGGCCTTCACCGCTAAATTGTGAATTGTGTAATGATTCAAAAGTTTATGCAGGTTCAAACGGCCCATAATCATGGCAACTGTAAACAAGATGTACGGCAGGGTGTTTATGCCACCTTTAATGCCCATGTCCTCTTTTACAAAGATTGCAGCCCAGTCACCAATCGCAAACTCCAACATAATGGCACACAGAAGTCCGCCGGATACCAATCCATCGATCTTGAATCCTTTAAACATATCTCGTGCTCGATGATCTGAATCAGGGTTTGTATTGGCCTTGACTAAATTGGGGGCTAATTCGTTGATGATGTACAACATCGCTACCAAACAAATAGCTGCTAAGAAGTTTGAGTAAGTCCCAAGTTCAACACGATCCACCATAAATCCGGCAAGGATTGAGGTGATGAGTGCTCCGCTACTCCAGAACCCGCTAAGCAGGGTAACTACTTGGCGCTTTGTTCTATCTTGAAAGTGAAACCCTTGGGAGTTAATGCAGATGTGAAAAGCTGAGATCGATGCACCTTGCAGAACAATAAATATGAAGAAGAGCAAACTCGATGTGCTGTGAGTTAAGTAGCTCAAACTTATAGCCATAGTAAGTGCAGCTATCTGCATAATTTGTCGTGCGCCAAACTTATGAACCAGGTGTCCAACAATCAAAAGTGATGTCAGGTTTCCGATAGAGCCAAGGCTTAGAAGTGAGCCAAACTGGCCATTGGAAAGCTGAAGATTTGCCTTAACCTCTGGAAAGCGTGGCACCCAGGACATAATCTGAATTCCAAATAGGAAAAAGAGGGTCTTAAGAAGGTTGATTTCTCTATCTGTGCCTAGGGTTTTCATCAAAACAACGCACTGGCTAGCTCTTTACGAGCCGCCACCAAACGTGGGTCACTTTGGTCAACTAAAGCAAAGAGGTTGAGTAGATGATCTTTCACCTTTGCTCGTTCATCCCCCGATGTTGCACGAACCGCATGAAGTAAACGGGTAAAGGCTGCCTCCACCCCACCATTAACTATTTCGACATCTGCCGCTTTTAACTGGAGATCAATATCAGTTGGGTTCTTAGTGGACTCATCAATAACTGCGTTGAGTTCTAGACCTTCGGTTCGCATTAACAACTGTGTCTGCGCCAAACCTAACTTGGCAAGGTTTTCAGCTGGTTTGCGAGCGAGCCATTTTTTATATGCAGCCTCTGCAGCGATGTAATTGCCAGACTCGAGCGCTTCCATAGCTTCAATCTCTTCTGCTTCCATCTGCTCTACGGGAGCTTCGCCAACACCTTGTTCAGCTGCAAGAGCGATGACCTTATCGATAACCATCTTTACTTGTGCCTCAGGGTAGGCCTGTTCAAATAACGGAACCATTTGTTCAGCAATTATTGCTACCGCATAAGGAATTGATTTGGTTTGAAATGCTTGTGCTACTTGAGGATGGGCTTCAATATCAACTCGTGCAAGTGAAAAGGCCGCTTTGTAATCTACTTCGAGTTTTCCGAGAAGCTTGACCATCTCTACAGATTCTGGAGATCGGGGAGACCACATCAAAACAATTACGGGACGTACGAGAGATAAGGGAAGGATGTCGCTACTTAAGTTTTCGACAGATACTTCAATTCCAGGCATCGGAATCGATGGATCTACCTTTGGCTTAGTTAATGAACTTAAATCAAAGGCTTGACCGAAGTTAGGTGGCAAGCTCATGTTGCCATCCTATCTATTCAACAACTATGTCGACGCCCGAGTCGCGGCGAAGCGGCAGGATTTCGGCACAGTAGTTATCTGTAGCCTCGTCTAACCCAACGTCGTAGCCTGCTTTTTCACTCAAATACCAGCGATTTTCAAGGATTTCATGGAACATCTGTGCACGTTCCACACGACCTCTCATGTGATCAGGCACTCTACTAATTACCGGCTCAAAGACTTCTGAGATCCACTTCTTAGCCATCTCTTGAGTACTTAAACCTAATTTGTTTTCACGTGCGTTGTATCGATCAAAGGATGCAAGTAAACGTTTAGCTTGTAGCTCTTCTGCATCAAGGCCAGTTAATTCCCGCAAACGTTGGGTGTGATATCCAGCAGCAACTAACTTTGGTTGGAATGAAATCATCTGCGTATCACCATCAATAGTGATCGCTACCTCTTCAACCGCAAATCCCAGATCATGCAGTTGGCGCATCGCTCGTTCAACAGCGTGACGATCCTTTGGATCTAATAATTGTCTTTCCTTGAGCGCAGCCCAGATACGACGGTAGCGACGAATAACCGCTTCCGATGCACGTACCGGTTCCATGCCGGGATATAAAACTCCAGACAGGGCAAGATCCTCAAGCTCGGCAGCAACATTGAAATGAACAATCTCTAAATCATGTTCACGTTGACCATCACTGAGTGATTTTTGAAACTCACCTGTCTCAGCATCGACAAGGTAAGCAGCAAATCCCTCTGCATCGCGGCGGAACAAGGTGTTAGACAGAGAACAATCTCCCCACCAAAAACCCAAAAGGTGCAATCTGACCAATAACAGCGCTAACGCACTTGCCATAGTTGTGATCTCATGGGCGGTAACCGCTCCCGATAAAAGCACTCGATAAGGCAATGAGTACGGTAAGAATCGAGTAACGATCGCGCATGGAAGCTCTTCACCATTTGCATCAGTGCGACCTTCAACCACCGCTACTTGTTCAACACAAGGAGCATTGAGATGAGTTAATTCGCGCAAAATCTTGTACTCGCGATTTGCAAACTCTGACACCGTCTCTTTAACCGCATAAACCTCGGCGTCGGGATCATTGCTTGCACGCACTAGCCGCACAACATGTCGAGAAATACCGCGTTTTTCCGCAAGGGCTGGATCTTCCGGCCACTCTTCCAAGGGCAGATGCCAGGGCAGGCCAGTAACAGCTGCGATCTCCTCGCCTAAGCCTGTAATGCGTAATGCCATGGTCGGTATTCTCTCGTATAAATGTGTCAGGAACATGAACACCACGTCTCAATAAGAGTGATCTATTCACTTTAGAATGTCCCTATGGCAATTACAGAGCGCATTAAGAAGGCAACAACTCGATCACCGAAGGCGGATAAGGTCGCTGCTGATTATGGAACGCTCGGCGCACCAATTAACCGATCTCACCCCTTCTACTTCGGGTTCATTGCAACCTTGGGCGCCCTGACTGCAATTGTGTTAATGCGTGCACTCGCCAGCGTAAGCCAAATTTTTGTCTTGATTTTGATTGCATTGTTTCTTGCTACTGGTTTGAATCCAGCGGTTGAGGCGCTAAGAAAACGTAATCTGTCACGTAGCGCTGCTGTGACCGTTATTTTCTCCTCAGTGATTCTCTTTGTAATTTTCTTCTCCTTGGTAGTAATTCCACCAGTGATTACTCAGGGAACTCATCTGATTGAGGCTGGACCGCAATTACTTCAGGATTTAATGAAAAATGAAACGATTAATAAGCTCAACACTCAGTATGGACTTATTGACACATTACAGACACGATTGAAGTCGATCACGTCAGATGGAACATTATTGATTTCAACATTTGGCGGTGTTATCGGTGTTGGTAAATCAGTTCTTTCAGGGTTCTTTACCGCACTAACAATCTTGGTCCTGACTCTTTACTTCATTACCTCCTTGCCACAAGCTGTGAACCTAGGACTCTCATTGGTTCCCGCTAGCCGTCGTGATCGCGTCGGATTGCTCACCAACGCGATAATCGCTCGCGTTGGCTCATTTGTGGGAAGCCAAATTGTGATTGCAGCAATGGCAGCGGTTTTTGTCACGATTCTTTCAACGATTCTGGGGCTTCCTTCACCAATCGCAATCGGAATGTTTGTCCTGGTTGCTGCCTTGATTCCACTTATTGGCCACTTTATTGGTGCGGGAGTTTTCACTTTAATTGCTCTATCTCAATCATTATTGATTGGAATCGTTGCTTTTGTGGCATACGTTGTTTACGTCCAAATTGAAAACTATGTAGTGACTCCACGCATTATGAAGCGCACACTTTCCGTTCCAGGCGCAGTCACAATCATCGCAGCACTGATCGGTTCATCTCTTCTAGGTCTAGTTGGTGGCTTACTTGCTGTGCCAGTGGCGGCTTCGATTATTTTGATTCTCGATGAGGTTGTGATTCCTCGAGCAAATAACGCCTAAAACTCAAGCGGGAGGGTTGTAGGTACACCCGTAACGATTGATGTGATCTCAGAGAGAACTCGATGGACTGAGGGTTCTCCTAGCCACAAATGCTTTGCCTCATCGACCGCAATAATCTTTAGCTTTGGAACAATTGCAAATCTCTCACGCGCAGCCTCTGGCTGTAAGTAATCATCAAACTCTGGAACCAAGGCGGTTATTGGTCGAGGGTCTGTATTCCAATACTCAAGTTGTTCATTTGTTGTAGTGCGAAGCGGCGGGCTCAAAAGAATGAGGCCTTTATGACGTGGATCCTTTGCATGTTGTAATGCAAGATCTGTTCCGAAAGACCATCCAGTAACCCAGACATTTTCCAACTTCAAATCATCAAAGCAGTACCGCAACATTGCTTCAACATCAAAACGTTCAGAATTTCCATTATCAAACTCTCCGGTGCTGGTTCCTGCTTCACTTGTTGTTCCACGGGTATTGAAACGAATAACAGTCATTCCAGCCATTGCAGGTAATCGGTTTGCAGCTTTTTTATATACATGGCTATCCATCATTCCGCCCGCAGTTGGCAGTGGATGCAAGCACAAAATCGCACCTTTTGATCCATTTATAGGTGCGGCAACTTCACCAATTAAATCAATGCCATCTTCAGTACGAAGATGAAATGGGGTTCGCACCGCTTCAAAGACACTGCTTGGGCGAACCGTCTGACTCATGCTTCAAATCCTATCGATACACGACTAGGCTTTATGACATGTCAAAAACCTTTAACTCCTTCAACCCAGCTACCGGCGAGGTTGTTGGTCGATATCCGATCATGACTACTAAGGAAGTTGCCGCAGTCGTTGAGCAAGCGCGTGAGGCAGCTGATGGGTGGGTAAAGCTAGGGTTTAGTGGACGAAAGAAGACGCTGCTTGCATGGAGTAGTTACATCATTAACAATGTTGAACAGATCGCACAGTTGATCTCTTTGGAAACGGGTAAGCCACTCAGTGATTCGCGATTAGAGGTTTCTAACACCGTTAATCACATTGGATGGGCCGCGCGTCATGCTGAAGAGATCATGCGCACATCTCATCGAGCACCAGGTGCGTTGATGGCAAATATGGCTGCAACTGTTGAGCGTTCACCGTTTGGTGTAGTTGGAGTAATTGGACCGTGGAATTATCCGATCTTTACTCCTATGGGTTCAATCGCATATGCATTAGCTGCTGGAAACACCGTTGTTTTCAAGCCAAGTGAGTACACGCCAGGTGTTGGAATGTGGATCAATGAAAGTTTTAACGCCATCGCACCATTTTCTGGAATTTTCACAACAATCACAGGTTTAGGTGAGACCGGAAATGCACTGTGTACTTCGGCAATCAACAAACTGTCCTTTACAGGTTCGACTCGTACTGCAAAGTTGGTAGCTGCTGCCTGTGCAACACAAATGACCCCTGTTGTACTTGAATGCGGCGGAAAAGATCCAGTAATTGTTGCAGCTGATGCACATATCGATAGAGCGGTGGATGCAACTATCTGGTCCGCCATGGCTAATGCGGGTCAATCCTGCATTGGTGCCGAACGTGTATATGTCGATGAAAAGGTTGCAGATATCTTTGTTGAAAAGGCAATCGCACTTGCCTCAACCCTTACCGCTGCAGCTCCAGGTGATGGCAACTATGGTGCTTCAACCATGCCATCACAAATTGGGGTTATTACAACTCATATCAAAGCTGCGATTAAGGATGGCGGAAAATTCGCCTACGGAAGTTTGAAATCGATTCAGGAACCATTTGTCCAGCCAATCATATTGGTGGATGTCCCTGAAAGTTCTGCTGCAGTTCGTGAAGAAACCTTTGGGCCAGTAATCATTATTAACCGGGTTAAATCAATGAAGGAAGCGATTGAACTATCCAATAACTCTCGCTATGGCTTAGGTGCAAATATTTGGTCGAAGCGTCAAGGTAAGAAGATCGCATCTCAACTACACTGTGGAATGGTTGCAATTAACTCGACATTCTCCTTTGCTGCAATCTCATCTGTGCCATTTGGTGGAGTTAAGGACAGTGGTTACGGTCGAATTCATGGTCCTGAAGGATTGCTTGAGTACACCTATGCGCGAACAGTTGTAAGAACTCGAATCAATCTGCCATTGAAGATTTTGAGTTTTAAGCGCACCGCTGGAACTGATCGATTGATTGTTCGAGCATCTAAGTTTCTTAAGGGGCGTTTAGGTTAATTCAAAAGCTTGCGCTGCGCTTTAAAAACGTGGAGCGTTACGGGTTCGTTCAGTATTTGGGCGACGCTTATCTTTTTTAGACCAACAGGCTGTGTGCCAATGGCGGCGACCATCCTCGTCATACTCTTTCCATGCAACAACATGTGGAGTAGCTAATGGAATCATTTGATCGCACCCTGGACATCTATACGGTTTAGTTGATCCAGATCCAGTTAAACGTCGAACGATGTACACACCATCGTTATGTTCCTCCACGCTCTCACCTGTTGAGGCGATGTTAATCTCCCGAGGTTCTTCAGGCTTTTGTCGCTTCTTTGGGTAGTTTCTACGCGGGCTCACAGGTGTATTTTCGCATAGTAAAGTAGCCACATGAGCCTCATCGAAGTAAAAGGGCTAAAGAAAAGCTATGGCGATGTCCATGCTGTGCGCGGGCTAGATCTCTCCATCGCTCAAGGTGAGATTTTTTCACTACTCGGTCCAAATGGAGCGGGAAAAACAACAACTGTAGAAATTCTCGAAGGTTTTCGCACTCGCGATGCAGGGTCTGTCTCTGTTCTTGGCTTTGATCCTCAAACACGTGGCCATGAATCACGCATCTGGCGCAATCGCATCGGAATTGTTTTGCAGAGTTCCTCGGATGCTGGCGATTTAACTGTTATCGAAACCATCAAACACTTCAGTTGTTACTACTCAAATCCTCGCAATGTGGATGAAGTCATTCACGCAGTTGGTTTAAAGGAAAAAGAGGGTGCTTTAATTCGAAACCTTTCAGGTGGCCAACGTCGTCGCTTGGATGTGGCTTTAGGAATTATTGGAAATCCAGAGCTCTTATTCTTGGATGAGCCAACAACAGGGTTTGATCCTGAAGCACGACGGGCATTTTGGGCCTTAATTCAACAACTTCGAACAGATGGAACTTCTATTCTGTTAACAACCCACTACTTGGATGAGGCAGAGGCGCTAGCAGATCGCGTTGCGGTCATTAACAATGGCGTGATTATTGAAGTTTCAACCCCGGGAGAACTTGGTGGGCGTGCAACCTCGCAAGCAACGGTTCAATGGCGTGATGGGGATTCAATTAAATCTGAAAAGACAGATAACCCAACCGCATTAGTCTCGAGCTTGTCCTCTGCATTCAAGGGAGAGGTTCCAGAACTTATTGTGACTCGTCCTTCCCTTGAAGATATTTATTTAGAGATGATTGGAGGCGCTAATGAATAAGATTCCTAGCGCACTTCAATTGGGTATTCGCCGTGGTGGCTTAGAGATTCGGCAGTTTGCTCGCCAACGTGAATCCGTTGTCTTTACTCTGTTATTTCCAGTCCTCTTGCTTGCAATTTTTGGCTCAGTTTTCAAGGACACAATTGCACCTGGTGTGACTTTTTCTCAGTACTTTGTGGCTGGAATGATCGCATCAGGTCTTGTAAATACAGGATTTCAAGCACTTGCCATCATGATTCCTGTTGAACGTGATTTTGGAACTTTAAAGCGCTTGCGCGGAACCCCAATGCCAGCATCAAGCTACTTCATCGGTAAAACTATTCTCGTTCTCGCAAGCACCATCATTCAAATCCTTTTACTTCTTGGCTTTGGTGTACTTTTCTTTGGCCTCGAGATGCCAACAGATCCGGGTAAATGGCTCACCTTTACTTGGTTAGTGTTTTTAGGAAGTGCGTGTTCTACCGCACTCGGTATTGCATTTTCGATTGTTCCTAAGAGCGGACGCGGAGCTTCCGCGGTCGTATCTCCGATTGTGATCATTTTGCAGTTCTTTAGCGGTGTTTTCTTTGTATTCACCCAACTTCCATCATGGATGCAGCAAGTTGCTGCGATCTTCCCTCTGAAATGGCTGACGCAGGGCATGCGGTCAGTGTTCTTGCCAGATTCATTTGCAACTCAAGAGGTTGCTAAAAGTTGGGAAACTGAGAGAACCGCTGCCATTCTGCTTGTGTGGCTAGCGATTGGAATTTACTTCAGCGTCCGTAAGTTCAAGTGGGATCGCCATTAAGAGGGTAATTGCGCTCATCCTGGCCCTAGTTGTGGTGGCGCCAGCAGCGCACTCTGCTCCAACAACCCTTGTAGCCAAAGCGAAAGCGAAGATCACCCCATCACCATCTCCCGTGTGGCCACCTAAGGGTTTTATCAAAAGCAAAGATGGAAATACCTATGCGAAGATTCCAACGGCTAAAGAGTTAGTTGGCTTGGCTTCTAATGACAAGGTTTTAACCCGCGCATTGGCCAAGACCTTCGATGGAGTTCCTGTCTGTGAGAAGTTTTCATGTGGAGCGGTACAGGTTGCATCAACTACGGGTTGTACCTGGTGGGTCGTAACCTCAACGGTTAAAGGTGTTGTCTCCGCAGAAGATCGAACACAAAAGGTCTTTGGAACTGTGAGAACCACTTTTGGTGAAACTGGCGCGAAGAAGTACGCCACTATTTTGATAATTAGTCAAGAACCGATCGAGCTTGAGCACTCAATCTCAAACATAAAGGCATCGTGCCGCAAGGATGTTCCACAAGAAAAAGTCCCAGGAACTACTTACACAGTAAATCCTTAGCGGTTAGCGCCAGGGACCCATAGCTGATCGCCGATCTCTTCATTAGCAAAGCGTGCAAGCACAAAGAGTAGATCAGAGCAGCGGTTTAAATACTTCGCAGTTAACGGATTTACTCCCCCACCGAATGCATGTATCGCAGCCCAGGTGCATCGCTCTGCACGACGAACAACGGTGCGTGCAACATGGAGATGAGCTGCTGATGCAGTGCCTGAAGGCAGTACAAATGAACGCAATGACTCAAGGTTTGCGTTGTACTTATCAATTTGTTCCTCTAAGTAAGTGATCTGTGATTCAAGAACACGCAGCGGTTCAAAGGCTGGAGAATCAACAACTGGCGTACACAGATCTGCACCAACATCAAAGAGATCATTTTGAATTCGCACAAGTAGAGCGCGAACATCTTCGGTTAATTCATCAGTTGCAAGAACAACACCGATAGTTGAGTTAGCCTCATCAACCGTTGCATACGCTTCAAGACGTGGGTCGTTTTTTGAGGTACGGGACATGTCTCCTAGGGATGTAGTTCCGTCATCGCCAGTCTTTGTGTAAATACGCGTTAAATTAACCATGTGCTTACCTTATAAGTAGACTGCTGCTATGGCATCCCACGATCGCTTCCGCATCCAAGGCGGTACCTCCTTACGTGGCGAAGTCTCAGTAACTGGGGCTAAAAACTCTGTTCTCAAGCTTATGGCCGCCTCATTATTGGCTACTGGCAGCACCACAATACGAAATGTTCCAGATATCGCCGATGTAGACATCATGGCGGATTTATTGACTCGACTTGGCTGCACAGTTGTACGTGGTGAAGATACGGTCACTATTGATGTTCCTCAAGAGCCTGCACATCGTGCTGATTACGATCTTGTCAGAAAGATGCGCGCATCTATCAATGTATTGGGTCCTCTTGTCGCACGAGTAGGACAGGCAGATGTTGCTCTACCAGGTGGAGATGCGATCGGATCTCGCGGTTTAGATTTTCATATCAAAGGATTAGAGGCGCTTGGTGCCAAGGCCCATATTGAACATGGCTATGTCATTGCCGAAGCACCGCATGGTTTAACTGGAGCACCAGTTGAATTGGATTTTCCAAGTGTTGGTGCAACTGAAAACATTATGACCGCCGCGGTGTTAGCAAAAGGTGTCACAACGATCGACAACGCAGCCCGTGAACCTGACATCGTCGACCTCGGTGAGTTTTTAATTTCAATGGGTGCAAAGATTGAAGGCTTAGGAACACCTGTCATCACAATTACAGGTGTGCAGCAACTCTCCCCAACAAATCACACAACCATTACCGATCGAATTATCACCGGCACTTGGGCCTTTGCTGCAGCCATGACTCGTGGAGATATCACTATCCATGGCGCAGTTGCCGAGCATTTAGAACTTCCATTAGAAAAGTTGGCCTCTGCTGGTGCGATCATCACTACAACGGCAGATGGAATTCGGGTCAAGATGGATGTGCGGCCACAAGCAATTGATGTTGCAACACTTCCCTACCCGGGTTTTCCAACAGATTTATTACCAATGGTGATCGCCCTCAATGCAATCGCGGAAGGCCATTCATTAGTTACTGAAAATGTCTTTGAATCCCGCTTCATGTTCGTCAACGAGCTCAGCCGCCTAGGCGCTCAAGTCAGCGTTGATGGCCATCACGCCTCAATCACAGGCGTACAGGAGCTATCCGGGGCACCAGTTGAAGCCCATGACATCCGCGCAGGTGCGGGTTTGATCCTTGCAGCCTTAGTTGCAGAGGGCGAAACAACGGTAGATCAGGCTTTCCATGTCGATCGTGGATATCCAAACTTTGCCGAGCAGTTACAAGGGTTGGGCGCTAACGTCACCCGAGAGTAAATGCAATCAGGATTACGCAATCCATCCGGCGATATCGACACCCTTCACAACCAGAACCATCACAATAAAGATGATTACCCCACCCATGCGATAGATCTTGCGGCCATTTTCAGTGGTCTTCCAATCACTTTCCGGTGCATCAGTAATCGCATCCAAGTAGTGCAAGAAGAAGCCAGGAAGTGCCATGACTACAAAGCTCCACTTTAGGAAGGCCTCAGGTGAAGAAAAAGCACCTTCAATCAAGTTGGAGGCAAGTGCCATAACAAAGATCATCACAACTGTTTTCAATACACCCTTTGGTAGATACAACTTCTTCTTAGGCAGATTATCTTCAAGGCTCAGCGATGTGATCTGCGGAATTGCAAACAGCAGGGTTCCTAAAACCAAGTTCAAGGTTGAACCAACAAATGGTGCCGCCATAATAAAGAAGACAAATATTTTGAAGACAAGTGAACGAATCTTTTGATTCTGTGATGGCTTTTTGATCTCAACATGCAAAGCGCGAAGACGCATTGGGTAATGCTCAACTGCAATGTCTTCCAATGCAACACGGATCAACAGTAACCCGGCAGCGATCAATGCAAGCTCAGTTCCGTAATCGGTAATTGGTAATTCAAGTCGAGCCAAGCCGTTCATGGCTGCAACCATTTTTGTGATAACCCAGAAGGTCAGCAAAGTGCCCAGTGCATAGTCGGTCATTCGCTCCCATAAATCATCTTGATTCCGCACCAAGCGACGGAAAGGTCTAAAAGAGCTAGCCAGTAAAGCGGGTGCGAAAAACAAAACCATTACACCAATTGTTGTCAGCAACTCTGGGCGATTAGAGATATTCCCGGTTAGTAACGCCGCTAAGAAGAAAACAAACCCCGCAATAAAACCAGCAAAGGCATCAAAGATTGAAACCGCCATAATTAATGCGACGATTGTCCATACTGGAGGTAACGATTGTCCCCCGGTGTTAACCACGGCGATGATTCCCAAAATTAATCCGATTGGCATCAATAAGGCAGCCCACGATCCGATCATGGCTCGAACAGTGTTGCCATCCTGGATTGTGCGAGTCAACAATGGTGAGAAACGATTGAATCGATGGGAAAGCGCTACAAATGTGTGATCACTCTCATCTGTATAGGGGTTATCCCACGTCTTTGAAAGATCTCCTTTTCCTGGTTCATTCTTTAAAAGCTTTAGTGCTCCTGATGAAACAGATTGCAAGGATTCTTGATCCTGTTCCTCTTCGTTCTGCTTCTCATTTCGCTTAATTGAAGTTAGTGCGGCAAGGGCCGCAAAAGCAGCCAAATGTAAACCTTTTGTGGTCTCTGGATCGCCCAGTGGATCATATGGCTGTAGTCCAGCTTTGATCGCCTTAACCGGTTCGGGATCAATCGGTGCAGTTTCATTATCTAATTTTAAGTTAGGGCAGTCGTTATCCCACTGAACAACTCCGTCTTCATCCTTGCAAAACTCAATCTCTTTTTCAGAGACTGTTCCGTTGTCATCATAAACCTCAATAGTGATTGAGTGAAATCCGGGTGGAACATCATCCGGGATTTCTATATCAAGATCTTCTGCTTCAGATTCTGTCAGGCGATCGATTACAACTTTTTTCTCCACGGCATCTGCTGGAAGAACGGTGAAATTGAGAAAAATGAAGGTAAATAATAGCAATTTTTTCATCATGGCTTTGGCTTCACATTCACAGTCACCTTAACCTTTTGACCCGGCTTCAATCCCGTTACCGTTGCCTTTGCTGAATTCTTATTAGTTGATGTTGCCGGCTTATTAATAACTGCTTTTGAAGGAACCTTTGCTGCAGCAACCTTTGCTGCAATGGCAACCTTTGCTGCAACTGATGCATTTGCTACAGCCTTCGTGGCTGCAGCGGTCTTAGTAGCCGCTTCAGTCTTAATTTCAACCGCATCCTGCGCCTCTTCTACAGCAACACTCTGTGCCTCTGTAGCCGCTCTTTGTGCCTCTTCAAATTCAGTTATTGCTTCCTCTGCAGCATCTGCAGCAGCATCTGCAGCCGCTTCAACTTCATCAAGCTTTGCTTCGATCTCGTCGATTTTCTTTGCGATCTCTTCTCTTACCGCTGATTCAGTTGCTTTAGCTGCTTGTTCCGCAAGGGTTGCTTTTTCATTCAAAACCTTTACGAGATTCTCTGTTGCAACCTTAGCGGCATTTGTTGCAGCAATCTTTTCTGCACTAGCCTTTGCTGCTGCATCAGCTGCAGCCTTTGCCGCCGCAGCTGCTGCGGCAGCTTCTTTCTGCTCCGTAGAAATTCGCGCTGCTGCATCTGCTGCTGCTTTCTGTGCTGCTGAAGCAGTTGCTTTTGCTACCTCCGCTTTGGCTGCGGCTGCAGCTGCTGCCTCATTTGCAGCGGTCTTTGCTGCGGCTGCAATCGCATTTGCTTCTGCGGTTGCCTTCGCTGACGCTGTCTTCGACGATAATGAATTGATAGCAATCTCAACTTGCTTGTTTGCATTTGCTTCTGCGGTCTTTGCTTTAGCTGCATTTTGCGCAGCTGAAGCTGCCGCCTTTACCGCTGCTGCTGCCTCGGCAGCTGCCTTATTTGCTGAAGCTGTCGCTGCTGCCTTCGTTGCAGCTGAAGCTGCCGAATTCTTAAGTGCTGCTTGTGCAGCTGCTGCTGCTTTGTTTGCAGCTGCTTGTGCATCTGCGGCCGCCTTTGCTTGTGCCGCTGCCGCTGCCGCGGCTGCATCAGCTGCTGCTTTCGCAGCCGCTGCTGCTCCTGCCTTTTCTACCGCTGCCTTTGCCGCATCTGCGGCTGCTTTAGCAGCGGCGGATGCCTTATCACTTGCACTCCGCGCATCTGCATCAGCTTTTAACTTAGCTGCAGCATCGGCTGCTGCTTTATCTGCTGCTGCTTTAGCCGCTGCGTCGGCGGCAGCCTTAGTTGCAGCCGCGTCGCGAATTGCCTGACATGATGCGTCACAACTTGGAGCAACAGGTGCTGGATCGACTGCGGGCACACTAGGAGCTGGTGTTGATGGCGTTGAAGGAGTTGAGGGCGTTGAAACAGGTGTGGCAACAATAATTGCAGTTGCATCCGAAAGTTTAGTTATCGTGCCGATGGAGTTGGTAGCTGTTACTTCGACACGAATATATTTATCGGCGTCTGCATTTACTAATGTATAGGTGGCGCTTGTTGCTCCAGAAATACTTGTGCAGGTTGTGTCATCTAGTGGGTCAGTGCAACGTTTCCATTGATATGTGACAACAGAGTTCGGGGTTGAGTTGAAATCTGCAAAAGTAATGTTCGAACTCAAGATTTTATTTTCCTCTAGATTCCCTGTAGGTGCCGGAATAGGATCAACTACTAGTGTCGGGGCGATTCCGTTAGCTGCAGCGGTTCTTAGTGAGGTAACAGATGCAGATGATGTGCCCACAGCGTTTGTTGCAGTCGCGGTGAATGTGTAAAGACTGTCTGGGAGCACTGGAATATCGCAGTAGGTTGTCGGAGCCGTAACTGTGCA